>Ga0335085_10005305_pt1 | contig 20764 bp, 20 predicted proteins | sample Lox_Sample_45_FD_206712 | JGI IMG/M metagenome (GOLD analysis project Ga0335085, IMG submission 206712) | Soil microbial communities from Loxahatchee National Wildlife Refuge, Florida, United States - Lox_Sample_4.5 | ecosystem: Environmental > Terrestrial > Soil > Wetlands | place: USA...
GGCCGCCGCGCGCCGGCCCGCCCAGCGGCCGCCCCCCGTCCCCCGGCCCCGCCGGTACCCGTCCCTCCTGCGGCGGCCTCGCGTCCGGCCCCCCGCCCCACTGCGGCCTTCGCCCCGGCCCCGGCTTCCCGTCCCGAGCAGGCTTCCCACCGGTCCCCGGCCCCTGGCCCGGCCGTTCCCGCGCGCAAACCCTGGCCCCTCGCTCCCCGCAACGCGGTGCGCGAACCGGCATCGCGCCGCCCCTGCGAGACGGTCGACTTCGACGGCTACGTGCTCACCCCGGACGGAGTGGACGCCCAGCCCGCCCCCGCCACCGAAGCCCCTGTCTGACCGCCCCCCCCGCCACTCGCCCCTGCCTCGCCTCCGCGGCGGACGCACGGATCCCGCGAGTCTGCCGCATGATAGCTTGCCGCATGATAGCGAGACACGATCAGACGGCAAACGTCTCAGCTATCTGAGGCAGTGCAGGTCAGCGCCTTTTTCCGGTCCTGTGAGCAGACCGGACCTGCCGATCTGAGGTCGATCCCTGGCACGATTGGGCCTGCAGCCGAATCGACGACGGAGGCATGATGATGAACGGAACCTCATATCCGGTGAGCTTCTCGGTCGACTACCCCGACCGGGAACTCGACCGCCTGACCAGCTTCTTCCGTATCTTCACGGTCATCCCCATCGCCATCGTCCTGGGCACGGTGGCCGGCGGAGCCTGGGACTGGAGCTACAACAGCGGGACCTCCAAGGCAGCCGCGGGCGCGGGCGGCCTGCTGTTCTTCGGCCCGCTGCTTATGATCTTGTTCCGGCAGAAGTACCCGCGCTGGTGGTTCGACTGGAACCTCGAGCTGCAGCGGTTCAGCAGCCGGGTCCTGATCTACCTGGCGTTGATGGACGACAGGTACCCCTCCACCGACGACCACCAGTCGGTCCACCTCGACTACCCATACCCAGACGCCGCCCGTGACCTGAACCGGTGGCTGCCGCTGGTTAAGTGGCTGCTCGCCATCCCGCATTACATCGTGCTGTTCTTCCTCGACATCGCGGCGCTGGCGGTCGTGATCGTGGCGTGGTTCGCGATCTTGTTCACCGGCCGGTACCCCCGTGGCCTGTTCGACTTCGTGGAGGGGGTGACGCGCTGGCACAGCCGCGTGATCGGCTACGCCCTGACCCTGGTCACTGACTCCTACCCGCCGTTCCGGCTCGCGCCCTGAGCCCGGGCTGTCCCCCGGGCAACCTTCGCATTTCATGTGCACGATCGCTCGCTGCAAGTCGAGCCAGCCGGCCCGCTGGGTCCGCTCATCAGTCACGAACAGCCACGAACGCAGGACGCTGCCGAGGAGGTGTCATAGCCCCCGGACGCTCCCCAGGCCGGCCTCATCAGGCACCCACGTTTCGCGCCAGCCGCACTGCGCAGCTCTCTTCGGTTGCACTGGACAAACTGCCGTGACGGGCCCATACTGCTGATCCGTGACCGAGTCTGCTGCGGGTGCGCAGGGCCTGAATGCGCCGCTTTCTTATGTGCTCGCAGCCGTCTGCATCATTGTCTTCCTTCTCGTGCTCTGGGCCGTGTGCGGTACGAAGACCTATGAACCCGCGCAGCGTCCGCCGGCCGGCCAGGGAAAGCCAACTCGGCACCACTTCTGGTACATATTCCTGGGGTCCGACGACCGGGTGTCAACGTCGAAAGTGCAGTTCGCCTTCTGGACGTTGGCGCTAGCTTATGCCTTGCTAGTGATCGCCTTCCACGTTGCGGTCTATCCACCTGCCCCGCTGGACCCGCGTTATCTGCTGCTGATCGGCTTCCCCGCCGGGGCGGCCGTGGGCGCTAAGGCCATCACCATGGGGCAGATGGCCAGCGGCGCCGTTTCCAAAAAATCTCCTCAGTATGAGAAGAAGACTCTCGGCAAGGCCGTCAAAGACATCGTCGCGAACGATCAAGGCGATCTCGACCTGGGTGACGCCCAGTACTTCATTTTCACCCTCGTGGCGCTGGCCGCGTTCTTTATCGTCTTCTTCCACGATCCCACGAAGCTGCCAGTTCTGCCGGACACGCTGGTGGGACTGACTTCGGCATCCGCAGCCGCTTACGTGGCGAAGAAGGCGGCATCCCCTGCCCCGGTGAAGATCACCGCAGTGAGCCCGCAAAAAGGGCCGGCGACGGGGACGGCGACGGTCAAGATCTTCGGGTCCGGCTTTGGTAACGCCACCTCCGGTAACGCCGGGGCCCCCAACGTGACGTTCGGCGGCCTCGCCGCCAGCGTGCAGGGCAACTGGACGGACACGCTGGTGCACGTCACCCTGCCGCCAGGCCTGCCGCATGGCACCGCTGACGTGCAGGTCATCACCCCAGACGGCCGGACGGCCGCACTTCCGCATGCGTTCGAACTCATGCCATAGCACGCGTAGCCGCGCCTGAGTGGTGATCGTGGCGGTGTGATCGCGCGCGGACGGTCAAAAGTCGTCGTACCCGCCGATCTGGAGGGCAACCCTGCGGGTTGCTGGCCTACTGCCCGGTGCTGGCCGGGATGGTCTGGAGTGGTTCGGCGGCGGCTGCTGTCCCGTAGGCGGCCACTTCGGACATGATGTTGCCGATCTCGTTGCAGTCGAAGCGCCGTGGTATGAAGGTGGCCATGGCGGCAGAGGTGCAATACACGATCGGGGCCAGGGCCATCTGCACCGACGGCCGGTGCGGCCAGGTGACCCGCGTGGTCGTCGACCCCATCGCGCGGGTGGTCACCGACCTGGTGGTCGAACCCGCGGAACGGCACGGTCTCGGGCGGCTCGTTCCGCTGGACCTGGTCGAGGCCGGCCCGGGCGAGGTCCGGCTGCGCTGCACCACGGCCGAGTTCGAGCGGCTCCAGTCCGCCGAGGAGACCGAGTTCCTGCCCGGGACCAGCGGTTATGCGGCCTACGGGCCCGAGCAGGTGCTCGCCAGGCCCTACTTTGGCCTGGGCGGGACAAGGGTCAGCGGCGACGCGTTCCCGGGCACCTCCGGGACCGTCACCTTCGACGTGCTGCCGCCAGGCGAGGTGGCCATCCGCCGGAACGCTCCAGTGCACGCGACCGACGGCGACATCGGGCAAGTCGAGGGGCTGGTGATCGATCCCCGCAGCCGCCGCCTGACCCACGTCCTGCTCAAACGGGGGCACCTGTGGGGACGCAGGGACGTGGCCGTCCCGATCGCCGCGGTGCAGGTGGTCGACGAGGACGGCCTCAGCCTCAGCCTCACCAAGCAGGAGGTCGAGGACCTGCCGCCGGTGGACATCGATCGTCCCGGCGGGTAGCCGGGGATGCCGCGTAGCTGCGTGGTGATCGGGGCGGGTGTCCTCGGGGTGTGCGTGGCCGCCTGCCTGGCCGAGGCGGGCGCCGAGGTGACCCTGCTGGAGCAGGCCCAGCCCGGCCACGGCGCGACCCGATGGAGTTTCGCCTGGCTGAACGCCAACCAAAAGACGCCGCGCGCCTACCACGACCTCAACTACGCGGGGATGCGCGCGTGGGCGGAGCTCGCCGTCGGCTCCGGTGACCTGCCCGGCCCGTGCCCGCAGTGGTACCAGCCGGTCGGCAATCTCGAATGGGCGGACAGTGCCGCCGGGCACGCGCAGCTCGCGGCGCGGGTCCGCCGGCTCACCGAGTGGGGGTATCCGGCCACCCTGATCGACGCCGCCGCGGCGGCCGGGCTGGAACCGTCGCTGCGGCTGCCCGCGGCGGTGACCGGGGTCGCGTGGTTCCCGGCGGAGGGCTACCTCCGCACCGGGCCCCTGGTCGCGCACATGACCGGGCTGGCCGCCGCGCGGGGGGCCACGGTGCGCAGCGGCGCGGCGGGGCACGTGGTGGGCATCGACACCCACGGCGGGTCGGTGCATGCGGTGCGGACGGCCGCCGGCCAGGTGATACCGGCCGATACGGTGGTGTGCTGCGCGGGGCGCTGGGCGCCCCAGGTGGCCGCGCTGGCCGGGACGGCCTGCCCGGTGCCGCTGGTCCCGTGGTCCTCACCCGGCGCGGAAGCCCCCGGGCTCGTCGTCCGGGCCGGCCCCGCGTCCGGCCCGGTGCGGATGGTGCACGCGCCGGAGGTGTACCTGCGGCCCCATGCGGGCGGGCTGGTGCATCTGGAGGCGCCGGACGCGGCCGTGGACCTGCACACGCCCGACGCGAAGCTGCGGCGCTGGGCGGAGGAACTGCTGGGCCGGGCCCGCCTGGTGGTCCGCGGGCTGGACGACGCCGAGGTCGCCGGGTACCGGGTGTGCGTGCGCCCGATGCCGGCCGACGGCCAGTCCATCGTGGGCTGGCTCCCCGGCGCCGACGGCGTGTACGTGGCCGTGACGCACAGCGGGGTCACCCTCGGCGCGCACCTGGCCCGCCTGATCGCGGCGGAGGTGACCAGCGGCGCGCCGGCGGCCGAGCTCGCACCGTACCGGCCCGGCCGTTTCGCGCCCGCCGCCAGCCGGCTGCCGGGCTGAGCGGCCGCCGGCTTACGGCGGGACCGAGTCCGGGGAAGATCTTGATACCGAACGGGCCATTGCGCTCCTGGCCCCCAGCGTGGTGCTGAACTCCCCGCTGACCTCACAGTTCACCTTCGATGGCCGGCCCTGCCGCCTGGCCCTGCCGCCCGCCCGCGCACCTACGCCCTGCAGGCCGTCATGGACGCCTGACGCGGCCCGGCGGATCAGTCCTGCAGGGCAGCCTGCACCAGTTCGAGAAGCTCGTCGTCGGTGACGTCCGCCGCGTCGCCGGGCCGCAGCTGGATGGTCCCTTTGCTGGTCTTCAGCGTGGGGTGGCGGGACGTGAAGCCCGTCTCGCAGCCCTGCGGCCAGCCGTAGACCGAAACGCCGTGCTTCCACGCACCGACGTAGAGACGGCGCCGGCCGACCTTGTAGGCCGGAATCTGGTACGACAGCACGACGGCGGCGTCCGGGTACGCGGCCAGGATCAGCCCGTGCAGCCGGTCGAACAGGGGCCGGTTCGCGGGGGCGATCCCGTCGATGTACGCCCGCACGGCCTCGTCCATGGTCCCATTATGGCCGCTCACCGCGGGCCCGGAAGGGTGTGTGGTTCGTGGCATGGCTGCCTCCTGTCGCCGCTGTACACCCTGTACCGGTACTGACGGCCGGGCCCGGCGGAAATCATCGCGCCACCGGTGCCCGCTCCGATCGCGGGATGGGATTCTCGATCGCGGGATGGGATACTAGGGACATGCCCATTCCCCGGGTCGTCGGGCGATGGAACAAGGCGGGGCTGAACCGGGTCACCACGCACATCGCCCCTTGGGCGCCCGGCCTTGGTGTCGTCGTCCACCGTGGCCGGCGCTCGGGCCGCCCCTACCGGACGCCGGTCAGCGTCTTCCCGGCCGAGGATGGCTACGTCTTCGCTCTTACCTACGGCCCGGGCACGGACTGGGTCAAGAACATCCTGGCCGCAGGCGGCTGCGAGCTGCACACCCGGGGGCGCACTGTCCGGCTGGTCGCACCGCGCCTGTTCCACGACGAGACCCGGCAGGCCATCCGCCCCTTCGAACGCCAGGTCCTCCGGGCGCTCAACGTCGCCGACTTTCTCGCCCTCAAAACTGCCCCCGCCGCGGCCATCCCGCCCGGCCAGCCCCCCGCCTGACCGCCGTCAGGCCCGGCTGCGCTCAAATGGCCTGCAGCAGGACGGTACGCAGGTCGCCGTGGCCGAGGGCGACGGGGTTGCCCGCCATGCTGCTCGACCGGGCCGCTTTGGCGGCGACGTCGTCGGCGTGCTGCGGCCCGATGCCGAACGCGGCCAGGCCGGGTATCGCGAGCAGGGTGATCGTCTCCCGTATCCAGGCGAGGCCGTCCTGGATGGATGCGGCGGGATTCCCGGTGATCAGCTGAGCCGCTTCGGTGTAGCGGTCAAGAGCGGGCTGGCCCGGCGGCCCTGACCGCAGGGCCCGCACGTTTGCCTCAACGACCGGAGCCAGCAGCGCGGCGCAGGCCACGCCGTGCGGCACGTCCGCGGTCCCGCCGATGACGCCGGCCAGGCCGTGCACGGCACCCAGCTTCGCATTGGCCAGCGCGATCCCGCCCAGCAGGCTGCACATGGCCATGTCCGCCCGTGCGCCGAGGTCGGTGCCGTCGGCGTAGGCGGCGCGCAGGCCCGCCGCCGCGCGGCGCAGCCCCTCGCGGGCCAGCCCGTCGGTCAGCGGGTTCGCCCGGACCGAGACGAACGGTTCCAGGCACTGGGTGAGCGCGTCCAGGCCGGCCGCGGCGGTGACCGGGGGCGGGCAGGACACGGTGAGCTGGGGATCGACCAGCGCGACCCGGGGGATCATCAGCGGGCTGCGCAGGCTCGCCTTGACCCCGTGCGCTGGTGCGGCGAGCACGGCGTTGGCGGTCACCTCCGACCCGGTGCCAGCGGTGGTGGGCACGGCGACGCACGGTGCGGCCGGCTGGGTGATTGCCCGGCCGGACCCGACGACCTCCAGATAGTCGAGCGGGTCGCCGCCGTTGCCCAGCAGCATGGCCACGGCCTTCGCGGCATCGATGACGCTGCCACCGCCGATCGCGGCGACCACGTCGGCGCCGTGCTCGCGCGCGGCGGCGGCGCCCGCCCGGGCCAGCTCGACCGTGGGCTCGGCGGCCACCGGGAACACCGCGGCCGGCAGCCCCAACCCGGCCAGCAGCGCGGCGTGGCGCCCACGGTCCGCGCCGGTGCACACCAGCACCCGGGACCCGAGCCCGGCCAGCACGGCCGGCAGTTCCGCCGCCCGGCCGGCCCCGGCCATGATGCGGCCGGCGGTGGCGAACTCGAAGGTCATCGTCGTCACGGCGAGCCGCTCGCCCAGCCCTCGCTGCCCGCCGGGAACACCGCGGAGTACCTGGTCGAGGCCCGCGGCGCCGCCATCATCTCGGCCACTGAATCCCGCCAGGCCGCGTAGTGCGGCGTCAGCTTGTGCGCCGCCGGGGCATCGTCGTCACGGTAGACCTCGGTCAGGACGACGTGGGCCGGGTCGGCCTGATCCTGAATGACGTCGAAACGCAGCACGCCGGGCTCGGCCAGCGACGCCTGCGCGTTGACGAGCGTGGCGGCCAGGAAGTCCTCGACCCGTTCCGGCCGGACCTGGACATGAACATGAACGACCAGCATGTGCCTATCCTGCTACACGGCGCGGGAAAAGGCCCGGGGCCGCGGCGAGCGTTCAGGGCTGATTCACCTACAGCGGCAGCGAGCCTGCCGGATGATGACGTCTTCGCCGTCGGCGAGGTGGACGAGCCGGGTGGCCCGCCAGGAATGAGCGGGCGGCTGCGAACCGGTCGTTATTGCGTGCATGGCCAGCCGCGGCGCTTATCCCCGTTGAGCTCCGGCGACTATCGGGTCGCCGGTGCCGCGCAAAGTTCCAGATTTCTGGGAAACGCGCTGGCCCGCCGCGTGCCGGATTCGGCATCGCCGCGTACGGGTATCGTTTCCCCAGATGCCGGAATAAGAAGGTGCCGGAATAAGATACCGGCCGGGCAATCGCGGCTGGCCGGCTTTTATGCGTGCACAAATGCCCTGACGGAGGTTCACATGCATATCGGATCGGCGCTCCTCGTGATCTGGCTGATCATCGGCGCCGTCGCCGCCGGGCAGCGCGGGTACTACAACGGGACCATCAGCAGCTGCACCAAGGCCAGCACGATCGCGGTGACGATCCTCGCCGGCCCGCTCAACTACGTCGGCGTCAACCCGAAGGTGAACTGCACCGTGCCGCAGCCCAGCCGTTAGCCCGGTGGCCGGTTATCCCGGCGCGGGTGCCGCCGCGCGGGTCGTTGGGCTCCTCCCGGCAGGCCCAAGGACCCGGGGTTCGCCTGCTGAACGTCGCTGCCATGGCGGCGCCCCGTCCCCCATCCTGCGGGCGAGGAACGGGCGAGGAGGGCGACGAGATGAGTCTGAGCTACTACGACGAGCTCTTGCCGGTACGTGAGCCTGATGCCGGCCTTCCAGCCGTGGTGGCAGGCCTCCGGCTTCCCTACCGGGTCCTCGTGTCGATCGGTGTGCCCTCGGGCCGGATAGTGGTCGCCTTCGTTTCTGATAACCCCAGGCTCAGCCGCATGTTCGCGGCCAACTGGGCCAAGGCCGGGACGGATCAGGAGCCGGACGCGACACTCTACGCGCTCAGCCTGCCGGCCCGCCGCTACGGGCTCGACGGAAGGTGGGACGGGGCGCGCTGGTGGTCGCGGGATCGAAAGATGATGGTGGTCTTTGGATTCGGTTCATACCGGCTGGCCAAGGTGTGCGTCCGGGGCATTTGCTCGGCCGTGAGCGCGGACGACATCATGTTCCTGCACGGATGTGCGTTGTCCGTCGGCAGGGGGGCTGACCGGCGCGGCGTGGTCATCACGGGAAGTTCCGGCGCGGGGAAGACCACGCTGGTCGCCGGGCTGCTGCGGCACCCGGAATATCCGGTGGCCGTGCTGAACGACGACTGGGGCGCCATTTCGCTGAGCTCCGGGGACTCGGTCAGCACGGGGGAGCTGATGCTGCACATGAAGTCGAGCAGCGTGCTGGCTCTTCGCCCCGGCTTCTTCGCCAGCGTGCCGGCCGGCTCGTACGCGCCCGATCTGTCCGAGCGGGATCACGCGGCCCGGATGCTGGTACCGCCCGAAAGTGTCTACGGGATGGCGTGGAGCACCTCGGCGACGGTGGTCGAGCATGTGGCCGTGGTGGTGCGGGAGCCTCCGGGCTGGCTGCCGCCGGGTGAGGGAGACGAGGCCATGCGAGCGCTCGAGAGCGAGGATGACACGGGTCCGGTCCACCGTCACGAGGGGTTCTTCAATGGATCCCTGATCCTCACGACAGAAGATGACAAATTGCGCGAGGAACGGCACTACCGGCGCCTTATTGACCGCACAACGGTGTCGTGGATAAACAATTGCGATACACCCGAGACCATGGTGGATAATTTCATCTCCGCCGTCATAAAGTGAGCCGGGTCCGGCGTGCCGGTGAACCCGCTAACGGCGGGGTGCGTCCAGCCCGAGGCGGCGCTGCTCGATGATCAGGCAGCGGTCCTCCACGTACAGCAGCCCGGCGTCCTCGGCGATGGCGCGCGCCTCCGCTGAGGCGATGCCCAGTTGCAGCCAGAAGGCGGTGGCGCCCGCCGCGACGGCCTGGCGGGCGATGTCGGCCGCCTGCCAGGACGGCCGGAAGACGTCGACCAGGCCCACCTGCTCGAGGACGTCGCCGACCGTCCGGTAGACCTGCTCGCCGAGGATCTCCTCAGCATGCGGGTTGACCGGGATGATCCGCCAGCCGTGCCGCTGCATGTACGCGGGCACCGCGTGCGCCGCCTTGCTGGCCGCGGCACTGGCCCCGACCACGGTGATGGTGTCGTAGCTGGCCAGGATGCGTTCGACCACGGCGTCAGTGTCGCTCACCCGGTCACCTTAACCCGCCGGCGCGCAATGAGCGTCAGCGGACGTGGGTAGTGGCGGAGCGTGGGTAAGAAGGGCGGCATGACAGATGACGGCCGGGGAACGCCCCTGCTCGTGCTCGGCCCGCTGCTGCGCTACGTCGGCGAGAGCGAAGCCACGATATGGGTCGAGACCGACCGGGCCTGCCAGGTCGAGATCCTTGGCCACCGGGCGCGGACCTTCGAGGTGGCCGGGCATCACTACGGGCTGGTCGTGGCCCGCGGCCTCGCGCCGGGGACCGAATGCGAGTATCAGGTCGCCCTGGATGGGACCGTCCGCTGGCCGGAGCCGGGTGGCCCGTTCCCGCCGAGCGCGCTCCGGACTTCCGGCCCGGGCCGGCCGCTGCGGCTCGTCTTCGGCTCCTGCCGGATCGCCGAGCTGCCCGTCCCGCGCCCCCGGGGACGCGCCCGGCCCGCGCCGGAACACGGGGCGGACGCGCTGGGCGCCTACGCCCTCGACCTGCGCGAGACGCCCCGCGAGCGCTGGCCCGATCTCATGCTCCTGATCGGCGACCAGGTCTACGCGGACGAGGTCGGGCCGGCGACGCGCCAGTTCATCAGCGAGCGCCGCGACCCGTCGAGCCCACCGGGTTACCAGGTCGCGGACTTCACCGAGTACTGCTTCCTCTACCGTGAGGCCTGGAGCGAGCCCTCGGTGCGATGGCTGCTGTCGGTCATCCCGACCGCGATGATCTTCGATGATCACGACGTCCACGACGACTGGAACATCTCGGCCGCCTGGCGGCGCGAGTTCCAGGCCAAGCCGTGGTGGCCCGCCCGGATCGGCGGCGCCTACATGAGCTACTGGCTGTATCAGCATCTCGGCAACCTCTCGCCGGACGAACTCGCCAGCAACGAGTTGTGGCGCCAGGTGCAGCAACCGGGTGACGCGGCGGCGGTGCTCGGCGACTTCGCCCGCCGGGCCAGCCAGCCGAGCGAGGGCATCCAGTGGAGCTTCCGGCGCAGCTTCGGCCGGGTGCGGGTGGTCGTCATCGATTCGCGCGGCGGCCGGGTGCTCGAGGACGGCAAGCGGCGGATGGTCAACGAGGCGGAATGGCGGTGGGTCACCGAGTCGGTTTCCGGCGACTGGGATCACGTCGTCCTCGCCACCTCGCTGCCGCTGCTGCTGCCAGGCGGCATCCACGCCCTGGAGGCGTGGAGCGAGGCCGTCTGCGACGGGGCCTGGGGCCGCCGTTTCGCGCGCACCGGTGAGCGGCTGCGCCGCGCCGTGGATCTCGAACACTGGGCCGCGTTCGGCAGGTCGTTCACCGATTTCGGGCGGCTGCTGGCCGGGCTGGCCACCGGGGCGTACGGCCAGCCACCCGCCACAGTCACCGTTATCTCCGGTGACATCCACCACAGCTATCTGGCCGCGGTGGAATTCCCGGCCGGGACCGATCCGCGCAGCGCCGTCTACCAGGCGGTCTGCTCGCCGATCCACAATCTGCTGCCGCACAAGTTCCGGCGCATGCAGCAATTGGTCACCTCACGCGCGGGCGGGCTGGCCGGCAGTGCCCTCGCCAGGCTGGCCGGGGTGCGCAAGCCGTCCATCCGATGGCGGATCACGCGCGGTCCCTGGTTCGAGAACATGCTGTCGGCCCTCGAATTCGATGGCCGCACGGCGCGCATCCGCTTCGAGCGCACCGTCCCGGGCAGCACCGTCCCGGGCAGCCCCGCCCCGGCCGTGACCGGGATCCCGCGCCTGCAGCCGATTTGCGAAACGGAACTCAGCAGGACGCACCCAGGACGGCGATGAGCCCGCGCCGGCGGCACGGCGGGCGACCGAGTGCGACGACTGCTACGCCGGGGCGCCCGGTCATCCGATGACCGCCGCCGCGATCCGCTCCCTGGCCACCACCCGGCTCCCCGGGAGTAGCGTGGCCCTTGTGAATGCACGCCCGGCCCGCGACGAGCCCCACGGTGCCAGCCGGGATGACCCGTCCCCTGGTGCCGGCGGTGCCGGCGAGGGAGCCCCCGGCGGTGCGGCCGAAGCGGCGCCCACCGACGTCCAGGCCCGGCTGCGCGGCGCACTGCGGGAGGCGATCAGGACGCGGGACGTGGTCGCGGCGTTCGCGCTGCGATCGGCGCTGAGCGCGATCGGCAACGCCGGAGCCGTCCCGGCTGCCCCGGACGCCGGAGCCGTCCCGCCCCGCGCCACCAGCCCGTACGTCGCGGGGACCGTGCCGGGTCTCGGCGCCGCCGAGCTGCCTCGCCGCCGCCTCACCGAGGCGGACGCCAGCGAGATTGTCCGGGCCGAAGCCGCCGAGCGCGCCGCCGCCGCCGGCCAGTGCGAGCACGCCGGGCACCCGGACCGGGCCGAACGGCTGCGGCGCGAGGCCCGCATCCTGCTCGCGGCGCTCGACGAGACGAGGTGACCGGTGCGCAGTGACCCGCCCGCCCGCAGTGACGTTCCCGCCGACTCGCGCGCCAGTGACGTGGCGGCCAGGGACGAAGCGGACCCTGGTAACGCCGCACGTCCGCCGGGCGAGACCTGGGTGGCGCTGCTGCACCGCCCGGGCCCGGCCGCGCCCCGCGACGGAAGCGTATTCGCCGATCCGCGGTTCGCCGAGCACATCGCGTTCCTCGCCCGGATGCGGGAGGCCGGGTACCTGGTCGCCGCCGGCCCGCTGATCGACGAGCCCGGGGCGGGCATGACGGTCCTGCGGCTCCCCGGGGACGGCCAGCTCGACGTGGCCGCCCGGATGGCGACTGAGGACGACGCCAGCGTCGCCGCGGGTTTCTTCACGGTCGCCGTCCGCCCCTGGCACGTCGTCATGCAGGGCCGGTCGGCGCACCCGGCTGGCCCCGCCCTTCCGTTACCCCAGGGGCGCGCTGGCAGGAGCCCGGGGGCCAGGCCCGGGTGCTGACGCGCAGCGCGGTCCAGGCATTGATCGTCACGATCAGGCTCACCAGCGCGGCCACCACGTCGGGGCTGAACTGGGCGGCGACCGCGTCGTAGGCGGCGGCCGGGCCAGCACCGGATCGGCGCGGTAGAGGTGAGAACGCGCGTCCCGCAGCTGGCCGCCCGGCCCGGCGTGGCGCTCAGCTACCGGCCCCACGCTGGGCTCACTCGGGTCCATGGCACTCTATCCTCGTACATCGCTGCCGACTCGCCGAGACGACTGCCGGGGAGAACCTATGACGGTACCGCTCTACGGGCGCGTGATCGGCGCGGTAGCCGGCGGCCTGCTGGTGCTGGCGGTATGGAGCAGCGCCATCGGCGCGCTGGTGGTGACGCGGGCGGTCGCCAGCCGGCTGACGCGAATGGCCGACAGAACCGTGACGATCGTGTTCCGGATGCTCAGCGAGCACATCGCCGACTACCGCCGGCGGGACCGGCTGATGGCCGTCCAGGCGGCGGCGATCCTGCTCGCGCAGCTGACCGCCTGGCTCGGCACCTCCTTCATCGGGTTCGCGCTCCTGCTGTGGCCGTTCGAGCGCGATGCGGCGGCCGCCTTCACCGCGGCCGGATCGTCGCTGTTCACCCTCGGGTTCGACGTGCCCCCCGGGACCACGCCCGCGATCATGGTCTTCGCGGCCGCCGCGACCGGGCTCACCATCCTCACCCTGCAGATCGCCTACCTGCCCACCCTGTACGCGGCGTTCAACCGGCGGGAAACCGAGGTCGCGCTGCTGAACGCGCGGGCTGGGTTCCCCTCCTGGGGCCCCGAACTGCTCGCCCGCACGCACTACGCGCTCGGGTCGGGGGTGTCGACCATCGACACGATGCCGGCCTTGTACGCTCAGTGGGAACGCTGGGCCGCCGACGTCGCGGAAAGCCACACCACGTACCTGCCGCTGGTCCGGTTCCGCTCCCCCCAGCCGCTGTCGTCCTGGGTCACCGCGCTGCTGGCCGTGCTGGACTCGGCCGCGCTGTTCCTCTCGCTCTCGCCGAAGGCCGCGCCGGTGGTGCCCGCCCGGCTCTGCCTGCGTAGCGGTTTCCAGTGCCTCACCCGGGTCGCGCGGGCCATGGGCCTGCAGGTCCCCGACGAACCCGACCCCAGCGCCGGGATCAGCCTCACGTACGAGGAGTTCCTCGACGCGGTGGAGCGGATGAAGAAGGTCGACTTCCCGCTCGAGCGTGACCCCGCCGACGCCTGGCCCGACTTCGTCGGCTGGCGCCTCAACTACGAGCAGGCCGCCTACGCGGTCGCGTACGCGCTGGACGTGCCGCCCGCCCTCTGGTCGGGTTCGCGCATGCACCCCATTGAGCCCATCCGCCCATTCCGCCCGGCGCCCGGACGCCCGCCCAAGCAGGGGTGAGCGGCGCCCGGGCGAAATAATGGGGCCATGAGCGATCTGAGCTACGCGGAGTCCATCATCGTCGCCTGCCCGCCGGACACCGTCTACGACATGGTGTCCGATGTGACCCGGATGGGGGAGTGGAGCCCGATCTGCCGGGCCTGCTGGTGGGACGAGGACGGCGGGCCGCGCGCGGGTGGTCTATCCTTCAGTGAAGATCAGGTCGGTGATGTCCCTGTCAAGGCGTACGGTCTGCCCGTCGACGGTTATGACGTTGTCGAAGCCGGTCGAGTGCGCATCAGAGATCACATACAGCCGGTCGTCGTGACTGGCCAGGAACGCCGCGAATCCGTCCAGGGAAACGGTGCCGGTGCCGAGAGCGAAGTATTCGGCCAGCCGCCGGAACAGCTTGGGCAAGATCACGAGCTGGTCGGTGAGGTCGGCCAGGGTGGTGATCGTGGCGCCGCCGGTGGTCGCGTCCGGGGCCCAGACGCCGGCCTTCGCGTCCCTGGCGTTGCCGGCGGCCGTGGTCAGCTCCGCGCGCAGGTCGGGGTAGAGCTGGCTGTAGAAGGTGGGATAGACCAGTCCTTCAGCGAGCAGCCGGTAGTTGACGCTGCCGTGCAGCAGGCCGGCGTCGGTGTAGACCTGAGTCAGGTCGGCCTGATCGGTGGTCCCAGCGTAGGCCAGGCAGACGGGGCGGCCGTACCTGTCGGCGAAGCGGGTCAGGATATAGCCGGGAACGGCGTCCGGGGTGGCGCTGACGACGGTTTCGCCGCTGCGTACGACGTCGGTGAAGCCGAGCAGGTCCAGCAGCCGTCCCCCGGCGGCGTGCGCGAGCTCCAGCGGCTGGTGCATCGTCCTGGCGCCGTGCGCGGGCGGCGTGTAGTGGGTCTCCAGGGCGTCGATCGCGTCCAGCCGCAGCTGCGCAGACCCGCCAGAGCCGAGATGCACCCTAAGATGCAGGCTGGTGAACGCGGCTGGGTTGTCAGGGAAGAAATGCACCGAGTCACCGTCGGGTTCACTGTGCGCGACCCGGTACTGGCCCTTGATGAGATTAAGCGGCATCGTCCGCCCCCGTCCCCACGCGCTGAATGCGGCTCGTGCTCCCGCGGCCAGTCAATCAGCGGCAACGACGCCGGGCAAGGGCACGCCACATCTGTGCAGCTCCGCTGACAGGGCGAGGCCGCCACGGTCAACGGCCCGCCCATTTTCGCGGAGCGCCCTGTCATGCCGCGTTCAGTGCGGAGCTCAGTCAGTACGACTGGCCGCCCTTACTCATATCAAGGCCGTCCGTACCGGCATCCATCTCGTCCTCGAAGATGCCATAAGGGGCTCCACCCCGTGTCTAGCCGGCGACGAACATGCGCCGGCCGGAAACGTCGACCCAGATGGGATAAGCCTGGCCGGCGGCAGTTTGGGGGACCGGCCGGCGCGTCCGGCGGCTAGATCGCCGCCCGAGATGACGCCATGCGTGATCTTCTGCGATGTCAGGTCCAGTCGTGGCCTGTCTGGCGGTCCTGCAGGCGCAGTGGGTGCGGATAGTCCGGTGAACGGTGCTGGAAAGACAGGATGCGCGGGTTGCGGATGATCCCGTCGCGGATTTCGATGGCCCGCCGGATCGTCTGGTTCGCATCCCACGCCTGAGGGCCGGTGAGCACAGGGCGCAGGTGCGGAAACAGGGCTTCGCTTATCTCCCAGGTAGCGGAATTCCACAGGTACGACGGGCTGTGGTCCACGGCGTAGTAGCAGACGTCATTGCCGACCGTGACCATGGGCTCGGCGAAGCTTGTGGGGCGCGCCCAACTGAAGCCCATGCCCTCGTCGCAGGACACGTCCACGATGAGGCTGCCACGAGCGAACGAGCCCAGGTCGCTGGTGGTGAGGAACATCAGCGGTGCGTCGGTGTCCTGCAGCACGCAGTTGACCACGATGTCGTGCTCGGCGAGGAAGGCCGCCAGCGGCATCCGGCCGGTCCCGCGCAGCACGTGGCAGCGGCTAGGGTCGCCGGTGTCCTGCTCGAAGTGCACCATGCGCGCCGAGTGGATCGGGGAGGCGACGGCGTTGATGTCACGATGGGTCAGGACGTCAACGTCGTTCACGCCGTGTGCGTTGAGGGCCGTCACCGCGCCCCGGCCGGCAGCCCCGAAGCTGATGACGGCCGCCCGGAGCCGACGGCCATATTCACCCGTCGTCCCGATGAGCTCCAGGGCATGCAGCACCGAGCAGTAACCGGCCAGTTCGTTGTTCTTGTGAAAGACATGCAAGCCGAATGAGCCATCGGCATCCCAGTAGTTCATCGCCTCAAAGGCGATCAGGGTCAGCCGCCGCTCGATGCTCAGCTGGGTGATCTCCTCGTCCTGGACACAATGCGGCCAGCCCCACAGGACCTGCCCGTCCCGCATCTGCGCGAGGTCCTGGGGCTGCGGCTTGGGCAGCAGGATGACATCGCATTCCGCGAGGAGTTCCTCACGGGAGCGAAGCCCGGCCACGCACGATGCCAGCTGCTCATCGGGCACGCCAAACCGCTCGCCATAGCCGCGCTCGAGATAAACACGTTCCCGCAGGCCGGCATCGATCCGCTCGACGTGCAGCGGATGGATCGCTAGCCGCCGCTCGTCCTCCTTTCGTGACCGCGATATCACTCCGAGGCTGAGCTGATCCACGCGCGCTCCCTTACCCGAGGCCGACCTGAGAAATCATCCGCGGTTCCCGTGAGCCGGGATCACCCAAAAGCTCACTCGCCGAGTCTGTCACTGACACCCAGCGAACCGGAACGACGAGAAACAGCGAGCTTCATGGCCTATGGTCACCTACTCTCATGCCGCTGTGGGCGGGGACAAGGCAGAACCTGCCTAGGCCGGGATGGGCGGCGGTGCCAGAATGCCGTCATGGGAAACGGCGGCGCATCGGGCCCCGGCAACGCGGGCGGCTCGATTCTCAGCATCGGCTCATCCGGATCGATCCTGTCGATCGGCTCCAGCGGGTCGATCCTTTCCATCGGCTCGGTGGGCTCGGTGATGTCCATCGGCTCGGCGGGCTCGTTCGCCTGCATCGGCTCGTTCGCCTCGCTGGGCAGCCTGGCCTCGGCGTTCTCCGTCGGCTCGGTGTGGAGTTTCGCCTCGGTCCTGTCCGGCTTTTCGGCCCGCTCGCTGCGTGCCTGGGGCGACCCGAAGAAACTGGTCCGCGGCCCGGCGAACGCCGGCCGGGGGCAGCTTCGGCTGCTGCGCCGCAAACCCGGCGGAGGGGCTATCCCGGACCAGCCCGGCCATCCCTGACGCTGGTGCTGCCCATCGCGGGCCCGTTCGGCCAGATGACCGGGCGATCTGCGGTAATCCGCGCGGTTTGATCCCTGTCCCGCCGCGGTGATGCGGGGGATACTCGAAGCGCTGCCGTTGATCGCCGTGGGGGTTGAGCGTGGCTGAGCTGGCTGTGGGACCGCAGACCGCCGTGACCGCGAGCACGGCCGTCGACCTGGATGTCCTGGCGGAGATCCAGCGGCGGGTGCTGTGGCTGGCGGTCCGCATGGTGGATGCGGCCAACCACGAGCGAAGCACCGGGGACGGCGTCAAGGTCGGCGGCCACCAGGCCTCCAGCGCCTCCCTGGTCACCGCGATGACCGCCTTGTACTTCGCCTACCTGAAGGCCGGCGACCGGGTCAGCGTCAAGCCGCACGCCTCGCCGGTGTTTCACGCCATCCAGTACCTGCTCGGCAACCTCGACCGGAGGTACCTGACCACGCTACGCGCCCGTGGCGGGCTGCAGGCGTACCCATCGCGGACCAAGGACCCCGACGATGTCGACTTCTCGACCGGGTCGGTGGGGCTCGGGGCGGTCGCCCCGCTGTTCGCCGCGGTGGCCCGGCGCTACGTCGACGCGCACTTCGGCGGGCGCCCGCGGTCCCGGTTCATCGCGCTGCTCGGCGACGCCGAGCTGGACGAGGGCAACGTGTGGGAAGCGGTCTTCGACCCGGTCACGCACGGGCTCGGCAACGTCATGTGGGTGATCGACTTCAACCGCCAGTCCCTGGACCGCGTCGTTCCCGGCGTCCGCATCGCGCACTGGAAGGGCCAGTTCGAGGCGGCGGGCTGGCACGTCGTCGAGGTCAAGTACGGCCGCGCGCTGCAGGCCAAGTTCGCCGAGCCCTCCGGCGGGGCGCTGCGGGCCTGGATCAACACCATGCCGAATGAGCACTACCAGTCGCTGTTCGGCCTGTCCGGCGAGCGGCTGCGCGAGCGCTTCACCGACGGCGCGCCGCCCGGCGTGGACCGCGCGCTCGCCGGCGTCACCGACGAGGAACTGGCCCCGCTGGTCACCGACCTCGGCGGGCACGACCTGGCCAGCATGCTCGCCGCCTACGCGGCCTGCGACGAGGTGCGCGACCGGCCCAGCGTGATCTTCGCCTACACGGTCAAGGGGTGGGGCCTGCCGATCGCGGGCAACCCGCGCAACCACTCGGCGCTGCTGCTGCCCGCGCAGATCGACGAGTTCCGCGGCGGCCTCGGCCTCACCGAGCAGACCGAATGGGACCGGTTCGACGCCTCCACCGCGCCCGGCGTCCTGTGCAGCCAGCGCCGCGAGGCGCTGCGCCGGGAACCGCGCACCCCGGCGGCGCCGGTCAGCGTGCCCCCGGCCACCGGCTCCCCCGGCACCCGGCCGGTCTCCACCCAGGAGACGTTCGGACGGACCCTGGTCAGCCTGTCCCGCGATGCGGCCCTGGCCCCGTACCTGGTGATGTCGGCGCCGGACGTGGCCACGTCAACCAGCCTGGCCGGCTTCATCAACCGGGTCGGCGTGTTCGCTCCCGCCGAACGCCGGTCATGGCGCGACGATCCCGTGCTGCGCTGGGCCGAGGGGCCGACGGGCCAGCACATCGAGCTCGGCATCTCCGAGATGAACCTGTTCCTGCTGCTCGGCCAGCTCGGCCTGGCCTGGGACCTGTCCGGCCAGCCACTGCTGCCGGTCGGCACGGTGTACGACCCGTTCGTCTGCCGCGGGCTCGACGCGTTCATCTACTCCGTCTACTCTGGCGCCCGGTTCCTCATCGCCGGCACGCCGTCGGGCGTCACGCTCGCGCCCGAGGGCGGCGCGCACCAGTCGACGATCACCCCGTCCATCGGTCTCGAACTGCCGAACGTGACGTTCCTCGAGCCCGCCTACGCCGCGGCGGTCGACTGGCTGGTCTGCGACGCGCTCGGCCGGATCGCGTCCGGCCCGGCCGAGACGACGACCGCGGTGCCCGCCGAGAACGGCGCCTACTACTTCCGGCTGAGCACGCGGCCGCTGGACCAGGCGCCGTTCGCCGCCGCCACCGCCCGGATCGGCGAGGCGGTGCTCCGCCGCCAGGTGCTGGCCGGCGCCTACCGCCTGGTCGACGCGTCGGCGCTGGCGGGCAGCGGCGCGCCGCAGGTGCACCTGGCCGCCTCCGGCGCGGTCCTGCCGGAGGTGCTGGCGGCCGCCGCGGAACTCGCCGATGAGGGCATCGCCGCGCACGTCGTCGACGTCACGTCCCTGGATCGCCTGCATACGGCGTGGCAGCGCACCCTGCGGCACGGTATCCGCACGGCGGCCACCCCGTCGATCCCCGGCGCCCTGCGCGCGGCGTTCCCCGGCCGCGCGCCGCTGGTGAGCGTGCATGACGCGGCCTCGCACGCGATGGCCTGGCTCGGCTCGGCGCTCGGCGTCCCGGCCGTGCCGCTCGGCGTGGACCAGTTCGGCCAGTCCGGCAGCGTGCCCGAGCTGTATGAGCTGCACGACCTGCTGCCCGGCTCCATCGTCAACGCCGCCCTGGCCGCCCTCTCGCTGGCCTAGCGCGCTTTCCCGCTTCACATTCGCGCCGCCCCGGCTGCCAATTCAGTTCGGCATTAAAGGCGCGCTCCAATTAAAGGCACGGTAGGGTACCTGCGGCATTCTCGCAGATGCAATTAATATCCTACCGTTAAGAGGCCTTTTAATGCGAAAAGAGTCCGACCATCCATATATCGCCGCGGTGGTGGGTACCCGTCCCGAAATAGTGAAGCTCGCGCACATTGTGCGCGCGCTCGGCCCGGACGTGCGGCTGATACACAGCCGCCAGCACGCCGACGAGGAACTGTCCGGTGTGTTCATCTCCGCCGCGCGACTGCCCGACCCGGAGTTCCTGTCCGGTATCTGCGGACAGCCGCGGCACGTCCAGGTCGCCCGGATGGTGGAGCAGCTCGGCGCGCTGTTCGCGCGGCGGCCCCCGGCGGCCGTGCTGGTCCAGGGCGACACGAACACGGTCCTGGCCGGCGCGCTGGCCGGGAACTACGCGGGCGTGCCGGTCGTGCACGCCGAAGCGGGGCTCCGGTCGTTCGACCGCGACATGCCCGAGGAGATCAACCGGTGCGTCGTCGGCGTCGTCGCCGACCTGCACTGCGCCCCGACCGAGCGGGCGGTCGCCAACCTCCGGGCCGAGGGGGTGCCGGCCAGCCGGATCGTGCTGACCGGCAACACGATCGTGGAAGCGACCCGTGACATGCTGCCCGGCGACAGCGCCGCGCGGGCGATCGTGTCCGAGGCGGGCGCCGAGCCGGGGGAGTACGTCCTGGCCACCATCCACCGGCCGGAGAACACCGACGATCCGGTGCGGCTGCGGGCCATCCTGGACGAGCTGAGCAAGCTGGGCCTGCCCGTGGTGTTCCCGCTGCACCCCCGCACCCGCCTCGCCGCCCAGCGGCACGGGCTCGCCGCGGCGCTGGACCGGCTGTGCACGATCCCGCCCGCCGATCACCGGACCTTCCTCAGCCTGGCCCGGCACGCGCGCCTGATCGTCTCCGACTCCGGTGGCGTGCAGGAGGAGTGCACGGTACTCAAGCGCCCGCTCATCGTGGTCAGGAACTCGACCGAACGGCCGGAATCGATCGACGCCGGATTCGCTCACCTGGTCCAGCCGGGCCCGGTGATCGGTGCCCTCGGCCGGCAGCTGATCGGCGACGATGGACTCGGTGCGCGGCTGGCGGGGATCGCCTGCCCGTTCGGGGACGGGACCGCCAGCGAGGCGATCACCGGCTGCCTGCGGGCCTATCTGAACTGAGGCCCCGGACATGCCGGTGGCGGGGGCCCCGCGCCGGCCCGGGGCCCCCCCCCCCCCGCGCCCCGCAGGCC
>Ga0335085_10005306_pt1 | contig 20761 bp, 19 predicted proteins | sample Lox_Sample_45_FD_206712 | JGI IMG/M metagenome (GOLD analysis project Ga0335085, IMG submission 206712) | Soil microbial communities from Loxahatchee National Wildlife Refuge, Florida, United States - Lox_Sample_4.5 | ecosystem: Environmental > Terrestrial > Soil > Wetlands | place: USA...
TCGCCTTCCAGGGCAGGCAGGGTTTGAGGCATAGCCACCTCCTCTATCTGCAAGTATACACTACGCACAGATAAAGGCCACAAAAAAAAGAAACGCCAAAAAGCCCACGTCTATGTCGCGCACCCCCTCCAGGATCCCCAGGTGTCGCCGGCCAATCACTCGTGATAACCTGCCGTCTTGGCGTCGATACCACCTGAAAGGGAGTCACACCGATGGTTCGAGCTTCTCAGGCAGCCTCCGTTGCAATTCGTTTCCTACTCTTCGTCGCGGCCAGTTTCCTGCTGGTGTCCGGCGCGCGGGCCCAGGAGATCCGGCGGGTCGCAGAGCCGAACCAAGCCGTGCGCATGACGCACAACGGCTACGTCTGCGCAGGCACGCTCACGGTGACGCCCATTGACGACACATATGACACGGTCATGTGCTCAGGCCCTGTCTTCGCCGCCAGCGACTACGAGGCTGTTTATCAGAAGCGAGCCTACGATGAGCTGGTGAAGATTAACGAGGCGCGGGTGGACGTTCTCAATCATGACCTGAAAGCCGCGATCGAGAGACAATTCAGCGAACTCCCCCGCGACATGCAACATTTGGCGGCAATCCAGAATTTGAAGCGAAGCCTGAACGAGTACGTCGATCAGAGGCTTCCCGCCGGCGCCACCCAGGTCTCGCCGCCAGGGGGGCATAGTGCGAGCACGAGGGACTCGCGGCCCGGCTCCTCCCCGACCGGGCCGTGACCGAGCAGGCGCATTCCTAACCAAGAAGGAGCCGAGGGTAGATGGCAAGCGCATACGACGCGATCATCATCGGAACCGGACAAGCCGGACCGCCGCTGGCCGGACGCCTAGCCAAAGCGGGGATGAAGGTGGCCATCATTGAGCGCAAGTTCTTCGGCGGCACCTGCGTCAACACCGGATGCATACCCACCAAGACCATGGTGGCCAGCGCCTACGCCGCCCGTGTGGCACGGCGTGCGGCGGAATATGGAGTGGTTTTGCCGGGCCAGGTCAGCATGGACATGAAGCAGGTAAAAGTGCGAAAGGACGCCATTTCGGGAAAGTCCCGAACGGGAGTGGAGTCCTGGCTTCGCGGCATGGAAAACTGTACCGTCTATGACGGCCACGCGCGGTTCGAATCTCCCCGCGAAGTGAGCATAGGGCCAGACCGGCTGAGCGCGGAGCGAATCTTCATCAATGTAGGCGGACGGGCCATCGTCCCCGATATGCCAGGCCTCGACAAAATCAGCTACCTCACCAACAGTTCCATGATGTCCGTCGATTTCCTTCCGCGCCACCTGGTCATCATCGGGGGAAGCTACATCGGGCTGGAATTCGGACAGATGTTCCGCCGCTTCGGCAGCGAAGTGACTATCGTGGAGAAGGGGCCGCGCCTCGTCCAGCGCGAAGACGCAGACATCTCCGCAACCATTAAGGAGATTGTGGAAAACGAAGGCGTTCACGTGCGCCTGAATGCTGAATGCATCCATTTCACTCGGAGTGGGGCCGAAGTAGTTGCCGGGCTTGATTGCGACGAGGACAGCCGAGAAGTGGCGGGATCTCACACGCTGCTGGCCATCGGGCGCCGTCCCAATACCGACGACTTGGGCCTGGAAAAAGCCGGCGTTCAGACGGACAAGCACGGCTACATCGAGGTTGACGATCAGTTGCGCACCAACGTGCCCGGCATTTGGGCGCTCGGCGACTGCAACGGCAAGGGCGGCTTCACGCACACCTCGTATAACGACTTCGAAATTGTGGCCGCAAATCTCTTGGACAACGATCCGCGCCGGGTGAGTGATCGCATCCATGCCTACGCGCTCTACATTGATCCGCCATTGGGCAGGGCGGGCATGACCGAAACTGAGGTGCGAGCCACGGGCAGGCCCGCGCTCATCGGCCAACGGCCGATGACGAAAGTGGGCCGGGCCGTCGAGAAAGGCGAAACGCAAGGATTCATGAAAATCCTGGTGGACGCCGCCAGCAAGGAAATTCTGGGCGCTGCCATCTTGGGGACGGGCGGCGACGAGGCCATCCACTGCATTCTGGACGTGATGTACGCAAAAGCGCCCTACACTGTGTTGCAGCGGGCTATGCACATTCATCCGACGGTGTCTGAGCTGATACCGACAATGCTGGGCGAGTTGAAGCCACTGCCCGCGGCGGCACCCTCGCCAGCCGCAGCGGGCCAGAAGCCGTAAAGAAATTCCCGAACTTCGGTACGGCGGCATGGCGCATATTGGAGCCGCGAAAGGTGTCGTGATAGCTCGGAAGAGAGCCCGTGCCGTGTATCAACTCAAGGTGACGCTGCAGCGCATTCATCCACCCGTTTGGCGGCGCATACAGGTCTGGGAGGACGCGACTCTCGCTCAACTTCATCGGGTTTTGCAGATTGTGATGGGCTGGGAAGATTGTCACCTGCACCAGTTCGAGATCGGGCGCCGCATCTACAGCGTGCCTGATCCGGACGACGATCTGTACGAGCGCAAGGTCGTCGACGAGAGCCGTGTGCGGTTGCGGGAAGCTTTCCCGCGCGTCGGAACCCAATTCGAGTACTTGTATGACTTCGGCGATAGCTGGCGACACGGCCTGGTGGTCGAAGCCATTATCCTGCCTGATCTGGGTACGGAGTATCCGCACTGCCTCGCCGGCGAACGCCGCACTCCACCCGAGGATGTAGGTGGACCTTCCCGTTATGAAGACTACCTGGAGGCGATGGCCGACCCCGGACACGAAGAACATGAGACCTTGCTGCGATGGCGAGGCCCTTTTGACCCCGAGCAGTTCTCACTCCCTGCCGTGAACGAACAACTGCAGAGGAAGTTTCGCTCAGCTCGAAGGAAGCAACGATCATAGACCTGTGACACAAGTCCTGAGCCCACGGCCATGAGAGCAGCCACAGCCAAGTCCGTAGCCTTTACGAACGGTCATTCGAGATTGGGTCTGCCGCATCGTCTCCGTCGGGCCGAACTTCCGGTGGATACGGTGGAGCTCGCTCGCTACCTTGTGGGTAAAACGCTGGTGCATTCGGTGGCCGAAGGCACGATGAGCGGGCGCATTGTAGAGACGGAGGCCTACCTGGTGGGCGATGCCGCTGCGCACGCTTTTCGCGGGCTGACGCCGCGGAATCGCTCGCTCTTCCTCGAGCGCGGACACGCTTACGTCTACTTCGTTTATGGCTGCTGGTACATGCTCAACGTCTCAAGCGAGCGGGCCGGAGTTGGCGCCGGCGTGCTGTTGCGCGCTCTCGAACCCTTGGAAGGCGTCGGCCTCATGGAACGAGGCGGAACCGGTACAACGAATGGCGCGACTAGGCGCACCGGTACCGCTGCGGATGCCAAGGTGCGCGATCTCGCCCGCGGGCCCGGCCGACTGGCCACCGCGATGCGAATTACCAAGCAGCACGATGGCCTTGATTTGTGCGGCAGCGACACACTGTGGCTGGGAAAGGCACTGCGGCCTGTAGGTGCCATCGGAGAGAGCGTCCGCATTGGGCTGACAAAGGAGGTTGACCGCGTGTTGCGTTTCTACGAGTGCGGGAGCCCGTTTGTGAGTGGCCCGCGGCGGCTGCTGACGTAGTTTAGCTGTCATTTCGAGCCCGTTCGCTTTTCCGCTGCGAACGGTCCTGAGCGAAGCCAAAAAGCTCAGGGTAAACTTCGCGATAAATCTCGCTCTGAAAGGGTATTTTCTGCTGCGACGGGGGATGTGGAGCAGAATCACCTTATTCCGCTTTCACGGTCTCATGGACGGCTGTCTCAAAAACAGTCGGTTGTTAGACTAGACGACACCTTGTAGATTGGACACATGGCGCTTAAACGGATGGACAACGTAGGAATCGTCGTCGATGACCTCGGAGGAACGATTGATTTCTTTCGCGATCTCGGCCTTGAGCTCGAAGGGCGGGCCACGATCGAAGAAGAATGGGCCGGACGTGTCACTGGACTGGGCGATCAGCGCGTCGAGATTGCCATGATGCGCACGCCGGACGGCCACGGCCGGCTCGAGATCTCCCGCTTCCTCACGCCGCCTGCCGTCGCGGATCACCGCAACGCCCCGGTGAACGCTCTAGGCTACATCCGCGTCATGTTCGCCGTGGACGACATCGACGAGACGCTTGAAAGGCTCCGCAATCGCGGCGCGCAGCTCGTAGGCGAAGTAGTCCAGTATCAAGACGCGTATCGGCTCTGCTACATCCGCGGGGCCCGAAGGACTTCATCGGACTGGCCCAAGAACTCGGCTGAGCGCAATACGAAGACAATGACGAAGAGCGACCAATGTCAGCGAGCGCGTCTCACAAACGGTAAGTTTTGAGAACGAAACGAGCGCGGAGCGTGGCCGGATCCGGGAAAAGGTCTGTTGACATGCGTTCCGATACACGGTACGGTGTCCTTGATGTTAAGGACATTCCGGCACAAAGGTCTGAAACGCTTATATGAGAGCGACGACCCGAGCGGCGTCCGGGCGGATCAAGTGCGGCGCATTCGGGATGTTCTTGTTCACCTCGACCAAGCGCAGCACCCATCCGACCTCAACTTGCCGGGTTATCGTCTTCACGCTCTGCGCGCTGAACTCAAAGGTTGCTGGAGCGTGACTATATCCGGTAACTGGCGGGTTCTGTTTCGCTTCGAGGACGGGGACGCGCTGGATGTTGACTTGGTGGACTATCACTAAACGAAGGAGCAAGGGCAATGCCCATGAAAAACCCGCCGCATCCCGGCCATTCCATAAAGGATGCCTGTCTGGAGCCTTTGGGCTTGAGTGTGACGCAAGCCGCCAAAGCCCTCGGCGTCGCCCGGCATACGCTTTCGCGTGTTCTGAACGGCCACGCCGGACTGTCTCCTGAGATGGCAATCCGGCTGGAAAAAGCCGGATGGTCGAACGCCGATCACTGGATGCGTCTCCAAACCGCTTACGATCTGGCGCAAGCGCGAAGGGACGAAAGTAAAATCAAGGTGCGCCGCCAGCACGTCCCGGCAGAATTGCACGTTTCATAATTGGCGAAACGCTCTTGCGAAATTTGTTGCTGACATCAACAGCGAGGAAACGTTTCATCTAAGGAAGCAATCAGTTTTCTTGAGCCAGAGCTTTCAACCAAGCACAAGACCAAACGCAGTATAAATTGGCGGTTACGTTTTGTCGCCATGAGGCGGGACAATTTTAGGTGCAAGCATTGCGGGAGATCGCCCGCCACGGACCCAAGCATTATTGTACACGTCGATTACGTTAAAGCATGGGCAAACGGCGGTGAGACTATCATCGAAAAACTTCAAACGCTCTGCTCTAAATGCAACATCGGAAAAAGCGACTTGGAATAGCCCCGTGATTTCTCAGAAACGGTAAGTTTTGAGACGGGCCTTACCGAAAGCTTGCTGTCTCAGAAAGGATGAGTTTCGCCGCGAAGTTTTCCGGGCGCGGACCGTCGCCGAAACGAAGGCGGTGACCGTGGCAACCGGGGCGCAGAGCTTGGCTGGCGCGTGCGGTTGTGAAAACGGTGCTCTCTCGGTTATCGCCGGGCCTTGAGGGTTTCTTTCGATCGCTCACGGCAGAAGCACAGTGCCGCTTTTGGGGATAAACTGGTCAAGAACACTGTTCCTATGGCCCTCTCGGAGGAAAAAACTCGGAAGCAACGATGGGCTCCCTTGATCGGCCTTGCTTTGGCGGTTCTCTCCGTTCTCGTCTCATTCCGGCTGGGCTGGCTTTCCTATCCCCAGCCGGGCACTGCGAAGGCGTTGGGAGAATTGCCTCCGTCGTCTGTTAAAGATCTGGCGCTGTTCATCGTGTCTGTGTGTGTCCCGATCGTTTTCCTTGGCGCAGCATGGTGGTGGGACATCCATCTTCGTTTGGAGGGAATTAGTAATGCGGTTAAGAGCAGAGACGCATTTAGCGGAGGTGAACTGCTTCACAAGGACAAATGGAATATTCTGACAATCCAGTCAGCCATGGGGCGAGCAAAGCCAAATGATCACGTGAGGATATGGACCTCATTCTTTGTGAACGAGTTTTTGGAAATATCGGAGATGCTGCCGAAACTTCTAGACGCGGGTATTAATTTCGACATTATGATGCTCAACCCAGCCAACGATGGGCTTCTCAGGAGCAGGTTCAGACTTCGCAACGGATTTACTGACAACCCACCCGAAGAAGCGAGACGGAGAATTCAACACCAGATCAAAATGCTTCGTGATATGACTGGGCACAGCGGCAAGGTGGAGGTAAGGGAGTGCGACACCATGCCGTTCGGCGTCTTCTATCAAATTGGCGGCGAGGTTATGCTTATAGGCCTTTTCATGTCGCTGGATAGCTGGCAAGAAGGTCCCTTAATGAAGTGGTATCCGGGTTCCACTCAGTGGGAGGTGTTCGAGAGAACTTGGCAAGAGTGTTGGAACAATCCCCTCGATGCGGTTAAGCCTACTACGTCCCCTGCAATCATGCCCGGGTATACTGCGACGCCATCCGGCGGAGGAGTAGGCGGAGTCTCATAAGTGGTAAGTTTTGAGACACTCCCCCGCCCCCCTGCAGTAAAGGGCCTGCACGTCTCAAAAGTGTGTCCCAAAATTTCACCGCGTAGGAAGCCGTGTCTCCCCTACAGAAACGAGTGTCCCGATATATCGGTCATGGCGAAATATGCGGTTGTGGTCGTTGAAGGGAAACGGACGAGCGTGAGAATGAGTCACGCGCGTTAACTCACCTCATCTTCTAGCCAGTCCATGAACCCCAGGGAGTTCTCTTTTTTCCTCAATGGGCTACTTGGTAGCCGTCCTGGCCGTTCTCTTCGCAGACTTCAGCAGCTTCTTGACCTCGGAGGCGATCAGGTCGCCCATTTTCGACGTACCGACGGGGCGGACGCGGCCGGGAATCTCAGCGGTGCGCACGCCGCGCTTCAAGATCTTTTCGATGGCCGTTTCGATGGCCCGGGCTTCGGTTTCCATACGGAAGGAGTACCGGAGCATCATAGCCGCGCTGGCAACGGCAGCGACGGGATTCGCCCGGTTGCGCCCGGCGATGTCCGGGGCCGATCCATGCACGGGCTCGTAGAGGGCCTGGTGCTCGCCCAGGCTTGCCGAGGGCAGGAAGCCGATGCTGCCGCTCAGTACCGCGGCCTCATCGCTCAAGATGTCGCCAAACATGTTGTTGGTGAGGATCACGTCAAAGGACGCCGGCCGATCCACCAGCGCCATAGCGCAGCTATCCACATACTGGTGCTTCAGCTCCACGTCGCTGTAATTCTGCGCCACCCGCTCCACCACTTCCCGCCACAGACGGGAGCTCTCCAGCACGTTAGCTTTATCGACGCTGGTTACCTGTTTTCGACGGTCGCGCGCGATCTGAAAGGCGCGATGGGCGATCCGCTCCACCTCGTGCTCGCGGTACACCTCGGTGTTGACGCCCATGCGCTCGCCGTCGCGCGCGAAGATGCCCCGGGGATTGCCAAAGTAAATGCCGCCCATCAACTCGCGGACAATCATCAGGTCGGTGCCCCGCACGCGCTCCGGCCGCAAGGCCGACATGGGCACCATGCTGTCGAGCACTCGCGTGGGGCGGAGGTTCGCGTAAAGACCTAGTCTCTGGCGGATCTGAAGCAGGCCTTGCTCCGGACGCGCCTCCGGCCGTTTGGAGTCCCATTGCGGGCCTCCCACGGCGCCGAGCATGACAGCGTGGGAATTGATGCAAAGAGCGATGGTTTCGGCGGGCAGCGGCTCCGCTGTAGCCTCCAGCGCGGCTCCGCCAATCAAGCCCCTTTCAAACCTGAAAGTGGGGCCGTTGACCTCCTCAAGGGCTTGGAGAACTTTAACCGCTTCCGCGATGACTTCCGGTCCGACGCCGTCGCCCGGCAGGAGAGCTATTCGATAGGGCTGCTGCATAGGCTAGACTATTTCATCGCAGATTTTAACGGATAAGTCAAGGGGTGCCGAAACTGGGTAGTGTCTCAGTTTGAGGTGGCACGGGCATCCTGCCCGTGTTATTTCATGGCCAAGATGGCCATGCCACTTCAAACTGAGACACCACCCGAAACTGGTCGTGGTGCAGTTTGGTTCCTGTAGCGGCGCTCGATGAGCGCCGAGCTTGAATTCCCACAGAGTTTGGACGCTCATAGAGCGCCGCTGCAGAGTCAGAGATGCTGGCTACGTCCGAAAAAGGCAAAGTGTGCAAATTCTGCTCACGGGCAGGCTCATCTGATTCATCTGGCACGCAATTCACAGCCTAACCTAAAGAAAACAAGTATCCAACAATTTTCGTCCCAGGATTCCCGCGAGTCCCCACTGTCCCATTTCGACGTGATATCTATGAGGGGAAGGCAAAAGCTAACGCGCACTGGGGATTAAAGGGGCGAAATCCTGGTTCGTTTAACGTGCCCCCCTGGGCGGTCCGAAGCCGATTTTGCCGGTCGATGACGGGCAAGATTAGCTTGGCACGAACCCATTGGCGTCTAACGCTTGTCCTGACATGAATTTAGGCCATGAAAAATAGGCACGATTTTGAGTTTTTTGGGGGGTACGAAGCCAATTTCGTAAGTCTTTTATCAAGAGATATTTAAGCCTTGATCTGTCGATTTTGGCAAATTTTTCACGGAAGTTGCTTCAAGGGGCTGCAAAAAAACGGTTTCGGACAAGATGATGGACGTTGGAACTCCGTCCCCGGGCGCGATTCGCAGGGAGGTAATAAGTCGTTCGGGTCGCCGAACGGTCCTCCAACCTCCTTCGACGACCCCGACCCCCCAATCGCTCGAATCGATCGCTCAATCGCTCGATCGCCCGATGGGCTATCCGATACGGTTATCTTGAGTAAACTACACGCAAAAGTGTATATTCAGGCTTGGCCCAGCGATGAGAGTCCTAGAGCTAGTGGGTTGCGCAAAAACCCGTCCAACCTGTCATTCCGAGGAGCCGAAGGCGACGAGAAATCTCGTATTCCCTATAATTTCAGACCGAGATTCCTCGTCGCCTTCGGCTCCTCGAAATGACAGGTTGAGCAAGTCCGTTCGCAACCTGCTGTCTAGTCTGCTGATGTTGGCGTTGGTTGCGCCCGCGCGCGCTCACGCAGAGCAGATCACGGTGGCGGCGGCTGCGGACTTAACCTTCGCCTTTCAGGAAGTCGCGGCCCGGTTTCAGAAGGACACTGGGAATTCTGTGAAGCTTTCGTTCGGTTCGTCCGGCAACTTTTACTCCCAAATCCAGAATGGCGCTCCCTACGACTTATTTTTTTCGGCCGACATCACCTACCCTCAGAAACTGGAGGCCGCGGGCTTGGCGGAGCCCGGCAGCCTCCACCGCTACGCTGAGGGCAAAATCGTCCTCTGGGTTCCGAACGGCTCCTCGATGGACCTTGGCCACGGGCTCAAGGCCCTGCTTGAACCGAGTGTGCGCAAGATCGCCATCGCCAATCCGGAGCACGCGCCGTATGGAAGGGCCGCCGTGGCTGCGCTGCAGCACGAGCAGATTTACGACAAGGTGCGGGATAAGCTGGTGATGGGCGAGAATATCTCCCAGGCCGCGCAATTTGTGCTTTCGGGCGACGCCGATGCGGGAATTATTGCGCTGTCGTTGACCCTGGCTCCGGCCATGGCGGGCAAGGGCAGATCATTCGAGATTCCGCCTTCCTCGTATCCTGCGATTGATCAGGCGTGCGTGATTTTGAAGTCGTCGCAGAGGAAGCAGGTGGCACAGCAGTTTCTCGACTATCTTCGGCAGCCCGAGATTGTCGCCCTGATGCACCGCTACGGGTTTGTGGCGCCCGAGAGTGCCGCGGCGGCACCACGATGAGGGTCGCGACAAGAACATGGATTGGTCTGCCATAACGCTCACTGCGAAACTGGCCGTCACCGTGTGCGCAGTCTTGGCGGTCCTGGCTCTCCCCATCGCCTATTGGGTTACGTTTTCGCGCTGGCGCTGGAAATTCTTCGTGGAGTCCGTTGTCGCCCTGCCGCTCATCCTTCCGCCCACGGTCCTCGGCTTTTACATCCTGGTGGCCTTGGGACCGCGCAGTCCGCTAGGGCGGTGGTGCGCATCGGGGTTCGGCCACAGTCTGCCCTTCACCTTCGGGGGCTTGGTGGTGGCATCCATCCTCTATAGCTTGCCCTTTGCCGTGCAGCCCGCGGCCGCAGCCTTCGCCACGGTTGACCCGAACCTGATCAGCGCCTCGTCCATTCTGGGCGCGTCCCGGTGGCGCACTTTTTTTCGCGTGATCCTGCCACTCTCCATCGGCGGCGTCCTCACCGGAGTCGTTCTCAGCTTTGCGCACACGATCGGGGAATTCGGCGTGGTGCTGATGGTCGGCGGGAACATTCCGGGCGTGACGCGGACGGTTTCCATCTCGATCTTTGACCAAGTGCAGTCGCTCAATTTTGCTGCCGCAAACCACATGGCCTTGCTGCTGCTGCTGTTTTCGTTCGTGACGCTCTCCATCACCTACGCGCTCAACCGAAGAATCTGGGTTGTGTGGCCGCTTCACCGGTGATGCGAGACGCTCGTCGCCGACCGAGGTATACGGTGCGTTTCTATCGTCATTCCGAGCAAGCGGGAACCCACGGGAGGCACGACATTGGCCGGCGCCAGTTTAGACTTCCATTTTCACGCTCCCCCCTTCACACTTCATATTTCGCAACTCCGGCTTGCCGCCGAAGGGCATTGATCTTGACCAACCCGGCCGAACTCGCGGTCTCGATCCGCAAGAAGCTACCCACGGGCTTCGAGTTGGACGTCGAATTCTGCGCGGCCGCCGGCTTCACGATCCTGTTCGGGCCGTCCGGCGCTGGCAAGACCACTCTTCTTCACTGCGTGGCCGGACTCTATTCCCCTGACGCAGGCCGCATAGCCGTTGGCGGTCGTGTCCTGTTCGACTCTGAGTTGGGGATCGAGCTTCCTGTGCGGCGGCGCGCCATAGGATACCTGTTCCAAACCCTGGCGCTCTTCCCCCACTTAACCGTGGAGCAGAATGTGGAATACGGCATCGTATCGACGCCGGCTCGCGAACGTCGCGGGCGCATCACCGCGATTCTGGAATCTTTCCGCCTCCCGCACCTGCGGCGTCGCAAGCCCAGCGAAATTTCAGGCGGTGAGCGTCAGCGGGTGGCGCTGGCGCGTTCGCTCGTCACTGACCCGCAAGCTCTCCTCCTCGATGAACCGCTCTCCGCACTCGATGCCGCCGTCAAGTCTTCGATCATTTCAGACCTGCGGGAGTGGAACGCCGCGCGCAGAATCCCGATTCTCTATGTCACCCACTCGCCCGCTGAAGCATTTGCTCTGGGCGAGCACGTGATCGTACTTGATTCCGGCAAGGTCTTGGCCCAAGGCACGCCACAACAGGTGCTGAACGCGCCGCGCCATGAGACGATCGCTCAACTGGCAGACTTTGAGAATATTTTCGATGCGACCATCACCCATCTCCGGCCGGATCACGGCACCATGGGGTGCCGTCTGAAGGGTAGTACCGTGGAATTGGAAGTTCCGCTGGGGCGTGCGGAACTTGGCTCGCCAGTACGAATTGCCTTACGGGCCGGCGACATCCTTGCCGCCGCGGATCGGCCTCGCGGATTGAGCGCCCGGAACGCGTTTCAGGCCTCTATCGTCGGGATTGAGCGCCGCGGCTTCACGGTGGTGGTCTCGGTCGAGGCGGGAGTGAGGTTTGAGGTCCATCTCACGCCCGACGCCTGCGAAGAATTGCGTCTGCAGCCCGGCTGCCAGGTGTGGTTGGTGATCAAAACTTATTCTTGCCATCTCGTCGAGCCTATCGCGGTAAGCAAGGCGCCATAGCGACGCTTCTGCGCGCTCATCAGCCCATCGTCTTCAACTGAGGATCACCCAACATGGTGGTCCTCTTATCAATGAGCAGGTGAAAGGGCAGGGCTTTCCAGTCCCGCCCCTTTCTCCGAACTGCGATTGTGATAGGAAACGCTCGATCGGGTTCTGCGGGTTAAATATCGCCTACTGGCGAGTGGTGAGTTCGTGGACGCCGGACTTGGCGTCGGCAGGGTGTGTTTCCGCATTCACGACGAACGTACTTCTCGGATGCTCGCGAACCACCCGCTCCAACCCCCAAAGTTGGGCCTCCGAGCGCTCCTCTTTGAGCGCTTGGAATGACTTCGTGTTGTTGCCAGCACAGCGCGGACACTGCGTGAGAGGCCGCCCCAGCACCAACACAGGCGGGCCTTCCGAATAAAAAATGGCCTTTACGGCGTCGTGCCCGCTCTCCATCATGCAGGTGTAACACACGTGCCAGTGGCGGCGATCGATGCCCCGAAGCCGGTCAAGAAATCCCATTTTGCCTCCAAGAGAAGTTGCTATAGGAATTATGCGCAAGGAAGGGCGTTTATTTCAAGCCGCAAGGCCACTTTTACCCCTGCCACAGCTAAACCACAACGCCACGCGCTCATTCATGGCATCGGTTGACATGGCATCCACCTCCATCATCTCCATCGGTCGACGTTGACAGAAACTGAGCCGCAGGCGAGAATGGAGACGGTGCGACTTTCTGACGATTCTCATGAATCCCTGCGGCACATGCGCCCGTAGCTCAGCTGGATAGAGCACTTGCCTACGAAGCAAGGGGTCGGGAGTTCGAATCTCTCCGGGCGTACCATCTCTTTGAAAGTAATAGACGTACGAGCCAGCGCAGAGCTGCCTGGAGCCTGCCTCATTGTCCAGCGGCACACCATCAGAAAGTCTCAGGGCATGTATAAATAAACGACTTAATAGCTCACCCCGAGCACTTGCTGTGAAAACAAGAGGCCGGAATTCGTAATTGCGGTGCAGTCATGTAAGTCATGTCAGCATAAGGGCCTTCCGATTAGACCGCGAACATCGGGCTCATATCTGTACTAAAACTGTACCAAAAGTCGCCTCAATCGCTGGATCTCGTCAAGTGAATGCAGATTCTCGCGTCCCGGGAGCTGGGGGGACGAGATTGGATGCTGTGCTTGAGCAACGGAGCTACCCACTTGGACGCTTCGGCCAGCGCGCCTAAAGGCCAAATGTCCGGGCTTCACGGGCCGTAAGAGCTTGACGATGAGCTTTTGTTGAACAATCGTGGCGGCGACCCAAGGTGCGTCATTCTCCAGTAAGGGGACTTTTCAGGCTGGATTCCTCCGTGGCGGCCCATGGTATGAAAGACCCCAGGTGGACAGGCCCTTCATCGCCAGGTTGGGCGTGCTCCAGGACGTTCTTGATCGCCGCCAGCGATTTCTGGAGAGAAGAAGCTGATCGGTCCACCGCGACCTTTCGAACAACCCCGCCTTTGAGACCCGTCAAGCCGGCTTGCTCGGACCCCATCACCTTGACAAGGTAGAATCCTGGCGGCTTCGGCTCGTCACGGTCGCGGATGCAGAATGTCAGGTCCAATGCGGTATGGAAGTAGTGACTTGAGTAGAGCTGCTTTTCGGCGATGGCATAGACCGGCTCGCCAGCGCGCTCGCTCTTTCTCGTGAGAACGTGCACCACCCGGAGCGTCGGCTTCAACCCAAACTTCACCTTAGCCCAATAGAAGCTGTCTTCCACGTTTTCCGGCTTTCCCTTCGGGTAAGCGAGAAGATAGTTGTAGAAGTCCGGCAGATATCTGGGCAAGGCCTTCGAATAGCTCAGCATGTATTCAAATTGGCGCGCTACATCGCTCGGGTTGCGCTTATCGTTGTAAGTCCCCAGGACCTTATCACCCTCGCGTTGATAGGCGATCAAAAGGTTGAGCGCAGTCGTCTGGAGGATTTGATTCACTCGCTCCTCAGCGTCGGGTGCGGACCAGTCAACCGTCCGTTGCAGGTCTTCAATGTAGCTGGCGGGCATTTGAAGCTGGCAGTTGCCCGGCAGGCAACTCTTCAGCATCTTGACTTCGTCGCTGTCAAAACCGAATCCTATTAGATCAGAAAGCTGAGGAGGATTGCTGAATTGCCCGAGGGCCAAAAAGCCGGTAACGGTGCGTAGTCGCTCGAAATCACGCGAGAGTTCGAGATAGCTTTCCGGGGTGGAGTCGACATGAATCGCGCCAAATACAAAGATCTCAGCCGGCGTGCGGGAGGGCAGGATTTTCGCAACTGCCTGGCCGCCAGTAATGGACGAGATCTGGTCTTCCGTCAATCCGATGTAGTCCCTAAAGTAGGTTTGAAGATCAGGATTCATCTGAGACAGACAGGGGAGAGTGCCCAAAACGATCGTGGCCGCAAATATGGAGAGAATTCTCATAGGCCGCCCTGAGCCGCACGCAACGCCCCCGGGCAAGGCTGCAATGGCCTGTTAGTGTGAAACTCCATACCGCTCCTGAATTAGCGTTGCCACTGACTGACGCACATCGTCGAGATGGCCCAGCCGATATCGCTGTTCGATCTTGCGAACGTCTGACGCCAAGCGATTGTCATGGAAGACATTCGCAATCCATCGGGAAAAGTCTCCGCGGCGAGCGTGATCGCCGGGCGGACCGGCCGGGCAGCCCTGTAGCAACGCTGCAAACTGCTTTAGAGACCGGGCGGGAGAGCCAATCGGGTTACCGTTGTCGGTGAACACGAACTCCTGTCCGGGAACGACATCGAAGTCGAAATACTTGGTCCGGTGCCGGACATGTGTGGTCAGGCGCGGCAGCAGCTTGAACCGCCGAAGTTGTCCTTCAGCTTCCTTTGCAACGGCCACAGCCTCATCGGAGGACAATTCGCCGAGGATGCTTGTCGCCCCCGGATACAGGTCCTTGCTCTTAGCCATTGACAGCAATGTTTCCACCTCGTGAATGTCGGTGAGCCGCTTCGCAACTACAACGTCGATCATCTCGCGGACTTCGGGGTGGAGGTCGGAGGGGCGATACGTGACGATCGTGTAGGCGCCCAATTCCATATCCAGGAGTTGCTTGATATTCGGCTCATGAAGGAAGTAGTGGGCTTCGTCTACGACGATCCGGTGAGGCAGCCCCGTTGTGCGGCGCAGCGAGATCAGCATCGGCAGCAAAGCCTTCAAATATTCGATTTTTTCCCGGAGATGTACACGCGACAGATCCAGCACGACGCTCAAGTCAAAATGCTCGAGTGCGCGAGCCACTTCCGTCATATCAGGCGGCCGGTCGGCGGCGGGCAACACAACAACACCACGCAGCGACTCCAGCCCGCCATAGTCTCCTTCCGGATCGATGACGCACAGGCAGTAGCCTTGCACGACCATTTGTTCGCAAACAAGGCCAGTGGCCCAAGACTTGCCCGATTGCGGTTCTCCGACGATCAAGATGTTGTTTCCGCCGATGTCAGGCGTGAGGGGTTGTCCGTCCTGCTCGGTGCCTACCATAATGCGGTGCCGGCCGAGTCGGCCAGCCGACAGCCTCGTCTGCGCTGTCGCGCCCCGAATGTAAGCGGCAACGGCGCTCGGGCCATCGCCCTTCACGACGTCATCTGCCTCGGCTTGCAGCATGGTGCTACCCCACCCGACGGCGGCGGCGAGCTCGCAGTCCGCAAGAAGGTCGTGGTCGTTTTCGGCGTCTCCGATGGCAATCGCGTTGTGGGGCGAGAGACGAAGAATATCGAGCGCGTCTCGCAGACCCGTCCCCTTGCTGATAGCTTGGGGAAGCACCATGAGGCGGCTGCGGTTGAACAGGATGACGAGCGGCAGTTGGAGCTCTCTGATGACCGCCAGGACGGCGGGCGCGAGCGAGGCATCCGCCTCGACGACGCATTGGCCTGAATTGAATGCGACGCCCCGCCGCCGCAACTCGTCGCAGAAGATTTGGGGCGGAAGGTGACTAACTATTCGCGTCTGGCCGTTGCGGAGCCAGAGGACGGCGCCATTTTCAGCGACGACAGCGTCCACGAAGCTGAGATCGCCTACGGCACTCCGCAGATCCGAGAGGATCCGGCCCGTTACAATGATAACGACGATCCCTCGAGCGCGTGCCTCCCCGATTGCGGCCTTGACATCGGTGGAGAGCACGCCGTCTCGTGCAATGGTGCCGTCATAATCCAATGCCAACACGCCAAATTTCATGATGTCCTTAGCGCCTAACTAGCGATTGCCAAGGCATCTCCACGCCTGGCCTTCGCCGGGGCCTCTGCCCGGAGAAGAATTCTCTTCCCGCCTTCCACCAGAAAGAGATAAGTTATGGTCACGATAACGAGAAAAGCGAAGTACCCAGCCGGCAACGCTGTGAAGCCCAGCGGCAGCGCGAACGGGCTGAACGGCAGAAGAACGCCGACCGCCACAATGATCAGGTTGGTTGCGGTCAATGGCCGGCTGGGCCGGCTGCGAGGCGGGTTCCGGGAGGTGCGAATGACGAAGATCACCAGTGTTTGGGTCGCCAGGGACTCAATGAACCACCCGGTATGGAACAGAACCTCGCCCGCGTGCATGAAGTGCAGCAAGACGTAAAAGGTCACAAAATCGAAGATCGAGCTGATGGGCCCGATGAATACCATGAAATTCCTGATCAGGTGGATATCCCAATGCTGCGGCTTGCGGAGATATTCGTCGTCCACGTTGTCTGTCGGGATGGTAAGCTGCGACAGGTCATACATGAAGTTGTTTAGCAGAATCTGCGTGGGAAGCATGGGCAAGAACGGCAGGAAGACCGAAGCCCCGGCCATGCTGAACATATTGCCGAAATTCGAGCTCGTGCCCATCAGCAGGTACTTCATCACGTTGCCGAAAGCCTTGCGACCTTCGACGATGCCGCTGTCGAGAACGTTGAGGCCGGGCTTGAGGAGAATGATATCTGCAGCGTCGCGAGCTACATCGACGGCCGCCGAGACCGAGATGCCCACGTCGGCCGCGTGGAGCGAAGGGGCGTCATTGATTCCGTCACCCATGAATCCCACGACGTGACCGCTATGTTTGAGCGCAAGCAGAATCCGGTTTTTCTGCGCCGGCGACACTCGGGCGAAGATCGTGGTGATCTCGGCAACATGATTCAGCGCCGTGTCGCTCATTCGCTCGAGGTCATCGCCGAGCACGACCTTGCCTGGGTCGAGCCCCACCTCGCGGCAGAGGTGGGCGGTGACCAGATCTCCGTCGCCGGTGATGATCTTGACCTCAACCCCGTTCCGCCGTAACGCGGCAAGCGCCCCGGCAGAGTCCGGCAATGGAGGATCCGCAAAGCTGAGAAATCCGGCCAAAACTAGATTCCGCTCGTCGCCCACCGAATAGTTCTGCTTAGGCTCTACCTTAGCGTAGGCCACCGCGAGCGTTCGAAATCCCTCGCTGCTCAAGTCCTGATAGCCGCTTTTGGCGCGGGCGCGGGCGTCCGGGTCGATCGGGACGGCTCGCCCTTCAACCTCATAGGAGGTCACGAGCGGGAAGATTCCCTCCGGTGAACCCTTCGTGATCAGCAGCCGCTCGCCAGCGCGCTCCACCACGATGGAAAGGCGACGGCGTTCGAAATCGTAGGGAATCTCGTCTCGCTTCTCGCAGCTCCCAACCTCGGCGGGCGCGGGCCGTAGCAAAATGGCTGCATCCAAGGGACTTCGGATCCCAGTCTCAAATTTGCTGTTGAGGTAAGCGAGCACGAAGGCTCGTTCCGACGGTTTCCCGAGGCTATCGAGGGACCGTTCGAGGACCATTTGGCCGCTGGTAATCGTCCCGGTCTTGTCGCTGCAAAGCACGTCGATACTTCCGAAGTTCTGGATGGCGGAGAGGTGCTTGACGATCACCTGTTTCTGAGCCATGGCCTTCGCGCCCTTGGAAAGGGTGACGGAGGTGATCATGGGAAGAAATTCGGGGGTCAATCCCACCGCCAAAGCCACGGCAAACAGGAGCGATTGCAGCCCGTTCCGATGCTGAGCGAGGCTGACTACGAGCAGGAAAATCACAAGGAAAAACACGGTTCGGGTGAGCAGCAGGCTAAAGCCCTTCAGACCGCGATCGAACGCGGTTTCCTCGGGGCGCGAAGCCAGACGGGCCGCAATGTCGCCGAACGCCGTACGGGCGCCGGTGGTGACGACTTGAGCGGTGGCCGTTCCGCTCACGACCGAGGTGCCCAGGAATGCCATGTTCGCCGCGTCCGGATGCGTGGAAGCGCCGGCGTCGGTCGCTCGCTTTTCCACCGGCAACGACTCGCCCGTCAACGCTGCTTGCTGGATGTAGAGGTCGCGGGAAAGCAGGAGGCGGACGTCGGCCGGGACCAGATCTCCAGCGGAGAGTCGCACCACGTCACCGGGTACCACGTTGCTTCGACGGATTTCCTGCCACTGACCATCGCGCAGGACAGTAGCCGTGGGCGCCACACCTTCGCGCAATTTATCGACAGCTCGTTGCGAGCGGTAGCTCTGAGCGAAATCGATCACCGTACTCAGTAGGACAATCGCGATAATGATTCCCGCATCGGTCGCTTCACCCAGAAAGGCGGAGAGCACGGCGGCGATCAAAAGAATCATCACCAGGGGATTTAAGAAGAGGCGCAGGAACTCGACAAGGCCCGAACGGCGCCCTGGAGGCGCGGGCTCGTTGGGACCAAACTGTTGGAGCCGCGCCTCAGCTTCCTGTGACGTCAAGCCTCCCAACGCTGCAGACTTGTCAGCATTCTGCGGCATGATGAACACCTACACCGGCAAATGCAACAGCCGGAGCGCTGCAAATTTAGCAGGCCACAGAAAGATGTTCGGGAACCCGTCGTACCGAGCGTCAGGGAGAAATCTCGCTCTGAAATTAGAGGAAAGAGGAGGTTCCTCCCGCCTTCGGCTCCTCGAATGACAGGTTCGCCGAATTTCCGCAGCCTGCTGGTGTCGTGTCCTGCTCAACGTTTGGCGTCAAAACCGATGCGGGACAAGACCATTATTATAGGACTGCTCCGGGCCGACCCGTACGGAGGGGCTTCAATAAGATACCGTAAGTTCGTCCCTGACCGCAGACACCCCAGGGGCAGCCCAGGCAGCATCCTCAGCCTCGTCGCGTTCAGCCCAATTGTGAACACTGCCGGTCAGCGTCACCTTGCCGCCGTCGGCCTGCACCTTGATCTGGCTCGCGTCAAGGATCGCATTGCGTTTGAACGCGGCTTCGATCTTCTCCTTGACCTGGGCAGGCAGTACTTTCGGCTTGACGATAATCACGTTGTCGACGTCGGTTACTCCCGGCAAGTGGCGGACCGCCTGCTCGGCCGCTGACCTCTGGAATTGCCACTCAACCTCGCCTTCCAGCGTAAGGAAGCCTTTTTCCACGCTGACCGTGATCTTATTGCCCGGTACAGTTACGTCCCGTTGCAGAGCGTTTTCTGCCGCCCGGGCGATGTCGGCGTCGGTCCGTTCAGTGGAGCCGGGCAGCTTGACATGGACCTCCACGGCAACGGCTTTCACACCGGACACTCTTTTCACGGATTGTCTGGCGGCCCACTTTTCGGCATAGCTATCCACGCTGCCCTCGAGGGTCACGACGCCGTCCTTCACGGTAACGCCAATGTCCTCGGCGTTCACACCTGGTTCCCAGCGGAGTTCGTCAATAACATCCTTCTGTAATTCCTTGTCACTTTTCATAGGCTCTCTCCTTCTCTCGAAAGTGGTTTATCCTAGATGCGGTTGTTGATTTACGTACTGCGAGATGCAGTACGAAAACCTACCACCGATTCTCTTCGATTCGTAGCCGTCAGCTATCCCACGCTGTTCTTGCCCGCGCTGTGGTGTGACCGGTGCCATTCAAAGTAGAGCAATGCTCCGATACCGGCGATCACCGCCAGCGCGATCAACACGTACAGCATGGTCTTGTAGTTGCGCGAAAAGAAAGCGACCATCTGGTGGCCATAGGTCCTCCCCAAATAAGCAACTGCAAAGAAACGCACGGCGCGCCCACCCGTTAGCGCGGACAAGAACTTTCTCTGCGGATACTGCATCACTCCGGCGGCCATCAGCACGGGAGTGAAAGGAAAGGGAGGCGGCAGGATAGAGCTGATAAACACTGTCGCGACACCGGCTTTCTCGAACTGCCTGTAGACTCTCTGTGCGCGCTGCTTGCCCACTCTCTTTTCCAGCGTTTCCTGGCCGCCTTTCTCTGCCATTCGGTAGCCCAAATAACCGCCCAATATCTCCCCAACGGTCGTCATGAAAGCGTAATAGGCCCACCATTTCGGGCGATGCGCCGAAAGCAGAACGACGACGATATCAGCGCGACCCGCGGGGACCGACAGGAATGGGGCGCAGTCGGCGATGCCAAGCAGGATCAATCCAGGTCCGCCCAACCGGTGGATCCATTTCCACAGCGGGGCAGGCATCGCGAGTGAAGTAAGAAACGTTGGCATCAGTCGGATCTCCTCAAACCGCGGAACTGCCTTCGGAAACCAGGCGCTAATGGCCGTTCACTCGGGTTTGAATCCCGCACGCCCTTGCGTCACACCGTCACTCCTTTCTGTTTCATGCGGCCTAATGGCGAATGGTGTGCGGCCGGGAGCTGCAATTCCGATCGGGCCTGCAATAACTGCATGACTTGAGAACGGGAAAGAATTCCTTGCAGCGTGCCGTTCGCGACCACCGGAAGCTGGTTGACATCGTTGCTGGCCATGAGTTTCAGCGCATCCAAAACCTGCGTGTCGGGAGTGATGATGTGCAACGAGTCTAGCGGCCGCATCGCTTCGCGCACCGTCGTCTGGCCCCAAAGCTCGCGAGGAATGGCGCCGACATCACGAGGCGTAATCAGGCCCACCAGACGACCAGCGTCTTCCACGGCAAGGCAGCGCTGGCCAGTTCTTAGCAAGTTGTCGTCAACAAACTCCTGTAAGGCTGCGTAAATAAATAAAGATACCATCTTATGAACCAATGCGTTATGCTCCGTAGGCATGAGCATCCTATCCGAATTGAAGCGGAAGTTCCGTTCGGTTTGGCCGCATTTGGACGAACGCAC
>Ga0335085_10005307_pt1 | contig 20761 bp, 13 predicted proteins | sample Lox_Sample_45_FD_206712 | JGI IMG/M metagenome (GOLD analysis project Ga0335085, IMG submission 206712) | Soil microbial communities from Loxahatchee National Wildlife Refuge, Florida, United States - Lox_Sample_4.5 | ecosystem: Environmental > Terrestrial > Soil > Wetlands | place: USA...
CTCGCTCTGCACCGTCACCTGTTGCTTCTCGACGTTGATGGACATCTGGATGGGCACTTGCAGCACCGCGCCGGCATCCACCGACACGGCCTTTTCAAATGTCTTGAACCCGGGGAAAGCCACCCGGACGGTGTATTGGCCCGGTGCCAGTCCCACGAACGTATAAGAACCATCGGCTTGGGATTGAGAGGTCTTGGTGACCCCGCCCGCCGCGGTCAGGCCCACCGATGCTGCCGGAATCACCGCGCCGGAATCGTCCGTCAGAACGCCCTTCAGCGTGCCGGTAGTCTGTTGGGCCGGCGCGCTTGAAAGCATCAGCGCGGCTGCCAGTAGCAAAAACCACATCCTTCGCAAATTGAACATAGATCCTCTTGGGTGAATCTCTGACTGCTACGAATGGAGGAACCCGGACTACGGGCCGTTATTTACTGCCCCTCGCCGCCTCCACCGCCGAGGTTCCAACCGCTCATAATGTCGCGTGTTGCCGAGGGGGACGCTCTCAGCAGATCCTCGACCCCGGCCAGCAACATGGTGGCTGTGACGCGGGAAGGATCGCTGCCCATGGTGGTCATGACCATCACCGCGTCGCCGGACTTGAGTTCGGTGATGGGCATGGCCGGAAGACTGTCGAGCATTTGGCCGATATCACCGCCGCGACCGCCGCGACCGCCCATGCCGGGGCCGCGGCCTTCTCCTCCGCCACCACCGCCCCGCATCCCTCCGCCGCGCCCTTCCTCGCCCTGCTGGGCGCCCGGAGCGTACCGCCGCGCCAGCATCGTGGCCATCATCGGGGGCAATTTCTTCATGGTGGAATCGGAGTTGATCTTAATGGTCAGAGGCTTTTTAGTGGCCAGGTCCTTCACCGTCATTTCGCCGGTCGCCGCGTCGATATTCACAATCGTGGCGGCAAGCTGGCGGAACGCGCCGAAGACCACCTTCTCGGCTGCGACGGTCTGGCCGTCGGGAGTCTTATTGCCCAGCACCTTCATCTGGTCGCCGACCTTGATTTCACCGAAGTTGCTGGGCGTGGCGTCGCTGAAGCGAGCCGAATCGAGCGAGTAGCGGTGTATCTCGGTCTTGTCGGACATCTGGGCAGTCAGCGTCCGCGCACCGACTTTCAGCGTCACGGTCTTTGCCGCCGGATCGACGGCCATCACGTTGCCGGTGCTGCCCCGCTTCTTCCAGTCCTCCTGGTCCATCTCCTGGACCTTGGCGACGTCCGCGGAGCTCATCACCAGGATGGAACTGGCGGTGACTTCTTTTCCGGTGATGGGCGTCTTGCTGACCGCCACCACCCGATCGCCCTTGGCCAGATCGCCGACGGCAATTCTGGTGGCCTTCTTGACATCGGTCTCGCCCGGAGGAACGCGCAGAACAACCGTGCGCTCGCTAGTGGTGACCGTCATGTCCTCGCCCTTATCGGATTTGATCGAAAGATGTTGGGCGGCGGCGTCCACGGCGGTGACCGTGCCGGAAACGCGCAACGAGGCGGTGGCGGCCGGCTGGGTCTGCCCCCACACCGTGCCCGCCAGGCACACGGCGATCCCAAACGCTATGATCCCCCAGTACTTCATCGTGCTCCCTTTGGCTTTGCCTTTCTCTCCATTTGGCGATAGCCCTTTCGGGAAGGTTACACGCGCCCCCGTTCCGGCGATGACCGGGAAAAGTTCCAGAATCTGGCGGAAACGGTCAAAATCGAGGCACATTGGGCGTCCTCGGAAGGAGTTGTGGAATTGGTGGGGGTGAAATTGAGGGAACTGCAGGACCGACCAACCGGGCCCCGCGCGGTCTTGGCCGGCACAATGGCATCCGCGGAACGAATCGTAGGATCGGCGGACGGAAATCGAGGGAACTGCAGGAGGAACCACCGGATCGCAACGCGGGCGTGGCACACTGCCGGATCCGCGAAAGCACCTGTCAGATTGGGGGGAACCGAGCGAACGGCAGGAGGGACCAACTGGAGCACCGCGCGGGCTTTGCCGGCGCCGCGCGGCGTTCCCGAACGATACAAAGGGTTAGTGGCTGCTGCCGCCGTCCTTCTTGGTGGTCTCGGACTTCTTCTTCTTGCTGCTCTTCTTCTTGCTGGTGTCGCCAGTCTTGGTGTCCTGAGCGAAAACCGCGGTGGTGGTGCCGAGCACCAGACCCATACCGATCATCAGCGGAATCAGTTTCTTCATTCTTGGCATCTCTCCTTAAGGGGTGCGACGATCTTGGTTCGTCTGCAGCCATCATAACTTCCCGCACATGAATCATGGCTTAAGCGACAATTAAAATCATTTCATCTGTTGGTAACAAACTTACTGAAGTTTATTTCCCCGCTCAATTGACTGTGCTCAAACCACTTGTGCGGTGTCCCGCAGCCCACTCCGGCCGGCGTCGGCAGACTGGCCTGTTACAGTGAAGGCGCATGAAGATGCCGGATATCGCTAAGCGCATGGCCCGGCGCGCCGGTGTTACGCACGCCGAGGGGGCCGACCAACTGGACCGCGTAGTGCACCAGATCCTTTCCAACCTGCGCCAGGGCAAATCCGCCGCCCTGCCCGGCCTGGGCCGCTTCATCCACGACTCCAATGGCCGGATCTCTTTCGAGCGCATTTCCGTCGAGAAAGAGGGCCCCGGTGACTGAGGCCGACACTTCTCCCTTCGACCATTTGGCGCAGGTGGTAATCCGCGGCCTGGAGGCAGGCGAACCGGTCGAAATCGAGCACTTAGGCGTTTTCTATCCCGACCCCGTATGCAGCTTCCGCTTCGAACCGCGCCTGGAACCGCACGTCTTTCTGGCCTACGTGAAGGAGGACCAGGAGCCTGCCGAACGCCTCTACGATGCCCTCGCCGCAGAAGGCATGCGCCCTTGGATGGACGTGCGCAACCTGCTCCCCGGACAGAATTGGCCGCGCGCCATCGAACGCGCCATCGAATGCTCCGACTTTTTCGTGCCCTGCTTTTCGCGCCATTCCGTGAACAAGTGGGGCGGCTTCCAATCCGAGATCCGCTATGCCCTTGACTGCGCGCGCCGCGTGCCACTCGACGACATCTTCATCGTGCCGGTACGCCTGGACGATTGCCGCGTGCCGCGTTCGATCCAGAAGGAGCTTCAGTACATCGACCTATTTCCGGATACGCAGCGCGGTCTCGGGCGGCTCCTCCGGCTGATCCGCCTGGAGAAACGGTGCCGCCTCGCCAAGCGCCTCGCGTGACCACTTCCAAGCGAGCCGCGATGGAGGGCGATGTCCGTTCCCTCTCGGGCCAACCTCGCAGCACGCCCGGCGCCAGCGTGACTCCGCCCGCGTGGACACCGGCGCCTGGAAAAGCGTATCGTAGACATTGCAACCCGCTCCTTCATCGAGGAGCCCCGCGCCACTCAACACGGCGGAGGCAGATTGAAGCAACGTTGGTTCTCGGCATTTTTTTTCATTTCCGGTTTCTGCAGCCTGGTCTATGAAGTGGTCTGGCTGCGGCTCAGTATGGCGCGATTCGGAGTCACCACCCCGATGGTGTCCATCGTGCTTTCCGTCTTCATGGCCGGCTTGGGCCTGGGATCGTGGGCCGGCGGCAAATTCATCCGCCGTTTCGATGGCTCGCCCGCGCGCGTGCCGCTGCGATTCTATGGCCTGCTGGAGTTGCTGATCGGATGCTCGGCGGTGGCCGTGCCGCGGCTGCTGGACCTGGGCTATAGCCTGCTGCGCGATTTCGGCCGCGGCCTCGAATGGGCTTCTTCCTTGTATTACCTCGGCTCGGGCGCGTGGATTACCGTCGCGCTACTGCCGTGGTGTACCGCGATGGGCGCCACCTTCCCGTTTGCGATGGCGGCCATTCGCAAAATCTCCAAGGACGAATCGGAACGCGCTTTCAGCTTTCTCTATCTCGCCAATTTGCTGGGCGCGTTGGCGGGCACGCTGATCCCGGCCATCGCGCTGATCGAGTTGTACGGCTTCCACGGCACCTTGAATATCGCCGCGACCTTGAATGTGCTGCTGGCTGCGGCGGTTTTTGTGGTGAGCCGGCGATTGCCTGCGGAGCCCGCCACCCGTAGCATTGAGGCGGCCGCCGCGCCGCAACTCGGCACCGGTTCGCGCGACGCCGGACGCCTCGCGCTACTCTTCACCACCGGCCTCTGCAGCATGGCGATGGAAGTAGTCTGGATCCGGCAGTTCACGGTGTACCTGGGCAGCGTGGTGTACGCCTTCGCCGCGATTCTCGCGCTGTACCTCTCGGCCAATTACGCCGGTTCGTATTGTTACCGCGTATGGGCGCGCCGCCACGAAGCCCAGGAGAGCCGCACGGTGTGGATCCTGATGGGACTGGCCGCGCTGCTACCCCTGCTGCTGGCCGATCCGCGGCTGCCCTTCCCGAATATGGAAGATTTTGCGCCCGACTTTCTGCTCGGCGTGCTGCGCGCCGGACTCGGCATCATGCCCTTCAGTGCACTGGTGGGCTTCGCCACGCCGATGCTGGTGGACCGGGTCTCCGAAGGCCATCCGGATTCGGCCGGCCGTGCCTACGCGGTGAATGTGCTGGGATCGATCCTCGGCCCGGTGCTGGCGGGCTTCGGCATTCTCCCGTTGGCGGGCGAACGCGGCAGCCTGTGTGTGATCGCCGCGCCGCTCTTCGCCGCGGGTTTGGCAATGGCCGCCCGCGCGCCTCGCGGATCGCGCACCGCTCTGCGCCTGGGGCCGCAGCCGCTGTTCGCTGTAGCCGTGGTGCTGTGCTTTCCGCTGGTGGCGCTGTCGAAAGGCTACGATTCGAAGTTCCCCGACCGGCTCGAACTGCGCGACTACACCGCCACCGTAGTCGCCACCGGCAAGGGTATGGGCAAGCAGTTATTCACCAACGGCACCGGCATGACCAAGCTCACCACCATCACCAAAATGATGGCGCACGTGCCGCTGTCGCTGCTGCCGCAGCCCGCTTCGAAAGGCTTGGTGATCTGCTTCGGCATGGGCACGACCTTCCGCTCGATGCTGACCTGGGGCATCGACGTGACCGCGGTTGAACTGGTGCCCAGCGTGCCGAAGGTGTTCCCCTATTTCCATCCCGATGCGCCGCAGTTGCTGGCGCTGCCGCAAGCGCACGTGGTGATCGACGACGGCCGTCGATTCCTGGAGCGCTCCAGCGAGCAGTTCGACGTGGTGACGGTCGATCCGCCGCCGCCGTTGGGCGCACCCGCTTCGAGCCTGCTCTACTCGCGCGAGTTCTACGCCATCGTGCGGAGGCATCTGCGCCCCGGCGCAATTGCGCAGGTGTGGCTGCCCGCCGATCTCGACGAACCTTCCGACACCGAGTCTTCGGTGGCGCGAGCGCTAATCGAATCTTTCCCCTATGTGCGCGCGTTCGAATCGATCGAGGGCTGGGGCACGCACTTCCTGGTGAGCCTGCAGCCGCTGCCCAAGCTGGATGCCGAGCACCTGCCGCAGCCATTGCCGGCGGCTGCCGCGCGCGATTTGGTCGAGTGGGAACAGGACAGCCCCGCTACGCTGATCGGCAAAGTCTTCTCGCAGGAGCAGCCCGTGGGCGATTATCTGAAGCTGGCGCCGCGCCTGCCGGCTATTCAGGACGATCGGCCGGTGAATGAGTACTTTCTGCTGCGCACTTACTGGCCGGGTCTGGCGCAATAGCTTTCATTGCCTCGCCAACGAGCCTCAATTCCCGGTGGGTCGCTCCACGTGATCGATCACCAGAACGTCAACCGGGCCCGTGGATGTTTGGAGTCGCAGACCGAGTTGTTCCTGGAGAGCGGTGCGAATAGAGGGTCTGGCAGCCGGGTCGGCTGGTTGGCCGGACGCATCCGGCCCTTGGGGATTGGGGAGTCCGGCGAGAGCTTCGTCCATAGCGAACTCCAGGTGCAGAGCGAAGCGTCCGGTGTAACCGGTTTTGTCAATCACTTCCCGCCCTACCAGTGTCGAGAGCATCTTTGCGAACGCCGGCATCGACACACTGGTCCCCTCCATGTTCAGCCCGGTCCCTGCTTGTAACAAGCCTGGGCCACAGGGAGGAGCCGGGCGCTGGCCGGGCCCGGGCAAGCTCGTCATTACCTCGGAGCAAGCGCCACCCTGCGGCGGCGGAAGTTTCGGTCCACTCCTCACCGCCTGCAGATCGTAGACAGGCAGGTTTCTTGTCTCATTGTGCATCGCCAGCTTGAAGCGGTCGGACAGTAGCGTTTGCAGCATCAGCCACATCCGCTTCTGGTCGGTATTGCGATCAGGTTTGGCTTCGATGTCATAGCCATCCGTGTTGATCCACGCCGGTCCGCCCACCACTTGAAACCCCTGCACCGCATACGCCCTCTGAATGAGCATCGTCAAGGGGGCGTTGCCCGCCACCAGCCGGCCGCCCGGCCGATAACCTACTCCCATCGGGACGGCCATCGAAAGCTGCTCGCGAGACGGGTTGCGCTTGATGGAAACAGTCGCGAATCGGGGCGGATCGGCGGATTGACCGAACAGCCCATAAGCCGCAACCACGAGCAGACCAGCTACCGTGATGACCTCCGGCCCCAGATTGGTCCGGATCACGGGCCGTGGTTGGCCCAAGATCCTGGCGATGCGGTCGGGCAGAGATGCGGTCATCTGGGCTCAAGATACTACGATATAAACCGTAGTACAACGAAAGATTCCGTACATCAGCGAGCCACGCTGAATATCAGCCTGTACTCAAGCGTCCGGCATCGCGGCTTCGGAGGCGCACTGTTGGGATTGCATCCCGGTGAGCCTGCAGTCGCTCCCCTCGCTCGATGCCAATCCTCTGCCGCGCCCGATCCGCCTTCTGAAGGGCGCGGCACCGGATTATGTTCGGGCTCACTCCAGGAAAGCTCCGATCCGACGGTGATCGTGGATTACGGCCAAAAGCCCTCAGCCAATTAACTCATTTCATCGCGCCGAACGCCGCGAAGCAGGCTTTCTTGTGCAGCACTTCGACTGCGCCGAATCCGGCTTCGCGCAGCCTTTCAAGCTGCCACAACAGCGGACGCGGCGTGTCCTCCTTCAGCACATAGGCGAACACGTGCTCACGGTATTCCGGGCCTTTGAGCGCGGCGAGATATTCACCGTAGCGCCGCCACATCATCTCCTGGATGGCGGCCGGCCGATGCTCGACGAGGTCGCTGATCCAGAACGACCCGCCCGGCTTGAGCCACCGGTACACTGCCGTAAAGACGCGCCGCCATTCGTCATCGCCGCGCAAGTGATGCAGCGTGGCCGCAGCTACCACAACGTCGAACGATTCCGGCGCAAAGTCGGCCTCGCGGATATCGGTCTGCCGCGCATCGATAGCCACATCGCCCGCGGCGGCGATGCGCTGGCAGGCGCGATCAAGCATCGGCCGGCTGAGGTCCACCAGAGCGACGCGTCGCAGCGGAAGATGCTGCATCAGCTTCAGGGTATAGTTCCCCGCGCCGCAGCCGATATCGAGCAGCGACTCGGCAGCGGGGCAGACCGCCCCAGCGGCTTCGGCGATCAACTCCAGGGCCAGCGGCGCATCGATGGTAGCCGATTGGCCGGTCTCCAGATTGGAGAAGCGCTCCACATCGGCATCGAAGCGGCGCCGGATCTCTTCGATGGTGGATTTCTGCATGGATACTTTCAAACTAACGGTTGGGATGCCGGGGCCGCAAGCTTCGTTCACAGCCACCCCACCCACCTGCTTCAGAATAGAGCGGTCGCCAACGAGGCGAGCTTCCCGGCGCGCCGGATGTATCCATGAAAAACGCCGGGCAATAAGCCCGGTTTCGCAAACTCCCGGCCGAGGGCCGAGATCACCGCCCAGTGCTTGGAGAAGCTCAGCCTGCGGGAGATGAAACATACCATACTAGGAACATGAGGCGGAAAAATCGTGGTGACCTTGGTCGAAAAGCAGCTTGATCGCCGACTCCGGACCGGCGTCCCCGCGAGCCTGGGATCCGAAGAGGAAGAGGTGCGCCAGGCGATCTCCTTAGATCCTTCGTAGCCGGCGCGCGGTTTGGTAAGCAGATCGTTCAGGCGGTGGTCCATCTACGTGAATATACCGAAATGGCCCACTCGCCTGTCCGCTACTCCTTTAGCGGCACGTGGACGCGCGTCAGCAAATCTTCCGGCCGCGTATTCATCGGGGAATTGAGGTACTCTTCAAACGCTTCGCTGTCGCGCAGTTCGCGGCCGCTGGATGGCAGCCAGGCGCCGAAGAAGCGGCGGTAAGTCTCGTCGAGCCTTTCGTATGGGCCGCGATGCTCGAAGACGGCGTACGGGCCGCCCGGAATTTCCGTAATGCCGAAGTCGCCCTCCGGCTCGACAGGACGCGACACCACCACGGCGGCGTCGTAGCGGACCTTTTCGGCGGGCGTGACGTCTGGGTCGTCGTAAACGATGCCGATCATGCGCATGCCGGGGCCCAGCAGTCCGCGCATGCCGGCCCACATCATCAGGCGGCTCCAGGTCGCGCCGACCTGGGAATACGGTCCGACGTGCCGCAGGAAGACCACGCGCATCGGCGCGATCTGCCGGATTTCGACCGCGGGAGGCTCGCCGCAATCGGGCAGATGATAGCCGGACACGTCGTCGAGACGCGTGCCGCAGGCAGACTCGGGCGCGGGCCGATGCGCCGCGCGATAAGCGGACGGTGAGATTCCAAACATAGCTCCAAATGCCCTCGTGAACGATTCGTGCGCATCGAATCCGGCTTCGAGCGCGATCCGGGTAACAGCCGCGTCCTCGTGCTTGAGTTTCTGGGCGGCACGCTCCAGGCGCAGACGCCGGATGTGCTCCTTGAGCGATTCGCCCACCAGCCCGCGAAAGACGCGATGAAAATGGAACCGCGAGAACGCCGCCACCGACGCCAGATCCTCCAGCGTCAAGTCCTCGTCCAGATGCCGCTGGATGTACACCAGCGTGCGGACGGTACGCTCGCGGTAATCCTGCCCGGTGGAAGGCTTCATGCGCGCGCCATCCGCGCGGCCCAGAAGCCGAAAGCCGGAAAGGCCAGGTAGGCGAGGCCGATTTCGGACCAGTAGACGGAGGGCGCCATCTTCATGGGACCGAAGTGGAACATAGGATAGTCCAGCGCCAGGTTGATGGCGGTCCACAGCAGTCCCACCCATAACGCTTCGGCCGGGGCGGCGGCGCGTCCGTGGAAGTATCGGGCGAATAGCACGCCAGCAGTCACGACCAGAACCAGCGCCATGAGGGTTTCGAACAGCGGCGCGTTGCGCTGTTTGAGGGGAAAAACGGCGAAGGAAATTGCGAACGGAATCAACCAGCTTGCCAGGCCGAAGCGCGCGGCCCGCATCCAGGCAGTCATGCTTACCTCCCACAGCGAGTGTAAGCCGCGGCACGGAGGCGCGCTTGACCGGCTTTGCGAATTTTGCGCCGAGCGCTCCCGGGGCTGACCGTCCGCCGTGGTCACGGCTGAGCACGTCCAGGGAGGCCCTTGTACCGGAGCCGACAACATGATAATGTCCAAAATAGGCAATAAAGGTCTTTTAATCTCGCAATGCGGGAGTACCGCGGAAAGGGGTGTCGGGTGATTTCTTCCGGCTGACGCTCTGGTAGCGCCGTGGGAGCGCTTCCTTTGTGGAGCTACCCGTGTGTCCGTGCGAGGTTCCGCGCGGGTCGCACAACGGGTTCAGAAACAAAAATGGGGGTCAAAAGAATGTCCAAGACGACATGCTTACTGCTATTACTGCTTTTGTTGGGAGGAATCGCGTCGGCACAGACCACCAGCGGTTCGATTTCCGGCACTCTGCTCGATGCGCAGAGCGCAGGCATTCCCGGGGCGACCGTTTCGGCCCTGGAAGACCAACAGAAGTTCACCTTTACGACGAAGACCGACGAAGTCGGACGATTTGTCTTCACCCAAGTGCCGCCAGGCACCTATACGATTAAGGCCGAAAGCGCCGGCTTCAAGATGTTAGAGCGCAAGGGGTTGGTCCTGAATGCCAATGACCGGCTGACCATCGGCGACCTGACCATGGAGATCGGCCAGACCAGCGAATCCATCGAGGTATCCGCCACCGCCGTCATGCTGCAGACGGAGAGCGCGGAACGGTCGTCGGCGCTGGTTTCGAAACAGATGCAGAACATCGCGGTGAACAGCCGCAGCTACCTCGACCTGGTGAAACTGGTCCCCGGCGTGGTCAGCACCATCAACCTGGAGACCGCCGGCATGGGCGGATTGAGCAACATCGCCGCCAATGGCCAGCGCGTGAACTCCAACCAGCTTTCGATCAACGGCATCAGCAACACCGACACCGGGTCGAACGGCAGCCAGAACGTGACCCTCAGCCTGGATTCGATCGACGAATTCAAGATGCTGACCGGTGTCTACCAGGCCGAATACGGCCGGGCCATGGGCGCACAGATCTCCGTGGTGACCAAGAGCGGATCGAGCGATCTGCACGGCAGCGGTTACTGGTATCACCGCAACGAGAGCATGAACGCCAACAGCTGGATGAACAACCGCAACAATGTGGCGCGGAACCTCTTCCGGTTTAACGACCAGGGGTGGACGCTGGGCGGCCCCGTGTACATTCCGAAGATCCTGAAGAACCGGAACAAACTGTTCTTCTTCTGGAGCGAGGAAATCCAGCGGCAGTTGGCGCCATACGGCGCGCACTATGTCACGGTGCCGACGGCGGCGGAGCGGACCGGCGACTTCTCCCACAGCGTGGACCAGAACGGCAACCCGTTCACCCTGACTGACCCCACCACGCGACAGCCGATCCCCAACAACATCATTCCGACCAACGAGTTGTACGCGCCCGGACTGAAACTGATGAATTGGATGCCGCAGCCCAACGTTCCCGGCGCCTGCGCGGCCACCCCGGGCGCCGCCGGCTGCACGAAGGGGTATAACTACGTGAGCCAGATTTCCAGTCCGTATCCGCGGCGCGAAGACCTGGTGCGCATGGATTACAACCTCACCAACAAGATCCGGGTATTCGGGCACTACATCAACAATTCGAACACCTACGACACGATGTACGGCACGTGGATTCTGGGCACCAACCTTCCGGTGTCGCCGATCGCCTACGCCAACCCCGGCTGGAGCTGGGCCACCGGCGCCACCTTCGTAGTCACCCCGACAATGACGAACGAGCTGAACGTCGGGTCGAGCCACAACAACATTTTGATCGCGTACACCACCGACGCAGCCACCCGCACCACCAGCGGCGTCAACCTGCCGGTGCTTTATCCCAAAGCAGTGCAGAGCGATCTGATGCCCTACTTTACGTTCGGCGGCAGCCGCATCGGCAATTCGCCGAATCTCAACGTCGGCAACAACGGCGCGGCGCCGTTCATCAACTTCAACACCACTTACGATGTTACGGACGCCGTCTCGAAAGTGTGGGGCAAGCACACCTTCAAGTTCGGCCTGTACATGCAGAAGAGCGTGAAGAACCAGACCTCCTTCGGCGCATTCGACGGCTCCTATAATTTCGGCGACAACAGCAACAACCCGTACGACACCGGGTTCGGGTTTGCGAATGCCGAGGTGGGCGTGTACAACACGTTCTCGCAGGCAGCCAACATGATCAACGGCCAGTACCGTTACTGGAACATCGAGTGGTACGCCCAGGACACCTGGAAGATCACTCCGCGGCTGACCATGGATTATGGCCTGCGCCTGGCATGGGTCCAGCCGCAGTATGACGCGTCCCTGCAAGCTTCCACGTTCGCTCCCTCGGCGTGGCAGGTGTCGCAGGCACCGCGGATGTACTTCCCAACGATGGTGAACGGGGTCCGTATGGGCTACGACTCGGTGACCAACACTACTGTGCCGGCGGCCAACATCGGCTACATCGTGCCCAACAGCGGCAACATCAACAACGGAATCGAGCAGGGCGGGGTGAACGGGTTCACCAAGTACCTGCAAGACTCGCCCGGCATCGTCTGGGGACCGCGCATGGGTCTGGCCTATGATATGTTCAACGATCACAAGACGGTTCTGCGCACCGGTTTTGGAATCTACTACGACCGGTTCCAGGGCAATCGCGTGTTCGACTTCGTACGCAACCCGCCGCTGGGTCTTCAGCCCACGCTGACTTACGGGTTGATGCAAAACATCAATCCGACCAACGCGCTGCTTTCGCCGCCCAGCGAATACGCGGCGGATCCGACGGGCGTAATTCCGAGCTCCTACAATTTCACCTTCGGGGTGCAGCGTTCGCTGCCGAAGATGATCGCGTTGGACGTCGCCTACGTCGGCAACCTGACCCGCCATTTGCAGGACAACCGGAACCTGAACTACATCCCTTACGGAACTACGTTCCAGCCGCAGAATCAGGATCCCACCCTGGCTGCCAGCTCGATTCCCGGCGCGACCGCGCTGCTGCAGCAGTTCGTGGCGCCCTATCGCGGGATCAGCGACTCCATCGCGCTGTATGAGGGCACGGCCACCGGCAACTACAACGCTTTGCAGGTGAGCGCCAATCGGCGCGTGGGCGGCCTGTTTCTGGGCGTGAATTACACCTGGAGCAAGAACCTGACCACGGCCACCGGCGATACCAATTATGTCCGCGCGGACCAATACACGCACCAGGCCTACTACGGACCTTCTGGGAACGACCGGCGGCAGATGTTCGTGCTGAACTACGTGTACAGCCTGCCCACTCTGCGCTCCGCTCATGCGGCCGAGAAGGCCGTTCTGGGTGGATGGCAGGTCTCGGGTGTGACGTCGTTCATCAGCGGCGCGCCTTACAACCCGGGCTTCAGCGTATCCACCGGCGGCGGCAACCAGAACATCACCGGTTCCTACACCGAGGGCGCCCGGCTGAAACTGCTGGGCAACCCGATGACCGGCTCGCAGGACCCGTACAACCGGCTCAACGCGGCGGACTTTGCATTGCCGTCGGTGGGCAGCATCGGGCTGGAATCCGGCTACGACTACCTGACCGGCCCGGGCATCAACAACTGGGACCTCTCGCTCATGAAGGAGTTCAGCATCAAGGAGAGGGTGCACATCCAGCTCCGCGGCGACGCCTTCAACGTCTGGAACCACACCCAGTTCAGCGGCATCAACGCCACCCTGAACGCCAGTACGCTGACCGGGGCCTTCACCAACATTGCGGAAGTGAACGGGTCGGTCAACAACAAGACCGGATTCGGCAGCGTGAACGGCGTACGCGATCCCCGAATCCTGATGACGATGATCCGCATCCGGTTCTGACCGGGCGCAAAACTAAAGGCCAGCTATCGCTCACGCGGTGGCTGGCCTGCTATCGACGTGGCGCGGACAGTCCTGCCTGCCGCGCCGGCACTCTTGCCGACGCTCTTCTTGCCTCAGGTTTCTCGCGCAAAAGATGTTCCCGGTTTTGGGGTCGGTTCAGCTCGTCTCGGGACTTGTGATCAGCGCACCCAACGTCCCGACGAGTCGAGACGCGTCAGAGCGAGGGTCTGCGCCACGCAATGCGGGCTAATCCCCCTGGACGGGTTCGTACTCCCGCGCCGGTGGACGGCTCGCGGCCAGCGCGCCGACACTGACGTGGATCTGCGGCATCGCGCCGGTCTCAAATGCCCCCGACAGCGAATCCAACTTTTCGCGTAGCATATCCCGCCGCAGCCGCGCTTCGAACTCACGCAACTGGCTCTCGATGGTCTGCGCCTTCTGTTTGTTCCGCACCATATCCTCGCGGTAGCGCTTCAGGAAGTAGCCGATCGTTTCCACGCGAATCTTAATCGACCCGGTGGGCTTGTTCTCGTCGATGTCCTTGAAGCAGAAGTACGGCGTGCCGGAGTGCTCCACGATCTCTTCCACCACGCTGTAAATCGGCGCGTCGTGGCCGCACTTGAAGCTCGAAAGCTCCAGCGCCACCAGGTTAGGATGCCGCGCGACGTACTTCGCGGCCCACACCTTGCGGCTGGTGTTCTCGCTGTAAGAGTTCTTCCACACGTCGGTGATGGCCAACGGATGCGGTATTTCGCCGGCTTCAACATCATCTCCGAATAGCCGCCAGATGATGTCGTCGTCGATCGGCAGGCAGTCCTGCGCGAACACCGGGTAGCCGAGCTTCTGGAACTCCTCCAGAATTTCATGGTTCACGCCCGGGTCGTTGTGATAGGGACGGCCCAACAGCACTACGCCCAGACGATCTTCGCGCTCCAGTTGTTCGAGCACTTCGCGCGCGGCGCCGCGCATGGTGACGTTGTTGAACGCATCCAGCGCCCGGAAGCCTTCTTCGACCGCGCGGCGATTCTCCTCCGGCGTTACGCCCAGGATGTCGCGGAACTGTTCGTACATCTGCCGCTCGAACAGGTCGGGCTTCGAGAGGTTGACGAAGGTGTCGAGGAAAGTAACGCCCTTCTCGGCGAACAGGTCGCCTTCTTTGATGAACGCAGCCTTCACCGCTTCAGGCGTGGTCGCGACCGTCGGGCAGGACCGGCTTGCCTGCGTCGAGTGCAACTCGCTGGTCAAGCAGTCGATCATGGGGAAGAAAATGATGTCCAGCGGCTTCTTGGCGTGGATCTTGTACAGCAAATTGTGTACGTGCGGAATGCCCAGCTTCGAGGGGAAACACGGGTCGATGGCGCCGCGTTTCGCACCTTCCTTGTACAGTTCCTCGCTGGTGTAGTCGGAGTAGACGATGTTCTGCGGCTGAATGCCGAGCGCCGCGAAATAGCCTGCAAACACGGGCGTCTGCGAGTACATATTGAGCACGCGCGGCATGCCGATTCGCAGATCCTTGCGCTTCGCCAGCAGTTCGGCGCGCTTCTTCTGCGCCCCGGTGAACTGGAAGCGCGGCGCCGGTTCTGCCACCAGGGCCACATCCGGCACCCGGAACACCGCCTTGGCCGCCACTTCCACGAAGTTCGGATTGGCCTTCTTCACCTTATCGAGGTTGCCCTTGATACTGCGCATCTCCTCGATGTTCTCGACCGTGCCTTTTTCGCAGGTGGCGATGATCAGCCGCTGCGCCCCCTTTTCGAGCGGCACCTTGGTCTTCACCGGCGGCTTGTAGTCCAGGTTGATGAGGTTGGTCTTGACGTCGATGAACGTGCGCAGGCACTTGTTCTTGCAGAAGTAGCAGCGCGTGGCCTCGTTGCGTGTGGTCTTGTACTGGATGTGCTGGCAGGCTTCCAGGCCGATGAACGTGGAGACGCGCCCGTTATCGAACAGGCGGCCGGCTTCGAGCGCCGCTCCGATGGCGCCCGCTTCGCCGCAGTGCTCATGTACGATCACGTCGGCGGGCTGCTCTTTGCCCTTGAAGCGCGATTCGATGAAGTCCACCTGCGCCTTCACCGCCGCCAGATTGTACTGCGTGCCGCCCTGCAACAGGAAGCGCGTGCCAATGGCCGAGAGGTTGGGAATCTGCGAAACGTACAGCCAGATGTTCTTCGGCAGCACGTTGCACAGCCCGGCCATGATTTCTTCCGGCTTCCAGCCCTGCCGCTGGAAATCCACGATGTCGCTCTGCATGAACACCGCGCAGCCGTAGCCGAAGCTGGGGAAGCCCTTGGCGCCGAATGCCGTATCGGCATATTGCTCCACCGGCACATTAAAGCCCTGCGCGGTGGATTGCAAGAAGTAGCCGTTTCCCGCCGAGCACTGCGTATTGAGCTTGAAATCCTTCACGCGGCCGTGCTTCAGGATGATGATCTTGATGTCCTGGCCGCCTACATCGCAGATCACGTCCACGTTGTCGTAGAAGTGCAGGCCGGCCTCGGTATGCGCCACCGTCTCAACCAGCGCGGCGTCCGCACCGAGTACGTCCTTCAGGATGTCCTTGGCGTAGCCGGTGGTGCCCACGCCCAGAATTTTGAGCTCCGCGCCTTGATCGCGAATCTGCCGGTCGAGCTTTTGCAGCACCTCGACGGTGTCTTCAATCGGGTTGCCCTTCGAAAGCTGGTACGTCTTCGCCAGGATGCGGCGCTTGTGGTCCTTCGAAATCAGCACCGCCTTGGTGGACGTGGAGCCGCCATCGATCCCCACGAATCCTTCCACTACATCGCCGGGCTGAAATGTTGCGGGCACGAATTTCTTGGTGCGGTACTTCTGTTTGAAGGCGGCCAGGTCGGCAGCGTCCTTCGCCAGTCCGCCACCGCCGCCACGCTTGGACTTCTCCTCATCGCGGCCGATGTTGACGTACCACTCAAGCTTGTCCAGGCCAAGATAGCGGCCCACCGAATCTTCTTCGGTCTTGCCGAATTCCACGGAGCCGATGGCGGCGAAATATTGCGCGTTATCCGGCGTGCGGATCAGGTCCTCGGGCGGCACACCCTCGGGCAGCGGCGTATTGCGCTCTTCCCAGATCTTGGGGATGTTGCTCTTCCAGCAATCGCGCATGCCTGCGATGTAGCAGTTCGGCCCGCCCAGCAGCAGCACCACCGGTTGCAGCGTATTGCCGCGCGTCAGCACCGAAAGATTCTGCATCACGATGGCTTCGAACAGCGAGGCCATCAGTTCATCGGGCGGCACACCCATTTTCTGCAAGCCGTTGATGTCGGTCTCTGCGAATACCCCGCACTTGCCGGCTACCGGATGCAGCTTGATGCCTTTGTAACCCATCTGGCAAAGCTGTTCGGCGGGGATGCGCAGCTTGGCGTTGATTTTGTCGATCACCGCGCCGGTGCCGCCGGCGCACTTGTCGTTCATCGAAGGGATTTTCTTTTTGCGGCCGGTTTCGGGATCCTTGCGGAAGATGATGATTTTGGCGTCCTGTCCGCCCAACTCGATCACGGACCCGCACTCGGGATACAGGCGCTCTACGGCCAGGGACACGGCGTTGACTTCCTGGACGAACTTCGCGCCCAGGAACTTGGCCATGCCGTTGCCGCCTGAGCCGGTGATAAACATGCGCGACCGCTCGGCCGAGAAGCCCTCGACTTCAGTTTCGAAGCGTTTCAGGAACTCCAGCACCTTCTCGGGCTGCTTGGTATCGTGGCGCTGATAATCCTGCCACAGGATGCGGTCGCTGGCCGCATCGATGACTACCGACTTCACCGTCGTCGATCCGACGTCCATCCCGATCAAGAATTGTTGGTCCATGATGTGATCTCTCGGTCCCTAAACCGCCCGAAGATATCGGCCGCAGATGAACGCCGATAAACGCAGACCGCTCGTTTTTATCCGCGTTGATCTGCGTTGATCTGCGGCCAATTCATTGCCTCAGTTGGCTGCCGCCTTCGTCTGCGCCGCGATGTGATGCACGAAATTCGCCGCCATCCCAACCACGCCCTTCGTGTGCGGCACGTGGTACAGCGGCCGCTTCGATTCGGGATGCGCTTCGACCCACGCGCGGCAGGCATCCAACGTCAAGCCGGTCTTCTCCAACGCCTCGGCGAATTCTTTCTTGGCCTTGTTCTTGGCCTCTCCGAGCGCCATCTGCACGCGGCTGTGCGCGTTGATTTCGCCTTCGCCCGATGTCTCGATGGGCAGGTAGATCATGTCCTTGTAATTCGAGACCACCGCCGATTGCGCGCCGTCCGATTGCGTCGAAGGCATGCAGCCGAAGGGCTTCACCGACAGCACCATGTGGGCCAGGTCTTTGTTCGAGTAGTAGATGTTCTTGGCCACTTCCAGGTGTCCTTCGCCGCCGCCTGCGCGGCTGTTGTAGAACGGATGGCCCAGCCGCTGCAGTTCATACTGATCGGCCAGGTGATGCGCGATGCCGCCCAACGCATCGACAATCTTGTGGTACTCGCTCTTAAAGATGGCCTCGGCAAGCTTCAGCTTGGCCACCTTCTGGCGGTAGCCGATCTCGATCTTGGCGCGCGTCCCCAATTTCCACAGCGGTGGCAGAACCGCGCCTTCTTCGAGTCCCTTGAAGTCTTTGTACTTCTGCACCACCTGGTGGATCATATACATGATCCAGGTGCCGATCGGCTCCACCAGTACCTGCGCCCCCTCGCGCTGCAGGAAGTTAAACATGTTGAAGTTGCCGTCGCCTTCGGTGGTCTGCGCCCAGAACTCGCCGGTGATTTTCACGATCGGCTTCACGCGTAGCCGGTCGATGTCGATCGAGTTGAACGAGTCCCGGCAGCGCTCCAGCGCCGGCACGTAATCGTCGCCCTTCAACTGGTGTACGAACTTGCCGACGTACTCGGCGGTATCCGAGAAGCCGCCCAGGTACTTGCCCATGCCATCGTCGAGTTTCCACGGCCGCTTCTTGCGGAAGACCTCGTGCAGGTAATCCATCTCCGCATCCAGCACGCGGTCGGTATCGCCCGCATTCACTTCGTAGGGCCGCAGCGAGTAGGCCACTTCGTTCATCACGTCGCCGCAGTTGAGCGCGTTCAGAATCCCCAGGAAGAAGTCCAGGTTCATCTCCAGGCCGGCCTCGGCGTCGGATTGGCTCAATCCGCCGGACTGCTGGAACAGCAGCACGCGGAAGCCGTCGAACCCGGCGTTGCGCAGCGCCAGGCGATATTCCGCCTCGTACATCCCGAAGCGGCACGGTCCGCAGGCGCCCGCAGTGAAGAACACGTATCGGTCGATGATTTCCTGCTTGGTCAGGCCCTGCTCTTCCAGGTTCTGCAGATACTGCACCAGATTGCCGACGGTGAAGTAAGTCGGGTTGCACTGGCCATTGTTGCCGAACTCTTTGCCGGTCTGAAAAGCCTTCACGTTGGGAGTGGGCACCGCCTCAGCGAGGTAGCCTAACCCTTCGAGCGCGCCGTGCACGAGCTTCTCATGCTTCCACGTCAGACCGCCGAACAGCAGGGTCGTCGAGCCGCGTTGCTCTTTGGTGAACGGGCGCTCGACGGGCTTCTTGAATTGGTGCGTTTCCTTCCGCACCAGTCCAGCCTCGCTCTCCAGCCGGGCTCGTTCCTCGGCAAGCCGTTGCTGAATGACGTCTTCGACGGTGTGGCCGATTTGGACAAGGCCTGCGGCGGGGCTGGGCTTCGGTTCGATAGTCTGAGTGCTCATGCTTCTCCCTCTTTCCCGGTTTGAGGCCATCTTCCCCGTTTAACCGATTGAAAGAAATGCGTTTTCATCGAATGGCGAACGGACAGGCGGAATGGAGCATAAGGCGGGTTGAGTGGCATGGAGGCTGAACTCCGAAATTGACCGTATTCTTCGTGCTATGTGTCACATGGCCAGCTTGCGCGCGTTCCGTCACGGGGGATGGAGGGAGATCGGCGGAGCGTATTGCGATAGATCGTGCGTCGCGTCCGTGCTACATTTGCAACATAGCGCTAATTTTATAGCACTCGATATGCGGACCGCTTTGCTTGTCGCCCTCGCCTCGATCGCTGCCTCCGGTCAGACCGCCTTTGACGCTGCGTCCGTCAAACCCGCTCAAACCGGCGGCCGCGGCCGATCCGCCATGCGCGGTGGACCGGGCACCTCCGACCCCGGCCAGATCAGTTACACCAACGTCACACTGGCGTCCGTCCTGATGCGTGCCTGGGACGTGAAGAGTTACCAGGTAAGCGGCCCCGACTGGCTGGGTTCCGATCGTTACGACATCGTGGCCAAGATCCCCGACGGCGCCACCAGGGAACAGTTTCAAGCGATGTTACAGAAACTGGTGGCCGACCGTTTCCATTTAGTGCTGCATCACGAAACGCGCGATCTGCAAGGCTACCAACTGACTGTCGGCCGCAACGGCTCGCGTCTCAAACCGGCGGTCGAAGACGACGCTGCCCCCCAGGACTTATCCACGCCACCCAAGATCGATCCGACCGGTTACCCGATCCTCACCGGCCCCGGTATCATCCTGATGGAAGGGCGCAAGGGCAATTCGGTGGCGGTGTTCGTGACCGCCAAAGCGCAACCCCTCTCCGCGCTAATCGACCTGATCAGCCGCGAATTCCGGCTTCCGGTCCTGGACAAAACCGGCCTCGGCGGCAAATTCGATTTCCAACTCGAGTTCGCCCCGCAACCGCCCGGCGCCCTGCTCGCCGCGCCTCCAGACAGCGTTCCGGTCGCCGACGACTCCGCGCCGAACCTGATCGTCGCCATCCCGCAGCAGCTCGGCCTGCGCCTCCTGCCACGCAAGATTCCCCTCGACATTCTAGTGGTCGATCGAGCCGACCGCGTCCCGACGGAGAATTAGCTGCCGCCGTTCCAGAGCAGGCAGACCGGTCCGCCGCTCGCATCGATCTGCATCTCTGCGCGCCCCGATCCGCGGTCTTTCCACTGCACCGCGCCGCCCAGAACATCCGTGGCCGAGACCAGGTCCCTGGTGCTGAACTCCACGCTGCGGCGGCCCGTGGGCCGGTCTGTCCAGACGACCATCGCGATGTCCGCGGCGCCTTCGAAGCGCATCGCATGCATGCCCGGTGGCGCGGCGCGCAGCATGCCCGCGTACTTGCGATTCTGCGCGAGATGCGCCAGGTTACGGATCGCCGCCAGCGCCGGCTTCTCGTTTCCGTCCGCGTCCAGCAGTCCGTAATTGTGCTCCGGGTTGCGCTGGTCCTGCCCGTCGTCGCGCAGGTCATACCACACGGCCAGCGGCAATCCGACCGCGCGGAGCGTGAGCAACTCGCGCGCGGCCATCACCGCCTGACGCTTGCGTGCCGCAGCGGAGTGGCCATTCGCCACCACATCCTTCACCGCGTCGGCCGAAGAGTAGCCCCACTCCGTGTCCCAAACCTGCACGCCTTCGCCGAGCGCCAGCGCCGCCCACTCGCGAAACAACGCCAACTCAGGCGCCACCGCTTCGGGTGTCGATCGGCGATACGGGTGGATGCCGACGGCGGTCAGCGATGCCGCCAGCGAGGGGTCCAGCGCGCGGCTCAGAAAGGGCGCATCGAAACGCGACACACCGCCGCTCGAAATCTGCGCTACCGGATCGGCCCGGCGAATCGCCGTGACCGCCTCGCGCAGCAGCGCACGATACTCCGCGGCATTC
>Ga0335085_10005308_pt1 | contig 20758 bp, 25 predicted proteins | sample Lox_Sample_45_FD_206712 | JGI IMG/M metagenome (GOLD analysis project Ga0335085, IMG submission 206712) | Soil microbial communities from Loxahatchee National Wildlife Refuge, Florida, United States - Lox_Sample_4.5 | ecosystem: Environmental > Terrestrial > Soil > Wetlands | place: USA...
AACATTTAACCTAAACAAAGCAGTGAAGCGGAACATTCAGCGTTTCCCGTCGGATTTTATGTTCCAACTTAGCGGGCAAGAAAATCAAAACTTGATATTCCAATTTGGAATATCAAGTTGGGGAGGGCGTCGCCACCTACCATATGCTTTCACCGAACAAGGCGTTGCTATGCTTTCGAGCGTATTGAAGAGCGAGCGCGCTATACAGGTCAATATTGCCATTATGCGCGTGTTCACCCATCTCCGACAGCTCCTTGCAAGCCACGTTGAGCTTCTACGCCGCCTTGATGCTCTGGAACACGAACAAGAAAGGCAGGGTATGCAAATTGGGGCAGTCTTTGATGCAATCCGAAAGCTCATGGCGCCGCCACCACCCGAAGAACCGCAAGTCGACAAGCCACCCATGGGGTTTGAGTAGCCCCTTGTCGCCAATTTGCCTTGATTTTGCTATACTTATTGGGAACCGTAAGCAAATAAAGGTCGGGAAAATAACGAACCATATCAATGAACAAAAAGGGATTGGTCGAAGCGGTCATGAAAGCCGCGGAGATCGAAACGAAGGCGGCGGCAGAGCGGGCAGTGGACGCCCTCTTTGACACCATCGTGAAGACCTTGGGCCGCGGCGAAGAGGTTGCGGTTGCAGGATTCGGCACGTTCCGCGTGTACAAGCGGGCCGCGCGCGAGGGCCGGAACCCGAAGACGGGCGAGAAGATCCAGATCAAGGCGTCCGTAAAGCCGAAGTTCCGCGCCGGTAAGCTTCTCAAAGAGGCCGTAAAATAGCCAAAAACAACCTCTTTTGACCAGCTGGTCGTAAAAGAGTATAATGAAGCTAATAACAAAATGCCCTTATGAAGAGGGCATTTTGTTTGGGAAATACCTAACAATGCTTAGATTATGGCCCGTAACCAGACCGCTTTCATTACGTTTTCTATGGTAGACGGTACTTCGAACGAAAAGAAGCTTATACAGGACGCCGTCAGGGGCATGTCTTCGGCGTTTGGCTCCCTCTATGATCGCTACCAGCCGATGATCTATCGGTTCGTATTCGTGAAAGTCGGGCGCCGTGAGGACGCCGAGGACTTGACCCATCAGGTTTTCATTTCGGCTTGGACGAACATCCGGTCGTATAAAGACCTCGGACATCCGTTCTCGAGCTGGCTCTATAAAATCGCGCGCAACCAAATTATCGACCACTATCGCGCGCGGAGGAACGAGACGAGCTTGGACGAAATGGATCCGGAAAATTTTGTGGAAGCGGCGGCCGCGGAGGCCGGCACGGCCACGAAAATGGAAGTGGAAAAGGTGCGCCGCGCCATCAAGGCGCTCAAGCCCGATTATCAGGACGTTATCATCATGCGGTTTGTGGAAGATCTCCCATTGAAGGAAGTCGCGAAGGCGATGGACCGGACGGAAGGAGCGATCAAGCTGATGCAACACCGCGCGATCAAGGAACTCAAAAAATTGCTATGAATCTTTTTGAAACACTCAAAAATTTAAAAAATATTGAACCCGATCCCGCATTTAAGGAACAGTCCAAGCGGGCGGTTTTGGCTGTGATGCCTGCGGCACCGGCGTGGAACGCGCGGCGGGTGCTGTTCCGCATTGTTGAAACGGGTGCGGCAGTCGCTTTGACCGGATTTTTTGTATTGCTCATCACCGGATCGCTCTCGAGTTCGCGCCTCGCGCCCGTGCAGTATTCGGCCATTGACCCGGCGAGCTTGCATGCCGAGGCGCAGGCGATCGACATGCAGATCCACCTGGCCCAGCTTGATTACACGACCTCGGCCGCGGAATCCACGCCGGTTACCGCATCCGCCGTAAAGCCCTCGACCAGGAAGCCCGTTGTTGCGGCCGGCGTGGCTGCCGCTTCTTCTACCGCAACGTCAACGGCCACGACGACCCTTTCGCTCGACGAAGCGCTTCAGGCGTTATCGAACTAACATCGTGAAATCATTGCGCGCCACCGGCGTTTTTATCCTTGTGCTTGCGACGGCCGTGCCGCTCGCGGCTTCGGTTGCGGAAACGGCACATGCTTCCGCGCTCGCGCCGGCGCCCGACGCCTGCACGATCACGACGGACGATGCGGCCGCGATTGCGACCGCGGCCGCGCAGGGCCTTTCGGCCGAGCTTGCGGCGCGCAGGGCGCTTCTTACGCGCGTGATCGGATGCGCCATCGCGGACGCCCAAACGCTCAAAGCGAATTTGAATGCGGCGAGCGTGCAGGGCGGCGCGGCGCAAAATATCCAATCGCAACTTTCGGGGCAATTGGATGACGCGGTCACGTATTATAATCTTGAACTCGGCAAAGTGGCGCAGGCGGGGATTGGCGGCACGCAAGGCATCGCGCGCGAAACGCTTTCATGGCGATCGGGCAATTATGATCCGCTTGCCGCGCGCGTGAGCAATTTTATGCTGTGGGCGAAGAACCAGGCGCTCTTCGACACGGCGGGCGACCGTCTGGGGCAAATGAAGGGAGTCGTGTCTTTTATTTACCAGGCCGCGCCGAACCCCGAGCTCGAGGCCGACATCGCGTCCGCCGAATCGCTCATTGTGGCGGCAAACAGCGAGAACATGCAGGCCGAGCAGGCACAAAGCCAGGCGCTTCCGCCCGATCAGGTACTCGCCTTGATCCAGCAGTCCCTGCAATCGCTTTCGGACGCGTATCAAAAGTTCTCCGACATCAGCGCCACGGTACAGACGCTTTTGCCGACGAACACGGCCACGCCCGCATCTTAACGCACGCTCCGGTAGCCGCCCCGCACGCCTTCTTTTGAAAGGACGATCTGCCAGAGTTGGTTGTTCCGGGCGCGAAACGATCCGGCACAGGAAAGCAGATAGAACTTCCACATGCGGTAAAACGTATCGCCATATTTTGCGCTGATCTCGGGCCAATGCCGGTCGAAATTCGCAAACCAGCACATGAGTGTTTTTTCGTAATCCGCGCCGAAATTGTGCCAATCTTCTATGACGAATAGCCGTTCTGCGCTCCGCGCGATGAACGCGATCGAGGGGATTATGCTGTTCGGAAAGATATATTTGCTGATCCAGGGATCGGTGTGGAACGATGAAACGTTGCTCCCGATCGTGTGGAGGAGGAATAGTCCGCCGTCTTTTAAATGATCGTGCGCCACGCGCATGTACGTGCGGTAGTTCTTTTGCGTCACGTGTTCGAACATGCCGAGCGAGACGATGTGGTCGAACATTCCATCAACGTCGCGATAATCCTGAAGCCGGAACTCGACGGGCAATCCTTTGCACAGTTCGCGGCCGAGCTCGACTTGCTCTTTTGAGACCGTGAGGCCGACCACGCGTGCGCCATATTGTTCCGCCGCGAACTTGGCAAAACTTCCCCAGCCGCATCCGATGTCGAGCACGGTTTGCCCGCGCTTGAGTCCGATCTTGCGGCACACCAAGTCGAGCTTCGCCTCCTGTGCTTCGTCGAGCGTTTTCGCACCGCCCTGCCAATAGCCGCACGTGTAGGTGAGCCGCCGGTCGAGCATGCGGGTGAAGAGATCGTTCCCTAGGTCGTAATGCTTTCTACCGATTTCGAACGCGCGTGTTTTCTTGCCGCGGTTGTTGAACGCCGTATCGAGGAAGAGCAGGATGTTCCCCGGCGTGAATTTAATTTTTTCTTCAAGATGATGCGAAAGGAGCCGCGCGACCGTTTCGTCGAGCGCCTTCGATTCCCACCATCCGGCCATGTACGCCTCGCCGAACGCGAGCGACCCGCCGCGCAAAACGGCGCGGTAAAAGCGTTCGTCGCGTACCGCAATATCCCACGGCCGATCGCCGTTCACGCGGACGTCGGCGATGGCGAACAGTTCTTCGACAGCGGTTCGTGCGCGGTCCATATGCGTTAACTATAAATCCGGAGCGCAACCGGGACAAGCACGCCCCGAAAGGCGATTTTAGATATATTTAATTTCAGTATGCTATACTCGTTCCGCCATCATGGAACATAAAAGCTATGTGCAGTTGCTGACCGACGAGGATAAGTTAAAAATCGAGTTTACTCAAGATCGGGGTGTAATTATCAAGTTCGTTGTTCAGTATTATAGCTTGATGGCGTCGCGATGGCGGACGGTGATGAGAATAGACAATTGTCACGGATTCGCCCATCGGCACGTATATCATTTACAAAATAAAGAATATAAAGTACCGTTGAATAAAGATGCCAACAAGGCATTCACGGAAGCAAAAGCTTACATCGTAAAGAACCTGCACGTCATAAAAGAAAATTTCTTATTTTCGAAATAAAATAACATGAGCAAACAATTTATCAAAAAAAATATAAAGCTCTCTCTCGAGTTTGATCGATATGTGTCTCATCATGGAGACGCCTTGGCAAAGATTCCGAACGGCGCCATGGTCTTCATTACTGTGAAAGGCGATGAGGCATTTAACCGCTCCAGCAAGGACATGACTTTGAAGGTGGGATCTGCTTCGAAGAAAGTGATCGAAGCGAGAAAGATGGGTAAGCGCTGGATCATCCGTCCGGTGGCGGTGTCGACGGCGTGACCTGTTCCGATCCGAAAAGAAAAAGGCACCGGATGATTTCGGTGCCTCGAATGTTGGCATTACGCACGCGGATCAGGACGAAGCCTTTTTGAAAGCGAAGAGAAGCATGGCGCTAGCTCCCACAAGCATCACGGTGCCGGAAACTCTGTAGTGCATGCCGAAGAGAACAGCTGCAGAAAAAATGAGAAGAACTGCCGCGAATGCCGTGAGGAACCACCCCGCGACGATGCGTAACCCCTCCATTCCAGAATCACCATCTCCGCGAAGAATCCCGCTGGATGTATACTTTCGCATTTTACCCTCCTGGCAGAATCATAGGCCATCATTGCTCGTTGTCAATAAAGGACAGAGTTTAAATATTGACATTTGAAGCTTGAGCGGGTAACGGGAGTCGAACCCGTATCTGAACCTTGGCAAGGTTCCATAATAGCCGCTATACGATACCCGCGGCGGGCGCCATGCGGCGCAACTTACGTTTTCCTATTATACGCTAATCGCCGTTCTTTTCAACCTGGTTGTAGACGGCGTTCGAGATGTCGGCGATCGTGCCTTCCATCGCGCTCAAGCTCGTGGGACTCGTTGCGGAACCGCGCGTCATGACGCAAAGCAAGTATGGATGCCCGGGCGCGTAGACAATGCCGCAATCGTGCAGTTCGCGTTCGGTTTCGATGCCGTTCGTATCGATCCCCACGATACCGAATTTGTGCGCGACGACGGTCGAAGTGGGCACCCCGGCCACGAGGCCCTGCGTGAAGTCGGCCTGGCTCAAAAGCGCGAGCGCGCGCTCGGAATACGCGCGCGAAAGATACGTAGCGTTGTAGAGCACGCGGAAGAGCGCGGAAACCTGCTGGGGCGTGATGAAGTCGAGATTGCTCGCCGTCACATCTTGTTCAATGGGGATCTGGAGATCATTGTAAACGCTCGTGATCGCGTCTTTGTTCGCCGAATCAAAAAGCAATTCCGCCGCGTTGTTGTCGGAATATTTGATCATGTGCTCGATCAGCTCTTCCACCGTATACGATTGTCCGGGCACGAGCGCCACGGCGGGTTTTGTTTCTTGCGAATTGTTGAGATCCGGACTGCCGAGCGGATAGGTAATGACCTGGTCGAGGATGGTGCTCGAGGTCTCCGCAAGCCCGTAGTATGCCATCATGATAGGGATCTTCGTAATGCTCGAAGGATAATATTTTTCGCCGCCGTTCACACTTACGTTCTTCGAGGTGACGAAGTCGGCGAAATACGCCGAGCCCGACGCGATATCGCCCTGCGCCTCGTGTTTGGCGATTACAGACGAAATGGCATTCCCCATGGCCTTATCTTGGGGGAAAATACCGAGTGCGCTGAAATTGCACGAGAGGAGCGGATTGATGAACTGATATTGACTGCTGTCGAGTCGGAGCGGTTGGGGTGAACCGTAATTCGTCGTGACCGTCTTCACGAACCACCCCGCGCCAAATCCCACGGCGGCAACAAGGATCGCACCCGCAACAAGGGCGCCCGCCCTGCGGGTAGGTTTCTTCTCTAAAGGCGTTCGGTTCGCGCTCATGCGGTCGGTCTATACAGTATATACGAAACTGAGCGCCGAATCGGTGAGTATAGCTGTTACACCTTCCACTTCCAGTTCCGCACCTCCGGCAAGTCCTCCCCGTGCTCATCAATGTACCGCTTGTGCTCCACAAGCTTGTCCGCCATCATCTGCTTCAAATAGGCGCCCTTCGAACCGAGCGAGGGCGTGCGGTCCATCACGTCCATCACCAGGTGGAACCGGTCGAGCTTGTTCATCACGCGGATGTCGAACGGCGTCGTGATCGTCCCTTCTTCTTTGTAGCCGCGCACGTGGATATTCTGGTTCGTGCGGCGATAGGTGAGCCGGTGGATGAGCCACGGGTAGCCGTGGAAGCCGAAGATGATGTGCTTGTCTTTCGTGAAGATCGAATCGTAGTCGGTGTCCGAAAGGCCGTGCGGGTGTTCCGTCTGCGGCTCGAGCTTCATGAGGTCGACCACGTTCACCATGCGGATCTTGAGTTCGGGGAGATGTTCGCGGAGGATCGAAACGGCGGCGAGCACTTCGAGCGTCGGCGTGTCGCCGGCCGATACCATCACCACGTCCGGATCGCCGTCCTCGTCGTTGCTTGCCCAGCGCCAGATGCTCACGCCTTCGGTGCAATGCGCGACGGCGGCATCCATGTTGAGCCACTGGGGGAGTGGGTGCTTGCCGGCCACGATCACGTTCACATAGTGGCGGCTGCGCAGACAGTGGTCGGCGACGGAGAGCAGGCAGTTCGCGTCGGGCGGCAGATACACGCGCACGATCGCCGATTTTTTGTTGATGACGTGATCGATGAATCCGGGATCCTGGTGCGTGAAGCCGTTATGGTCCTGTTGCCACACGTGCGACGCGAGCAAATAATTGAGCGACGCGATCTTGCGGCGCCATGGCAACTGCGACGTCATCTTGAGCCACTTGGCGTGCTGGTTGAACATCGAGTCGACGATGTGGATGAACGCCTCGTAGCAATTGAAGAGCCCGTGCCGGCCGGTCAGCAAATATCCTTCAAGCCATCCTTCCGACTGGTGCTCGCTCAACATTGAATCGAGCACGCGGCCGTCGGGGGCGAGCCATTCATCGGTCGGGATGATGCCGCCTTCCCATTGGCGTTTTGTGACGTCGAACACGGCGCTCAAAAGGTTCGATTGCGTTTCGTCGGGGCCGAAGATGCGGAAATTGCGGCCGTCCTGGTTGAGCTTTACGACGTCGCGGAGGAAGGTACCGAGGATCATCGTATCCTGCCCCATCACGGTGCCGGGCGCGGGCACGGCGAGCGCATGGTCGTGGAAATCGGGCATGATGAGGTCACGCAGAAGTTCGCCGCCGTTCGCGTGCGGATTCGCGCCCATGCGGCGCGTGCCCGTGGGCGCAAGCTCGGCGAGTTCGGGCTTCAACGTGCCGTTCTCGTCGAAAAGCTCTTCGGGCTTGTAGCTCTTCATCCACGCTTCGAGTGGGGCGACGTTCTGCGGATGGTCGGCGTCGACAAGGAGCGGCACCTGGTGCGCGCGCGACGTTCCTTCGACGGGGAATCCATCCACCGTTTTTGGTCCCGTCCAGCCCTTCGGCGACCGGAACACGATCATCGGCCAGCGCGGGCGCGTGGGGTCGTTGTTGTCGCGCGCATTTTTCTGGATCGCTTTTATTTCTTCGATCGCGCGGTCGAGCGTTGCGGCCATCAGCTGGTGCATCGTTTCCGGGTCGCCGCCTTCCACGAAATACGGATTCCATCCACATCCGCGGAAGAACTGTTCGAGCTCTTCGTGCGAGATGCGCGAAAGCACCGTGGGATTGTTGATCTTGTAACCATTCAGGTGGAGGATCGGGAGCACCGCGCCGTCCGTGATCGGGTTCAAAAATTTATTCGAGTGCCACGCCGTGGCCAAAGGTCCCGTCTCCGCTTCGCCGTCGCCCACAACGCATGCCGTGATGAAGTTCGGGTCATCGAACACGGCGCCGAACGCATGGGAGAGCGAATAGCCAAGCTCGCCGCCTTCATGGATGGAGCCGGGCGTTTCGGGGGTCACGTGACTGCCGATGCCGCCCGGGAACGAGAATTGCCTGAAAAGTTTTTTGAGCCCGGCCTCGTCGCGCGTGATGTTCGGATAGACCTCGCTGTACGTACCTTCGAGATAGGTATTGCCGACGAGCGCCGGACCGCCGTGCCCGGGACCCGCGATATAGATCATGTCGAGATCGTATTTTTTGATGGCGCGGTTCAGGTGCAGATAGATGAAATTCTGGCCGGGCGTTGTGCCCCAGTGGCCGACCACGATCGGTTTCACGTGCGAAAGTTCGAGCGGCTTCTTGAGCAACGGATTATCGTAGAGATAGATTTGCCCGACCGAAAGATAGTTCGCCGCCCGCCAATAGCGGTTCATTTTTTCGAGAAGTTCTTGGGACAAGGGCTGGTCGCTCATAATAGTCTGTTAATGTTATTTTAATTTGTTTTTAATAATCGCGATACGGCCCGCGCGATCATTGCTTCCTCGTCGGTGTGCATAACGCGCACCGCCACCTTGCCCGCCGTCGCCGAAATGAGCGCTTCGCCAGCATCGTTTTTTGCCGCGTCGAGCGCGACGCCTAAAAATTCAAGCCCTTCACACACCCGCGCGCGGATCTTGGGAGCCGCTTCGCCGATGCCGCCCGCAAAAACAATGGTGTCGATGCCGCCCATTGCGGCCGCGAAGGCGCCGATCCGCTTTTTCACTTCGTAGCAGAACACCGCAACCGCTTCGGCCGCGCGCGGATCGTTATCGGAATTCAAAATAAGCGCGTGCATGTCGGCGGTCGTTTCCGAAATGCCGAGCAGGCCCGATTCAAAATCCACCATCTTGTTGAACTGTTGCGGCGTCATGCCTTCGGTGCGCGCAAAATAAAATGCGAGCCCCGGATCAAGGTCGCCCGAGCGCGTGCTCATGGGAATGCCGGCGGTCGGCGTGAAGGCCATCGTCGTGTCGACGGATGTGCCGCCGCGCACGGCGCACAAACTCGCGCCGCTGCCCAAGTGCGCAAGGACCACGCGTCCCGCCGCCGCATCCGTCCCCGCCACGCGGGCGAGTTCTTCCATTAAAAACGAATACGAGAGTCCGTGGAATCCGTAGCGCCGCACGCCCTGCGCTCCGTATTTTCGTGGGATGGGCAAAATGTGCGCCACGCGCGGCATGTCGTTGTGGAACGCCGTGTCAAAACACGCAACGTGCGGAACGCCGGGAAACTGCTTCCGCAACGCTTCGATCAAATGCATTTCCTCGGGCAAATGTTCGGGGTCGAAGGGCGTGATCGCGGCGAGGTCGCGCAGGACTTCGTCCGTGATGAGCGCGGGCTCGGAATACTTCGGCCCGCCGTGCACCACGCGATAGCCGATCGCCGCGGGCGTGGCACCGCCCAAACGCGCGGCAAGCCAATCAAAAATAAATTTCGCGGCGGCCTCGTGGCCCGCCGCGGTTTCCGTCACGCCGCGCTCGATGACCGTGCCGTCCACGCCGAACAAAGCGAACTTCACGCTCGATGAGCCGGCGTTGATCGTGAGGATGCGTGGTGCGGTCGGTTCCATATGCGCTTTCTATTCAATTGTACGCTATTCCCGGCGTTTCACGCATCTTTGCCCACGGCTTCCGCGATGTTTTTGAAGCCGTCGCGGCGCAGGAGCTCGACGAGCCCCGCGTTGATCGCCGCCGCAAGTTGGGGGCCCTCATAAATGAGGCCCGTAATGAACTGGATAAGCGATGCGCCGAGCCGGATCTTGCGGTACGCGTCTTCCGCGCTGAAGATGCCGCCGCATCCGATGACCGTCATTTTGCCGTGCACTTTGCGGTACGCGAGACGCACGAGTTCGTCGGAACGCTTTTGTGTGGGCATACCGCTCCAGTTGCCGACGGTATACTTTGCCGCTTCGCTCGGGATGATGGCCGGATCTTGGCGGTTCTTCTGCAAATTGCCGAAGATGACGCCCGCGACGGGGAACTGCAGGATCACGTCGAGCATCGCGCTCGTTTCGGCATCGGTCTTTTCGATCGGCATTTTAATGAAGAGCGGGTGGCTGAGCGTGAGCGCCGTGACCGCCGCAAGGAGCGCGCGGAGATTTTCCGGCGGATAGAACGTGACACTGCCGTAGAGGTTCGGACAGCTGATGTTCAGCTCGTAATAAGAGAACGGGATCTTCGACAGTTCGGACTTCCTGAACGTTTCCACGACGTCCTGTACCGCTTCTTCCTGCGTCATCGGCGACGTACTGTTCGTTTTCCCAATGCTCAATCCGACGGGGAACAGGAATGTTTTTCCTTGGAGCTTTTTGAGCACCGCGTAGATGCCGTCGTTTTTGAACCCTTTGTTCACCATGAGCGAGCGCGATTTGATGAGGCGGCCGAGACGGGGCGCCGGATTGCCTTCGTAAGGGTGATTCGTGATGCTCCCGATCGTCCCGAACCCGAACCCGATCGAGGGGAGGATGTCGGAAAGTTGTGCGCGGTAGTCGAACCCGGCGGCGAGGCCGATCGGGTTTTCAAACCGGATGCCCGCCACGGTGTGCGCGAGCGACGGGTCGTCCACGCGGAGCATGGCGCGCGCCGCGGCGCGCACGGGAGGGATCTTGCCGAGCGTTTCGCCGATGCCTACGAGAAAGGTATGGACGGATTCGGAATCAAACTGAAAAAAGATGGGGCGGAAGATCTTTTTATAAGTGAATGACGCAGTCGTGATGCCAAATTTCATAATTTTTTAATGATACCCTAATATTCGATGCCGCGCCGCGCGGGAACGCGCGACTGGAACGGATGCACCACTTCTTCGTATTGCGTGATGAGGTCCGCGCGATACAGGATCTCGGAATGCGCATAGCGTCCGGTGAAAACAAGGTCGAGTTCTTTCGGGACCGATTCGAGGAAGCCGGTCACTTCGTCGAGCGTGAGGAGGTGCAGGTCGAGCGCGGTGTTGATCTCGTCGAGGATCACGAGGTCGTAGTCGCCCGAAAGCGCCGCGGCTTTGGCTTTTGCGAGCACCTGCTTGGCCGCCCGCTTATGGCTTGCGAGGGGGAGCGTGTCGCCCAAAATGCCCACGAATCCAAGCCCGCCCTTTTCGAAATGAAGATGCGGCGAGAGGCTCCGCAAGACGCCGTCTTCGCCGCTCGCGAATCCTTCGCTCTTTATAAATTGGATCATGAACACGCGCTTGCCGGCGCCGACCGCGCGGACCGCCTGGCCGATCGCCGCGGTGGTTTTCCCTTTTCCGTTGCCGGTGAAGACCATTAACATCCCTTTTCTTCATTCTTATATGCCGCAGCGATAACGCCAACACGGGAAAGAGCGAAGGAACACGCATTCCGCAAAGCGCGAGCATTCACGGGGCGTAGGATTTTTAAAAGCGACGACAACGCCGCCGTCATTCTTTGGAACGTATCACGCAAGGTTTCGCGGGGCGCGGTCGCCGATTCCCGTCTCTCCACCCGCCGTGCACAGATCGCGGTTCTTGCAATGATGCTTGAATGAATCTATGCCGCCTAAAAAGCATCACTTTAAGGAAGTCCGGAAGCGCGACGGACGCATCGTGCCGTTCGACGCCGCGCGCATCACAAGCGCGATCGCGCGCGCGATGGCGGCGGCCGGCGAAGCGGGGGCGCACGAGAATGCCGAGAAAGTCGCCGAACAAGTGGTTGCAACGCTCGCGCGGCGCTTCCCGCAGGAGCACGTCCCCGCGATCGAAGAGATCCAGGACGTCGTCGAGACCGAGCTTATTTTAATGGATTTCGCGAAAACGGCGAAGGCCTACATTTTATACCGCAAAGAACGCGCCGAGATCCGCGACCAGAAGTCCGAGATTCCCGAGCACGTGCGCCGGCTTGCGGAAGAGAGCAAGCAATACTTCAGGAACCAGCTCGCGGAGTTCGTGTATTACCGTTCATATTCCAATTGGATCCCCGAAGAAGGGCGGCGCGAAACGTGGATCGAGACGATCGACCGCTATATGGGCTTTATGAAAGAGAACCTCGGCGACAAGCTGACCGACGCCGAATACACCGAGGTGCGCGAGGCCATTTTGCGGCAGGAAGCGATGCCCTCAATGCGCCTTTTGCAGTTTGCGGGCAAGGCGGCGCGCGTGGCGAACATCGCGGCGTTCAACTGTTCGTATACCGCGCCCGAAAAGCTTGAGGATTTTGCCGAGATCATGTACATCTCGATGTGCGGCACGGGCGTGGGATTTTCCGTCGAAAGTCAGAACGTGCAGAAGCTTCCGCAAATAAAAAAGCAGACCGGAAAAAAATTGCCGACGCACATGGTGGGCGATAGCAAGGAAGGATGGGCGGACGCGCTCACGCTCGGCTTGAAAACATGGTTCGACGGCAAAGATATCGATTTTGATTTCAGCGAAGTGCGGCCGGCGGGCGCGCGGCTGAAGACGATGGGTGGCCGAAGTTCCGGCCCGGAGCCCCTGCGCTCGCTCCTCGCTTTCGCCCGCGCAAAAATCATCGGGAAGCAGGGCAGGCGACTTTCGAACATCGACGTGCACGACATCTGCTGCAAGATCGGCGAAGTGGTCGTGGCGGGCGGCGTGCGCCGGAGCGCGATGATCTCGCTTTCCGACCTCGACGATCCCGAAATGCGCGCGGCGAAGACCGGGCAATTCTATTTCACCGAATCCCAGCGCGTGATGGCGAACAATTCCGCCGTGTACAACGAGAAGCCGAACGCCACGCAATTCCTCGACGAATGGATCTCGCTCGCAAAAAGCGGCACGGGCGAACGGGGCATTTTCAACCGCGGAAGTTTGCCGCTCCAGATCCCCGAACGGCGCAAAAAAGCATTGAACGGCGATATTAACCGCCTCGGCACGAACCCGTGCGGCGAGATCCTTCTGCGGCCGAAGCAGTTCTGCAACCTTTCGGAGGTCGTGGCGCGCGCGGAAGACACCGAAGAATCGCTTTTGAGGAAGGTCCGCATCGCCGCGATCCTCGGCACCTATCAATCGATGCTCACGAATTTCCCGTACCTTTCGCCCGAGTGGAAAAAGAACTGCGATAAAGAGCGCTTGCTCGGCGTTTCGATCACGGGGCAGTGGGATTGCGCCGCCGTGCGCGACGCGCGGATGCTCCATGCGATGCGCGAACGCGCGCTCGAGGTGAACCGAGAATACGCGGCGCGCTTCGGCATCAACCCTTCGACCTCGGTGACCTGCGTAAAACCCTCGGGTACCGTTTCGCAGACCGTCGACGCGTCGTCCGGCCTCCACGCGCGCCACGCGCAATATTACATCCGCCGTGTGCGCATCTCGGCCACCGACTCGCTCTTCCACATGATGAAGGACCAGAAGATCCCGTATTATCCGGAGGTCGGCCAGTCGCTCGCGTCGGCGACCACGTATGTTTTTGAATTTCCGGTGAAGGCGCCCGAAGGCGCGGTCACGAAAGACGATCTCACGGCGCACGACCAGCTCGAATACTGGAAAAAGGTGAAGAAAAACTTCACCGAGCACAATCCGTCCGTCACGATTTCGGTCGGCGAGAACGAATGGATCGGCGTGGCGAACTGGCTCTACGAAAACTGGGACATGATCGGCGGATTATCGTTCTTGCCGCGCGAAGAGCACGCCTATATGCTTGCGCCTTACGAAGAGATCACGAAGGAGCGGTATGAAGCGATGGCGGCGAGTTTTCCGAAGATCGATTTTGCGCAGATCCTCCTTTATGAAAAGGACGACACGACGGACGTGAAGAAAGAGCTTGCCTGCGTGGGCGGCGTGTGCGAGATCGAAGTGGTGCCGACGGTCGCGGCTTGATATTCCAGGCCATGCGCCTGTAGTATGGATACATAGCACGACAATGCATCTTCAGGCCGCCATCGAACAGTTGGGATATTCGCCGCAGGAGGTAAAAGTGTATTTGGCGTCGCTTGAGCTCGGCGGCAGTACGGCAACGGAGATCGCGCTCAAGGCAAAACTGCCGCGCACGACGGTCAACCTTATCCTTGCGTCCCTTCAGCGCCGGCGCAAGGTATGGGCCGCCGAAAATCCCGAAAAGCTTTTGATAACGCTCAAAGAAAACGAAGCCGCGCTCAAAGTGGTGATCCCCGAACTGCAGTCCCTGCGGCACGACACAGGCGTGAAGCCGACGGTGCGCACCTACAGCGGCGCGGACGAGATCAAGCAGATCATGAACGACATTTTAGAGACGAAGCACCATATTTCGGCGATCCTTTCGTGGGACGATTGGATCGGGCTCCTCGGCAAACAATATATGGATGATTTCATCGAAATGCGTGCACGACGCCTTCTGCGCATCCGCCTGATCACGCCGCGCACGAAGACCTCGCTCGCCTTGAGGCAGAAGGACGGCGCCGAACTGCGCGACACGCAATTCCTGGCTGATTCCATCCACATCGGCAATTCGAATTTTATTTACGGCAACAAGGTTGCGATCATTTCGCTTTATACCAAGCGTCCGGTCGGTATATTAATAGAGGACGAAGGGATCCGTAACACGATGCAAGTGCTGTTCGAGAGCTTGTGGCGGCAGAGCGGCGGGGCGGCGTAACAAAAAGCCCTGCGCGCGGAAGCACGCAGGGCCGGGAAGAAGAAAAACGGAGCTAGTATTCGAGATGGATGAGATCTTCGTCGGGCAGGGTGCCCGTGACCATGCGAAGATTGCAGACGGCGCATTTTTCGGCGTGAAGCATGTGCTCAAGATCGGCGTCAATCAAGGCCAGGATGCCTTCGAGGTCCTTTTCTTGGATGAGCTTGGTGTATTGAGCGGCCACTTCCGGCGCACGGTGATTTGTGCAGGTCGGAAGCTTGCCATGGTCAACAACCGTAATGCAATGCCGTTCGACGATCCCGCCGTCGGTCTCTATGTGTGCGTGCACGCGGTCGACGACCTGCTTACTTCCGAAACCGTTTTTCATGCGGAGCACCGACCTCGGGACGTGAACCTTTATGCCCCGAATCGGAGCCGCTTTTACCTTTCTCTCACCGTTGCGGGCGCGGACATAGACCACGCCATGTGCTTCCATGATTTCAATATTCGGATCGGAACCCACGTTTTCTCCTTGGATGCGTGAAATGACAACTGAACCGTTGCGTAGTATAACAGAAAATTTTGGAAACGGCAACTAAAAACAAGCTTGAGGTTCGTACGTAAGCCCTGTCTTTGGAGTGACGATATCAACTGCGTAGCAAACAGGTTTCCCCGCAGGAACCGCATCAGCGACGCTCGAGACGCCGGCCGAATCGGTTGAAGTGACGAGACGGGTAAGCAAGGTCATCCCGTCGGTTGTGGTGGACAGACGCGAGAGCGTATAGGTTTTGTTGACGCCTGGAATATTGTCGGTGGCCCAAAGGCAGATCACTTCTGCATTCGCGGGGAGAGTGCCCGTGACGATCTCGCCGCTCAAGGTTGCGGAAAGTCCGGAGCCGAACGGAGTAACGGTCGAGGTGAGCCCTGGGCCTTTAATGCACGCGAAACCGGGGATCACTCCTTCGGAAACAGGTAATGCAGGCATGGGCACTTGAGGCGGTGGAATGACCCGAGGGCGATGGTAGATCGGCGGGAAGTGGGCGACCGTTCCGCCGGGAGTTCCTTCCGACCACCAAATAACAAAAGCGCCCACGACGGCCGCGAGAATTATCATGGCGGGCACGAGCCAGGTCTTCATGGTTACGCCGCGGGAGGCGGCATCGGCGGCGGGACGGCCTGCTTCGGCGAACGATCGGAGAGGCTGACTGCGGCCGAAATATAAAGAACGATCAATATTGCGCCGACGATGACCAGTTTAAAGATATCGGCCCACGCCCCATAGTATTGGAAGAGCAGGTTGATGATCAGAATATCGGCGGCGAAGAGAAATCCCAAGCTGATCGAAAAGATCTGCGAAACAATGATGCCGACGAGAACGTACGCCCCCGCAAAGATCGCAATCGTGCCCCAGTAATCAAAATAGTGGTTGCTCGAAAGATAATTGGCCGTGAAATAGCCGAGCGCCAAGCTGAAGAGGAAAATAACGAATCCGAAAAGAATTTTAAGCGTTTGGTTTTTCATACCAGTTTTTCCCTGAATTTTATGATCGAGATCGCGACGGCGACGATGAGGCCGAACGCCGCGGCGATTACCTGCGCAAGCTGGCCGAGCGTGCCCAACTGGAAATAAAGATAGACGATGACGAAAATGCCGCCGAGGACGTTCGCATAGGAAAGCACTTTATTATTTTTGAGGAACATGCCCCATACGAGCACGCCGAAGCCGACAACGAGTCCGAGGATCATGCCCGCCAAACTATTTTGCGTGGTTGCGAGGAGGTATTTGACGAAGATCGGAAGAAGAAGCGCGATTGAAAACGAAACCGTACTGCGCCGGGTGTGATCGAGGTCCTCTGCGGCGTTTCCCGCCGACGCGTCCGCTTCCCCGAGCCGTCCCGTGAGACCGAAGATGAATATAAGGAAGACGACCACCGCGGGGACGACGAGCGTAAGGCCCGCCACGTCGGACGTTGAGATGAAGACGATCCCGAGCACCAAAAGCAGGAGGGGCCACACGAAGACCAGCGCTAACAATTCCATAACGTTAAGTGTAGCAAATTCGAGATAGCGTACAGGGAATCGAACCTTTTCGCGGCACCCCGACCCCCGTCTGGGAAACCCTCGGTTTCCCACCGGCCGCCTGCGGCGGCCTGCCCTTCCAACACGGGGTGCCGCTCCGGTTCTCTTCCTCTCCCAACAGCACAAGCAAACAAAATAATACAGCATTTCGCAGACATTTGATCCCGGAGATGGCTGCGAAATGCTGTATTATTTTGTTTGCTTGTGCCCTCGAGAGGAATCGAACCTCTATCGCCAGATCCGCAATCTAGCGTCCTATCCATTGAACGACGAGGGCTCGTCGCGCCGCGTGCTCCGTACGAGCGCTCCTAGACGATACTAGAAGCGGAGCAGCTTTTCAATAGCGTCAAGAAGCGTCGGTTCGTAGGTGGCTTCCGCGAGGATCGTTTTCATGTTGAGGCGCAATTCGGCGAGCCGCGATTCGGGGAACAAAATTTTGAGCGGCGTTTTGAAGCGCGCGCGCGGCATGAAGATCACTTCCATCCATTCGCCCGTTTCGCCTCCCGTGGTATCGACGCAGAAATTTTGGAAGTCCTTGAACGAATGCGTGCGCTCGTGGCTGATCGTGAGCCCCGCGTCGTTCAGTAAAAAATGCACGGCGCGCGGTTCGCGACTCCCCCAAACAATAAAAAGGATCTCCGCGATCACCACGAACAAGCCGAACAGGAAATTTTTTTCCCACACGGCAAAAGCCACGATGACGGCCGCGATGACGATCGAGAGCCAGTACCACGAAACGCTTTTTTCCCGGAATTCATATTCCGGCGCTTCCCATTGCAGTTCGAATTTCGCCATACGCTCATTGTACCACCGGCACCTTCGCCACCGCGAGCGCAAAGATCGTTTCCGCACCCGCGGCCTTCAGCGTGCGCGCCGCTTCAAGGAATGTTGTACCCGTGGTTGTTACGTCGTCCACAAGGAGGATGCGCCGCCCCGTGACCGCGCCCCGGCCGCGCACGGCGAAGCATCCCCGCAAATTTTCCCGCCTCAGGGCGGCGCTCTTCGTTTCCGTCTGCGGTTTCGTATGCCGCACGCGCACGAATGACGACGCGTCGAAGGGGAGATTAAGAAACCCAGCAAGCGGCCTCGCCAAAAGCTCCGCCTGGTTGAATCCGCGTGCGCGCAGGCGGCGGCGCGAAAGGGGGATGGGAATAACGAGCGCATCCGTAAAGAGATTGCCGAGCGAAGAGCAGTATTCCTTCATGAGCACGACGAGCGGCTCCGCCGCCGCGCGCCGCCGCCCGAACTTGAGCGAGCGCACGAGCGCCTGGACGGCGATATTCGCATAGAGCGTCGGGGAGCCGAGGACATATGGATACTCCGGGTGGCACAATACCTTATCGCCAAAGAGCCGCGCGTCGCACTGGCCGCAAAAGAGCGTCCGCGCGATCGCGATCGAACCGGCGCACGCCGCGCACAGCACGCCGGTTTCCAAAGGAACGGCGCATCCCGCGCATCGCGGCGGGAAGAATATGGCCCGGAGGACGTCAAAAACGCGCGATTTCATGCTACAATAATAAACAAACAGGCATTAAAACTCTGTTAAATGTTCAATTTATTCTCCCCGTCCTCCTATCTCGGCGTTGATATCGGCACCACCTCTATAAAGGTGGTGGAGGTGAAGGGCGGCAAGCGACCCAAGGTGGTGAATTACGGCCTTCTCGAATCGAGCGGTTATCTTTCGCGCGCCAACCAGGCGCTCCAAACGAGCGGACTCAAAATTTTCGAAGCCGACGTCGTGGAACTTTTGAAAACCGTGATCCGCGAGATGGGCGTGACCACAAAGAGCGCGATCGCTTCGCTCCCGCCGTTTTCGGTGTTCACGACCGTCGTCGATTTTCCGCAGATGGATCCAAAAGAGCTCGAGAAGGCGATGGTCTACCAGGCGAAGCAATATGTTCCCTTGCCGCTCAACGAAGTGGCGCTCGACTGGCTGAAGGTCGCGGATTTTCAGGATGAAAAAGGATTCGCGCACCAGAAGATCCTTTTGATCTCCGTGCCGCAGGAGCAGATCAAAAAATATCAGGGCATGTTCAGGGCCGCGGGGCTCGATCTGAAGGCGCTCGAGATCGAGAGCTTGAGCGTCGCGCGCATGTTCGGCAACGACCCCACGCCTACGATCGTCGTCGACATCGGCTCACGCTCGACGAACATCGTGTTTTTGGAACAGGGGACGCTCCGCTGGAACGCGCAGAGCGACTTCGCTTCGGCGTCCCTCACGCAGGCCCTGGCCGCAAGTTTGGGCGTGAATCCCTTGCGCGCCGAAGAGCTCAAAAAAGAGCGGGGGATCATAGGCACGGGGCCGAACTACGAACTGTCCACTATAATGCTGCCGTTCCTGGATGCTATAATTAGTGAGGTGAAGAAGGCGCAGTTCGTGTACGCCCAGCAGTTCCCGACGGCCGCGAAGACCGAACGGATCATCCTTTCGGGCGGCGGCGCCAACCTTCTCGGCATCGAAAAATATTTCGAGCGGGAATTCGGGATGCCGATCGTGAAGGCGACGCCCTTTGCGCGGTTCGACTACGGTCCCGAGATCGCGCCGCTCGTCGCGGAACTGAACCCCACCATGAGCATCGCGCTCAGTTTAGGCATGAAGGAATTTTTATAATCCATGGCGCTTCCACAACAGGTTATCGATCGCTTGAGCAAGGATCCCGCCGAGACCCCGGGATGGTCCTACGGGATGCTTCTTTTTGGCGGCGGCGTGTTCGCCATCACGATCCTCATTTACTTCGGCCTTACGCTCGGCTATGGGCCGTATCTCGACGGACAGATCCAGGCGCAGAACCGGCAGATCCAGACCGTTGCGCAATCGATCTCGGTGAGCGACCAGAACCAACTCGTCACGTTCTATTCCGAGATCGCGAACATCAAGACGACGCTCGCGAACCACATATTTTTTTCGTCGTTCCTCGCGTGGCTCGAAAAGAACACCGAGGCGAACATGACCTTCACCCATCTTGGATTTTCTTCCGGCAACCAGATATCGCTGACAGGCCTCGCGCCGAGCATGGCGGACGTGGACCAGCAGCTCGCGATCTTCCAGGCGTCGCCCGCCGTGAAGAATTTCTCCATTTCGAACGTCACCCTCACGGGATCCAACGAATGGCAGTTCAACGCCGCGCTCACGGTCGATCCGGCCGCCGTCCTCGGCCCGCAAACGCAATGACCATGATCGCATGAAACAGAGCTCGAAGCGCTTCACCAGTATGATCATTACCGTCGCCTGCCTCGTCGCGGCACTCATCGTGTTTTTCGATCTCCTGGAACCGGCGTACGGCGACCTTGAGGCGGAGAAGGGGAAGCAGGTGAGCGACGCGCAATTCCTTGCGAGCGAACAGCAGATCGTGACCCAGGCCAAAAATCTTTTGACCCAATACCAGAACGAGACGTCGGCGCAGGCGAACCTCGCGCTCGCCATGCCTTCGGGACCCGACGTTGCGGGAGCGCTCGCGCAGATCTACGGCATCGCTTCGGCGAACGGGCTCTCGATAGGGGGCATCAACGTTACGGCGCCGACGATCCAGCTTCAGGCGCCGCAATCGACGACCCCCGGCGCGCCCCTCACGGCGGCACAGCTCGTGAAACCTGTCGGCACCCTCACCTTCCAGATCATCGCGACCGGCAGTTATGAATCCATGAAAGCGTTTTTACAGGCGATCGAATCGAACCTCAGGATATTCGATACCACGAATTTCGCCCTTCAGCCGACCCCCAGCACGGGAGCGAAAGGCGTCTTCAACGCCGATATGTTCACCTATAACGTCACGATCACTACCTATTACCAATCACCCTAACCATGGCCATCATCGTTGAAGAGGGAAAAAGCAACTCGGGGAACATCATCCGCATCGCGGGATGGATCGGCATCCTCGGCATCCTCGGCGTCGCCATCTATTATATTTTCTTCGCCGCGCCGGAGCTCGTCATCATAACGCCTCCCGTGAGCTTACAGGAGGTGACGCCGCTCGCAGGCGTGACGCTCCACCCGGAAGATGTATTGAACAGCCCGTCGTTCCAAGCGCTCAAACCCCCGTCGTTCCCGTTGCCCACTCCGCAGGGCCCCGCGAGTGTCGGACGCCAGGACCCTTTTCTTGCTCCATAACGCTT
>Ga0335085_10005309_pt1 | contig 20754 bp, 14 predicted proteins | sample Lox_Sample_45_FD_206712 | JGI IMG/M metagenome (GOLD analysis project Ga0335085, IMG submission 206712) | Soil microbial communities from Loxahatchee National Wildlife Refuge, Florida, United States - Lox_Sample_4.5 | ecosystem: Environmental > Terrestrial > Soil > Wetlands | place: USA...
TGTCCATTCGGTCTGTCCTCGGAAACTGGATTGCTCGTCACAATCAGCTTCTCTGGTTCCGATCGAATGGACAACCTCTTGAAAGATCACAGGTGCCCCACTCATGCGAATGTGCGGGTTTTCGGTAAGTGCCGGCAGTGAGGGTAACACCGCAGCGGCAACCTCGAAACCCCATCTGTCCTGGCGAATTCCGTCTGTTTGCGCGGCTCCGCGCACCTGATATAGGGTAGTCTGTTTGCGGATTGCGACCCATGGCTGACCCGACTGTGACTGCCCCTACTTCCAGCGTCCTCACGAGCAAGGTGGACCCAACGTCTGCGCGCTTTGAGGCCAACATGCGTTTTCTGGCCGACATGGTTTCGCAGGTGCGCAACGAAGGCGAAAAGATTTTCGAGGGCGGCGGCCCCAAGGCCGTCGAGAGCCAGCATTCGAAAGGCCGCCTGACGGCGCGAGAGCGGATTCAGCGACTGACCGATCCAGGAACATTTTTCGAGCTTGGCCTCTACGCCGCGCACGGGATGTACGAAGAGTGGGGTGGAGCGCCGTCGGCGGGGGTGATCACGGGTCTGGCGCGTATTCACACCCGGCTAGTCATGATTATTGCCAACGACGCCACGGTGAAGGCTGGCGCGTTCTTCCCCATGACTTCGAAGAAGGTGATCCGCGCGCAGAATATCGCCATCGACAACCGGATTCCGACGATTTACCTGGTCGATTCGGCGGGCGTGTTTCTACCGCTGCAGGAGGATGTTTTCCCCGATACCGATGATTTTGGTCGCGTGTTTCGCAACAACGCGGTGATGTCGGCGATGGGGATCTCGCAGATCGCCGCCATCATGGGCATGTGCGTGGCAGGCGGCGGTTATCTGCCGGTGATGTGCGATCACGTGCTGATGACCGATGGCAGCGGATTGTTCCTTGCGGGGCCGGCACTGGTGCAGGCGGCAATCGGGCAGAAATATTCCGCGGAAGAGTTGGGCGGAGCCGCCATGCATGCTGCGATCAGCGGCACGGTGGACTTCCGCGAACCGAACGATGAGGCATGTCTCGAGCGCATTCGCGCGATCGTGGAGAAGTGGGGATATCGCAGGCAGTCTCCGTGGGACCGCAAGAAGCCGGAGGCGCCCGCGCTTGCGGCCGAGGAGATTTACGGGATTTACGATTCGTCGCCGGCGCGTCCTTATGACATGAAAGAAGTGCTGGCACGGATTGTGGACGGCAGCCGCTTTGAAGAATACAAGCCGGAGTATGGCAAGACGATTCTGTGCGGGTATGCGCGCATTGGGGGTTTTTCAGTCGGGATCGTGGCCAACCAGAAACTGCACGCGCAGCAGACCGACCACGAGGGCCACAAGCGGGTGGAGTTTGGCGGTGTGATCTACACCGAGTCGGCGGAGAAAGCGGCGCGCTTCATCATGGATTGCAACCAGAACCTGATTCCGCTGGTTTTTTTCCACGATGTAAACGGGTTCATGGTGGGCCGCGACGCCGAGTGGTCGGGCATCATCAAAGCGGGGGCGAAGATGGTGAACGCGGTGTCAAATTCCGTGGTGCCAAAGATTACGGTAATCGTGGGGGGCTCTTTTGGCGCCGGGCACTATGCCATGTGCGGGAAGGCGTACGATCCGCGGTTCGTGTTTGCGTGGCCGACGGCGCGGTATGCCGTCATGAGCGGTGACTCGGCGGCGGGCACGCTGGTCGAAATCAAAGTGAAGCAGTTGGAGCGCGGCGGGAAGAAGCTGAGCGACGAAGAGAAAAAAGAGCTGTACGAGGCGACCAAGCGGACCTACGACGAGCAGACCGATCCGCGGTATGGCGCGGCAAGGCTGTGGATTGACAAGATCATCGATCCGGTGGAGACGCGCGACGCCATCACGCAGGCCCTGGAGGCGGCGGCGCTGAATCCGGATGTGGCGGAGTTTAAGGTTGGGGTACTGCAAACATGATTCACCCGGGAGACACGGAGCAAATTGCTTCATGAAGAACGTACTGACGCGGAAACGTGCAGGTCTCATTCGCAATTTTCATGTCTCAACCTTGACTGGCTCGGTGCCTCCGTGTCTCGGTGGTGAACCATGGCTAACGCTGTAAAACTGATCGAATGTCCGCGGGATGCCTGGCAAGGGCTGAAGGGGCAGATTCCTGCCGACATCAAGGTGGAATATCTGAAAGCCTTGATTGGCGCTGGTTTCAAGCACATTGACGGGGCGTCGTTCGTGTCGTCTAAGGCGGTGCCGCAGATGGCGGATTCGGAAGCAGTGCTGAAAGAACTGGATCCGCCGGACGATGTGGAGATCATCGGCATCGTGGTGAACGAGAAAGGCGCCGAGCGGGCGATCGCTACCAATGCCGTGCACACCCTGGGATTTCCTTATTCGATCTCGCCGACGTTCTTGAAGAACAACCAGCGGCAGACCCTCGAAGAGGCCCTTGACGAACTGGAGAAGATCAAGCAGAAGGGCGATGAGGCTGGACTCGATGCGGTCGTCTATATTTCGATGGCGTTCGGCAATCCCTATGGCGATCCGTGGAGTTTGGACGAGGTTGTCGATGCCGTGGACTTGCTCGAATCCTATGGCGTAAAGATGATTTCACTGGCCGACACCGTGGGCATGGCAAGCGCGGCGCAGGTGGGAGCAGTGGTTTCGGCGGTGATGAAGAAGTATCACTATCTCGAGATCGGAGTGCATCTGCACAGCCGGCCAGAACTGGCCGCGGAGAAAATTCTGGCGGCGTATGACGCGGGTTGCCGGAGATTTGATTCGGCGCTGGGAGGACTGGGCGGGTGCCCGTTTGCCCAGGATGCGCTGGTAGGAAACATTCCGACTGAAAGGGTCATCGCGGCTTTGCGAGAGCGGGGAGCGGAGTTGCCGGCGCTGAAGCCTCTGGATACGCTGCTGAAAATCACCCACGAGATTGGGGCACGGTATACGGCGGCGACGGCGGCGGACTGAAAAGCAGGTCCTTCGCTGCGCTCAGGATGACAAAATGAAGATGGGTTATCAGACTCTGCAATTATCCTTCGAGGGCGCAATCGCTACCCTCACCCTCAACCGTCCCGACAAGCGGAATGCGGTGAGCTTTGCGCTGGTCCGCGAACTGCTGGCGGCGCTTGACGAGATCGAGGAATCGCCGGCGCAGGTGGTCATCATCACCGGCGCGGGCAAAGCGTTCTGTGCCGGCATGGACCTTGACGAACTCAAGTCGCTGCTGGGCAAAACGCATGACGAAAATGTGAGAGATTCAGCGCGGATGGCAGAACTGTTCCGCCGGATTTACGAGTTCCGGCTGCCGACGATTGCCGCGGTGAATGGCGCGGCGATTGCCGGAGGAACCGGCATTGCGACCATGTGCGACTTCACCCTGGCGGCGCCGGAAGCGAAGTTCGGATATACGGAAGTGCGCATCGGTTTTGTCCCGGCGATTGTGTCTTCGATTTTGGTCTGGCAGGTGGGGCACAAGATGGCCCGCGATCTGCTGCTGACCGGACGGCTGTTTGACGCGGCGGAAGGGCTCGCGCTGGGCTTGGTCAATGAAGTAGTGGCGGCCGGCCAACTGCTCGCACGCGCGCGGGAACTGGCGGGGCAACTGATGGAGAACAGCCCCACGTCATTGCGCGTGACCAAGAAGCTGATCAATGGATTTCTGACAGAACAGCTCGACACACAGTTCGCCGCGGCCATCGAAGAGAACGCGCGCATCCGCACCACGGCCGATTTCCGCGAAGGAGTTTCGTCGTTTCTGGAAAAGCGCAAGCCGGTGTGGAGCGGCCGATGAGCCAGCCCCGGGTGTGCGAGACGCGGGTGCGGGTGCGGTACGCGGAGACCGACCAGATGGGGGTGGTCTATCACTCGAATCATTTCATCTGGTTTGAAGTCGGTCGAGTAGAGTTCATGCGGCAACTGGGTGTCACCTATCGTGACATGGAACGCGAGCACGGCTTCTTCATCGCGGTGGTGGATGCGCGCTGCCGCTACAAGGCTCCGGCGCGGTACGATGATGAGGTCATCGTGCGGACGCATCTGAAAAACGCCCGCGAATCCATGGTGCACTTCGGCTACGAACTGCTGCGGGCCGACGATCAGACGCTGCTGGCCGAGGGCGAAACCACGCATATTGTGATTGACCGCGAAATGAAGATTTCGGCGATTCCGGAAAAATACATGACGATTTTCCGGGAAGCCGCGGGACGGTAAAACCCACCACGGGGTGACCGAGGCACGGAGAAGACTTCTTGCAAGCACTTCACATTAACGGGAACGATCTGACGCTGGCAGGCGTCCGCGAAGTGGCGGTCGAGCGGCGTCCAGTGTTGTTGTTGGCCGAGGCGCGAGAGGCCGTGAACCGGGCGCGGGCGGTGGTCGACAGACTGGTGGCCGACCACAAAGTCTCGTACGCCATTACCACCGGCGTGGGGAAACTGAGCGATGTGCGCATCGCCGGCGACCAGATTCGCGAATTGCAGGTGAACCTGGTGCGCTCGCACGCGGTGGGCGTAGGCGAACCGCTGTCCGTCGCGGAAGCCCGCGCCATGATGTTGTTGCGCGCCAATTCCCTTTCCAAGGGTTGCTCGGGCGTGCGTGCGGTGGTGATCGACACCATCTGCGAGATGCTGAACCGCGGAGTTACGCCGCTGGTGCCGTCGCAAGGGAGCGTGGGGGCGAGCGGAGATCTGGCGCCTCTATCGCATCTGGCGCTGGCGCTGATTGGCGAGGGTGAGTGCGTGGACGAGAAGGGCGCGCGCATTCCGACGGCGCAGGCTCTACGCGCGGCGCAGGTAAAGCCGCTGATTCTGGAAGCTAAAGAGGCAATATCGCTGATTAATGGCACGCAAGGCATGCTGGCGGTGGGCATTCTGGCGCTGCTGGCTGGGGAAACGCTGATTGATTCCGCCGATGTGATCGGCGCCATGGTTTGCGACGCGCTGAAGGGGACCGACGTCGCCTTCGATGAACGGATTCAAAAAGCTCGTCCGCATCCGGGGCAAATCAAGACGGCAGCGAATTTGCGCAAGATGCTCGAGGGCAGCGAGATTCGCGAGTCGCACCGCGATTGCGGGCGGGTGCAGGATGCCTACTCGCTGCGCTGCATGCCGCAGGTGCATGGCGCGGTGCGTGACACGCTGGCGCACTGCCGCGAGGTCATGGAGACTGAACTCAATTCGGCGGTGGATAATCCGCTGGTGTTCGTGAAAAATCCCAAGGCTGCGGACGGCGAAGGTGACGTGATTTCGGGTGGAAATTTTCATGGCGAGCCAGTCGCCTTCGCGCTCGATTTTCTGGGCATCGCGCTGGGCGCGCTGGCGGGCATCTCAGAACGGCGACTGGAGAGGCTGGTGAATCCTTCGCTGAACGAAGGGTTGCCGCCGTTTCTGGCGTCGGGTGCTGGCTTGAACTCGGGATTCATGATGCCGCAGGTGACGGCGGCGGCGCTGGCGAGTGAGAACAAGGTGCTGGCGCATCCGGCGTCGGTGGATTCGATTACGACCAGCGGAAACAAAGAAGATTTTGTTTCGATGGGAATGGCAGCCGCGCTAAAGCTCAAGCGGATCCTCGAGAACACACGCAACACCATGGCGATTGAGGCCATGGCGGCGGCGCAGGCGCTGGATTTTCTTGCGCCGTTGAAAACCTCCAAGCGCTGCCAAGCGGCGCACGCAGCGATCCGTGCCGTGTGTCCGACGATGGAGAAGGATCGGGTGATGTATCAGGACTTTGCGCGGATCAGCGAGTTGATTGCGAGCGGGAGGGTGGCGGAGGTAGTGAGATAGCGGCTTTTACAGACACAGAGAAATCTCCCTAGATCCCTCGCTCGGCTCGGGATGATGTCCGAGAGGGTGATATTCACACGCCGACTACCGTGGTCGGCGAGAACGGAAAGAAGCGCGGGGATTTGCTGGTGAGGTATCCGACGAAGTTCTTCTCCTGCGTTTCGTCGCCGGCTTCACCGTAACCAACCCCCTACGACGGCTTCGCGCTCCCGTCCAATCCCAACTCAGGCGCGATCGCCTTCATCGCCTCGATGCAGAAGGCGATGTGTTCTTCCAAATCGACACCCAGGTCGGCGGCGCCGTGAATGATGTCATCGCGGCTCACGCTCCGGGCGAAGGCTTTGTCTTTCATCTTCTTTCTGACGCCTTTGGCTTCGACCTCGGCCAGCGACTTGCCCGGCTTCACCAGCGCGCAGGCGGTGAGGAATCCTGCGAGTTCATCGCAAGCGAACAGGGCCTTCTCCATGGGAGTTTCGCGGGGCACGCCAGTGTACTCGGCATGTGACATGATGGCCTTGCGAATCTCGTCACTGTAGCCGCGCTCTTTAAGAATCTGGTTGCCCTTGTAGGGATGATCTTCGCGGCTGGGGAACTGATCGTAGTCGAAGTCGTGCAGCAGGGCGACGACTCCCCAGAGATTTTCGTCGGCTGCGAGCTTGCGAGCGTACGCGCGCATGCAGGCTTCGACGGCGAGCGCATGCTTGCGCAGACTTTCGGACCGGGTGAACTCAGTTAGTAAACCCCACGCGGCATCGCGATCTGTCATGGTTTCGTTTGCATTTTCTCCACAGAAAATGGCGTTGATGTTCAATTTTACTTGACATCCACAGGGTTGATCCTTCAGATTACCCTGCATATTGAAATCTAGTACAGATTTCAGGGCCTGCCCGCTCTGGCACGCTCCCAATCTCAATGGCTACAACGCTTGCCCCGGTAGATTCCAGGGAAGTTGTACGTTGCGACCGCTGCCAACTGGTTCAATTCCGTACCACCAACAATCTTTGCCGCCGCTGCCACGGTTCTTTGGACGAAGACGAACCGGTCGCGGCTGCGCCAGTCCCTATGCCGCAGATCATGCCGGCCACGGGCAACGGGCGCGGGCATCTGAACCTGGCGACGTCGATACGGCAGTTGCGGCTGCGCAATGGTCTGAGCCAGCGTCAACTGGCGACGCGCATGGCGGTGCCGCGTACCTACGTTTCCAAAATTGAGAACGAGAAGGCGACCCCGACCCTTTCCTCACTGGAGCGGCTGGCGCGGGCGCTGGAGGTGAGTGTGCCCGAACTGCTGAGCGGCGGCGAACGCAGCCGTCAGGAAGAAGTGCGCGATCTGATGCAGGACCCGTTTGTAGCCGAAATGCTGCCGTTCGTGGCGCAGCTGAATGGCATGCAGATGTCGAGCATTCTGACACAGGTCAGGGACTTGACCATGCGTCCGCGGCGGAGCGCGTAAAGTTCCGGCGCTGTCGGCCGATGTACGAACAGAGACGCGGGGGCGCCAGCGCCATACAAGTTTTATCCGGGCAACCACCAACTGCAGCCGGGATCTTCGGATCCCGGCTTTTTTCTTCGAATCAGCCCTCCAGCCGGAAGCGGGTTTCTGCCAGGCGATACATTTTCCGCCACACCAAGCGGTTTACGGTCACCACGCTGGCGGCCATCACGATGGTTGAGGCGATGAGCAGATCGAAGTTTCCCTGATCCGTCGCGCGGCTGATGAGGGCGCCCAAGCCGGTGGTGGTGTAGGTCTGTCCTTTGAACTGGAAGTATTCGGCCACGATGCTGGCGTTCCACGCGCCGCCGGAAGCGGTAACCAGGCCGGTGACCAGATAAGGGAAGATGCCGGGCAGAATGAGTGTCTTCCAGCGATCGAATCCGGTGATGCGGCAGACCGAGCAGGCTTCTTTCAAGTCGGTAGGAATGGCGATGGCGCCTGCGATCACGTTGAAGAGGATGTACCACTGCGTACCGAGCAAAAGCAGAACAATTGATCCGATGCCGAGCCCTCCGCCGAGGCGGATCAGGATCAGCAGCACCACCGGAAAAAGCGCAGTTGCCGGAACCGAGGCTGCGATCTGCGCCAGCGGTTGTGCGATGCGGGCAAGGCGGGGGTTGAAGCCGATCCAGACGCCGACCGGAATCGTCCATGCCGCGCCAATTATTAGCGCGACGGCGACGCGAAGGAAGGTGGATACCAGCCCCGCGCCCAGCATGTTCACTTCGACGTGGGTGAGTCCAGTCAGCAACATCACCACGCGGACGACGGCGTAAAGGATGAATCCCAGCAGAGCAAAACTCAGCAGGCGCAGGAACCAGATTTTGGCGGGGCTCGATGGCTCTTCCCTACCCTGGGTCAGATGACGCTGGGCAAAGCGCATTATCAGCGACTCGCGCATGGGGCGGAAGGCGCGCTTGCGAAGGAGCGCCAGGCCGCGCGAGCGCTGCAGCCAATCGAGCACCCAGGAATGCGGCAGGTCTTGCGCTTCCACCTGTTCAACTTTGAATTTTTCCGCCCACGCGATGACCGGCCGCCAGACAAACTGATCCAGCAGGACGATGACGGTGATCATGGTGGCAACGCCCCACAGAATGGAGCGTGTATCCCCGGCGCTGGCGGCGGTTTGCAGATAGGAGCCCAGGCCGGGCAGACGGAAGTCGCGCGCGCCCAGCACGAACATTTCGCACGCCATCAGGAAGAACCAGCCTCCCGCCACCGACATCATCGAATTCCAGACCAATCCAATGGCGGCGTAGGGCAATTCCACCTCGGTAAAGCGTTGCCACCAACTGAAGCGATAGATGCGCGCGGCTTCCCGCATATCGCGCGGGATGCTCTTCAGCGAGGCGTAGAAGCTGAAAGCCATGTTCCAGACTTGTCCGGTGAAGATCAGGAGGATGGCGCCAAGCTCGACGCCGAGTTGGCGGCTGGGAAACAGCGCCACCATGGCCAGCATCACTCCGGGCAGGAAGCTGAGCACGGGGATTGACTGCAACACGTCCAGCAGCGGGATCATGAAGCGCTCAGCCTTGGGGTTGTAGGCGGCGATGTAGCCGTAAACCAGGGTGAAAGCGAGGCTCAGCACGTACGCGACGGTGATGCGGAGCAAGGAGTAGCCGGCGTACTTGGGCAGAGCCCAGGGACTGCGCGAAATTTCGACGACGGGCGTGAAGGGGCCCAGCCAGGTACGGCCGACCAGCAGGATGCCGTAGAAAGTGGCAATCGCGGCAGCGAACATGAGCAGGTCGGGAAGGTGCGAGACTTCAAAGCGCGGCAGCAACGACCACAGGCGGTAAGGGGAGAATCCTCCGGGGCTGCTGCGTTTCATGGCTTCACATTGGGCTCGGGCGCGTGCTCAGCCAGAACGAGGCGGCCTTTTTCCGAGTCGTAGTCGAAGATTTCCGCATAACGTCCCCAGTTCATCGCGGTTGCAAACTGACGTTCGACCTCATCCTGGCTGAAGTGTTCGTCGAGAATATCGTGGAAAAATTCCTCGGGGATGGAGTGGTCCGACTTGGCGTGCAGCACGTTGTCAATGGATTGCAGAATGGCTACGTGACCGAGCGCGGCGTCGCGGAACAGGACCTTTTGGGTGAGGATGTCGGCTTCGGCGAAGGCGACGCCCTCAGGATTGATTTGGACCTCGCCCTCCTTCAGGGTGGCGAAACCCAGCATGACGGAAGCTTCGACGATGGGCAGTAAGTCGTCCACATCCATGGCCAGTTGCTCGGAGAGGCTATAGAGATCCTCGTGGCCGCCGTGGTCGTGCAAAAGCTCCATCAGTCCGGCGATGCCGCCGGGACGGGCATGAGGCAGCATCTGGTATTTCTGCTTGGTGCGCGTGGCTGCCGCCACCGGCCCGGTCGTCGGCAGGGCGTGTTCCACATCGGGCTGAGTCATCACTTTGTAGATGTAATCGACGTACTCCACAAAGCGCGGAGCCTTGCGATCACGGTAGTGGGGCAAAGTGATTTCGAAATCGGAGCGAATGCGCCCGGGATTTTTTCCCAGCACGATAACGCGGTCGGCCAGCAGCACCGACTCTTCGATGTTATGGGTGACCATGAAAATCGATTTCGTGGGAATTTTCTTGCTCAGCCACAGTTCCAGCAGTTCACTGCGCAGGTTTTCGGCGGTGAGGACATCGAGGGCCGAAAAAGGCTCGTCCATGAAGAGGACTTCTGGTTCCACCACCAGAGCGCGGGCAAAACCGACCCGCTGCTTCATGCCGCCGGAAAGCTCCTTGGGATAGGCGGTCTCAAATCCGTCAAGGCCGACGGTGTCGAGCATCTTCAAGGCGCGCTTGCGGCGCTCGATGGGATTCATACCGCGGGCCTCGAGCGGAGCCTCGACATTCTCAAGAACGCTCAGCCACGGGAACAATGCGAAGCTCTGGAAGACGATGGCAACGTTGGGCATGTGCCCGTCGATGGGTTGGCCATGCCAAAGGATTTGCCCGGACGAAGTGGGCGAAAGACCGGTCAACATGCGCAGCAGTGTGGATTTGCCGGACCCGGACGGTCCGAGCAAGGCGATGATCTTTTCCGGGACGACGTCCAGATCGGTGGGGGCGATGACCTGGATGCGGTTGCCATCGGGCTGGGTATAGAACTTCTCGACAGCGCGCGCCTGGATAATTGGATCGGCCACGAACAATTCCCCACTGAGTTCTACACAGGATGCGCTGTCGTGCGCAAGACTTCCTGCTCGTTTGTAACACGGCATTCACAAATCGAGAAAGAAGAACCGCTCGCTCAGGCGGCGAAATCTTCCGCGGCAGGGACAGGAACCGGCGGCGGCACGCGATCGGTGATTTCCGCCAATCTGGCCAGGCGCTCAGCGAGAGCCGGGAGCAGCGCGTCGCGCCGGAAGCGCCACAGATAATTTCCATCAGGAACACTCGGCTTGTTCAGGCGAGCCTCGCTGCCCAGTCCAAGGACATCTTGCAACGGAACCACGGCAAGTTCAGCGACGGACGCTTGCGCCAAGCGGATCAATGACCAGTTGGGCTCATCGTGGCAAGGTCCGGCATAGGATTCGACCGCGCGGCGTTCATGCTCGGGAGCCGTGGCCCACCATCCCAGAGTGGTGTCGTTGTCATGGGTGCCCGTGTAAACCACGCGATCGTGGGTGAAACGATGCGGCAGATAAACGTGGGCCCCGGGATCGCTGAACCCGAATTGCAGAACTGCGAGGCCGGGAATCTTGTGGCGCTCGCGCAAGGCATGCACCTCGGGAGTGATGTAGCCGAGATCTTCCGCGAAGAATGGCAATCCACCCAGAGCTTCGCGCAAGCGATCAAACAATTCATCTTTCGGACCATCCACCCAGCGGCCATGAATGGCTGTGGGTTCGTCCGCGGGAATCTCCCAAAACTGCTCGAAGCCGCGGAAATGATCGAGCCGGATGTAATCGCAGGTTTGCGCGGCCCAGCGCAAGCGCTGGATCCACCATTCATAGCCCCGGGCACGCATGGCGTTCCAGTCATACAGAGGATTGCCCCAGCGCTGCCCGGTAGCGCTGAAGGCGTCGGGCGGGACTCCGGAGACGACCTCAGGACTCAGGTCTTCGCGCAGGCGGTAAAGCTCGCGGTGGGCCCAGACGTCGGCGCTGTCGTAAGCCACGAAGATGGCAATGTCCCCGACAATGCGAATGGAGCGCTCAGCGCAGGCACGGCGCAAGGCATGCCACTGTTCGTAGAAGAAGAACTGGGAGGCCTGGCGCAGAGTGACCTCGGCAGAAAGCTCTTGTCGCGCTCGCTCGAGCGCCTTCGGTTTGCGGCGAGCGATCTCGCTCGGCCATTCATTCCAGCAGCAGTTGCCGTAGCGCTGGCGCAAGGCGTCGAAGAATGCGAAGTCGTCGAGCCACCATGCATTGCCGGCGCAAAAGCGGTCAAAACGAGCGCGAACGTTGCCTTCGGCACGGTCCAGAAAATTCCTTGCCGCCTCCGCCAACAAAGGATACTTGTAGGCCTGCACTGCGTCATAGTTCACGCGGCCACACTCCTCGGCGGCATGGAGAAGGGACCCATCGAGCCAGCCATGTTCGACCAGGCGGTCAAGGCTGATGAACAAAGGATTTCCGGCAAAGGCAGAGATGGAAGAGTAAGGCGAATTTCCGATGGCAGGCGGCCCTAAGGGAAGCACCTGCCACAAGCCCTGTTTGGCGGCAGCTAAGAAATCTGCAAACTGATAGGCCGCGGGTCCGAAGTCACCGATGCCCCCGCTGGATGGCAGAGAACTCGGGTGCAGCAGGATTCCAGTGGTGCGGGGAAATGGCATGCGGGCTTCAACTTTACGATGACATTTACTCGCCCTCGTCGCCGCCAGGCGCGCCGCGGGTGAGATCCTTCATCTCCTGCTCGTTGATCTTAATCTTCCCCGATTTCTCCATCTGGTCCTTGAGGTTGCTGACGAAGAGCGCAAAGAGGTCTTGCTGCTTGCGCTGGAGGAGCTGGTCGCGAATCTGGTCTTTCTTGGCGGCAAAGTCCTGGTCAGCCGGCGCCTGCTTGTCGAGGAGGGCGATCACAACGCCGGTGGTGCCGTTGTCGATGGGACCGCTGATGTCGCCGGGCTTCATGGTGAAGGCCACGGAAGCGCCTCCGCTCATGGAACCAATATCAGGAACCTGCCCGTCGGGCAGCACGAGATCGCTGGTTTTAACGGTTGCGCCGAGTTCCTTGGCGGCTTTCTTCAAGTCGTGCGAGGCCTTGGCGCGATCGGAAAGCTCCTGGGTTTTCTGCGAGAGTAACGCCGCCACCTTCTGATTCCTGAACTCGGTTTCCACGCGGCTGCGGATTTCATCGAAGGTGGGGGTTTGCGGTGGTTTCACCGCGTCCACGCGGAAGATCGCGTAGCCTTGCGGCAGTTGCACCTGATCGGGAGGAGCTTTCTCTGCGGAGGTGAACACCGCCTCCATGAAAGACTGCGAGGCTCCGATGCCCGGCAAAGCATCGGTACGAGAAACGAAGTCGGTGGTGATGACTTGCAGCCCCTTCGCGGCAGCGGCTTTCTCCAGACCGTTGGCACGCGCCTGGTTCATCAGGGCATCGGCGGCGTCGGCGGCAGCGCGAGAGGCTTTCTGTTGCTTCAGAATCGGCTCGATATCTGCCTTCACTTCGGCGAAAGTTCTAGCGTGCGCATCTTGCTTGTCGTCGACATGCAGGATGACAAACGCGTATCCGGCATTGATCACGTCGCTGGTGCCGCCCTTGGGGAGCGAAAAAGCAGCCTTCTCTACGTCCGCCACGGGAAATCCACCGCGCTTGACCCACCCGACGGAGCCGCCATCTTTGGCGCTGGGGTCTTCTGAATATTTCCTGGCCAGCTCTTCGAACTTGGCTCCGCCTTTCAGCTGCTTGAGGATGTCGTCGGCCTTGTTGCGGGCGGCGTCGAGGGCCTTGGGGTCGGTCTTGCCGTCGGCACCGGGCAGCGGAGTCTTGATCAGAATCTGGCGGACATTCACCTGCTCGGGAACGCGGTACTCATCGCGATGCTGGTCGTAATAAGCCTGCAAATCCGACGGACTGACCGTGGCCTCTGCAGCGAGCTTGGCATTGTCGATGATGGCGTAGCTGACTTTGCGCTTCTCCGGAATCGCGTTGGCATAGCTCGCCTTGTTCTTCTCGTAGAAGTCTTTCAGTTCGGCTTCCGTGGGATTGATGGACTTCAGCAGGTCATCTTTCCGCAGAACGGCGTAGTCGAACTTGACCTTGGTGTTGCGCTTGTCGAATTCCTGGCGAACTTCGGCGTCGGTAACGGTCGCGCCGCCGGCGACCAGGCCTTGAAGCTTGTCAAAGAGGATTTCATCCTTGACGCTCTGTTCAAACTGGGCAACCGAGAGGTTGGCCTGCTGCAGGCGTTCCTGGTAGGCGTCCTGACCGATGAAATTTCCGTTGGGAAAGAAGGTCGAGGAGTAGCGGCCATGCTGAAGCTCGTCGCGCACCTCGTCGTCGGTAGCCCGCAGCCCCATGCGCTCGGCTTCGGCAATAATTGCCTTCTGCATGATCAACTGCTGCACCGCCTGAGTGGCGAAATAGGGCAGCAACTGGGCTGTCATCGCGCCGCTGCCGCGGGGGAACTGCTGCTGCAGCATCGCCTTCGCCTGGCGCTGCACTTCGTCACGGGTCACGTCTTCGCCGGCAACCTTGGCCACGACGCCGGCGCCCGGGCCGCCGCCAAGGCCGAATGTTGTGCCCAGCCCGCCGGGAATCAGCGTGATCACCATGGCTCCGCAAAATACCAGCAGAATGGTGCTGAGGATCACCTTCTTCACCGGCCCAGGGGTCTGCAGAAATCGAATCATTTTCTTATCACTCCAGAAAGAGGGGCAGAGTCAGTCATTATAAACTACCCGGTGACTGGTTGCTGGATCGGGAGGCAGAGGACGCTGGTCTTGAAACATCCATTTGTCGCCCTGGCGGATTCACGTACAATCGGCTATTGAAACGTTTCTCTAACTTTGTTTTCCGGGCTGGACTCATGAAAAAAACCGCTCTCGTGGGACTCTGTCTTCTGCTGGGTTCGTCTTTCGCCGCGGCGCAGGCACGCGCCGTTGAGCGTTCGCCCTTGGAACTGAGGGATGGCTGGGCTTTGCAGTCGTCTGCCCTGGCGGGCGAAAGCGGCGAGCAGATTTCAACCGCCGGCTTTGAGCCTAAAAACTGGTACGCCGTCAGTGTGCCAACTACGGTGGCGGCGGCGCTGGTAAAGATGAAGGTGTTCCCCGACCCCACGGTGGGAATGAACCTGCGCTCCCTGCCGGGGATGAGTTACCCGGTGGGCGGCAACTTTTCCAACTTCCCCATGCAGCCCGACAGTCCCTTTGCCGTGCCCTGGTGGTACCGCAAAGAATTCACGCTGCCCGCCGACTTTGGCGGAAAAACCGTGTGGTTGAAATTCAAAGGCATCAACTACCGCGCTAACATCTGGCTCAACGGAAAGCAGATCGCGCGGCAAGAGGATGTCGCCGGGGCCTGGCGGACCTACGAGTTCGACATCACTCCGGTGGCGCAACCCGGCAAAGCCAACGTACTCGCCGTCGAAGTCTGGGCCCCGACCGAGACGGATTTGGCCATCACCTTCGTTGATTGGAATCCCGCACCTCCCGACAAGAACATGGGACTGTGGCGCGGCGTGGAGATCACCACCAGCGGGCCGGTGGCCTTGCGCTATCCCACGGTAGTGTCGAAGGTAGATTCTCCGGCAAACGACCAGGCACATCTGACCGTCTCCGCGCAGGTGAAGAATTCCGCGAATCATGCGGTGACGGGAACATTGCGTGGACGAATCGAGAAGATCGAGTTCTCGCAGGAGGTCGAACTCGCTCAGGGGGAGACAAAAGATGTCACCTTCGATCCCGCGAACTATCCGCAGTTGAATGTGGCGAATCCGCGGTTGTGGTGGCCGGCGCAGATGGGCAAGCCGGAGTTGTATGAGCTGCACATGCAGTTCGAGGTCGGCAAGGAAGTTTCCGACCGCAGCCTGAGCACATTCGGGATCCGGGAAATCAACTCCACGCTGTCGGCTTCCGATCGTCGCCTGATCACGATTAACGGCAAGAAGATTCTGATTCGCGGTGGCGGCTGGTCGCCCGACATGATGCTGCGGGAGAATTCGCGGCGCCTGCAGGACGAATTGCGGTACGTGCAGGACATGGGGTTAAACACGGTGCGCCTCGAGGGCAAACTCGAGACGAAGGAATTTTTCGATATCGCCGACCGCAACGGCATTCTGGTGATGGCCGGCTGGTGCTGCTGCGATCATTGGGAGCATTGGGGGCGATGGAAGCCCCAGGATTTCGAGATCGCCAAAGCTTCCCTGCGCGACCAGATGTACCGCATGCGCAGCCACCCCAGCCTGGTAATGTGGCTCAACGGCAGCGACAACCCTCCGCCGCCCGACGTCGAGCAGATGTATCTCGATATCGAGAAGCAGTTGCTGTGGCCGAATCCGGTGGTCTCTTCCGCCACCGCGAAAACTGCGGCGGTCACCGGCGACAGCGGCGTGAAGATGACCGGGCCTTACGAATATGTCGCGCCCTCGTACTGGCTGAAGGACGTCCGCAGCGATAATCACGACTGCAATCCCGGGGGCTGCGGCGGCGCCTACGGATTTAATTCCGAAACCAGCCCCGGGCCCGCCGTGCCTCCGATCGAAAGCATTCGTGCCATGATTCCGAAAGATCACTTATGGCCAATCGACGAGGTGTGGAACTTCCACGCCGGCGGCGGCGCGTTCAAAGACATCCATGTTTTTAACGATGCTCTGAATGCCCGCTATGGAACCGCCTCCAGCCTTGAAGATTACGCAATGAAATCGCAGCTGCAGGGCTATGAAGGCATTCGCGCCATGTATGAGGCGTACAGCCGGAACAAGTACACTTCGACCGGCGTCATCCAATGGATGCTCAACAACGCGTGGCCTTCGATGATCTGGCATCTCTATGACTATTATCTGAGGCCCGGAGGAACCTACTTCGGCGCCAAGAAGGCGATGGAGAATCTGCATCCCGTCTATGGCTATGACGATCACTCGGTGTGGCTGGTTAGCAGCCAATACCAGGATGCCAAGGGACTGAAGCTCACCGCCGAGGTTCTGAATCTCGACATGACTGAGAAGTTTTCGAAAGCAGTCGATGTCGATGCGCCAGCCGACAGCACTTCGAAGATTTTCGCGCTGCCGGAGATATCGGACCTGAGTCCAACCTATTTCCTGGTGCTGCGGCTGCAAGACGCGAGCGGCAAGCTGGTGGGATCGAACTTCTACTGGCTGTCGGCGAAACCGGAAACTATCGACTGGGATAAATCGAACTGGTGGATGACTCCCACCGCCTCCTACGCGGATTACACCGCGCTTGCGCAGTTGCCCAAGGTGACGTTGAAGGTAATCAGCCACACGGAACGGAAGGGCGAAGACGCCGTCACGCAGGTTACGCTCGAAAACCCCAGCAAGAGCCTGGCGTTTTTCGTGCGATTGAAAGTCAATGACGAAAAAGGCGAAGAGATCCTGCCGGTGCTGTGGAGCGACAACTACGTTTCGCTCTTGCCGGGCGAGAAGCGGGAGTTGACCGCCAGCTATCGGGAAACTGGCAAGACGAAGGTCGAGGTCAGCGGCTGGAATGCGAAGTAAATCTAAGCTTTGGCAACCGGGTACCTTTGTAAGTTAACGGCCGGCGTTTTGCGGTTACAGAATTACCCCATAGGGAAACTGCAGAGCTTCTAGCTCTCCTCGGGTGGCAGTTCAAAGTCGATCAGGTTGCCGCGGAAGCCGCGCGTCTTCCACGCGCCGAAACCAATGCCCACCACCATCCAGATGACGCCGGCGATTTTTGCCGGAGTGCTGAGGTTGAGCCACAACAAAAGGCAGATCAGAAATCCCAGTACGGGCGGAATGAGGTTGGAAAGTTTTTTGTCCTCGGTTCGCACGAAATAGCGCATGAACGCCGCCGCGTTGACCCCCATGAAGGCGATCAGCGCTCCGAAGTTGAGCATCTCGGCCCCAAGGCCGTAGCTGATGAGGAACGCGCCGGCAAGAGCAATCACACCCACAAAGATCACGTTATTCCGCGGCACGTGGCGCTTGGGATCGACCGCACCAAAAAAAGACTTGGGCAGCGCGCTGCTGCGTCCCATGCCGTAAAGCAGTCGAGCAGCGCCCAGTTGTGCTCCCATGCCCGAGCCGAAGTTCGCCACCAGCAGCGTAAATCCGATAATTGCAAACAGCGGAGGCCACGCGCGCCCGGCGACATAAGTGAAAGCCGTATCCACGTTGGGAAAAGGCTGCGAGGCAGGCCACAGCAACTGCGCCCCATAGACTTCGAATGCAGAAAGAATGCCGATGACCAGGCACGTCAGCACGGTTGCCAACAGAATGTTGCGCCGCGGATTCTCGGCTTCCTCCGACAGGGTCGAGATTCCGTCGAAACCAATATACGTAAGCACCGCAATCGAGGTTCCGCCTAGCACCGCCTTCGTGTTCCACAGCATGGGATCGTAAAACGGCCGGGTGAAGAACCCGGCGCCGTCGTGCGGATGTCCGAAGATGTAGCGCGCGGTGGCGACGAAGAAAATAGCGATGACGACGCCCATTCCCACGGCGAGCGCGGAGTTCACGCGCGCCGAAGTCTTCACTCCCTGAATATTCAGCCAGGTAAAGACAATGGCAAAGAATACCGCCCAGGCCGCGTACGGCACGCCAGGCGCGAAGACATGCGCCTGCTGGCTGATCCAGATGATGCAGATCATCGGGTTGAGCATGTAATCCATCACCATGCTCCATCCGGTGACATAGCCGAGCGCGGGGTTAATCTCCTGCCCTACGTAAGTGAAGGCTGATCCGGCGCTGGGGTAGGCGCGCGCCATGCGTCCATAGCTGATCGCGGTGAACAGCATGGCGACCATGGCGATGAGAATCGTGGTCACCACGTGACCGTTGCCCCGGTTGCTCAGGACGCCGAATACCGACATGGGGGCGACCGGCTGAATGACGATGACGCCGTAAAGGATTAAATCCCAAAGCGTGAGCGATCGCCGCAGCCGCGGCGCGGAAGAAGCGGAAGGAATGCCGGTTGTTGGCGAAGACATTCCCGCGTATTGAATTATGCGCGGCGGCGGATGTCAACGATTAAAACGATTCACTCACCGACTTTCGCTGGGAGAAAAACGAAAACGCCCCCCTTTCGGAAGGGCGTTTCGCCATGCAGGTCAGTTCTTGCTTACTTCATGACCACGGCCAATCCCTGGGGAATCTCGCCCGCGTGCACCGGGATCTTCACCGGAGCCAGGGTCTCAGTCAAGGTTCCGTCCACGCTGCTCACATTGAGCACGTGCAGGAAATTGCCGGTGGTGCCGGTTTCGTTCAGGCCGAGCACGTACAGAAAAGCACCCGTCGGATCAAGTTTCAAATTGGTGGGGGCGCCAGAGTTCATAAGGTTGAAGTGCTGCAATTGAACCGGCTTCAGGAAATTGCCGCCGCTCACGTCATAGACCGTGACGGTGTTTGATCCTGATTCGACGGTATAGAGCCGCGTTCCTGCCGGGTTGACGGCCATCCAGCACAGCAGCGTGCCGGGATTCACGATCACTTTCCCCAGCGCCAGCAATCCCGCGGTGTTGTAGGTGTAAACCCCAAACTGATTCACCGCAGGCATGCCGACGTAAACCACGCGTTGCTTGGGGTGCACGGCCGCCCCCAGGAACACCGGACCGCGCGAGGGAACTTGCGAGTTATTGAAGTTGAGCAGGCCGCCCGCGCCCACCTGATAGGAGGTCAACGCGCCGCCGCCCATAAATTGAATCGTGAAAACAAATTTCCCGCTGGGACTCACGATGGCATCGGCGGGCAGTGACCCCACAGGATAATCAATGGTGGAGTTGGTAACCGGAGTCAGATTTCCCGTGGTCTCATCCACCAGGAAGCTGGTGACGTTGGGGATGCCACCGCTCTGACTGGGATCGGCGGCCTGATTGACCACCGTCATCTGCGCTCCCGCGGCGCTGCCGTCATCGAGTCCGATGCTGACCGGGTCCTGGCCGTTCGACGGCGCGGTATTAGTCAACGTCAAACTGCCATTCCCGTTGATCTCAAAAGCGGAAATCGTATTGGAATTGCCGTTCACCGCAAACAGCAGGTTGCCGGTATTGTTGACCACGATTTCCTGGTCCGCCTGAAAGCCGGGGGAGTTTACCGGAACCGAGTTGAAAACGCCGGTGCCGTTGGTGAGAAACGGCGAACCTTTAATGAGCGTCAGTTTGCCGGTGCCATCGTTCGAAAAGGCATAGACCGAGTTGCGTCCCGGAACCTGCCCAATATTGCTTTCTACATAGACGGCGTTCACTTGCGCGCTCGCCAGCGTCGAGAAGATCCCAAGCAACGCGACGGCGGCTGCGGAAAAAAATTTGTTGGCAAGAAATGGTTGGCGCGGGACTCGCATAGCGACAAAGCTCCCTGGGGATATTTGATTTGTGCCGCATGCGCACGGCGCAGGGGTCGCCGATGGCAGCACTGCCCCGACTGAGTCCGCGATAGCCTAATCGGCAGCAGGCGGCAGAACAAGAGTCCAAAGGCTTACCCTCAGGGAATGGAAAGCCTCTGGAACTAAGACTGGACCGCCCAATGCGCAAGGTTTTGCACGATATTTGCTATTTCGCAACTGGCCGGGGCTTGGGCTCGCGAATGGCCGCTACGGCCTTTTTCATCCGTTGGAACTCGCCCGTCTGGTAGGTGTAAGTCTGTAGCGGCAAGGTCCGCGCTTCGGCCTCGATGGCGTGCTGGCGATTGTCCGGGTTCGGATGGTCCGAAAAGAACTGAGGGACGCCCTGTCCCCCCTGCGCCTGAAGCTTCTCAAAGAAACGCGCCATCTCAACCGGGTTATAACCGGCTTCGGCCATCAAGTGGGAACCGGTGATGTCGGCCTGACTCTCGGCAGTGCGGGAAAACTTCAGCAGGACGCTGTTCGCTCCCAGGCCAATCCCCAACTGCGCCAGTTGTCCGGCCACCGATCCGCCGGCGATTTGCGAGCCCAGGATAGCGGGCAGTTCGATGAGCTTGCTCTTGGAAGCCTGGTTTGTCCCATGGCGCAAAATCACGTGCGACATCTCGTGGCCCATCACGCCCGCCAGTTGCGCTTCGTTATCCACCGCTTTCAGCAGTCCGGTGTTGATGAACATGGGGCCGCCCGGTAGAGCAAACGCGTTGATCGAGGGATCGGCGACTACCTCGAACGTAAAAGGAAAGCCGCTGGCCCGTGCCTCCTGCGAATTGGCCAGGCGTTTGCCTACCTTGTTCACATACTCCAGCAGGAAGGGATCGTTGACCATGGGCATCTGCTTGCGCACCTGTGCCGCGTTCTGCTGGCCAAGTTCAATATCCTGCTGCTTGCTGAACAGGTTGAAGCCCGGTTCGAAGTGCTGCGGGCGCTGGGCCCAGAGCAAGGAAGAAAGGGAGACGAAAAGAAGCAGCGTGCGGAAAAAGCGTTTACCCATGACCGTT
>Ga0335085_10005311_pt1 | contig 20747 bp, 20 predicted proteins | sample Lox_Sample_45_FD_206712 | JGI IMG/M metagenome (GOLD analysis project Ga0335085, IMG submission 206712) | Soil microbial communities from Loxahatchee National Wildlife Refuge, Florida, United States - Lox_Sample_4.5 | ecosystem: Environmental > Terrestrial > Soil > Wetlands | place: USA...
CTCGCATCGGATGCCATCGTCGGCCTCAACGAGCAGTGGGAAATCCTCTTCGCCAACCGCGCCGCCACCGAACTGTTTCCGGGAGATGGCCCGGTTGAGACCGGCAAACCAGCGTGGCAATGGTCCGCTCTGCTGGCGGTTCTCGGCAGCCTGCATCTGGACACCCTCAAATCCGCGAGCAACGGCGGGGGCTTCCGCGCGCTGCGCGCGACGGAACTTCCCCGGAAAAGCGGAGCACTGCCGCTGGAAGTTTCAATTTCCATTTCCGGAGAGCCCGGTCGGCAGATTTTTGTGCTGGTCTTTCGCGATGTTTCCCATCAACGGCCGACGGAATCCAAGTTATATCAATCGCAGAAGCAACAAGTCGTCGGCGCCCTGGCCGGCGGAATTGCGCATGATTTCAACAACATCCTCACGGCGGTGATCTGCCGCATCGAATTGGCGCTGGGCAACCGCGAGCTGCCCGACATGGTGCGCGACAACCTCATGCACGCGGTGGAGAGCGCGCGCCGCGGCGCGGAATTGAACACGAAGCTGATGTCCTTCAGCCGGCGTGCCGCCACGCAGCCTTTGCAACTGGACGTGGCGCGGCTCGTGGATGATACCGTATTCATTCTCCGGCGCGGCATTGATCGACGGATTCAAATACAGGTGGTTCCTCCCGGCAAAGATTTGTGGCGCGCGCTCGGTGACGAGGACCAGTTCATGCAGGTCCTGATGAATCTCTGCCTGAACGCGCGCGACGCCATGCCGGAAGGCGGCAATCTGGCCATTGAATGCGCCAATTGCACGTTCGATCCGCAGAACGCAAAACCGCCGCGGCATCCGGGCGAGTTCGTGCGCATTTCGGTTTCCGACACGGGCCACGGCATGACGCCGGAAGTATTGTCGCGTCTTTTTGAGCCCTATTTTTCGACGAAAGGTTTTGGCAAAGGCGCCGGCCTGGGATTGTCCATCGCGAATCACGTCGTCGTGGAACACGGCGGGTGGATGGAAGTGGAAAGCGAGCCTCACCGGGGCTCACGCTTCCATGTTTATCTGCCGCGGACGACCACTGCCTCGCCCGTGCCGAAATTGAAGGAACACCGGATTGACGGCGGCAGCGTGCTCAAAGGCACCGAAACCATCCTGCTCGTCGATGATGAATCGTCCATTCGTTCCGTGATGATGGCGGCCCTTTCCTTCCGCGGCTTCCGCGTGTTGGAAGCGAAGGACGGCGAAGAGGCAATGCAACATTATCGCCAATCGATGAAGGACATAGACCTGGTGCTGCTCGACCTGCAAATGCCGCGGATGAACGGCTGGGATACAATGGACCAAATCCTCGCGCTCAACCCCGGCGCGCGCATCATCCTCCTCAGCGGCGGTTCGCCGGTCCCGCCGAAACCCGGCGCGATGGACCGTGCGCTCGGAATTTTGATGAAACCTTTCGAAAGCGTTCAACTTTTGCGCGCGATTCGCGAAGGATTGGACGATCGGAAAATCAGTTAAAACATCCACCGGCGGAACGCCGTCAAATTCCCCGGTTCGCGCGCCACAGAAGCACGGCGCCGACGGCCTGGAAAATAAGGTTCGGCACCCACATCAGCAGGTGCGGCGCGTATTCCGCATGCGACGCCAGCGATTGGCCGAAGACCTGAATGGTGTAATAAATCAACACCAAAGCCAGCGCAATGAACACGCCCACATTGGTCTCACGCCGGTGCACGCGAATGCCAAGGGGAATTCCAATCAACGTGAAGCCGAAGCACGCAAACGAAAACGCCACTTCCTTGTGCATCTGAATGCGAATGGGCTCGGAAAAATCAATGGTGGTCCGGTGCACGAGACGTTTTTTATTGGGCAGGTCAGGGACCGAGTTTGTGACGATCGGAATCGGCGGGCTCACCCGGCGTTTGCGCAGTTCCTCCTGCAATTGGCTGAAGGTCATGTCCGTGACGCCCACAGTGCCCTTGTTGCCAGACGCCAAGTCCACGACAAATTGCGCTTCCGTCCCGAAAAAGGAAAGACCCCCGGGAAAAATACTGGAAGTGGCGTTCGTGAGGGACAGAATGAGTTTCTGGCCGTTGGTATCCACCGCCAAAAAGCCGCTCGGCGCGATGACCGTGCGGCTGTTTGTTTTATCCTCCATTTCATAAACCAGGACGTCCTGCAGGTTTTGGTTGCGATTTTTGCGCGCAAAAATCGTATAGGCAGGCTCGCCCGGTTTCGTCGGCGGAAAATCAACGGCCTGGCCCTCGGGCAATTTGGCGCTGGCCATCTCCGTGGCCACATCCGAGCGCAGGTCATTGTAGGCCACGCGGCAGGTTGGCGCGATTTTCATGTTGATCACCGCGCAGACCACGCACAGAAAAAGTCCGAACATCAGGATCGGCGCGGCGAGGGACACGAGGCTCACGCCGCTGGCTTTGGCCGCGGTGAGTTCCGAATCCGCGCTGAAACGCCCGAAGACGAGCAGCGTGGAAGTCAGCATTGCCATCGGCAGCGCAAACGCGAGCAAAAATGGAACCAACAGGACGAGCGCCTTGCCGAACGTCACGAACGACATCTGCCCTTTCACGAGCAGCGGCAGCAATTCCCGCAAAGCGCTTCCCACCAGCAACACAAAGATGAACACGAGCATCGTCATGATCAACGAGGCAATCACCTGCCGGAGCAAATATGTGTGCAGTGTCTTCACGTTTTGTCGAAGACCACACTAAAGAGAAGCGGAGGAATCGGAAATACAAAAACACGGCCGCCGCGGTTCTCTGGTTGACTATCCTCGCATTTTCACTTAATCCCCTCTCCAATTACCGGAAGGAGATCCCATGAAAAAACAATATCCGACCTTGATTCACGAATGGTTTGAAGAAGTCTGGAACCAGCGCAATGCGCAGACGATCGACCGGCTGCTCGCGGACGACGCGATCGCGCATGGCATCACCGACGCGCGCGGCAACGAGTTGCGCGGACGGGTGGCATTCAAGGAATTCCACCGGCGTTTTCTTAATGCGTTCCCGAACATTGTCGTCTCGGTGGAAGACGCCGCTGCCGAAGGCGACAAAATCGTGGCGCGATGCGTCGTCCGCGCCAAACACGAGGGAGACGGACTGGGGTTTCCAGCAACGCAGAAACAGATTGAAATCACCGGCATGTGCTTCCTGCGTATCCGCGACGGAAAAATTGTCGAGGGCTGGAACAACTTTGATTTCCTGGCGATGCATTCTCAACTGGGCACCCTGGCTTCATTGATCCAGAAGTCCACCTGAGAAGCCGCCTTGTCGGGGAGATTAAACTGGTGGCAGGACGCGGAATCGAACCGCGGACACAAGGATTTTCAGTTCTTGCGTTGGCTGTCCACAACTTTTTATTTGAATTCACTTTTGCTCAATAGCTATACTGGTTTCGTGCAGTATTTACGGCCTAAATCGCACTTCGAGAAAGAACACGTTATGACAGTTCAGAACAAAAAAAGTGGAACAGAAGTGGCACAGAGTGGCACAGAGAAAATTCGGCGTGTCGGCAGGTCGCACGTGGATTATTGGACGCCCCGGCTCAAAAAACGTTCCTACGAATGGGAAGGAAAGACCGTCGAAATCCCGGAATGGCAAGTTCGCATCGCCCATTTGGGCAGGCGCGAGTGGTTCAACTGTGGCACAGCGAACAAGGCTGCCGCTGCTGAGAAAGCCCGTAAAATCTATCTGTCGCTCATTTCAAAGGGATGGCAGCCGACGCTCGACGAATTCAAACCGGATATGCAAGTGTCAAAAGACGGTTGCACCGTCGGCGAATTTCTCGATCAGGTGAAGGCTGTCAGTGGATTGAAGCCGGTCACATACGAGATTTACGCCCGGAAATTCCGCTCGCTGGTGGCAGGCGTATTCAGGATAGATGGCGGAAAAGCCAAGCACGATTACGTCAACGGAGGCCACAAACTTTGGCTCGACCGTGTAAACGCCGTCCGATTGGCGAAACTCACGCCAGACCGAATCAACGGATGGAAAGTCCGCGAGTTGAAAGAGGCGAGCGACAATCCGCTCAAGCTCAAGCGCGCCAGCGTGACAATTCGCAGCGTTTTGCTTTCGAGCAAAGCCCTGTTCACTCCGGCAATCCGAAAGCATCTGACGGTGCGTTTGCCCTCTCCGCTGCCGTTTGAAGGCATCACGCTGCCGGAGGCAGGTAAACACCGCTACAAATCGGAAATCAATCCCGCCGTGCTCCTAGTGGCGGCGAAACGCGAACTCGCCCAGGGTGTTCAAGCCGATGACGCAACCACCGAACCTCGTCCTGAATTATTCAAGATCATTCTGCTTGCCCTCGGTGCCGGCCTGCGGCGCGACGAAATCGACAAGCTTCAATGGAAACAAATCCAGTGGGATAGAAACGCGATTCGCATTGAAACCACGGAGCATGGCGGCACCAAATCCGCCGAATCCGAGGCTGACGTTGACGTTGATCCCGGGCTGCTGGCACTCCTTAAAACCTACCTGCCGAAGCCCGGCAAAGGTTCGCCATTCGTTATTGAGTCGCCGGTGCAGCCAAGGCCGGAATCGGTTCGCAATCACCATTACCGTTGCAATCGCCTGTTCAATGAAGCGGTCGAATGGTTGCGGAACAAAGGTGTCACCGCGCGTAATGCCCTCCATTCCCTGCGAAAAGAATTCGGTTCGCAGATTTGCGCCCAAGCTGGGATTTACGCGGCCAGCGTCGCCCTGCGGCACAGTTCCATCACCATCACGCGGGAACACTACATCGACAAGAAAACGTCCGTGGTCTTTCCGATTGCGAAGTTGTTGGATGCTCAACTTAAAACGTCGGCTCAGGAGGCGCGGCAATGAAGCCGGTTGCGGCGAAACAGGTGCTGCCGATTGACAATAAAACTCTCCATGAGATTGACAAACTCGCCATGGAGCGATGCGGTGGCGACGCCGCTCTATGGTTCCATCTTCGAGCGATCTATGAAGGCGAATACCGGGCGCGTCAACAAAGCCGGGAAATGTGGGCTGCGTGGCGAAGGTCAAAGAAGCTGCTACAATATGAAGCAGCGGAAGCATCAGTCATAGAAGGCTGGCGCAAGTTTATTGAGAACACTTTGCACATTCCTCGACACGCTGTTGCAACTCGCGTGCATATCGAACCGAGCGAAAATGTGCGCGAAAGCACTCTTTATCTTCCCAAAGAACAACAGGCCGACGCTTATTTCATCAATCGGGCCATCATTCTTGCTGCTGTCCGGCGGGCAACAAATGAACAGGCGATCCGGGTGCTGGTGGAACGAGCGGACTCTATAAGGACATTCGCGGCCAGCGGAGATGTTGATTTTTTCCGGGCCTTAGGCCGACTGGTTAGCGCGCCGCCCCGCTCACAATCGCGCGGATACGATTACGCTCACACGATGCTAAGCCATTGGCTTACGAGTTATCTCTGGCTGATGCCGGAGAAAATCGCCGCAGATTCAATTGCCGTTTGGTGTGGTTCGAAACCCAGAACAGCGAAACAAAGTGAGAAAGAGCTCCGTCACTTCAAGGAAGTGAAACGTGACTACAAACTCAAAGGACATACACCCAGTTTGATCGACCATATAGAAGGCAGCGGCAATATTGTCTTCACGTCACAAGGAAAAAACATTTTGGCAAAATAGCCACGGAGTGCGCGAGGTTCGTACGAGGCCAGCGCATTCCGTCATCCTCGCCAGAAAGCCGAACCTGCATAATATCAGGACTCAAAGTAAAAAATATGAACTTTGAGCCAAAACCTATGCGGCAACCGGCTGATCTGCCGCCTCAAACCTCCCTCACCTGGCGATCAAAACCAGTGGCGGAAGGGGTTGCCATGTCACATCGGACTTCCAAACGGTGCCGCTTGGCCGGATTAGCGCATTCCAAAACTGCCACGTAAATCAGAGGCCGAGCACCATACATCTGCCGCGTGCCAGCCACGAGCGCCAAACTCACGTGCTGGTGTTGCTCTCCAACGAGTTCGCGCCATAAGTGGTCGAATCCAAAATCCGGGTTTACGGTCTGATCACACACATGCCGCCTCCAAGGTGATTCCAATCGGTCAAAACGCGTGAGGCCGAAGGTATGCTCGACCGTCAGAATCCGCGATTTCGATGAACACCAGCATTGTCCTTGAGTAACAGGTGTTTCGAAAGCTGGCACAAATAGTTGGGGCATTAACGGAAGGCACAATTGCAGTCCTGCCGTTCTACCCGGGCACGGTGTTCTCTTGGGATGAATAGGCCGGACAATGCCTTCGACCGTCCTGAAATCCAGAGGTTGACCGCACCACCAACAAAGGGTTGTTCGTGACATGCCCATTCACTCCGCTATCACCAGCGCGGCGGCGCTCTCTGCCGCGCCGGAAGCCGTGTCCGGGTTTTTCCTGGTTTTTTGAGTTTTGAGTTTTCCGCGCAACTCGGACACATGATCGAGGAACCTGCGAACCAGACCGCCTTTAACAGCGTAATTCACATTTTGCGGCAATGCCCCGCTGACCTCATAGGTCGCGATGTCATCCAGGCGCATTGTCACCACCCCGACCACATTACCGTTTTCATCCACCAGCGCGCCGCCAGAGTTGCCCGGTTGCACGGGCACGCTGATTTGGAAATAGGAAGGGTCATCGCGGATGCCAGCCATGCTGCTAATTTCCCCTCGTGTCAGTTTCGGTTCCACGCCCTGAACGTCGGGATTTGGGAAACCAATGGTAAAGACAACATCACCTAATTTGACCTGCGGTTCCAACGCAACCGGCATCGCCCGAAACGAGCCGTCCACTTTTAGCAAAGCAATGTCAATTGTCTTGTCCTTATGGACGAGTCTCGCCGGAAACGAGTTCGTGCCGGAATTGACGCGAAAGGAAGTAGCTCCATGAATTACATGTTCGCAAGTAACCAAGTAACCATCGTCGGTCACGAAAAAGCCGGTCCCGGCTGATATTTTTTCAGTGGGAATATCGGATGAAGGCAGCATGCCTTCTGAGTCAGTGGCCGCTCGTTCTGGCGTCGGCACAAAGCGCGCGGCCTCTTTTTGGGCGACCTCCACGAGTTGCGGAGCCAGTCCATCTGCGAGGGAATCGCGCGCCTGTTTCGCTTCACTATTCCCTTGTGACGCTGCAATACTAAACCACATAAACGCTTCGGCATCGTTTTCAGGCACTCCTTTTCCAAGCTCCCAGCAGAAGCCATATAGTAACTGCGCCGATGCGTAACCTTGGTCGGCAGCCCTACGCCACCAGTTCGCTGCCTGTATATCATTCTTTGGAACGCCCATTCCAGACGCATAAAGTTTGCCGAGTTCCAGTTGGGCATCCTCCATGCCTTGTTGAGCAGGTTCCTGAAACCACTTGGCTGCTTCCGCGTAATTTCGACCCACTCCACAACCGTCTCGGTAGCACATGCCGAGCACAAACTGAGCACCTAAATCACCACCCTTAGCTGCTTTCGTAATCCACCTCGCCGCCAATTGTGAGTTCCGCTCAACTCCCTGCCCAAAAAAATAGCACGCACCAAGATAGCCCTCCGCACGAGGGTTCCCTTGTTCTGCGGCACGACGATACCACTTGACGGCTTCCGCGGCATTTTGTGGGACTCCACGTCCAGCGTCATAGCACCGGCCGAGGTTGCATTGGGCGCCCGCGTCGCCATCTTCCGCCGCCTCACGTAGCTTCGAGACGGCAGCCTTCTCCATTCCCATCCGCCCCGTGTATCCATACTGCCGTTGAAGGGTTTCGGAAAGATTTGTAAATCCAACTCTGGCCAGGCCGATTCCGCCGCCGGCCAGACCGTATTCGATAAGCAGATCATCCGATTCCACCTTCAAGATTTTAACGGACAAAAAAGTCTTCCCGTCGAGGGTCGAGATTTTGGCTGGACCGGAAACCACGGACTGAGGACCGGAAACATTCGTTCCTTGAACCGACTGCCCACTTCGATTATCAGCCACTGCAAGCTGCACGACGCCCAGCAAAATAAAAATCCGCAATATGTTGCCAATCGCTCTCATGTTTCAGCTTCGGTGCACATTTTGTCCTAGGGTTTTGAAAACATTGCTTTTGGAACGTGGGACCATCGCGACTGGGTGTAATGGCGGCTGAGCACCGTCGGTTGACTATTTGCCTTCCTTCGGCTCAAAGAAGTTACCCCCATCGTTTTTCCAAGTGCTAACGAGGTTGACACCCCAGACCTTGCCGGTGGTGGTATCAATCATCATCGCATTTGCCTGACCTCCGGCCATAAACGTCACCACCTGATATTTGCCGCCGGTCGATGTGGACTCCCCTGCGCCGATAGCCAACATCGCCAACACGCCCACCGCCAGACCACACAAGGCACTCTTTATGTCCATTTTTGTCTTCATGTCGGAAAATCGAAGCATCGCTCATGCCTTTTATGTGAAGTCCGCATAACAAACTGCGTTCTTTTACATAAAACGGGCTATGTGGATTCCACATGCCCATGAAACGGACACACCAGCGGCGTGAGCGCAACGTGATTGGCAAGCGCATCCGGCAGGCCCGCTTGAAGTGCTCCCCGCCAGTTTCCCAAGATGATTTGGCGGGGCGGTTAGCCGCACGAGGGATAATTCTCGATCAGACGGCGATTTCGAGAGTGGAAAACCAGACCCGTTACCTAATGGATTACGAAATCGCCACCATCGCCAAATCCCTCAAGGTCTCGGTCGGCTGGCTTTTTGGGGAACGAGAGTAGCGGCAACTTAGGTGATCTGAGGACTGGCTCGCTCCCCACTTGCCACAGTTTGAGAAAGAGATCCCTGTGGGACGTGATTTTTACAGGGCACGCAGCGGCCCACGGCAGCAGGTGAGCGGTAGTTTATATACCCGCCGGAGATTGCTGAGCGGTTCAGGTAGAGCGCGAAGCGTGAGGAATCAGATGCAGTTTGATTTGTGTGCCTACCCCAGTTCAGGCTGTAGTGCGATAGTTCTGCTTTCGTTTGAGAGCGATGGCGATGTGGAGCGACAATTTATCGACTTGGCCGACGCATCGAGGTAGATTTCGTCACGAACATCATGACTACCGATACCTTGGCAAGTCATCCGTTGATGAAGCTCGCAATGCAAAATCTTCAGCCTTTACTGGAGGAGGCTGGTGAGGAGCTGCGCAAGCTTACCGAACAGGGAGAGGTCAGAGCCGACGGCAATGCCAGTCTGCTAGAGTACGAATTCTATGACGACGATGTGTTCCGGATTGCCGGCGCCCTTGCAGAGGGAGTGGAGAGATTGGAACAGAGCCAACGCCTGATCGAGGCCGCCAGCGAGAGTGGATGGAACGGCGCTGGCCTGGATCGGCACGCGTGGATTGAGTACCACTATTCTTATTACGTCGTAACGCTTGTTAGTCTGGCTGACATCGCGCTAATTTTGGCCAATTCGGTCTTCCGGCTCGGAAACCGGGATCGGGACTGCAAGCCAGAAATTATCACGCGGAACTGGTGGGTAGCTCAGACACCAGTAAAGGCGGCGCTTGAAGAATTTGCTAAGTTCATTCAGCCATATAAGGAAGGCCGCAACCAGCACGTGCACCACGGGAGATTGCAGCCCATTGCTCAAGTCATGGGATCGAAGCTGCTGGACCAGCTCAAGCTGCTTAGTTTCGTCGAAAGGGTCGGGAAGCCCGTGGTTCCGAGCGCCATCTTGGAGAAGGGTTACAGCATTGAAATTCCGAAGATTTCGGGGCGGCTGGACCAAGAGCGGGCAGAGGTTGTGACGCGCATCGTCACCGTATTTGACGGTCTCTATCCGGTGTATAAGCAAAAGTCGGAGGAACTTCACGAACGGTAGCGCTCGGTGATTGAGAAGAAGGCTGAGCTGGCGCGCGCCAAGCGCAATGGGCCTGCCCGGCAAAAGGGTTAGTCATGTGGCTGTGGAGAAAAGAGCGCGGAGGGGCTCCAGGAGTTTTTGAGACTCCTCAATGGAGAGGTATGGGGTTTTGATGGTGCAAGCCCAGAAAAAACCGTGGCCCAGGATTTCGTTGACCTGAGATGGAGGCATGAACTGGTAGGGCTGGCCCTTCTTGGGGACGGGCGTCAGCCATTCCAGTGGGAGGTAGAGGGCCTCGTTCGGATCGTCTTCCCTGACCTTATTGCTGGTGACTCGGCCGGCGGCGATGATGCCCTGGTGACTGTGATAGAGGAAAACGATGTCGTTCTTGGCGAGCCGGTGAACGATGTGCATCTGGCCGCCAAAGGCGGCAACGCGACCCTGGTCGCACATGTACCAGATGGCCTCCTCGTCGTAGCTCAGATTGGTGTCGAAGATGACGCCCTTGGCATGGTCGGGATTGGCGTGCTGGTCGTACGGTAGGGAGAAGAACTCAAAGTACTGGTCGTTGCCGATGCTGTAGCGGCGGTAGGGGATGAAATCGAGTAGCAGGCCCTTGGATTTCCAGTAGCTGACGTTGCGGATGAGTTCCTCGTCGCAAGCGTTGCCGACGATGACGAGGCGTTGGCACACGTTGAATGCTGACTGATCCAGAGGGCGTTCAAGTTCGAAATTGAGCTGGTGTTCCTTCTGCAAATCTGCCGGCTTGCTTAGGTATGTCGTGAGCATGTTCTGGAGGTGCTGGTAGGTCCAATGGGCCGCAGTTTCGCAGTAGCGCAGTGCCTGATGGACGGCGCCGCCGCCAGCGATGTCGCGTTTGAGTTCGAAAATGATGAGGTCGCCCTGCCGGTCGAGGGCATAGATGTCCGCCTCGGGCCGCATGGCTCTTTCCTGGCGGATGGGCATGAGTTCGTTGCCCTCAAAGAGGACATCAAGGAGGGATGTGGCGATGAGATCTTCCAAGTCCTTTTCAAGCGGCAGGGCGCTGAACGCCATAGGCTCGATGGCCGTGACCTGATCATGATTTTTGGTGAGTTTGTAGAGCATAGACTTACTCGCCGTAGGTGCGGACGTTGAATCCGAGGGCTTTGAGGGCTTTGCTTGTCCTGCCGTTGCGCGGGGGAAAGTCGTTGGGCATAGCCCAGCCTACCATTTCGCCCAAGGCGCTCAGGCCGAGATGGGGGATCTTTTTGGGTCCTGTGTGCGAAGCGGCAAAGAGGCGAATGGGCGTTTCGGCTGAGGGACCGCCATGGATGACGAAGTCGATCACCTGGCATGGGGTGCTTCCGTCCTGCGAACGCTGGGTGAAAAGATAGTTGGCGAAGACCTGGACGCGCTGTTCTTTCGGCGTGCGGGTGAGGCCTTGTTGAAGCCCAAGGGTCGTGGATTCAACCTGGCGGGCGTGTTCTCGGACGGCGTGCACGTGGAGACAAAGTTCCCGGAATTGCTCCTGGGTCAGGTTCAAGAGGGAGTCGTGGCCAAGGAGCGTTGCGAGTCTCGGAGCCCAGGTGGTCATGTAGGTGTCCTCTTCGTTTGGCGCGGTCGTGAGAGCGCGCCACCAGGCGATGGCGTTCCGCAGCGCAGCTTCTGGGTTGGCCTTATGGCGCTCGTGGAATTCTTCGAAGGGGTGCGCGCGGCCATCCACGACCCGTGTATAGTAGTAGGCGTGAAGAAACTGGTCTAGGAGGACACCGGGAGGCACGTCATTGGGAAGCCAGACAGGACGGTTCTCAGGCTGCCAAACGCGTCTGGATATGGTTCGAAGCAGTTCGAGGGTGTCATTCCATTCTTGCAGGAATCCGGCGCGCCTCTTTTCGTTAGCAGGGCGTCGGGTAATTGAAATCAATGAGGGCTGGAGTGGGATGAGTCGGCCGGATTGGTTGAACTCCTTTTTGGCGCGTGTTTGGGCCGTGCCCGCGGGTCCTGTACCGGCTTTGACCATCTCGGCTGCTATTTCCTTGGTGAGCCGGTGTGACAATGAGTCTGTGAGATCGAAGAAGTCCTCCATGTCGGAGCGGAGGTCGTTTTCGTCGATTTCGGATTCGGTAATGAAGACCCCTGCTTCGATGTTTCCGGTCCAAGCGCTTCTGCTGAGATTGGCGGAGCCAACGTAAACGCCTACGCCTTCCCACCAGATAACCTTGGGATGGCGAATGAAAACACGAACCCTGAAAGTGGAAGCGACGGGCGATTTTTGTTGCGGCAAGATCGCCCCCAAGATCCGCCTGGCAGGACGATGGCTGGAGCGTGCCGGGTTCAAGCCCGGTCACCGTGTCGAGGTCTGCTTTGACCAACCAGGCACGATCACGCTACGGTTCCTGAATCAATCCAACATCTTGCAATGAAAACCCGTCGTGAAGAACGCGTGTGCGAAGCATCCCAGCGGCACAGGCATTCGCGAGAATCGGAAACGAACATATTGCAGGAAAGAACAGCCTTCAAAACTTGAGGAGTGGAACAGAAGTGGCACAGAGAAATTATTCACAACAAAAAACGGAGCGATTTTAGCACGTAGAAAAGCCAACAGAACCATTGATTCTATTGGGTGAAGTTGAAGTGGTGGCAGGACCCGGAATTGAACCGGGGACACAAGGATTTTCAGTCCTCTGCTCTACCAACTGAGCTATCCTGCCAGCCAAGGGACGCATATTGAACTTGGCTTTGCCCCTGATGGCAAGCGGAATTCAACGCGACTTCACTGTCTCACAAAGCGGCGCCCCGTCAATTCCCTTATGCCCGCGGGTGCGCGGCATCGTAGACTTTTTTCAAACGCTCCGTCGTCAGGTGCGTGTAGACTTGCGTGGTGACGAGATGGGCGTGGCCCAGCAATTCCTGCACGCTGCGCAAATCGGCGCCGGCATCGAGGAGATGCGTGGCGTAGCTGTGCCGCAATTTGTGCGGGGTCAGCGCGGGATCCAGGCCCGCGGTCGCAAGATGTTTTTTCAGCCGGATCTGCAGGATGTAAGGCGCAACGGGCGTGGGTTTCTTTTTTTCTGAAAGGAAAACCGGGGATTGACCGGAGGGTTGTCGCTGCAGGACGTTCCAATATTCCCGAATGGCTTTCAACGCCAGCTCGCCGATCGGCACAAGGCGTTCTTTTTTTCCTTTGCCGCGCACGCGCACAAGTTGTTCGTTCCAATCAATGTCCTCGGCGCGCAGGCCGCACAATTCGCTCACGCGCAGGCCGCAGGAATAAATGGTTTCAAGAACGGCGACATCTCGAAAACAAATTGCAGCCGAAACCGGCCGGCCCCTGCCCTGCTCTTTTGTTTCGGTGAGCGGCTTCATTGGCGCGACGAGCAGGTCGGCGATTTGTTTCGCGGTCAGATATTTCGGCAACCGCTTTTCGAGCTTGGGCAGCGAAATGTTTTTGATGGGCGAAACGGGCACGACGCCATGGCGGATGAGAAATTTATAAAACGTGCGCAACGCGGAAAAGCGCAGTTGAATCGCGGCGCGGCCCAGATTGTTCCGGCCGAGGAAACGGAGATAGCCACGGAAATCATCGCGTTGGAGTGAATCCCACGCCGGCGCCTGTTTGCGTTCCTGGTGATGCCAGCGGGTGAATTCAGCCAGTGCGTCGCGGTAATTTCGCTGCGTGTAAGCCGAGGCGCCGCGGTCGGTCGCGAGGTGCGTGAGGAATTTCTCGGTCCACTTATCAGTCTTCGGGGCTTCGCTCACGGATTATTGTTCACCGTCGCGGGGCGGGAATTCGAAGGTGATTTTGCCCTTTTCGTCCATGACCAGGTAAGCGGAGAAAGGCTTCCCGGCCTTGGAAATAAATTTGTCGAGCAAATCCGTTTTGCCCTTTTCCAAAAGTTTCTGTACCTGCTCGCGATCGATGGGGCGCTGCAAAATCTCCTTGCCGATTTTGAAGGTGCAGCGCTTTTTGTCCGCCTGGCTGCGCTCGCAAATATAACCGACGTCGGTTTCAAAAACTTTCCCCCCACATTTCGGGCATTTGCCGCCGAGGGGCGTCATGCCTGTGAAATCAATCTTCGGCGGCGGCTCCTTGGACGCGCCGTCCTTCTTGGCTTTGCGTTCGCGCGGAACGAATTCAAAGCTGACCTTCCCGTCCTTGAACGCGAGAAACGCCTCAAACTTGCGGCCGGTTTTTTTCGAAACGAAGCCTTTGAGCAAATCTGTTTTGCCTTCGGCGAGGAGTTTCTTCACCTGCTCGGGCGAAACTTCCTGCTGCAAAATAATTTTCCCGGTGCGGAAATCGCACGTTTTGTCCGGGCCGGTCGATTTCTCGCAGACGTAATTCATTCCGACATCGAACACGCGCGCGCCGCACTTCGGGCATTTGCCGATCGGTTCCTTGCCCGTAAAATCCACCGGCGCGGCGGCTTCGCCATTTTCGCCCTGTTTTTCCTGGCCGAAATCAAATTCCACTTTGAACTCGGGCGTCAATTTGATGACGGCGGCAAACGGAAATCCCTGCTTGCTGCGGAAGCCCTGCAGCGGGCCGATTTGTTTTTCACGAATGAGCGTTTCGATTTCCTCAAGCTCAAACATGCGTCCCCCAAGTGTTTTGCGAATCGAAAAATCGCATTTGGCGCATTGAAACTCTTTATACTTCTCGTGAATCTCGCCGCCGCATTTCGGGCACGGGATTTTCAATACACCAAAATCGCCCGGAATGGTATCGAGTTCAAATTTCTTCGCACGATCGACAATATGCCGCGTCATGTCGGCAATCTCCGACATGAATTCGTCGCGGCTTTTTTGGCGGCGTTGAATCTGGTGCAGCTTGAATTCCCAATCGCCGGTCAACTCCGGCTTGGTCAATTCCGGCACGCCGAGACCATTCAGAAGTTCCATCAGGGAGAACGCCTTGGCGGTAGCCTGGAGTTCACGCGCGTTGCGGACAATATATTGCTCGTAAATCAGACCTTCGATGATGGACGCACGCGTCGCGGGTGTGCCCAGGCCTTTTTCGCGCATGGCTTCGCGAAGTTCGTCGTCCTCGACGAGTTTGCCGGCGCCTTCCATCGCACTTAGCAGCGTGGCTTCCGTGTAGCGCGGCGGCGGTTTGGTCTGAAGCTGCTTCACTTCGACGGCGCTGGCCTGGACGTTTTCGTTCGGCTGGACTGGCGCGAGATTCCCGGCGGAATCTTCATCCTGCGCTTCCTTGCCGTAGACCGTGAGCCAGCCGGGCGTCACAAGAACTTTGCCGGTGCTCTTGAATGGCTCGCCTTCCACGCGCGTGATGCGGACGGTTTCGAGAAATTCCGCCGCCGGATAAAAAATCGCCAGGAACCGTTTCGTGACTAGGTCGTAAAGCTTCTGCTCCGGCTCGCTCAAACCCTTTGGCGCCTGCGTGGTCGGGATGATGGCGAAGTGATCCGAAATTTTCGCGTTGTTGAAAATGCGTTTGTTCGGCTTGACCCAATCGCTTTTCAAAATCGTGCCGGCGAAAGTGGCGTAATTCGTTCCCTCGAGCATGCCGAGGACGTTCTTCACCGTGCCGAGATAATCTTCCGGCAGCGCCCGTGAATCCGTTCTCGGATAGGTCAGGACCTTGTGCTTTTCGTAAAGTGCCTGCGCGAGTCCAAGAGTGTTTTTGGCGCTGAAACCAAAGCGCGAATTGGCGTCACGCTGCAAACTGGTCAGGTCATAGAGCAGCGGCGAAAGCGAAGTCGTGGGCTTGCTTTCCTCCGTGACGATACCGGTCTTGCCCAAGCATTTGTCGCGGATGGCTTCGGCACGGCTTTTCTCCCAAATGCGCTCGGCCCTAAGTTGCTCGTCTCCGTCCTTGTCAGGTCTCGAAAATTTTTCATCGAACCAGCGGCCAATATATTGGCCCGCGGCGGCATCAAATGTGCCGATGACTTCCCAATAATCGCGCGAGATGAATTTGCGGATTTTGTGTTCGCGCTCGACGACGATGGCGAGCGTCGGCGTTTGCACGCGGCCGACGGTGGTTTTGAAAAAGCCGCCCGACTTGGAATTGAAGGCCGTCATGGCGCGCGTGCCATTGATGCCGACGAGCCAATCCGCTTCCGAACGGCTGAACGCGGCATCGGCCAGCGGCAACATGCTGCCGTCATCGCGCAACTTCGCAAAGCCGTCGCGAATTGCGGCCGGCGTCATGGATTGCAGCCAAAGACGCTGGATGGGCTGTTTGGCCTTCGTGTATTTGACGATGTTGCGGAAAATCAATTCGCCTTCGCGCCCGGCATCGCATGCATTGACGAGCTGGTCGACGTCTTTTCGCTTGATGAGCTTTGTGAGCACTCTGAGGCGGCCTTCGCTTTTTTCGATAGGCCGCAGGTCAAAATGCGGCGGAATGACCGGCAGCGCCTTGAAGGTCCATTTGCCGCGCACGGCCTCCACGCCCTCGGGCGCGACCAATTCGAGCAGATGGCCCACTGCCGACGAGACGATGTATTGATCGCTCTCGAAGTAGTCGTCGACTCTCTTGAAACCGCCGATCGCCTTGGCAATGTCTCCGGCGACGGACGGCTTCTCTGCAATGATTAATGCTTTGCCCATCTTTTAATGTGCACGATTTTCACCGAAAGTAAGCAATCTTCGTGCAAGTTCGCGGAAAGTGGCTCAAAGCTTTCTGGATGTCAAAACTTCGTTTATTTTTCAAAATTCGCAAAATTTTGATTTGAGCGCGCGATTTCGGGTCATTTTCCGATACAGAACTGGCTGAAAATCATATCCAAAAGATCCTCGGTGGCGGTCTTGCCGACGATCTCTCCGACGGCATTCACGGCGATGCGAAGGTCCATGGCAGCGAGCTCCAACGTGGCACCCGAGCGCAGCGCGGCGATGGTCCGGAGCGTCGCTTCGCGTGCGCGCGTGAGGGCGTCCTGATGCCGGGAATTGATCATCACCTGGAGCATTTCAGTTTTAATTTCGCCGGACCAGGCAAGGTTTTTGATGGCGTCTTTAAGTGACTCGATTCCCTTGCCGCTGGTGCAGCAGACATCGACGATTGGTAGCGCAGACGTTCTTGTCTGCGCCACGAACGCGGGTAAATCCAGCTTGGCAGGCAAATCGATTTTATTGCGGACAAGAATGCGCTTTTTGCCGGCAAATTCGGCGAGATAGTTTTTATCGGCCTCCGTGAGCGGCTCCGAAACATCCAGTACGTGCAAAATAAATTCCGCCTTCTGCAAACTCTCCCGGCTCCGGCGGATGCCTTCGATTTCGATTTCATCGCGCGCCTCGCGAAGCCCGGCGGTGTCGATAAACACGACCGGCAGACCGCGGATGTTCGCGGTCTCCTCGATGGTGTCGCGCGTGGTGCCGGGGATGTGCGAAACGATGGCGCGGTCGTGGCCAAGCAGTTGATTGAGCAGACTGGACTTGCCGGCGTTCGGTCGGCCAATAATCGCAGCACGAATGCCGCGCCGAAGGATTTGACCCTCGTTCGCCGTGCGGAGCAATCCGTCCATAAAAGCAACGCCGCCTTCCAGCCGGCCGAGCAATTGATCCTTTGTTTCCTCCGCGATGTCTTCCTCCGGAAAATCGATATACGCCTCGACATGCGCGAGCGTTTTCAGCAGGTCATCGCGGAGTTGATTGATGCGCTGGGAAAGTTTGCCGGCCAGTTGTTCGTTCGCGGCGCGCAGGGCGAGTTCCGTGCGGGAATGAATCAAGTCGGCCACCGCTTCGGCCTGGGCGAGATCGATGCGGCCATTCAGAAACGCGCGGCGCGTGAATTCACCCGGCTCGGCCAGGCGCGCCCCGCCCGCCAGCGCGGCATCAAGGACCAGTTTCGCCGGAAGAATGCCCCCGTGGCAGGTGATTTCCACAACGTCCTCGCGCGTGAACGTGCGCGGCGCGCGCAGGACCGCGGCGAGAACTTCATCGATCGTTTTTCCCTCGCGGACGATATGGCCGAATTGAATCGTGTGCGACGCGGCAGCGGACGGTTTGGCCGAATGTTTTCCAACCGGCGAAAAAATGGAATCGGCGATCACCAGTGCCTTTGCGCCGGAAATGCGGATGACAGCGAGCCCGCCCTCACCGATGGGCGTGGCTATCGCGGCGATGGTGTCATCGAGCATGACGGAATGTTAAATGACGAATGACGAATGTCGAATGGACATAAAGAGGCAAAAGGCGTGGCTGCGCTCCATTCGTCATTCGCCATTTAGTCGCCCAGGCAATTCCCCCGCGCATTTTCGGCATCCCGTCCTTCCAGCCACAACCGCGCCTTCTCGTAACTTTTCTTGTGCAGATAATGCAGCAGGTTCGGCGAGGCGTCTTTCGGGAGCTGACGGGTCAATGCGTCCAGCCGCGAAAAAATCGGCAGCAGGTTGGGCTTTGGATTCTCCGTGGGCATGGCTTTCACGGCGGCATCGAGTTCCACCAGGGACTGGAGAATGGCGCGTTCGGTTTCGCTCATTTCAAAAATGATACTTGTCCAGGGCCTGAAGGAAAGGGAGGTGCGCGGCGATTTTTGCCATGAGCGCGTCGAGCTTGCCAAATTTGCCTTCAAGATAGCAGAACGTGAGGAACCGCACGAGGCCGCTGATCATGGTGAGCAGAACGGTGCTGGTGAGATACAGTCCGAACGCGTGCGGAGGATCCGGCAGCATGACCTTCGGGATGCCGTGGTATAGAATCGACATCATCATAAGAATTCCCACGACCCACGTCGCCCAATAGAGCCACCCCGAAACGCCGGGAAACATGTCAAAGATGTGCATGGCAAAAACCGTGCTCAACCCGTAAGCCACGGTGGTGAATGTCTGATTAAAGTTGTTCCGGCCATGAAATGTCTCGCCCAGGGCTTTGATCACTTTGGCGCCGGCCAACACGACCAGTGAAAATAACAGCAATTGGATGATTTCAAAAAGGACCGCCGCGGAATTCGGAAAGGTCTTGACCAGCGAAACGACCCCGTGAGGTTTGCCCCAGTGAACGAGCCCGTACCCCTCCGCCACAGCGCCGATCAGCCACAGCGGAAGCAGGTAACCCAGAAAAATCACCGGCCAATTGCGTTTCGCCAAAACGATTCTATCCCAGGTCGCCGCAGGGTCCAAAACCAACAAGAAAGCCTTAATCATCGCGCCAAAGTGTTACCGGGCTGCATTGCCACTGACAAACTAATATTCAAGAAATTGACACCCAGTTCGCGGTTATGTTCATGAAAATGACGTTGCGCAATGCGGGAAATATTCGCGATTTCCCTTTCGCCCCGCGGATGACTGTGGTTAACTCGGGGCCGATGAACGTTGACCTCGGCATCTGGGGAAAGCTGACACGCATCGTGATCGGCCTTCTCTTCATTGCAGCGCTGGGGCTCCTCTGGCAGTGCTATCTCCCCAACATCAAGCAGAACGAGCGCATGCGCCGCAACTCTCTCAGCCTCGATACGCAAATCCAAAAAGAAGAAGCGACGCAAAAACAATTGAAGGCTTCCATCGATACCCTGCGCTACGACACCAACGCGGTGGAACGGCTCGCGCGGGAGAAATTGCGCTACGCCAAACCGGGCGAAACGGTCGTGGTCTTTGAATCGCCCACCAATCAGGTCACGCGCTGAACGTCAGACCGTCATGATTTCTTTTTCCTTGGTCGCAATGTGACCGTCAATTTTGCCGATGTAGTCATCGGTCAATTTCTGCAAATCTTTTTCCGCCTGCTTCACTTCGTCTTCCGTCGTGCCGCTGTCATGCGCGTGTTTCTTGATTTGTTCCATCGCGTCGCGGCGGACGTGGCGGACGGCCACGCGGCCGTCCTCGGCCATTTTCTTGATGATCTTGACGAACTCCGTGCGGCGTTCCTGGCTGAGCTCGGGAAAAAAGATGCGGATGTTCTTGCCCTGGATGGCAGGTGAAAGACCGAGGTTGCTTTTCTGAATGGCCTTTTCGATCGGATGCAGTGAATTGACATCCCAAGGCTGGATGGAGAGCGTGCGGGGCTCGGGCGTGGTAATGCCGGCCAGTTCCCGAATGCGCATGTTCGAGCCGTAGACTTCCACCAGGATGTTTTCGACCAGGCTGGCGGACGCCTTGCCGGTGCGCACGCCGGCGAATTCATTCACGACCACCTGCTCGGTCTTTTCCATCTTTTCCTCCGCCTCCAGCAAAATGTCGTCGAGTGCCATAAGTGGGGAGAACGTAGCAAAGCAGGGCCGGGCTGTATAGTGGCAAGTCGTGACTCGAAACTCGAAACCAAATCTGTCAGGGATTCACCCCATGTTTCATTTTCGCAAATTGCGGAAACTTATGGGTATGAATTTGAAAGAGCCGATGAAACGATTGCTGCGCTGCGCGAGAACCGGAAAGTTCTTCCGGGGCAACGGGCGCTGGACCAAGCGCGTGGATCGCGCACTCGATTTTCCACATTTGATGCATGCCGTGCACACCTGCCTGTTGCACGGGCTCAAGGACGTGGAATTGGTTTTACAGTTCGAAGGCCAAAAACGCGAATTGGCGCTGCCTTTAAAGGCCAGATAGTTCCCGAAAACAGATTAGAGTTTTGGGACGCCGGCAGGATGCCGTCAACACATTGACGTCCCTCACCTTTTTGATGGCTCTGAGGAGAATGGCTGGTTGAACGCAGATTCCGCCTGCTCGTTAGTGAGCTTTTGACTCGCGCGCAACACCGCCATCCCCACCACCGGCGGATACGCCTGATCAGCCTTCATGCGCGGCTCCACGTATTCAATAATTTCAAACAGCAGCCGATTCGCCTCTTCATAATTCAGCCCGGTCAATTTCACAATGTATCTCGTGGCGCGATCGATGAGTTTCAAATTGCTCGGCACGACCCAAATCATGTAATTGCCTATCACACGCCCAAGACGAACCATGGTGCAGGTGGAAAGAGCGTTGAGGAGCATCTTGGCCCCGGCGCGCGTCACTCCATCCAATAAAAAATCCGTCGCTGGGCACGGAACCAGAACTGGAATTGAGTTGGTATTCCATTTCGCCGCTCTTTCCCGGACTTTTGCG
>Ga0335085_10005312_pt1 | contig 20745 bp, 17 predicted proteins | sample Lox_Sample_45_FD_206712 | JGI IMG/M metagenome (GOLD analysis project Ga0335085, IMG submission 206712) | Soil microbial communities from Loxahatchee National Wildlife Refuge, Florida, United States - Lox_Sample_4.5 | ecosystem: Environmental > Terrestrial > Soil > Wetlands | place: USA...
TCTGACACGGTTATGCGTGACTGGAAAATGGCCGAAGCACGGCTCGTCCGCGAGTTGGCTCGGACCGGGTCACGCCAGGTAGCGAGCCCCATTCAGATAGCAATCCCGTCGAATCGTTAAACGCAAGTCCCGCGACTTTCGACAGGTCCTCCCAAGAAAGAAGTATTGTTCCTCGGCGTCCCGGAAATGACCGTGTACGCGAGGATCGTGAGGGACCCTTCAGTTGGAACGCTTCACGATTGATCGGCTGCGCAACCAGTGCAGTCCCACGGTCCCAGAGCAGGAAGCCCGTGTCGCCGGCGCTGTTGAACAATCACCCACTATGTCCAGCACCGGTGATAACACGCCGGGGACGAGATTTCCGAAACGGCTACCGGCGGCTTTAATTCCGGGAAGCCGTCCCAACTTCTTGTTTGCCGACGATCCATCCGAGATGCGCGGCCTCGGCTAACGCGTTTCGCCTTCCAGTTGCTTTCTCGCTCGCAGGCTCAGGCGCTCTAAAGCCAATTCGGGCCATCGGCATCGAATGGATCGCGTACTAAACTATGACTCAAGGCTGGAGGTTCAGGTCCCAATGAAGACCGTTGTCCTGTTGTTTGCACTCGGTGGGGGGGCATTCGCGCAGACCACGTTGAATGTATCGGAAGACCTGGTCCGCTTAGGGGCTGCTTCCGCGAATATCGTTCCCAATCAACCGGGCCAGGATACCGGCCCGCCGCTGTACCAGGCGGTGCTCTACGCAAAGAACCACCAGTTCTCCCGCGTCATAGCCAATCCGGGTGCCTATTATTTCCGCAGTCTGCAATACTCCGGCGCGCATGTCGGGTGGGATAGCCTGAGCAATCTGACACTCGATTTTCAGGGATCTGACTTTTATTTTTCGAATCCGCTCGTTAGTGGAATCGTCATTACCAACAGCACGAACCTGGTGCTCGAGAACTTCACCGCCGACTACGATCCCCTGCCGTTCACTCAGGTCCGCGTAGTATCCGTCGACGGCGTGCAGCGCCTGATTCGTTTTGCGGTAGACGGCGCGTGGCAAAATCCCACCCTTCTCAACGCGGTGTTCGCCGCATCCGGAACCTCGTTCCAGTCGATCGAAGTCCACATATTCCGTAATGGCAGTCCCCTTGCCGGCGTGCCGCTCATGCACGCAGTAGACCCAGTCACGGCCGATCAGTTTACGATTGCCGCAGACCCGACCGGCTACGCTACCAGCGCCGTCATCTCGCAGATCCGGCCGGGCGACATCGCCTTTCTTGGCATGCGCCTGGGGTCGGGCCCAGTAAGCGTTCTTCATTGCACCGGCTGCACCTTCCGCAACATGACGGCGTACGCCAGCACCTATTGGGGCTTCAACATCGCTTATGCTCAATCGAGCGTTCTCGAGCACTTGTATTCGCTGCCCCGGCCCGGCACCGACCGCCTCGCCAGCAACTATGTCGGACTGGCTCTGTGGTCCCGGGGCGCCGGCAATCAACTACGCTTCAACCGGTTGATTCGCACCATGGATGCGGGACTCGAATCCACGCTCGGAATGATCGGCACGGTCAGGAATCAAATAGACAATCGCACACTCCTGCTCGAAGGAACACCTACCAGCCAACTGTCTGCCGGCTCCTTGCCGCCGAACGGCGCCACGGTTGCGTTCCAAAGACCTTCCGATGGTGCAATTCTCGGCTCCGCGGTGATGGTCTCTCGAACCGCGCCACCATTCACTGGCCAGCAGGTCTACCAGGTGACCTTCTCCTTCGATCGGGACTTGCCCACGGGGCTGGCAGGCGCCGCCATGTTCGGAACCGACGACAGCCTGAGTGGCGGCAAAACCATCATCGAGCGAAACACCCTCCAGGATGCAACCGATTGCTGCGTCGGCTTCGGATTGTACGGTCTGACCAACAGCGTGGTTCGCGGCAACTATATCCAACGCTCGGCCATGGCCGGCATGAAGGTCGAAAACGCTTTGATGCCCGGTGGATTCAATGCCCCGCCGGCGGCGAACCTCGCCCTCAGCAACAACGTCATCGATGGCTCGAATTGGATTCGTGATACCTATTTCGGTGGCCAGTTGGGCAGCATCCTGGTGTACGCAACCGCTAGCCCCAAGCTGGTGACTGGCAGCCCCCATCAGAACATTACCGTCGCGGGCAATTTCGTGGTGGACTCCGGAAGCGCCGCCGTTTGGCTGGGGAACACTACTGGAGGTGCGGTCAGCTCCAATACACTCTTGAATTCCAACAACAACTCCGCCCTGGAGTCTGCCGTGTCGTCTTATGGACCAAGCCAGCAGCCGATCGTGGTGCAGTCGTCGCTAAACATAACGACCGCCAACAACATCGTCGATCAAAGCTGGCGGCGCATGTGGGTCACCGACGGGCAGTATCGCGAGCTGGTCGCATATGCTCCCGGCAACGTAGCGCGGCTCAACGCCTATGAACTTGGTACCTTTTTCCCGGTACCCAGCATCACTCTTACCGATGCCGATGGCGTAGTGACTCCCGTGGCGATGCAAACATCGACGGCGCACACGATTGACATCCAAATCCCCGCGTCGGCCGCGCTCGGCGGCGCATACCTGACCCTGACCGCAGGCAACCAGAAATATTTCGCCACCTTGTTCCTGGATAGCCAGGACAATATTCCGGCGCTGAACCGATGCACCTTTGAAGTGAGCCCCTCCTCATCTTCCACGGGAGCTGGATCCGGCAGTCTGCCGATCCTGGTCGTGACACAGGCCGGATGCTCCTACCAGGTTTCGGTTTCGGATCCGTTCGTAGTGGGAGGCGCGGGCGCGACGGGAACGGCTGTCGTGCGGGTGGGTTTCGCCGCGAACGCGGGCGCCGCGCGCAACACAATCATCGAGATCGCCGGCCAGCCAATTTTGCTGACGCAGACGGCGGCGGCCACAGTGCGTCCCGGGGTCCAGGGCATTGTGGATGTCTGGTCTTATGCTGCCGGTCTAGCGCCGGGCGAATGGGTGACGATCAAAGGAATGGCATTTTCCGCCGGGTCCGCGCGAACCTGGAATCTCGGTGGGGCGCTGCAACTGCCCACGACGTTAGGCGGCGTTACGGTGTCATTCAACGGCATACCGGCCGCGCTGTACTATGTCAGCCCGACTCAGATCAACGCGCTGGTGCCGGCCAGCATCGCGCCCGGTCAGGTCCGCGTGATTGTGCAGTCGAACGGGGTCAGCAGCGACCCGTTCCCGGTCATGGCTACCGCGACTCTGCCTGCGGCTTATGCTCTGCCAACGGCTGACGGCAGCACGTTCTTCGTCACGGCTGCGCTGCCCGGCACAGCGACGCTGGTCGGGAATAGCGCAGTGGACGCGCGAGTGCTCCGGGCGGCGCAGCCCGGCGACGTTCTCGACCTGTACATGATCGGCCTGGGTGCAACCCTCGACTCGTCGAAGTTCGTCACCGATCAGTTGTTCGCGGGAGCCTACCCCGTCAGTGCGCAAGTGACCGCGACGGTGGGGGGCAAAAGTGCAATCGTCTCGTTTGCCGGGCTGACCACTCCTGGGCTGTACCTTGTCCGCACGGAAATTCCGACGGGTCTTTCGCCGGGGCCACAACCTATCCAGATCTCCACCAGCACTTTGAAAACACCTTCTTCGCTGATGATCATGCTGGGCGCGGCTCCATAATTTGCGCGTCCGAACTGCCTCGTTTCTACGGCTCGGAGCGAGCGACGCGCAAACAGGAAAGTGAAGAGGCGGCGGAGCCGTGGAACCCAAAACTCCTGTTTGCCGACAATCCGTTCCTTCTCGGCACAAACACTCCGGTCAGTATTTTTGCGCGAGATGGGCGGCACTCTCGGCCGTGACATCAATGGCCCGCGCCGGCACTTTGCGCCGCAGTTTCCGCTGTCGCGCGTCCAGGGTATGGCGGCCTACGCACCCGGCGGAAAGATATTCGGATCGGCCGTGGAGGCGAAGTTACCAACGATAATCGCCGCCGGACTCAGAGTCAACGTTCCGAGTGCATAAATACCGCCGCCGATTCCGGTCGTGCCAATCGCCCGATTGCCCACAATCCGAGCAACTCCGATGGTCGAGACCGAGTTCGTCGCCCCATATAATCCGCCGCCAAACGCATTGCCCGCGGGAGCGCTCGTCCCGCACCCCGGCACAGCGCAGTTCCCGCCCAAAGCGAAATTCGAAGCCAGCAAGGAACCGTCCTGCAGCGTAACCGCGCCGCCGGAACCGTTAAAGATACCGCCGCCCAAACCGCCGCCGCCGGTTCCTCCCGCCCCGGCATTACCGCCCTGCGCGTTGTTGTTCAACACCCATGATCCGCTGAAGCTCGACGGGCCAGAATTCGCGATGCCGCCGCCGAATCCCCCGCCGCCATTCGCTCCCGCTCCTCCCCCGCCTCCTACCGCCTGGTTACCGGCGACGACAACCGCCGTCAAAGTCAAGCCGCCCGACCCATCGTAGATCCCTCCCCCCGACCCGCTCCCACCAGATCCGCCCGCGCTTCCAGACCCGCCCACAGCCTGATTGTTCACGAATGTCGCAGACGAGACCGTGGCAATTCCCCCCTGATTGAAAATTCCTCCGCCCAACCCGTTCCCGCCTGCGTTGCCGTCGGCGCCTCTCGCGCCCAGCGCCTGATTGTTCACCAAGAGCGAATTGCTGACGGTGAGGGTCCCTCCTGCCACATAGATTCCACCTCCCGCGCCTTCTCCCAGACCCGTCGGCCCGGGAGGAATCCCCGCCACGATCTGCGCCGTGCCGATCGCCCGATTATTCGCAACCGTGACGCCGCTCAAACTCAGCGCGCCGCCAGCTACGTAGATTCCGCCGCCCAGTCCCGGGTGAACGACATCCCCTCCCGCGTATCCATTCGCAATCGACAGCCTCTGAATCGAAACCTTCGCGGTGCTCTCGATCTCGAACACACGGTCGCCATGGTTGCCGCTCACTGAAAGCACTTCCGCTCCCGGTCCGTCGATTTCCATCGATCCCGCAACCGCGAGCTCACCGCTCGTCAAAACGATGGCGCCATGCAGACCGCCCGCAAACGTGATCCTGCTCGGACCAGCCGCCGCGTTCGCAATGACGATCGCCTGCCGCAGTGATCCCGGGCCGCTATCGGCGAGTGTCGTGACGATGAAAGTTGAGGGTCCGGCCTGCGCGTATAACGAACACGCCGCGAAGATTCCAGCAAGTATCCGAGTCATGCTTCCCTCCAAGGGCGGCCTGCCGCCCTCGCAATTTCCGGACTCGTCTCAGTATATACGGAGTTCGTGCCGATTCAGATGTACGTTCTGAATCGGAGGTTCGTTAGTTACTCTCACTGTGGCGCACGCTTCCTCGTGCCAGTATCTCGCTTGCGAGTACCGTCCTCGGCGAGTGTCGACGATGAAAGTTGTGGGTCCGGCCTGCGTATGACGCGCGAACTTGACAAGATCCAGGCGCTCGGGATCATGCCCAAGTAGCCGACGATCCATGCCGGATCCACGGGCAACAATAGGGGCGTCACCGGAAGCGGCCGTTCTCCGCCGGCTGCACAGCACCTGGGTGACTGAGGCGTTTACTTTTTCAGACTCGGCTCCCAATTCAGCACCACCGTAATTGGGACTTGGCCGGTCTGCTGGACTCCCGTGCCAACCAGAAAGCGTTTCCCGTCCGGGAGCAACGTCCCAAAAGTTGGGCAACTGTCCGGGATCTTGGAACAGCGGATGCGGAGTTCCATACTCGAAGGCGCCGCCGCTCGTCGTCACTTCCACGGCCATTTTGCCGGTTCCTACCGGATAATTTTCGAAAAAGATCTCCTTGCCGTCCGCGCGCCAATTTGGAAATCTTCCGCCATCCTCTGAAACTTGCCACTTGCCTTCGCCCAACGAGGGGGCGCCCGACGGACCCACGGCCAGGAACGGGCAGACAAACACCTCGGCCCTCCCGGTCTCATTGGAGTTGTAAGCGATCCAGCGCATATCCGGTGAGAATGTCGCAGCCCATTCGTTGTAGACGGTGCCCAGCAGGAGCGTCGGCTTGCGATCGCCCTGGTGGGGAAGGACCCACACATCATCCCCGGTCTTGGGCCTGTCGAGGGTGACGTAGAGCAAAAATCTCCCGTCGCGCGACCAACTGGTGGGAAACTGCGTCCGGTTGGGCACCCGAAACAGTTCCTTCTCTTCTCCAGCCCCAGAGGAGGCCTTTTCGTATATCTCATCCAAAAGGGGACCAGCCGCGAAGGCGAGACGGCTGCCGTCCGGGGACCAGACCCCTGGGGGCCCAAACGTCAGATGTGTGCGCGCGCCGAAGGTGAGCCGTGTGTGCAAGCCGCGCGCAAAGTCGAGCGTCCACAAGTCCCCCGGCCCGTTCGGACTATCGATGACCAGACCGCGCGTTCCGTCAGGCGAAAGAGACAGCCCCCAGTCGGCGCCGGATTGTCCGAAAGTGCCCAAGGTCTTACCTTGCCGGTCGAGCCAGGTCAGTTGAACCCGGCCCGTCCGAGGTCTGGCACGATAAGCCAGCGTGCCGCTGGGAGAGATCGAAAAGATTCCAACGTTGTACCATGTCGTTGCCACACCGGCTGCCATCGGTATCGGCTCGGCGCGCAACCGAAGCCGTCCTGCGTCGAACGGCTGCGCCATCAGCGTGTTCTCTCGCAGGAAAAAAAAGTAGCCGTTTGCGTAGGAAGCCGCAAAGCTGCCCGTCAGGATACGCGCTTCCGATTGCTCGCCAGGACTGGAGTCTAGCGAACCAGCATAAACGCCCTCCACCTCCGGCGTTCCCGACCGGAAATAGAGGAAATGAGTACCGTCCGGCAGGAAGCTTGGCTGCGCGTGAAACAATTCTCCTCTTGAGATGTCCACGGCGGTAATCGCCGTCGGCGTGCCACCCGCCTGTGAAATCATCCACAAGGGGCCGCCGGAGCCGAAGTTGCGGCTGCCAAAGAGGATTACGCCTTCCCGGTTCCAGGCACCTTACCCGGCCGCGACAATCGGCACCGTGCAGAGCGTCTGTGGAGGTCCGCCGGAAACATCGATCTTTTTGACCTGGTTTCCGGCGGCGAACGCCAGAAACCGGCTGTCCGGAGACCAGAACGGGCTCGTCCCGCCCTCGGTGCCCGGCAACTGGCGCCAATCCAGTGTCTCGAGGTCTCGAAGCCATAGGACATCCCGGTTTTCGCTTCCCGATGCGACCAACTTGCGGCCATCCGGCGAGAGCGAAACGAAGTCGAATGACGTCAGGGCCTCAGGCACGGGCACCTGGAAGGTGATCCGGTGGGCAAGGGGCGCTGTCTGGGGCCGGAACACCCAGCCGGCGAGATCGCGCGGGCGCTCGAATGGGGTAAGGGTGGCGCTGCTCCAAAACCCTTCGAGATCGGGATGGCCGGCGGAGGTGCGCGGAACCACCCAATCTTTGGCCGGCGACTGGGCTGGCGCGGTTGTGGTGAGAAGCAATAGGACCGCGCCGCCCATAAGGACCAACGCACTTCTCATGAGACCTCCTTCCTTCCGGCGGCGTCTTAAAGGCGGACGTCAGCCTTTCACATACGCGAGTTTCGCCGCGACCTTGCCGTCTCGGACGGTGAATACGTCGATACCCCGAAGATGCCAGGGTTGGCCGTTGCGAAGCTTGCGATATACCCACCGCACGAGGGCCCGATTGCCGCTCACAATCATTTCTTCGGTCTCGAACTGAGCGTCCGGATTGCGTGTGAACCACGCCCGCCAGAATTCGGAAACGGCGGCTTTGCCTTCGATCCGCCGGCCGTCGGGCGCGGGCGAAGTATCTTCGAATACGGTGTCGTCGGTCAAGAGCGAAGCGACGGCATCGGCATCGTGGCGGTTGAATGCGCGATTGAATTGCTCGATGACGGCACTCGTATTCACGTTTGCATTTTGGGGAGGGGCTTCAAAAGCCATGGCATGCGCTTCGGGCGGCACCCGAGAGATTGAGGCCAGGACAGCCGCGCACGCGATGCTCACTCTCACTTGGGCGAACGTCCTGAACATCCGGACCTCCAGGCAGCCCATATTCTACCCAACTCCGAATTCGTGCGCGATATGCGTTTCAGCGCTCTTCCCGGCCGCTCGGATGGAAGAGAAATGAGACGGAGACGACCGGCAACCGCGCCCCGCTGTATTGACCCGAGAGCCCGCTCGCGCCATCCATGCGAGCTGCTCCGAGATCGTCCGCGCGCGATCTAACAGCGAGCACTCGCTTCACGCGTAAGACGGAAGTTGCGGTAGGATTGCGTTCACCTGCCCAGGCGAAGCGTAATAAAGCGGTACCGGCCAGCCATCCACCAGCGCCCTGCAACCTCCGCGTGCGGTTCGCAGCGGCGGCGAAGCAGGGGCAGAGTTCCATCTGAGCGAGACGCCGTATCGTACCGTCCGGCGTCACTACTGCTCGGGTGGGTGACGCGCAAACAGGAAAGTGAAGTCGGCGGAGCCGTGGAACCCAAAGCTCCTGTTTGCCGACAACCCGTCAATTAGCCCGGACGCCCACTTCTACGATACGATAACCCCGTTTTCAGCCAAACTGTGCGAACTCTGCGGAACAGGACATAGCGTGCCCTTCGCACATCGACCGCTGGTGCAGCGGAGGCGCACCGGAGGAACCGTCCCTGTATTGGCAACTTTTTCGGGTGTGTCGAAAACTCTAGTTTTTGACACAGGCGAATACGGTGCCAACGGCGCGGCCTTGCCTCCGCTGGTCCTCCGCTGCAGCAGCGGTCGCGCTGCGCAAGGGAGTACGTTCAGATACTTAAATCACCATTATCCATCTATGAATTACGCGGTGGAGGTGCCGTTGCTTTAGGTCTGCTCTCAGAGGAGCCTAACGTTGTCAAACCGTGCGGCGGAGATGAGGAGATTCCGAGAATCTGTGCCCCGATCGTAATAACCAGTGCGACATCAACCTGCGCTCAGGTCAGCACTGGTCCAGCGGCAGCGCGGGTCCGGCGTCAGCGCGGAGGCTCGACACCAAAGACGCCCGGGCAAACCTGCTGTGAGTCATAATCGAACTTCGATCCGAGCGCCGGCAAGCCGGATGGGTACCGTAGAACACCAGGCTTGTTCCGGTTGCTCGACAGATTGAACTCCGGCGATCGGCAGGGAGCCGGAGGCTTGAACCAACACACCGGTTCGTCGTATACAGAGGAATCGCGTAGCCGCATTGGCAAACGGCTGCCAGCATGCTGGCACCTGGCACACCCCGGCTGCGACCTATTCGAACTGCTTGTACGCACGTCCTCTCGCTTCAAGGATTTACAGATCCCAATATTAGAAACTATGCGGCATCCGTCGTGCTCTTTCAGTCAGTGGAGCCGAAAGTCAAATGCTCAGAGTAACAGTGGAAGACCTCGGAACTGATCTTCGCCTGAAAGTCGAGGGTAGGTTGGCCGGGGCATGGGTCCCTGAACTGGAACAGTCCTGGCGTACGTTGCTCCGACGCTCGCCTGGTGTGAGTCTGATTGTGGATCTGACGGATACCGAATTCGTCGATTTGGCCGGGACATACCTGCTCTCCATCCTGTATCGAAGCGGGGTCCAACTGAGGGCAAATTCACTTTACATGAAGAATGTCATCGCCGGGATCAAGGCCCAGGCCGGAGCGAAGCGTATATGAGAGAGCAAACGAGTCGTTCCCGCAAATCTTCAGCTGCCCCCGGCCAACTGAACCACAGCCTGCGTTGGCGCGCCCTGCGCTCGCGTGCATTTGCGGCGCTGATCATACTGCTCGCGGCCGTGACCCATGCGCGTGCTCAATGCCAGGGAAACCTCTCCTCTTTAGATGCTGCCGCCAACTGCACCGCCCGAAACAACGCTCCGATGTCCAAAGCTGATATCGATCCGAAAAAGGCTTACAGCCTGGAGGAACTAATCGACCTCGCCGAGAAGAATAACCCGCGCACGCGGATTGCCTGGGAGTCCGCAAAACAGGCGGCGGAACGCCTGGGAATGGCGCGGAGCGAATACTACCCGCACTTAGCTGCCCTGGCGCTCGCTGGAGACGAGCGCGCCGTCGTACCCTGGCCCAAGCCGCTCGGCGCACCGAATGGATACTTTGTGACCGAGGCGCCGGTAATCCAGTCGGGCGTGGATCTCATCTACAACGTCTTCGACTTCGGCAGGCGAGCCTCGCGAGTGGAGGCGAGCAAGGCCATTCGTCTCGCCACCGCAGCCGGGTTCCAGCGCACGAACCAGGATGTCGCGTTCCGCGTGGTGACCGCCTACTACAATCTCGTCACGGCGGAAGAACGGTTGGAGGCTTCGCGCCAGATTGTCAAGACCGCGCAGACCACGCAGGATGCCGCCGAGGCCCAGCGCGCCAACGGCAGGGCCACCCTTCCCGACGTCCTGAACGCCAGAGCCGCTACCTCACAGGCGCTGTATGATCTCGAAGCCAGTATCGGAGCCGTGGACACCGCGCGGGTGGTACTGCGGGAGGCCATCGGAGTTGAACCTTCTGATGAAATCCAGGTGGCAGACCCCGCCGGATTACCCCTGCCAACCGAGGTGGCTCAATCGACCATCGACCTGGTAAACACCGCCAAGCAGCAGCGCCCCGATTTGCGCGCCATCTCCGAGAAACTGGAGGCGGCAAACGCAGAGTTGAAGGGCGCCAAATCAGAGTACTTTCCAACGATTCATTTCGGGGCGTCTGTCGGCCAACAAGCACTCTGGCCAAGCATCAATGCGTCGGGGCCCAATCCGCTTGGCCATTCCAATGAACCAGTGTGGAACCTGGGGGTCAGCGTTCGTTGGACTATTTTCGACGGCGGATTGCGCCGGCATGAAGTTGAGGCGGCCGATTCGAGGCGCCGCGAAGCCGAACATGAAAAGCGAGAGAAGGAAGACGCTATCGGCCGGGAAGTATGGACTTCGTATGTCCAATTCCGAACTGCGGTGCGCCAGCACGAAGCTGCCGAGACGCTGCTGACTTCCGCCACCACTAGTTACGACGCTTCGCTGGACGCTTACCGGTACGGCGTAAAAAACCTGGTCGATCTGGTGACTGCTGAAAACCAGCTCGCGCAAGCCCGGCTGGCGGTTGTGCAGTCGCGCTCGGCAGTGCGGATCGATGCGGCGAATCTCGACTACACCACGGGAAATCTGCTGCGCCAGCAGCCGCCAGTAGCTCAACCCATGGTGAAGAAACCCTGAAATCGAGAAGGAGATGCTTGTGCGTGAATTCAGAAAGTCCTGGTTACCCTGCCTGGCGCTGATCGGCTGTTCCGGGTGCTCGAGAGCGCCCTCCATAGAGTTCATCGGAGCATTTTTCCCGGTGTGGATGGTGTGCATTTTTGCAGCCCTGTCGATCACCGGGCTGATCCGTGCCGGGCTGGTTCGCTTGGGATGGGAGCAGAAAGTCGGTCCCCTGGTCCTGTTTTATCCGAGCCTGATGGTGGCAGTCTCGTGTCTGCTGTGGCTCATTATTTTTTCGTAAGGAGCGATCTTATGTTGAGTAATAATCGGCAAGTCAGATTAATAGGAGATCTCATTTCGGGGACAGTTTTGGCGATTGCTATTGGCGCCGTAATTGTGGTGCTACATCGTCTGAAGGTTCACTATCCTGACGATGCGAGTATGCGCGCGATGGCGTGCATGCTCTTTGCTTTTTTGTTCACCAAAGTGATCCGCAAGGCGATTGATCGATGGGCACAGCAGCAGACGCTCATTCCATTGCTGGTATTCGATGTGAGTGTCGCGACGGCAGTTTCCTGTCTGTTGTGGCTGGTTTTCTGCGCGTGAAGGGACCAGTATGTTGAACGAGAATCCTCAAGTCAAATCAAAATATCTGCTGGGAGGCGTGGTAGTGTTGGCCCTGGCTGTTGGAGCCGTGGTGACCGTGCTCCAGCGACTGGACCGCCAGCCGCGTACAGACGACGCGAGCGTACGCGCGAACTACGTCCAGTTTGCCCCTGAAGTCAGCGGACGCGTTGTGACGCTGGCCGTAAAAGACAATGCTTTGGTGCATAGAGGGAACCTGCTGTTCGCGATTGATTCCCGCCAATACGAGTATGCACTGCAGCAGGCGCTGGCCGACCAGAAGCTGCTGGAAGCTCAGATCATCGATGCCCGGCGCAGAATCGCGTCTGAGACCAGCGCCGTGGCAGCGGCGCGCGCGGGTTTGAGCGGTTCCGAGACGCAGACAAAGGTGAGCGAGAGCAGCGTGGAAGCAGCGCTCGCGGCAGTAGAGCGGGCAAAGGCCGCTGTCCAAGCCGCCGAGGCGCAGAAGGATCTGGCCGCAAGTAACCTGCGGCGCATTGAACCGCTACTGGCGAAGGAATACGTAACTCCAGAACAGGTGGATGAGTCTCGCACCAAAGCGCGGATTACGGCGCGCAGTTACGAGGAGGCGCTGTCCGCCCTCCAGCAGGCGCAGGCCACAGCGAGCCAGGCGCGCTTCGCTCACGATGAATCGAAGATATCGGTCACGGCGTCCGAAGCCCGCCTGGAGCAAAGCGTGCACGCGGTCGAGATCCTCGACACCTTGTTGGCACAGAGGCCGGCCAAGGCCGCGAAGGTCAGTGACGCGCAACTGAATCTGGAGCGGTGTACCGTCCGGGCGCCATTCGACGGATACGTCACGAATCTCAATATCTCGGAAGGCGAGTATGCCAAGCCGGGGGTACCGATCTTTACGCTGATCGACAACCGCACGTGGTACGTGGTCTCGAACTACCGCGAGTCGGAATTGAAGGCAATCCGGCCGGGTAAGCACGTGGACGTATTCGTGATGAGCCAGCCATCGCGGCGCTTTGACGGAATCGTGGAGAGCCTTGGTTTTGGCGTCGCACCCGACGATACGCGGCTCAACAATGGTCTTCCCGACATCGAGCACACCTTGAACTGGGTGCACATTGCGGCGCGATTCCCCGTGCGCATTCGCGTCCAAAACCCTGACGTGGCGTTGTTCCGGATCGGAGAAACGGCCACGACGATTGTGAGGTAAGCCCGTGTCACTGTTCAGCGGGGAAAATGCCTCGGAACTGGATCGCTTCTGGCGGGAGATGGCGCCCGTTCCCGGCCGGCTGGCGGCAAGCTTACGATTCGCTCTGATGTCGGCGCTGGCGACTCTTGTGCTCCTGATCCTACAACCCTCCCTCGCTCCGGTCGCGCCTTCACTGTTCATGCTGTTCCTGGCATCGCACGAGACGCCTCGTCTGTGCTTGAGGGACCTCCTCACCATGCTCAGTGGTGCGGCGATGGGAACTACTGCCGCTTTGCTGCTGATCGCCGCAACTGGTAATGAGCCTATGGCACGGGTGTTGGGGCTGGGCGTATTTACGTTTCTTGCGGCATTTTTCTTCCGGACGAGCGCGGTTCCGGCCTTCCCGATGGCGTTCGGGTGCCTGGCGTTCTTCGTGATCAATTTTTGGGAGAACCACCTCCCGGCCGAGAGGCTCCTGCATCTCTCCTTATGGCCCATGGGCACTTTAGCGACTGTTGCCCTCTCCGCCACCGTGGTGGAGTACCTGTTTAATCGCAGCGAACCCCTTATTGTCTTGCGGCGCGAGTTAAACGCCCGATGCGCGGCATTGGGGCGTCTGTTCGAGTTGTACGCGACCCATGCGGATGCCGAAGAGATCGACAAACAATCCGCCATCGTGCGGCGCTATGCGGTGACTGGCGAGGGACAACTTCACGTACTTCTGGAGCGCGCGTCAAAAGACGGAGACTGCGACGCCGCCGAATCCAGCCGGCTCAAAGCCGCAACGCTGGCAGTGGACCGGCTTCTGGTCCTAAGCGCGGCATTAGCGATCAATCGAGATTCTGAACTCTTGGACACGGCGCGGGTCGGGCGCATAGGAAACGCGATTGTGGCGGCCGGAGATGGCCGGTTGGCGGAAGTTCACAGCATCCTCGCCGATTCACAAGTCGCGGGATCGAACCCACTGGATCGTATCGAGCAGACGCTTCGCCGCCTGGGAGATTGCACGCAGCCGAGTGCGGAGGGACATGCCGCAGAGAGTCCGCAGGCCGCGCCCTCCGGCGCGTCCTGGAGGGACTCGCTCAGGCACCTGCTCCTCCCGGACGCCTTCTCCAATGAGGACTATTTCCTGTATGCGTTGAAACTGAGTTTGTGCGCGACGATCTGCTTTGTGATCTACGTCGGGCTGAAATGGCCCGGGATCAATAACGCGTACTTCACCGTATATTTCACTGGCCTTAGCACCACCGGCACGACGAATCGCAAGTTGCTCCTCCGCCTCATCGGCTCGACGCTTGGAGGAATGATTCTGGGCATCGGCTGTATGGTTTTCGTATATCCGAATCTCGAGGGGGTCCAGGGATTCCTTTTGGTCATTGCTGCTGTATCGTTTCTCGGGGCGTGGATCGCAGGCAGCCCGTACTTCGGCTATATCGGTTTGCAGGCGGCGTACTCGTTTAACCTCACCGCTTTCGAACGGTTTGGCGCCGCGAACCAGATGACCCCTGCGAGGGATCGCCTACTCGGCATCGCGCTGGGATTCCTGGTGATGTTCCTGATCTTCCATCAGGTTCGGCCCGAACGCACCGTGGACACCATGCGTCGTCTCCTTGCGCGCCTGCTTCGTGCGAGCGCCGAACTCATTCGGTTAGTGGCTATGCCGCTGGATGCCGGCACGGCTGCCAAAATGGCGGAGATCAGAAAGCAGGCCGCGGGGATCGTTGCCAGTCTGCCGAACTTTGCGCACGCGGTCAAGTTTGAATTTCCGCCCGACCGTGCACCGGGTATGAAGCTGAGCGATGAAATCCTGAATGCCGCAGCGGCTGTGGGCGACCTTGTCTTTTGTGTGGGCGCGTGGCCCGCGCAACCAGGGCAGGACCAAAGAACCGAACGCTTGGCGCAGTTCCGGACCGGGATCGAAAGCGGCCTGCGAGACCTGGCTTGCTCTTTGGAATCAGCCGGGGAGGCGCGCGAGGAAGTTCGACGGAAGATCGAGACCGCGGCAGAGGATCAACTTCAAGACCCAATGCCTGCTTCTGTGGCAAAGGCTATGGACCACTTCCGGGAGCTTCGTATGGCATGCGACGAAATCGCAATGTCAGCGGAGTAAATGGCAATGCGGATACGGCGACGGCTTACACGGCAGGAACGCAGGGATGTGACACGGATGCGTCTCATCGAGGCGGCCGAGAGGTTATTCATCAGGAAAGGATTTGATGATGCTTCAGTGGACGAGATCAGCGAAGCGGCGGGATATTCCCGCGGCGCCTTCTACTCCAATTTTGAAGGCAAAGACGAGATATTCCTCGCTGTCATCGACGGGCGCCGCCATGACACCAGAAAGGCCCTCGACAACATCTTCCAACAACCACCGAAACCCGAGGAACGGATCGCCGCGTTTCAGTCGTGGTTCTCGAATCAATGGCGCCTGAAAGACTTCATCGCACTTCAGATGGAATTCACGCGGCGGGCGATGAAGGATGGTTCGGTCAGAAAACGGCTCGATGAAATGCGGCGGGAGGAACTCGAAACCTACACCCTTTCGGTGAGCCGTTTCCTCGCCACAACAGGCGGAGCGCCGGTGGATCTGCCGGAAACTGTCGCGCTTGTGCTGTGGGCCATTTCGCAAGGCTTGGGTAGTTTCGCCATGGGTACGGAGTCTGAATGGGAACATCGGTACACGAAGGCCGTCAAGCTGGCATTCGATCGGATGACTGCGCCTCAAATTCAAAACGTCGGATAATCGTATGCGGAAGAACAGTATTTCTTCTTTTCTAATCGTGCTTGCGTGCGCTGTCACGCTAGCATCATGCTCCCACCAAAGCGAAGCGACTCCAGACCAGGCGGCTGTAGCGGTTCAGGTCCGGACACCCGCCGTTGTGGAGCGCGCCGAATCGGTGAGCGCAAGTGGGTCCGTCGAAGGTTCGGAAACGGCGGATGTGGCATTCCTGGTCGGAGGCCGCGTGCTCAGGGTGTTGGTCGAAGAGGGCCAGCACGTGACCAAGGGACAGTTGCTGGCTGAAATCGATCCCACCGATTACCGGAATGCGTTCAACGCGGCGGCGGCGCAAAAGGAAGCGGCGCATGCAGTCGCGGAGAAGGCGGACGCCGGCCCCCGGAAACAGGAGTTGGAACAGGCCCGCATCGAATTCGAACGATGGGAAGACGAATACAAGCGTATGAAGTTCCTGGTGGAACGAAAAAGCCTTCCGCCGAACGACTTTCAGAAGATCGAGGCGGCGTACAAGGCTTCCAAGGAGCGTTACGACATGGCCCAGGAGGGAACGCGGAAGGAAGATCGCGCCACTGTAACCGCACAGGCGCACGCGGCAGCCGCGCAGGCCGGTGAGGAAGGAAAGCGGCTGAGTGATACTCAGCTCATCGCGCCGATATGCGGCAACATCGGGATGCGAAGAATCGATCCGGGACAGACGGTTGCCGCCGGAATACCGGTGTTTTCCATCGTTGATCTTAACCCGGCCAAGATCAAGGTGGGCGTTCCGGAGGCCGACATTGGAAGAGTGCATCATGGCGCAGCCGCGGAGGTCGTCGCGCCTTCGGTTGGGGGACGCCGCTTCGCGGGCAAGGTGGCGATTATCGGTGTCGCCAGCGAACCGGCGTCGCGCACATATGTGGTAAAAATCCTCGTTCCCAACCCTGGACCGGTGCTGCTGGCCGGTATGGTGGCCGAAGCCCGTATCTTCGGGCCTGCCAAGGTTCGTTCGTTAACCATCCCCGGTGAGGCCATCGTACGCGATCCACAGGGAGCGCCCAATGTCTATGTCTATTCCCCGAGCCGCAAACGTGTCTACGCTCGCCGGGTGGATGTCGGTTCGCCCGTCGGCGATGAAGTCGAGATCCGTTCCGGCCTGACTGGCAGCGAACAGGTTGTCATTGCCGGGCAGCAGAAGCTCCGCGAGGGCAGCCTCGTCGCCATCGGAGGTGCGCGATGAACCCGGTGCGCGGCTCACTACACTACCCGTACGTCACGCTTGTCATCACTGGGGCGCTCGTTGCCACCGGCGTATATGCGCTATTCCGCATGCCGCGCCGCGAGGACCCCAAGATTCATGTGCCGAACGGAATCGTGGCGGCGTACTTTCCGGGTGCGACGGCCGAGGAAGTGGAGAACCAGGTCACATACAAAGTCGAGCAGCGTCTCTTCCGCACCGAAGGCGTACGGCGGGAACGGACCTACTCCACAAGCATGAATGGGTTCATGTTCATCAACGTCCGCCTGGAAGACAACGTCAAGGACACGGACAAGTTCTGGTCCAAAGTACGGCTCGACATGGCGGAAGAGAAGCTGACGGAGCTTCCCGACGGCGTGATCGGTCCGGTGGTGGATTACGATTTCGGCGACACGGTTGCGGTTCTGCTCGCGATTCGTAGCAACGGCTATAGTTATCGCGAACTGAAGGATTACACAGAGCGGATCGAAGCCGTCATCCGGCGTGTCCGCTCGGTATCGAAGGTCAAGCTGATTGGAGAGCAGAAGGAAGAGATTGAGGTCACGAGTACACTGGACCGTCTGTCGCAGTATGCCGTGAATCCGCAACAAGTGATGCGGGCGCTGCAGGGCCGGAACATGGTGCATTATGCCGGCGCCGTACCCACCCAGCGTGGAAAACCGCCCATCCAGACCACGGGCGCATTTCAAACTGAGGAGCAGATCCGGCGTCTGATGATCGATGTCTCGCACACGGGACAGCCGGTCTATATCGGCGATCTGGCGAGAGTGGAGCGCGTATATAGGGACCCGACTGAGTACGCGCGGAGCAATGGCGAGCGTGCGCTGCTGGTCTCGGTCGAAATGCAGGAAGGCAACAATATTGTGGATTTTGGCGACGAACTTCACGCTGAGCTGGACTACCTGCGCCCCCTGCTTCCGCCCGATCTGAAGATCGACATGGTTGCGGACCAGCCGACGGTCGTCAGGGGTCGAGTACGCAATTTCATCCGGGAGTTCGGTATCGCGATCGCTTCGGTGATTCTCGTGACCGTGATCCTGCTGCCTTTTCGCGTGGCGCTGGTCTCGGCCGTTGCCATTCCGGTAACCATTTCGGCCACTTTCGGTCTGATGAATAGTTTCGGCATTGAGCTCCACCAGGTATCTATCGCCGCACTCATCGTCGTGCTGGGGATGGTCGTGGATGATGCCATCGTGATTGCTGACAACTACGTCGAACTGCTCGATCGCGGCGTGGCTCGCGAAGAAGCGGCCTGGCGGAGCGCGACCGAGCTTGCCGTTCCCGTGCTCACCGCCACCCTGACCATCATCTGCTCCTTCCTGCCGTTTCTGCTGCTCTCGGGCGCGGTGGGCGAATTCGTGCTCGCGCTTCCCGTTACGGTCGCCGTCGCTCTTGCTACCTCGTATGTGGTAGCCATGATGCTGACACCTCTTTTGTGCCGTTTTTTCATTCATCAGGGTCTGCACACCGGGATGGCAAACGCGGAGAAAAAGCGGCGAAGTTCTCCGCTAGAGCTCATGCAGGCGATATACAACCGGGTGATTGTCGTGGCAATGAAATGGAAGACCGCCGTCATCGTGGCGGGTATCTTGGCGGTGGCGGCGGGCGCGCTGGTACTCCGTCTGGTTCCCGAACAGTTCTTTCCATACGCCGAAAGGGACCAGTTCGTGATCGATGTCTGGCTTCCCGAAGGGTGGAAGATCGAGGCCACTGACGACGCGGTGCGGCGCATCGAGGAGGTGCTGCGGCAAGAGAAGAAAGTCACCAGTTTCACGTCATTCATCGGAAGGAGCTTTCCGCGCTTCTACTACAACGTCAACCCGCAATTACCTGACAAGAACTATGCGCAGATGCTGGTGGCAACGCGCTCGGCGGAGGTAACGCCCGGGCTTGTGGTGGCGCTCCGCCCGCGGCTGGCTCAGGCGGCTCCGGAGGCGCGCGTTTTCCTGCGTGAGTTGCAACAGGGCCCCGTCCAGGAAGCGGCCATCGAAGTGCGGATCACCGGTGACGACGAGACCTTCTTGCAGTCTTGGGGCAACAAGGTGGCGGATCTGCTGCAGCACACTCCCGGCGCCCTGGACGTGCACAGCGACTGGCGCGAAGATGCCTATCGCATGAAAGTAAACCTCCGCGATGAGGTGGCCAACCGCCTGGGCTTCACCAACGTCAACATCGGGCAGATGCTCGCAGGCGGCTTTGAAGGGGCGCCGGTCACAACCTATTGGGAAGGCGACCGCGATATTAATGTCGCCTTGCGGCTGGAACCGGCGAGGCGCCAGACCTTCCAGGACATTGCCGACACTTACGTGATTTCACCCGTAACCGGCGTGCGAGTGCCCTTGGACAGTATTGCGACGGTTTTACCGGTGTGGGACCCGGGCCGCATTGTGCGGCGGAACGGCGTGAGAACGCTGACGATCCGCTCCTGGGCGCAGGGTGGCGTGCTGCCGAGCCAGGTATTGGCGCGCATTCGGCCGGTCATCGACAGGCTCCCACTACCACCCGGATATCGCGTGTCGTACGGCGGCGAGCTCGAAAACCAGCAGGATACCTTCCCCGAAATGGTTAGAGCACTGTATATCAGCTCCGCGGCGATCTATCTTATTCTGATGCTCCAGTTCCGTTCGGTCGTGAATCCGCTCATCGTCATGGCTGCGATTCCCCTCGGTCTGCTAGGGGCCTCACTCGGCCTCTTAATAACGGGAAATCCGTTCGGCTTTACAGGGTTTTTAGGCATCGTCAGCCTGGGCGGCGTAGTGGTGCGGAATTCGATCATCCTGGTGGATTACATGAAAGCTCGCATCGCGGAAGGCGTTGGGATCGAGGAAGCCGCGATCGAAGCCGGCGAACGAAGGCTGCGGCCGATCTTCCTGACGACCATGGCGGCGGCGGTCGGCGTTACCCCCATGATCCTCGCCGGTTCGACGATGTGGTCGCCGCTGGGGAGCGCAATAGCGTTCGGATTGATCGGTTCCATGTTTTTCACTCTGGTCGTAATTCCCGTGCTGTACGTCATGATTCACAAGGGGGATTCCAGACCTGGACCCGTTGGGCCGGTTGCAGCGGCAGTGCTGATGCTCATCGCGTGTGGCGCTATCGGACACGCGCAACCGCCCAAGCTGACGCTTGATGAAGCCACATCGCTGGCGACGCGGCACAACTCGATGGACAAGATCGCCGGCGACAAGGTGAAAGAAGCGGACGCACGGGTTCACGCAGCGCAGGCCGGCTACTTGCCGGTTCTCGCGAACGATTCAACAGTCGTGCATCTTGCCGATCAACAGCATATCGACATCCCGCAAGGGGCCTTCGGTGTGTATCCCCAGATTGGACCCATATTGAGCGACGAGGCGGAGGCCGAAACAGCGAATCGCTCCGTATTCCTGGAATCAGAAGCCTCGATGTTCAGCGCCCAGGCCGATCTGCTGCGGGCGGAATACGACCGCAGTGTAGTGGCCGCAGATCTCGACCGCCTCACTGGGAGGCAATGATTATGACCTTTGTACCCGGATCATCACCAGGCGACGTTTATGAAGCTGTTATCACCCTCGCGCGCTCGATCGCCGGCCGTAACGATGTCGAGAGCCTGCTCTCGGGCGTTGGAGAATCGGTTCGCGGAGTTGTCGGCTTCAATTACATCGGGCTGAGTCTGCACGACCCCGGAGGGGACCGCATGCGGGATTATGTCTGGCGTGAGGCCGGACGTTCTGTCGAAGTGCGCGTCTTGCCCGTGGATCAAGAACCCGCTGGTTGGGTATGGATCAACCAACAGCCGCTCGTAGTCCGTTGCGTCGAAGACGAGAGCCGCTGGCCGGAGTTCCGGGACCGCGCTCGCGAGATCGGGGTCAGAGCCGTGACTGTTGTGCCGCTCAC
>Ga0335085_10005313_pt1 | contig 20744 bp, 22 predicted proteins | sample Lox_Sample_45_FD_206712 | JGI IMG/M metagenome (GOLD analysis project Ga0335085, IMG submission 206712) | Soil microbial communities from Loxahatchee National Wildlife Refuge, Florida, United States - Lox_Sample_4.5 | ecosystem: Environmental > Terrestrial > Soil > Wetlands | place: USA...
ATTAAGGCGATAGAAGAAGCCGGATTGCGTATGGATGACGTGGATTATATTAACACCCACGGAACGGGGACGCAAATCGGAGACATGGCAGAGGCTCAGGCAATAAAGATGGTCTTTGGGGAGAAAACAACTTTAATTCCTGCAACGGCAATAAAGTCCTTGACCGGCCATATGCTCGCTGCGTCCGGGGCTTTTGAGATCGCATCAACGCTCATGTCTATGAGAGAAGGCATTATCCCCCCAACCATAAACCTGGATGCAAAGGACCCTGAGTGCGATATTAATGTTATCACAGAGAAGACACCTGCTGACATAAGAGTCGCAATTTCAAACTCCTTCGGTTTCGGGGGGGTAAACGCGGTGATCGTATTAAGGAAGATATAAACGGGATACAGCGCCCCTCTCGGCAATCCACGGAGCAGCTGAAAAACTCACGTCTCGCAAGGGGCCTTAGCTAAAGGCCTCTCCGCCCGTTAGTTCGGGTATCGAAACCTTGTTCAGGCGTTGTCTGGCAAGTCAAATAATGAGGATGAGGCGCTATATCGGCTTCTCGTAAACCCTGTACCTCTTGTACAGCCGTCCTCCTATCATCTCCACAATCCTCTGTACCGGGATATTGTCCTCAAGTATCCATGAAAACTCTACTCTCCTATATCCACCGCTCTTTACCCCCTTAAACCCTTCCCTGAAAAGAAGGGCATCCACCCCCCTATTCCTGTATTCTTTTCTTATTCCCAAAAGAAGGAGTCTCAGGTCAGTGATCTTTCTTGAATAGTAGAGGGCCTTTAAAATGCTGACGGGGTTGAGCCTGCCCTTCATATGCCTGAGCACATAATTAAAATCCGGGAGAAGGCCCATGAACCCCACGGGCTCTCCGTTGTCCTCGGCTATCAAGGTAAGTTCAGGGACTGCGATCTGTTTCAGCCGCTCTCCAAGATAAAGGAGTTCCTCATCCGTGAGAGGGATGAAACCCCAGTTCTTTTCCCAGGCTGAGTTATAGACCTTCTGAAACACCCGCATCTCTTCGTTAAACTTCTTCTTGTCCACCGGCCTCACCTGAATCCCCCTCTTCTCAGCAATGGCCGCAACTCTCAACACCTTTTCGGGGAGGCTCTCTTTTACCGCATAGAGAAAGGCATAGAGGTCCTTTGCTTTTTGCATGCCGTACTGCTCCATCATGTCATTGTAATAGGGCGGATTATGGGGTGTCATAAGCATGGGAACATTGTGGAATCCCTCGACGAGGAACCCGCACTCTTCGTTTGTGGAAAAATTCATGGGGCCCCTCATAATGGCCATGCCCTTTCCCCTGAGCGCGTCACTCACCGCATCGAGGAGGCAATGGGATACCTCCCGGTCATTCACAGATTCAAAAAATCCAAAAAACCCTACCCTTTCATTATGGAAGTCTATGTGCCTCCGGTTGATGATAGAGACCACTCTCCCCAAGGTCTTCCCTTTCTTTCTGGCAAGAAAATATCTTACCTCTGCATGCTGGAAGAACGGGTTTTTAATTGAGAATTGCTCCTTCATCTCGCGTTTTAGTGGCGGAGAATAAAGCGGGTCTTGAGCGTAAAGGGAATAGGGGAAATTGATGAAATCAGCGAGGTCTCTTTCTGATCGAACCTCGAGGGCCTTCAATGGGCTCAGCGTATAAGCCCCATTTGCTTTCCAACTTTTCTAAACGCATGGAGCACATTATCCAGTTGCTCTTCGGTATGGGTAGCCATATAGCTTGTCCTTATGAGCGCCTTTCCATCAGGCACTGCGGGGCTCACCGCCACGTTGGCAAATACCCCTTCTTCCTGGAGCATCATCCCCATCTTCAGTGCTGTCTTATTGTCACCCACCATAATGGGTATTATGGGTGTCTCGCTCGCACCGACTTCAAATCCCAAATCTCGGAACCCTTTGAGCATTTTCTTTGTATTCTTCCAGAGCCTTTCTAATCTTTCCGGCTCGTTTTCGATAATATCAACGGCTGCACTCACTGCAGCCACAGAAGCAGGAGGGGGGCTTGCGCTGAAGATGAGCGAACGGGCAGAGTGCTTTATGTAATGGATGACCTCCTCGGATCCTGATATGAATCCGCCTATGGAGGCGAGGGACTTGCTGTAGGTGCCCATGATCAGGTCCACCTCTTGCTCAAGGCCAAAATGCTCTGCGGTCCCCCTCCCCGTCTTTCCCAAGACTCCTATCCCGTGGGCATCGTCAACCATAATCCTTGCACCATAAGTTTTCGCAAGTTCTACCACCCTGGGCAAATCCACGATATCCCCTTCCATGCTGAACACGCCGTCGACGACGATAAGTTTTCCCCTCCCATTGTTCTGATCGAGAATCCTCTCTAAGTCGTCCATATCATTATGCTTGAATTTCTTGACCTCCCCGTAAGAGAGCCTGCATCCATCGATAATGCTCGCATGGTCCATCTTGTCGATAATTACTATGTCGTCTTTTCCCACAAGGGCCGAGATCACCCCCAAGTTCACCTGAAACCCTGTGGAAAAGACAACGGCTGCCTCTTTTCTTATAAACCTCGCCAGTTTTTTCTCCAACTCCACATGGATATTGAGCGTGCCATTAAGGAACCTCGATCCGGCACATCCCGATCCGTATTTCCGTATGGCATCAATAGCCGCTTCTTTGACCTTCGGGTGGTTTGTAAGACCGAGGTAATTGTTGGAACCCACCATAATCAAGCGTTTGCCGTGCATCATCACCTCAGGGTCCTGTGCGCTCTCGATCACCCTGAAATAAGAATAAAGCCCTGCTGACATTAGCTCCTTTGCCTTGGTGAATTTGCCGCACTTCTCAAAAATGTCTATGGTCTTCTTTACAGCCATTGATGGATCCTGTACCAATCTGCTGTCCATTTTATCCCTTCCTTTATCGTAACTTTTGGGGTAAAGCGAAAATCCTTCTCCGCCTTTGATGAGTTACAAACCCAATGGAAGCAGTTAAGCTCCTTAAGCTTATCTCTGTTTATTATGGATGATTCTTTCCCCAGCTTCTCGCTGATACTCACAAGCACTGACATAAGAGGTTTCGGTATCCGCAGCTTCACTATCTTTGCCTCCAGAACATTTGATATCTCATTTACAATATCCTCATTGGAATAGACCTTTCCATCGGACAGAAAGTATATACCGCCTTCGGTTTCCTTTCCCTCGGCGGCCATAATCAATCCCCTTACGAGATCATCTACATACAGGAGTGAATAATAACATTTTCCCCAATAGGGATAAAAGCCTTTTTTTAGCATCTTAAATAAGACGTAAAAATCCTTATCCCTTGGTCCGTATACCGCAGGCGGCCGTATGATTGTTGCGGGTATACTACCCCTGTACTTGGCCACCATCCCCTCCCCCTCCAGTTTACTTCTTCCATAACTGGAAACAGGCCTGGGCTCCGAAGTCTCATTCACCGGCGTACCATTCTTGCTGGGGCCTGTGGCAGAAAGACTACTGAGATAGATAAAGCGCTTGAGCCCCGGAACTCTCGCGGATACCGCTTTCAGGAGATTCTCTGTGCCCTTCACATTGACACAGAAGAAGTCTTCATCCTTCTTGGCTTTTGTGAGGCCTGCCAGATGAAAGATATACTGAGTGTCAGAAGGAATATCCTTAAGAGACCCCTCGTCCTCACAATCCCCATAAAGAACCGTCACATCAAGGCCTTCTATCCACTTAAGGCTAGAGGTCTGTCTCGCAAGACAGGTAACCCCATATCCCTTCTTGATAAGTTCGTCAACAAGGTGGCTTCCAATAAAGCCTGTTGCACCTGTCACAAGGGCCTTCATAGGACGTCGTTATTTTGAACAATCATTACCTTAAGAGTCAAGCGCTAAAAACTCATAGCCTCAAGCCTGGCGATTCTCTCCTCTATGGGTGGATGAGTACTAAAAAGCTTAAGTAATCCACCCCCTGAAAGGGGATTCACAATGAACATATGGGAGGTGGCTGGATTTGCGTCCATGGGTATCCTTTGGGATGCAGCGTTTAGCTTGCGGAGCGCATTCGAAAGGTATCGGGCATTACCTGCCAGCCTTGCCCCGCCTTCATCAGCGAGGTATTCCCTCGATCTTGATATGGCCATTTGGACAATAAGGGCCGCAATGGGCCCCACAATCATCATTACGAGGGCTGCAATTGGGTTCCCTCCCTCATCATCATCCCCCCTGTGGCCAAAAATGGCAGCCCATTGGGCCATCTGGGCAAGATAACTGATGGCTCCCGCGATTGTCGCAGCTATGGTACTTACGAGGATATCTCTGTGGGTGACATGGGAAAGCTCATGGCCTATCACCCCTGAAAGTTCGTCAGCGCTGAGGATCCGCATTATTCCAGTGGTTACCGCCACTGCAGCGTGCTTTGGGTTTCTTCCGGTGGCAAACGCATTGGGCTGATCTTCCTGAATCATGTAAATCTTGGGCATAGGTATCTGGGCTTTTTGGCTAAGCCTCCGGACAATGCCGTAAAGCTCAGGGGCTGCGGCCTCCGCTACCTCCTGTGCACGATACATCCTGAGCACAATCTTATCGCTAAACCAGTAGGCAAAAAAATTCATGCCCAAAGCAAAAATAAGCGCCATGGTCATGCCCTGCTTCCCGCCAAAGGCAGCACCTGCCCATATAAGGATGAGGGTTAACACTACTAACAGCATCATTGTTTTTATCTGATTCATGGAAATACCTCCTCTGTCGCATTAACTCTATAATAATAACGAAAAAACAGGACAAATTCAACCTCAGTGGAGGTTTGACTTATCCTGCTCCCATAGGTTAATTTTCTATATGGATTCAGGTTTAAAGATTATCCCTTTGGCAGTACTTTTTTCTCTGACCATAGCCATTAACTTCCCATTTGGCTATTTTCGGAGGAGGACAAAACGCTATTCATTCAAATGGTTTCTCTATATCCACATCCCTATCCCTCTTATCTTCCTCATGAGGACGCTTTCACACCTTGATTTCAGATACATTCCCCTGTTCGTCCTTGCCGCAGTTATCGGTCAACTCTGGGGCGGAAGGGCAGAGTTCTAGCCGGTGCTCGCAGGAATCCTTGTCTCACCAGGAAGAATAGAAATACGGGAAACGGAGACCCCGAAACCTTCAAGGAGTGAAGTGCTCGTTAAAATTCAATCAGCCCTCACCTGCGGTACTGATCTCAAGGCGTTCCTGAGAGGACATCCCATGATACCCATGCCAGGGGTATTCGGGCATGAGTTTTCAGGGGTCATTGCTGAGGCAGGCCGCGAGGTCAAGGGATTTAGGCCAGGGGATGAGGTAATCGCAGCACACAGCGCTCCGTGCGGAAGGTGCGGCTACTGCAAAAAGAACCTATTTAATCTCTGCGAGCACATTATGAACACAAAAGCATTGGGCGCCTTTGCTGAATATATCCTCTTGCCCGAACATATCGTGAAACAGAATCTCTTTCATAAGCCTCCGCACCTCGGATTTGAAGAAGCGGCATTCCTTGAACCACTGGCATGCGTAGTCCATGGAATGTCCGGCCTCCGCATTAAAAAAAACGCCTGCGTTCTCATAATAGGTGCAGGCCCTATAGGACTTCTGCACCTTCTCATGGCAAGGTTAAGAAATGCAAAGGTGATCATTTCAGGATTGGAACAAGAAAGACTAAGCCTGGCCAAGGAATTAGGTGCTGCTATGGCCGTAGTCCCTGAAGAACTCCCCGTTGCGGTCAAGGAATTCAGTCCCCTTGGGGTTGATTTTGTCTTTGAATGCACCGGGAATGTGGGTGTATGGGAGCATTCCGTAGATTACGTAAGGAGAGGAGGGAGCGTAATTCTATTTGGAGGCTGCAGAGAAGGAACAAAGGTTACCTACGATACTCACAGGCTCCATTATGATGAACTCACATTAAAGGGAGTCTTCCATTTTTCACCCCTTGATGTGAAAGCAGCCTATTACCTTTTGAAAAATAATGCCCTAGATATTCCTCCCCTCATAAGTGGCCGTTATCCCCTGACAGAACTCCGCACCGCGATGGAGAAACTTTCGAAGGGAGAAGGGATAAAATACGCCATCATTCCTTAATGCATAAGAGTTTGGGAAAGTACAAGATGAAAAAAAATAGCGTCAATCATTGTTCTGTCTTGTCATCAACCCTATGCACAAGGCCAGGCTTGAGCAAATGAAAGTCGCCAAACTCTATAGTTTTAGTGACATACGGATTGAAAACATTCCTATCCCAGGAATTGGCCCCCGTGAAGCACTGATAAAAACGAGGGCCTGTGGCATTTGTTCGGGAGATATCATGCCTTGGTATATAGAAAAAAAAGCGCCCCTTGTCCTGGGTCATGAACCCGCGGGAGAGATTGTGGAGTTGGGAAAAGCGCTGTTAAGTGCTTCAGGCCTTCCCCTCGGCTCTGTGCCATTTTCAGTAGGCGACAGGGTCTTTGTGCATCATCATGCGCCATGCATGGAATGCAGGTACTGCAGAAGGGGGACCCATGTGCAGTGCGAGACGTGGCGATCAACATCAATTATTCCCGGGGGCATTTCCGAATATATCCTCATTCCCGAGATAAACCTGAGGAATGACACCCTTACCCTTCCTGAGGAGATAAGTTACGAGGACGGCACTCTGGTGGAACCCGCTGCATGTGTGGTCAAATCATTCACTAGGTCAGGAATAAGGAAAGGAGACACCCTCCTCGTCATCGGCCTTGGGGTGATGGGGCAGATCCATATACTCTTGGCAAGGAAGTTTGGTGCGGGGAAGGTTATCGGCGCAGACAGGGTTCCCTTCAGACTGAATAAAGCGCTGCAATTCGGCGCAGACCACGTGATTGATGTATCAAAGGACGATCTTTTTGAGAGCGTCAGGGTTCTTACCGATGGGGATATGGCGGATGTGGTGATTGTCGGTCCAAACAGTGCTGATGCGATGCAACAAGGGATGAGGGTTGTCTCACGGGGAGGGACAGTGGTTTTGTTCACTCCCGCAAAGCCTGGAGAGGGCCTGAAGATTGATCCCAATTCCCTTTATTTCAAGGATATCTCGTTGGTCACAAGCTATTCATGCGGTCCCGCAGATACGAGAGAAGCACTTGCGCTGATACGAGAAGGGTGGATAAGTGCTAAACGGCTGGTTACTCACACCTTCCCCATTGAGAAAACAGCGGAGGCCTTTACCCTCACCTCACAGACAGGCGATTCCCTGAAAAGCATCGTCGTATTTTCATAAAAGATTTTCAAAAAGGAGGATCACATGCCAAGGAAAGAAGCGCCGAGAAAAAGCAGACTTTACAAACACAAAGGCGATTTCACATGGCAGAAAATAAAAACAGAAAAGTATAAGCCAAAAGGAGGGAACTGGGCTGATATTGTGAGACGGGTTATCATCGGCAATTCTGGTGAATCCACAAAATTTCACTTCAGGTATTTTGAGATATCTCAAGGCGGTCACAGCAGCCTCGAAAAACACAGGCACGAACATGTGGTGATATGTGTCCGGGGAAAGGGAAAGGTGCTTACCGACAAAAAGATGAATACCATGAAATTTCTCGACACCCTGTACATCGCTCCTCTGACTCCACATCAGCTGAGTAATCCTTTTGATGAACCTTTCGGTTTTTTCTGTATTGTAAATTCAAAGCGAGATAAGCCTGAACTGCTGTGATTCAGGCAAAAGAACTGGAAGAGAAGGCGACCCTTAGCTCTCTTGGCAAAGGATCGGATTTTTTCATTCTGTCTCAAGTTTTAGATTGTGTAACCATTTGATGTAGCTGTTAATTATTCCGGGGATAGACCTGCAGAGAATTAATGATAGTGATTGTTATTAACAAACCTATTATTTTTCGCAAAAATATATTACAATAAATGACTTAACAATAAGGAGCGTTCGGTGGAAAAAGAAAAAAACAAGGGATTCATCGACAGGATATGGGATTTTTTCTCATCAATAAGACTTGCAATTGTCGTCTTTGCGAGCCTGGCTCTCACCTCCATTATCGGGACGGTGTTGGAGCAGAATGCAGACCCGGAGCGAAACATAAGATTACTTGCCAAGCTCTTCGGAGGATCTGCTGCACCCTCCCTTTTCAACATATTCGACAGTTTGGGATTCATGGATATGTACCATTCATGGTGGTTCGTGACCATCCTCATGTTTTTTGCAGCCAATCTTATCATTTGCTCTATAGACCGGCTGCCAAAAATCCTGAAGGTGGTAAGGGAGCCCATTAAACCACTCCCGGAGGACCGTTTCAAGGGGTTTGGAATCAAGAAAGAGCTCGTCCTGAACGGAGGTCCAGAAAAAACCAAGGGAATGGTCTCAGACACCATAAAAAAAGTTATGGGCTTCAATCCTTACGAGGTCAAAGAAGAAAGCGGCTATCAGCTCTACTCCCAAAAGGGTAATTATACCCGCCTCGGCGTCTATATCACCCACTTCAGCATCCTCGTGATTCTGCTTGGCGCAGTTATCGGTATATTCTTCGGATTCAAGGGTTTCCTCAATCTTCCCGAGGGGAAAACGTATTTGGTTGCCTTTTCCCGGACAAGTTCCATGGCCCAGACCCAGGAGTTCGAAAGAATTCTGAATGCGGTGGAGGTATCTGCGGGAAACCTTCAGAACGCTTCAAAACTCCTGGGCATTGATGAGAATTCTTTGAGGACCATGATGCGCAAGTTCGGAATATTCCCTCTTGGTTTCGGTATCAGATGCGACATGTTTAATGTCGATTTTTACGGCAAGAGCGACATGCCAAAGGCTTACAGGAGTTGGCTCTCAGTGATAAAAGATGGGAAAGAGGTAATGAAGAAAACAATAGAGGTCAACGAGCCCTTAAAGTATGAGGGAATCACTTTTTACCAGTCAAGCTATGGGCTTGTCCCTGGCGGAGTGGAAAATGGTATTTTCAGATTCAGAGCAACCTCGAAAGACGGCAAGCCGGAAGAGATAAACCAAAGGTTTGGAAGCACGTTCACCCTTCCTGGGACAAACCTTACCGCAAAAATAGAGGACTTCTCGCCTGCCCTTGGATTTGATCAGGCGACCAGCAAGCCCTTCACCTATGCAAAGCAGATGAACAATCCCGCCGTCTTTATAAACTTCTTTGAGAACGGCAATAGAAAATTTGGGGGGTGGATACTCAAGCGGTACCCTGAAACATGGGCTTTGCCGGACGGTTATACCTTGGAATTTCTTGACCTCTGGGGGAGTCAGTATACTGGGCTTCAGGTGCGGAAGGACCCCGGTGTATGGATTGTGTATTTTGGGTGTATTGCTATGGCGGTTGGCTTGTTTATTGCTTTTTTCATGAGCCACAGAAGGATATGGGTGAAGCTTATTGATGAAAGGAACAATACCCATGTCATCATCGGTGCAAGCGCGAACAAGAACAAACAGGCCTTTGAGAGAAAGGTCGACAAGCTCGTAAGTCATCTCACAAAAACCAAGGAAGGGGGGAAGTAATTCTATGGACAGTTCTACCTTATTCGGAATCGCGACCATGGCGTATATCCTTGCCATGATTATTTATATAGTTTACCTTGCGTTCAAAAAACCACAGATTGGTATTGTTGCTACGACCGTCACGGTAATCGGCTTTATCACCCAGACATTCGCAATCCTCTTGCGGTGGAAGGAATTTTCCGAGATCGGTAAAATGGGTATCCTCAGGGCTGCGCCCTTCACAAATCTCTATGAGTCGCTGGTGTTTTTTGTATGGTGTCTTATACTCGGGTATCTTATCATTGAGTTCAAGTACAAGAACAGGTCTTTTGGGGCCTTTATCACCCCTATCGCCGGCCTCGCACTTGCATTTATAGACCTTACAGGAGTTGACAAGGACATACATCCTCTCGTGCCCGCCCTTCAGAGCAACTGGCTTCTTGCCCATGTGATGATGAGCTTTATTGCGTACTCAACCTTTGCCCTTGCCTTTGGCACGGCACTCATGTACCTCATATTAAAAACAGAAAAGAGGACCGAGCCATCGTACATCTTCTGGACAGTGACCATGGGGATATTCATAGTAGTACTTGGCGCCATGGGACTCGATTATCTCACTTACAAAGTTGCAATCAAAAACCCGGATGTTCTTATCAAGAGCTTTCTCTTCAAGGCATCGTTTTTCAGCAATTCCACTGCCCTTTCTCTCCTAAGCTGGATCGTTGCTATTGCCTTTATTTTTCTGCTCTGGAGATATGGATATGTGCTCAAGAAAGTAATCGCCTCCTTTTCTCTGTCACCGGAGACCCTCGAAGAGATTACGTATAAAAGCATTGCCATCGGGTTCCCCATCTTTACCCTTGGAGGCCTCATCTTTGGTGCCATCTGGGCAGACCAGGCGTGGGGCGTTTACTGGAGCTGGGACCCAAAGGAGACATGGTCATTGATCAGCTGGTTTGCCTATGCCTTTTTCCTCCATTCACGACTCCTCAGGGGCTGGAAAGGGAAAAAGATTGCGATTGTGGCGGTTGTGGGATTTGTCATGGTGATCTTCACCTATCTTGGAGTGAACCTGCTCCTCTCAGGCCTCCACAGCTACGGGAGTATGGAGTAGCGGGGAAAGCAATTTCTGAAAAGTTGCAAGAAGATTTTAGATACTGAGAGGGCGGGGTTTTCCAACCCCGCCCTCTTGTTTTTCTCTCTGCCTTTTCTCGTTATCTGGTAAGACTTTCTACAAGCCTTTTGAGTGATTTCATCTCTTCGTAGATAACGCTGAGAATAAAGTTTCTCAGGGCATAGAGATCGCCTTTATTTGTTTTCTGTAATTTGGCTATATATTCTGCCCGTCTTATTGGTGGGATAATCACCGGGCAGTATCCGCTCTTCATTGTCAGAATGCTCAGGAGAAGCCTTCCTATCCTCCCGTTGCCGTCCGTAAAGGGATGAATAGCCTCGAATTCCGCATGAAGATCACTTACCTGTTCGAGAGAATGTTCGGATTTCATCTTCCTGTTTAAGTTCTCGGTATGTTTCTTCATCAACTCAGGAACTCTTCGATAATCAGGGGGCAGATAATCGGTGCCGGTAATAATTACATTCTTCTGCCTGTATTTGCCCGCATTTTCGGAATCTATCTGCTGGAAGAAAAGCCTGTGCAGCGTCAAGACATGCTCTTCAGAAATCGGCTTATCCAGGATAGAATAAATGTGATCATAGGCTTTGGCATGGCCGATTGCCTCGAAATGTTCCCTTAATGATTTCCCGCCTATGGTCAATCCTTCTTCAATGATAACTTTTGTTTCCGACTCAGTAAGCGTGTTCCCCTCAATCGCATTGGACGAGTACGTCAGCCCTATGCGGTAATAGTCCCTCAGCTGCTTGACGGCATGGTCAGGAAAAGGCCGATACCCGTCAAGGGCGGACTTAATGGAGTCGATTTTTTTGAGGATGTCTTTCATTTAGTCATAAATGCTTTAATTATCTTAGGCGCAGCTAAATTCGTTTGCTTATCAATAAACTGCCTCAAACTGGTGACTGGTGCCGCCGAATCTATTGGTAATTTATCATCAAGGTAGCTCTGCTCAGCAAGTCTAAAAACACCTTGTTCGACAACAACGGCAGAAAATCTATACTGTGCCGTTCGATCCTTTTCGATCTTTTCGACATAAGACTTTTCATCTGGGCCAAAAACAACCTTATTGAGATAGTGCCTACTATTGATATAAATAATTCCATCAACTATATGAGAACATATGTCATTCTCAAGCGGTCTATACTTAACGTCTTTTATGATTCCTCCTTCTTCTTCTGGCTGTTCAAGAAGTATTTTCCCTGTTGCGTACGCAGTATTGCCATCAGGTTTTTTTGTTTTCGCCGTTTTTCTCATTTCAGTTCTATTTTTCATATTACAATAATCTTATTCTCACAGTCTAAACCTCTCCCTTTTCCCCGCAAGAAACTTAGCTTTTGTCAATTTTAACTGCTTGTCAATCTCAGAGAAAATCTTATTAACGTCTTCCTCTGTATATTCATACGAGCTTTTGTTTGAACAATTCCCGAGTATCCGTACTTTCTCCAGTATGTCGTTCGTCCGTTTTGACGCAATTCTCTTAAAGCGTTCATGCCTGCTTTCCAGCTTTCCCTGTTTCATAATTTCCTCACTTCTAATATTATTGTGTAAATACTATCCTATTATTTTATAAATGTCAAGTAATAAATTTAACTATTTATATATATTGCTCGATTATAATTTGATCAAGGATGAACTCTGGATGAAACTCGCAATGTTTTGTATTATATGACAGTGATGGGAGGATAATTTGAAGATTGCGTATTTTGACTGTTCATCAGGCATAAGCGGCGACATGTGCCTCGGGGCCCTTGTGGATGCAGGTCTGCCCTTAAAAGAGATACAAAAAGGACTCAAAGCTCTTCCTGTCAAGGGATATAAGCTCGAAACAAGAAAGGTGAAGAGAGCCGGGATTGCTGTTACAAAGGTTGATGTCGTGATCCGGCAGTCAGCAATCAGCGGTCAGCAGCCCGCAAAAAGATGGAGAGACATCAAGAAAATAATAAAATACTCATCGCTCCCTGATGGAATTAAACAGAGGGGGCTCAGCATCTTCAGACGGCTTTTTGAGGCAGAGGGGAGGGTTCATGGCAACGAGTATACCAGGACACATCTCCATGAGCTTGGCGCAGTGGACTGCATTGTGGACATATTTGGGACCTTAATCGGTCTCAACATTTTGGGAGTCGAGAAGGTGTATTCGTCAGCACTAAACCTCGGAAGGGGTTCAGTCATGACAGAGCATGGAAGGCTTCCTGTCCCTGCTCCGGCAACCGCAGAAATCCTCAAGGGAGTCCCTGTGTATGCATCAGATGTCCCTTTTGAACTTACCACCCCCACAGGTGCTGCCCTAGTGAGAGAATTAGCACAAACTTATGGGCACATCCCCATGATGAAGATTGAACACACAGGTTATGGTGCGGGACAGAAGAATATACCTGGATTGTCAAACACTCTCAGAATTTTCCTTGGAGAGGAAACAGTACTTGAAAACGCTGAACCTCACCCAAGGGTTTTGGTTATAGAGACCAATATAGATGACATGAATCCCCAATGCTACGAATACGTTATGGACAGGCTTTTCAGTTCAGGCGCCCTTGATGTGTATCTCACCCAGGTAATCATGAAAAAGGGGCGCCCCGGTGTGCTCCTTACTGTGCTCTGCGGGGAAGACAGGAAAAAAGATATCATCGATCTCCTCTTCAAGGAGACCACCACCATTGGTGTGCGATTTTATAAAGTGGCACGAAGGATCCTTGAACGTGAGATACGAAGGGTGAAAACCGAATCCGGTACAATAAGGGTAAAGGTATCGAAGGGGCTTGATGGAACTCTCAAGTTCTCCCCTGAATATGAAGACTGCAAGGGAATTGCAGAACAACATAAGATACCTCTTATTGAAGTGATGAAACGCGCAAAACCTTTTTAGGTTCCTGCTCGGCCTCAGTATATTGACCTTATTCTGCCGGTCCTTTTATCCACAATCACTTTGTCAATTACCTTATTATCCTTATCCCTCACCTCAGCCTCAAAGTAGAGCTCTCTTTCCCTGATCTCCCCTATCGTCACATTTTTTTTTGCGAAGTATTGCCTCAGTATTCTTTCTGCATCGCCAGGAGTCAAGACCTCTTTTTTCTCCCCATATCCCCCCTCCCGTGAACCTCCGTAGGGACCACTCTCATCAGCCCCAAAAGCTTTAGAAGCGGCACTTGCATAAACAAAAATCAGTCCTATAACAAGGCTCATCAAAATCTGCCTCTTCATCACTTTCCCTCGCTTTCCCGAAATGCCGGCAATAAGGTTCACTCTCCTTAGAGAACATTATAGAGGTTACCGCTGGACGGGTCAACGAAATGAATTCTGGAAGTTGACAACTTTCCCACGTAGGTAGGGGGTTCTTTATTTAATTTATGGGTTTATTTTATCTTTCTTGTACAACAAAAAAGGCGACCTTTAAGAGTCGCCCTGTTTGTTGCTTTCTCAATTACTTTTTGTGGCACTTTCCACAATTCGCCGCATCCTTTGTTGCAAATGCCTTTGTACCATTATGGCATTCCCCGCAGAACTTGCCAGCGTTCATATCCGCCATCTTCATGGTCGCAGACTTCTTCATCTGGAATATCTTCGTATGGCAGTCATTGCATTTAAGCCCCTTATCTGCATGGATCTTGCCATCAAATACGACCTTGCCTGCTGGTCCTCCCGCAAACTCAACGGTCTTTCCCGGAGGCACCGCAATTGCGCTGCCGATAAGCACCACCGCAATTGCTATTGTCAATAAAATGGTCAACACCTTCATTCTCTCTTCACCTCCTTTCATGTAGTTCTTTCTCTTTTCATTGCTCACATCTTAGCAAAGAATTGTGAACGTCCAGCGAAAGGATTATGAAGAATTGTGAATGGTTACAGAGGGAGTGAAAGGGTAAAGGTCGCCCCTTTTCTATATTCGCTGCGTACCTCTATCTTTCCGGCATGAGCCTCCACGAGTTCCTTTACAATAGCAAGCCCGAGACCAAGCCCTCCCTCAGAAGCCTTGTAGAACCTTTCAAAGATGAGGGGAAGGTCCTCCTGCGTTATGCCGCACCCGTTGTCAATGACCTCTATTATTACCTCTGATTCGTTTGCAGTGGCGTCAATACGTACGCTCCCCCCTTTATCCGTGGCTTTCAGTGAATTGCTCACGAGGTTAATGACTATCTGGCTCAGCTTGTCAGGATCTGCACAAACCCTGAGACGATCATCGCATTGCAGTTGAATGGCGACACCCTTATCCTGAAAGATTCTGGAGAATCTCCCGACAATATTGCTAAGGAAAGGTCTGAGCTCAAAAATCTGTTTATTGAGGGTGAGACTACTTGCCTCAGCCTGGGAAAGTTCCTCAATTCCCTCAAGGATACTTCTGAGTCTGCCGATCTCTGCGTAGAGGGACTGGAGATGATCCTTGTCCATGGGGATAAATCCGTCAATCATCCCCTCAAGTTCTCCCCGTATTGCACTGAGGGGCGTTCTGAGTTCATGGGCTATGTGTGAAGTGAGTTTTTTCTTGAGGGACTCCTGTATTTCGAGGGTCTGCGCCATTCTGTTAAACGCAGCTGACAGTCTGCTTATTTCGTCTTCACCGCTCATGACCACCCTGCTCCTGAGGTTTCCCTCGGCGATCGCGGTAACTCCCTTGGTAAGACCATGAATGGGTCTTGTCAGCCTTCTCGCAAAGATGACGCTCAGGAGAACTGCAAAACCTCCCAGTGCGAGCAACGTGAGAAAGAGCAGCCTGTTCGAACGGGTTATGAAGGTCATCTCCTTCTTAGATCTCAGGAATTTCAATTCAACTCTCCCTATCTCCTTACCGGCATAGAAGAGCGCATACGGCTGGTATTTGTCCTGGGTATCCTTGACCCTCAGATCTGAAATTGCCTCAATCCTCTTTCTCACGAACGACGAAAGCGTATTGGTAGCGCCCTCTGTGTCAATGATAGAATTACCCTCAGCGTCATGAAGTCTCATGTCGAAGCCGAGCATGAGAGCCCAGATCGTGTTTTCGATAATCTCCGGGTTTGCCCACACCCCGTACTTTTCATATGTACTTTCAAGGGAGGCTGTTATCCAGTATGCCCTGTCCTCAACCTGGCCTTCGAGGTACCCCCTGAAGTCTTGCACCATAAGTTCTCTCATAATCAGGGCTGAGGATAAGGCAACAACAGAAACAACCAGGAAAAGAAGAAAGAATTTTACCCAGAGGTTCTTAAACATCCCTCTTTCCTGAGAAACGATAGCCCACACCATAAATGGTGAGTATGAGAGAAGGGTTTTTGGGATCATCCTCAATTTTGTGCCTGATATTCTTGATGTGGGCATCAATGCTTCTCTCATATCCTTCAAACTGATAACCGAGGGCTTTTTCCACGAGTTCCTCTCTTGTAAAGACTTTCCCCGGATAGGATGCAATGGTATAGAGCACCTTGAATTCCGTTGGCGTAAGATTCAACAAGAGCTCTTTCTTCTTCACGGTATACGTGTGGCCGTCAATGACAAGGAGGCCGCCATTGAAATTCATGGGCTCCGCAGCGGTCAGATCCTTCTTCTGCGCCCTTTTGAGCACTGCCTTAACCCTGTAGACCAATTCCCTCGGACTGAAAGGCTTTACCACATAATCATCGGCGCCAAGGGCAAACCCTGCCACCCTCTCTTCTTCTGAGGATTTTGAAGTGAGCATAATGATGGGGAAATCCCCCATTTCCTTTAGTTCCTGACATACAGTTTCACCACTGGTATCCGGCAGCATGAGGTCAAGGATAACTGCAAGAGGCTTCTCGTTAAGTGCAAAATTCACAGCGTCTTTCCCTTTTTCGAAATGGACGACCCTGTACCCCGCGCCTTCGAGATAGACCTTTACTACCCTGGCAATTTTTGTGTCGTCTTCAATGAGAAAAATTGGTTGAAGCAATGTCTGCCCTTTCCCTGTCGCCCACGCGCTCATTCTATTTTAGGTTATTGAGCGCCTTCAAGCACTCCGCGTCATGCTTTTGCCTTCCTAATGCACCGCTCGCATCATCTCTCATGCACAATATTGCTCTTCGGTTGCCTCTAGTATACTGCAAATTGCGGAGGGCCGGAAGCTCTAAGGGGTCTTTTGTTCTAGTGTAAGGGTTGACTCGTGGCGAGGAGGATAAGTAAATTTCCTATCGGGATTTTTTGTGATATTGTATCTCGATTTCATAAGAGATACTCGCGTGATCATGAGCAAGGGTATCGGTTTTTCCACAACAAACCAGGGCTCCTTTTCCCACCTTCTTATGGGTCTTCACCATGGACGAAATGACAGAAGTAAGGTCAAAGCCACCTTCGATACAGCCCTTTATCACACATTCCATATTGAAATATGCGGAATCTGTGGGAAGGACATGCACAGTACGCAGCATGAGAAGCTGATTTACAGCCTTTTGATAGTATGTCATATGAATTACTATCTCAGAAACATTGGGAAACCGTTCAGAAAGAAGTCCGGTCGCAAGCCGGTTCTGTCTGTTTAGTTCCCTCCTGGCCGAATAGTTCTGTTTATGCACCATTTTCTCTGTGTCTCTTCCCCTGATAGGAAAAAGTCCCTTCGCGCGCGGAGGGACTTTCTTGGTTATTAACCTTTCACTACATTAATGGCCTTGGGGCCTTTTGGCCCATTTTCAATATCAAAGCTCACCGCATCACCCTCGGCAAGAGATTTGAAACCGTCGCCCTGGATGGAAGAGTAGTGGACAAATACATCACTGCCGTCTTCAGCAGTGATAAAGCCGAACCCTTTGGATTCATTGAACCACTTCACTGTCCCATTCGACATTTCTCGTACCTCCTCACGTATAAACTAAGTTCCGGAGTGACCACCTACTTCAACAAAAAACGCCACAAAGCTAAAAGTCTTTGTGGCCTTATCAGTTACAAAAACTTCTGAAACTCATTTTTATGGTTACATGTTTGTGAATAAAAAGTCAACCTTTCCCTGCCGTCGCACGGGTGATCTATGGGATCTTGAGCATTCCCATTCTCCTCCATGATATAATGTTCTATCCAACATGAAGGAGGGCTACATTGGCAAAACATGCGGGAGCATACAAAAGCGAAAAGCGGAGAAAAGAGGTGTCCCGTCAGAAAAAACGGGAAGAAAAACTCCAGAGGAGACTTCACAAGGGGCTCGACACCAACCCGGAAGGTGAACAGGGACTTGCCCAAAGCGAAGTTTCGCAAGATGAAAAGACGAGTGACAATGCTTAGTGTGAGCACGCAACAGCTGGCATGACTTGTTGCGTATAGATGATTTTCATCACTGTCCCAGTCACCTGGATCTGCACCGAGCAATCAGATATGACGCCATGAGGCTCCCCTATTGGATAAAGACAAAGCACTTTACCGGACTTCACTCCACCAAACAGATATTGAGAAGCCATGGAATCTCCACGGTCTGCGAGCAAGCCAGATGTCCCAACATCGGGCACTGCTTCTCGAAACCTACAGCCACCTTCCTTATCCTAGGCCCTCGCTGTACAAGGCAATGTGGTTTTTGTTCAGTGGACTCTGCATCTCTTCCCCTTGATCCACCCTCAGCAGACGAACCTGGGAGGGTCGCGCGTACTGCACAGGAGATGGGCCTGAAGTACGTGGTGATCACATCGGTCACCAGGGATGATCTCCCGGACGGGGGAGCCCTGCACTTTGCGCACACGATAAAAGCATTAAAAGATGTCCTGCCTGACGCAGGAATAGAGGTCTTGATCCCTGACTTCAAGGGAGACATAGGGGCGTTGAAGATAGTCCTGCATTCTGAGCCAGATGTAGTGAATCACAATGTCGAGACAGTGCCAAGGCTTTATTCCCTAGTGAGACCACAGGCAGACTATGGGCTCTCATTATATGTCCTGAAAATGGCTAAAAAGCAGGCGCCCCACATTCGCATAAAATCAGGTGTCATGGTGGGTCTTGGTGAGACTTTTGAAGAGATTGTTTCGGTAATGAAGGACCTTTCCTCAGCAGGATGCGATTTTCTCACCATAGGCCAGTACCTGAGACCCTCAAAAAGAAATCTCCCTGTTGTAGAGTATGTTGCACCCGGCACTTTTATCGATTACAAAGAAACCGCCTTAAGAATGGGCTTTAAGGGGGTTGCTTCCTCTCCATTGGTGAGAAGTTCCATGAACGCAGAAGAGATGTTTTTGTCTTGAATTTGTTATATTAATTGACACATACCATATAAGAACATATTAGAAAAGGAGTTCTGGATGTCAGAGTTCAACAGAATCAAACGGCTTCCCCCTTATGTATTTGCCATAGTAAACCAGCTGAAGATGGAGGCGAGGAGAAAAGGCGAGGATATCATAGATCTCGGCATGGGGAATCCCGATCTCCCCACACCAAAACATATCGTGGATAAACTATGCGAGGCTGCCAAAAACCCGAAAAATCACCGTTATTCGGCGTCAAAGGGGATAACCCAATTGAGAGTGGCTATAACCGAATGGTACAAGAGGCGTTTTGATGTCAACCTGGACCCTGAAACAGAAGTGGTGATCACCATTGGAGCAAAAGAGGGATTGAGCCATCTCGCTTATGCGACGCTGGGACCTGGTGACGTGGTGATGACACCCACTCCCGCATATCCTATTCACCCTTACAGCGCCATACTCGCAGGTGCTGAGGTGAGGTACATACCTACGGGAAAAGGGTTTGATTTTTTTGAAGAAATGGAAAAAGCGTACAAGTCATCATGGCCGAAACCTAAGCTGCTCATCATAAATTTTCCTCATAATCCCACCACCGAGTGTATTGAACTCCCCTTTTTCGAGCGGATCGTGGACTTTGCGAAAGAAAACAACATCATGGTAGTCCACGATTTTGCGTATGCCGACCTCTGTTTTGACGGATACCTTGCTCCCAGTTTTCTTCAGGCTGCCGGCGCCAAAGACGTGGGAGTTGAATTCTTCTCGCTGACAAAGAGTTATTCTATGGCAGGATGGAGAGTGGGGTTCTGCTGCGGAAACAAAGAAATGGTAGGCGCGCTCACAAAGATAAAGAGTTATCTGGATTATGGCATGTTCCAGCCAATACAGATCGCAAGCATTATTGCCTTGAGGGGTCCCCAGGATTGCGTGGGGGAGATCAGAGAAACGTACGAATCCCGGAGGGATGCGCTCATAAAAGGCCTTCATAAGGCAGGCTGGAATATAGAACCACCCAAGGCAACCATGTTTGTGTGGGCCGAGATTCCGGAACCTTTCAAGAAGATGGGCTCTCTCGAGTTCAGCAAATTCCTCATCAAGGAGGCATGCGTCGCCGTTTCACCCGGGATCGGGTTCGGAGATGGCGGAGATGCCTTTGCGAGATTTGCCCTTGTGGAAAACGAACACAGGATCAGGCAGGCTGCCAGGGGAATAAAAAAGGCACTCCATGGAAACCATCCTCATCGTTGAAGACAAAGACTCCATGGCCAGGATGTTGCAGGAGACCATGGAAACCGTGGGGTACCATCCACTTATTGCCAGGGATGGAATAGAGGGCATCAGAAAGATCAGGGAGAACAAAATAGACCTTGTCCTCACAGACCTAAAGCTTCCGAAAAAGGATGGCATGGACGTGCTCAGGGCCGCAAAAGAAGAAAACCCTATGCTGCCTGTAATCATGATGACCGCCTTTGGTACCGTAGACGTAGCCGTAAAAGCGATAAAAGAGGGTGCATTCGACTTCATCACAAAACCCTTTGACACAGACCATCTTCTCCATCTTATAAGAAAAGCTATGGAGACCCAAAGACTGGTGACAGAGAATATCCTTCTCAGGGATGAGGTCTCGTCAATGAGAGGCATGCCAACGATCATTGGAAAGTCCGAAAAGATCCTTGAGGTTGCAAAGAAAATCCAAAGGGTTGCATCAGCAAAAACTACGGTCCTTCTTCTGGGAGAAAGTGGAACTGGCAAGGAGTTGTTCGCAAGGGCCATACACTCTCTCAGCCCAAGAAAAGACTTCCCCTTTGTCCCCATAAACTGCGCTGCCATACCAAAGGAACTCCTGGAATCAGAACTTTTTGGACATGAGAAAGGGGCTTTCACTGGGGCGGAGGCAAAAAAACTCGGCAAGTTCGAATTGGCAGATAAGGGAACCATATTCCTCGACGAGATTGGTGAGATGGCCCTTTCCCTTCAGGCGAAGATCATGAGGATCATTCAGGAGGGAGAAATTGAGCGTGTGGGGGGAGTAAAGACCATACCGGT
>Ga0335085_10005314_pt1 | contig 20740 bp, 17 predicted proteins | sample Lox_Sample_45_FD_206712 | JGI IMG/M metagenome (GOLD analysis project Ga0335085, IMG submission 206712) | Soil microbial communities from Loxahatchee National Wildlife Refuge, Florida, United States - Lox_Sample_4.5 | ecosystem: Environmental > Terrestrial > Soil > Wetlands | place: USA...
TTCTTCGCCAATTCCTCATCGTTGGTGAGGATGGCGCCGCCGCGCGGGCCGCGCAGCGTCTTGTGGGTCGTCGTGGTGACGACGTGGGCGTGGGGGAATGGGCTCGGATGCGCGCCGCCCGCGACCAGACCGGCGAAATGCGCCATATCGACCATCAGATAGGCGCCGACCTCATCGGCGATCTCGCGGAAGCGGCGGAAATCGATGATGCGCGGATAGGCCGAGCCGCCGGCAATGATGACCTTCGGCCGGTGCTCCTTGGCAAGCTTCTCGACCTCGGCCATGTCGATGAGGTGATCGTCGCGGCGCACGCCGTAAGGCACGACCTTGAACCAGCGTCCCGACAGATTGACCGGCGAGCCGTGAGTCAAATGGCCGCCGGCCGCGAGGTTGAGGCCCATAAACGTATCGCCGGGCTGCATCAGCGCCATGAACACTTCGGCATTGGCGGAGGCGCCGGAATGCGGCTGCACGTTGGCGAAGTTGCAGCCGAACAGCTTGGTGACGCGCTCGATGGCGAGGCGCTCGGCGATATCGACATATTGGCAGCCGCCGTAATAGCGCCGGCCCGGCAGGCCTTCGGCATATTTGTTGGTGAGCACCGAGCCTTGCGCCTCGAGCACGGCGCGGCTGACGATATTTTCCGATGCTATCAACTCGATCTCGTCGCGCTGGCGGCCGAGTTCGCCTTTCACGGCAGCAGCGACTTCCGGATCGCTGTCGCCGAGCGTTGCAGAAAAGAAGCTTTCCTCAGTGCCGGACGCGTGACCGGACGCTTGCGGGGTGACCGACATGCCTCACTCCTGGCGGACGGACGCCATCGGGCGGGTGATACACTGCCCGCCGGAAACATACCAGCGCGCGACCCAAGGCTTGGGATAATTCAGCAGATGGTGCCGCTATATTTAGGGTTTGGCCCCTCGCGGCACCAGATCGCAGAGACGGCTACGAGATCGCGGCATCATTTGCGTCGTTGCCGGGCTTGACCGGCAAGATCAATCAAGCCCGTAAAGCGCCTTGGCGTTGCCCGAATAGATCATCCGGCGCCGCTCGTCGCCGAGCTTTTGCGGCACCACGATCAGCGGGTCGTCGAAATCCCAGTGCGGATAGTCGCTGGAGAACAGGATGCGGTCGAGGCCGATCGCTTCCATGATGTCGATGAGGTGATCGGGATTATCCGGCTCCTCCATCGGCTGGGTCGTGACCCAAAAATGATCGTGGAGATACTCCGACGGCGCGCGCTTGAGATGCGGCAGGCCCGCGCGCATGCGCTTCCAGTTGCGGTCGAGGCGATGGCCGAGCGAGGGAATCCAGCCGAAGCCGGCTTCGATCATCACCATCCTCAATTGCGGGAACTGCTCGAACACGCCTTCCATGATCATGCTGGTCACCTGCGCCTGGCAGGCGTTGGAATGCTCGGTCATTTCCTCGATGTAGAACGACGGCCAGCCGGTGTTGCTCGCGGCGCGGCCGCTGTAGCCGAAAACGTGGACGCCGACCGGCAGCCCGGCTTCGCAGGCCGCTTCATAGATCGGCCAATAGCGGCGGCGGCCCATCAATTCGCTGGTGCGCGTGAGCATCAGCACGTGGGCGAAACGGCGATCGCCGGCACGGCGGCGGATTTCCTGGCGCGACGCTTCCGGGTCTTCGTAGGGCACCAGCAGCGAGGCCTTGAGCCGCGGGTCGAGCGCGTTCCAGTGATTGAGCTGGAACTCGTTGGCGGCGAAAGCGAGCGCGGCGCTGTATTCATCGTTCTGCTCGCCCTGCCCCGACGGCGACAGCGGATTCATGATGCCGTATTCGATGCCGTAGAAATCGAGATGCTGCTCGCGCATGAACTCATAATTGCTGGCCGGCAGGCCGCCGTCCGGCGGCCATGAATCGCGGCGCGATGCCAACGGCTGGCCCTTGGGATAGGGGAAGCCTTTGACATAGCCGTGGTGCGAGCGCGCGCCGTAAGTCTGCGCATAGTCCCACCAGCGATTGCTCAGATAGGGCCGAAAGTCTTCAAGCGAGCTCTTGGGGTGGATATCGCAGTCGATGATTTGCAGCTTGGTCTTGGCGCTGCGATCGACTTGCCGGGCCTCGATGTTCATGGCGCATCCCCTACCGGGAACCTTGATTCATTCGACTTTTATATTGGCAGCTTTAACACGGTCTCGCCAGCAGACGACCTCCTTGTTGAACAGGCTTGCAATTCCTGCGGGCTAGCGATTGCAGGGGCAAGAACGGCGGCCGTGCTAGACTGGCCTTGCCAAACGCGCGGAGCGCGCTTCGATCTTAACCGCGTCTCGCGGCCCCGTCCGGCCTCTGGCCCGAGCCGCTAAAATTATTCGGCGCATTGTCGAACAGGCGCCGGGCCGAACGTCATTGACCAGGCGGCGCATGGGACCGCCGGTACACAGGAGAATGCCATGAAGTACCTGTTGATGATCTACGGCAACGAAGCCGGCATGCAATCCGCCAAGAAAGCGGACATCGATCAGATGATGGCCGCCTACGGGGCCTACACCGAGGCGCTCAGCAAGGCCGGCGTCATGGTCGACGGCAACCGGCTGCAGCCCTCGACCTCCGCGACCACGGTGCGAACGAGCGGCGGCAAGACCAACGTGCTTGACGGCCCCTATGCCGAGACCAAGGAGCAGCTCGGCGGCTATTACATGATCGACGTTCCGGATCTCGATGCCGCCTTGTCCTGGGCGGCACGCTGCCCCGGCGCGAGCGTCGGCGCCATCGAGGTGCGCCCGATCTGGGCCATGTAGATTCGAGGTGTAGACTCGATCGTGTAGCTTCGATCTGGCCCGATGCACGACGCAAACGCGCTCAGCCGTGACACCGCGGAAACCGTCGCGCGGGGCAGCTACGGCAAGCTGGTTGCGTTTCTTGCCGCACGCACCGGCGACGTCGCGGGGGCGGAGGATGCTCTATCCGAAGCCTTCGCGGCCGCTTTGGTGGACTGGCCCGCGACGGGAATCCCGGACAGTCCGGAAGCGTGGCTTGTCGCCGTCGCACGCCGCAAGGCCGTCGATGCCGGCCGCCGACGACGCAGCGCCGAGCAGGCCGCGCCGCATCTGCGCTTGATCGCACAGGAGCTTCACGATCTCGCCGCCAACTCCGCCGACAACGCGGTCATTTCGGACGAGCGCCTGTCGCTGATGTTCGCCTGCGCGCATCCCGCCATCGACGCCGGATTGCGCGCGCCACTTATTCTGCAAACCATCCTGGGTTTCGACGCGTCGACCATCGCGTCAGCGTTCCTGATTTCACCAACGACCATGGGCCAACGCCTGGTGCGCGCCAAGGCGAAGATCAAGCAAGCCGGCATTCCATTTCGCGTGCCCGAGCGCGACGAGCTCGGTGGCCGCTTGGCTGCGGTGCTCGAAGCGATCTATGCGGTCTTTGCCGAAGGCTGGACCGATCCCGCCGGCACCGAGACGCGCCGCCGCAATCTCGCCGAAGAGGGCATCTGGCTGTGCCGCCTTGTCACGACGCTGCTCCCCGGCGAGCCCGAGGCGCTCGGACTGCTGGCACTGATCCTCCATGCCGAAGCGCGGCGCGCGGCGCGGCGTGACTCCCATGGCGACTATGTGCCGCTTGCCGATCAGGACCCGGCATCTTGGGATCACGCCATGATCGAGGAAGCCGAAGCCGCCTTGTCGCGCGCAAGCCGGATGGGCGTGATCGGCCGCTATCAGCTCGAGGCCGCGGTGCAATCCGCCCACGTCGTTCGCCGGCGCACCGGCAGGTCCGACTGGGCGGCGATCGAACGGCTCTACGAAGCGCTCGCCGCCATCACCAACTCACCCGTGGTGACCATCAATCGCGCCATCGCGGTCGCTCAGACCCGCGGCCCCTATGCGGGCATCGCGCTGCTCGACACGGTGTCGGCAGACCCGCGGCTCGCCGAGTATCAGCCCTATTGGGCGGCGCGCGCCGAGCTCCTCGCCCAAGCCGGCTACATCACCGCCGCGGAGCAGGCTTATGACTACGCGATCGGCTTCGAGGCCGATCCTGCGGTCCGCCGCTTTCTGCAAAGGCGACGCGCCGCGCTCCACGGCGAAGCGAGCAAGAAGAAGTCTCAGACCGAGATCACGCGGTCGAGATAAAGCTTCCAATTGCCGCCCGTTGGCGTTTGGCCCGAGAGCCAGGTGCCCGTCACCTTGCCTTCCCATTCGACCGGCAGAACCATGCCGCGCAGGAAACGCGCCGCCATCTGCGGCGAGCTCCAGGCGATCACCGTGTCCGAGCCGGTCTCCCACCACGCGTCGCCCGGCGCCAGGTCGCGGTGCGATTCCGCATCCTGCTGCACGTTGAACGTGCCTTCGAGGAGACAGCGGATTCCCGGACCCGGGTGCTGATGACGGTCGGCGATGCGGCCGGCGGCGCTGATGATCTGGTCGAGCCGGAACAGCCAGCGCGTTCCCTCCGGCATATAGAGGCTCGTGATCACGCGCGACATCCGCAGGCTGGAAAAGACGCCTGCACCGACATGCAGCGCCGGCGGCATGTTCGGCGCCGCAAGCTCCCAGCGCCACACCTGGCTCCATTCGCCGGCCGATTTCAACGCGAGCGCGCCGTCGCAATAAAGCGCCTCGTCCGCGCTCGCTACCTCACCGTTGATGGCGACGCGGCCGTGGCGCACGTAGAGCAAGCGGTGGGCCGGCGCGAGGGCCGGTGTGGTCGCGCCATCCGTGGCGACCTGGTCGTGATAAAGGTTTAATGTGAAGGGCATCGCAGGAATGTAGCCCGGATGGAGCGAAGCGCAATCCGGGGACGACGGTGAGGCTTCCATGCCGCTCGCGGATTTCGCGGAGCCTGTCGTCGGGCCGGCCACTTCGGGCCGCACCCGTTGGCTCCATCCGGGCTACAATTGCTACAATCGCCCTATGACACCAGACCCACGCATCGCTGACCTCATTGAGGCCGGAGAAATCCGGCTCGGATTATTCTTGCCGCAATACGCCAAGGATGCCGCCGGCGGCGAATGCCGCGGCATCGGCATCGGTTTTGTCGCCATCGCGATGATGCGCGCGCTGGCGGAGCGTCTCGGCATCGCCATGCGCGTCGTCGAGTTTCCGACGCCGCCGACGACGGTCGAGGGCATCAAGGCCGGCGCGTGCGATTTGACTTTCATGGGCATCGAGCCATCGCGCACCGCCGTCCTGGACTTCACGGCGCCGGTCGTGCAGTTCGACTACACGTTCATGGTGCCGGTTGGCTCGCCGCTGCAACACGCGGCGGCCTGCGACCGTCCGGGGCTTCGGATCGCGGTGGTGCGCGGTCACGCTTCGACGCTTGAACTCACCCGCATCGCCAAGCACGCCGAGCTGATCGGTTTCGATCTTCCCGACGACGCTTTCGACCTGTTGCGCAGCGGCAAGGCCGACGCGTTCGCGGCGCCGCGCGAAGTGCTGCTCGACTACGCGGCCAAGCTGCCGGACTCGCGCGTGCTCGCGGACGCTTACGGGGTGAACAATGTCGGCATCGCCGTCGCCAAGGGGCACGCCGGGCGGCTCGCCTTCATCAGCGCTTTTGCCGAAGACGCCAAGGCCTCAGGCCTCGTCGGCGAGATCATCGCGCGCGGCGGTTTGCGCGGCTTCCGCGTCGCGCCGCGTAGCGCTTAAAGCTTCGTCGTCGCCGGAATAGCCGGCGCGCCGAGGCCGTCGCGGCCGTAGATGTCCTCGCGGAATTGCACGACGCCGTCGGAGGCCGACCAGGCCGTCACATAGACCCAGTGCAGCGGCACCGGCTTTGCGAGCTTCGCATCCTTGCGGTCACCCGATGCGATGACCCGGTCTATCTCCTCGGCAGACCAGCCTTTGGTCTCGTCCAGCAGCCAGCCGACGAGCCGGCGAACGCCCTGCACGCGCACGCAGCCCGACGAATGAAAGCGGAAATCGTCGCCGAACAGGTTTTTCAGCGGCGTGTCGTGCATATAGACGCCGTACTGGCTCGGAAAATTGATGCGGATCGTGCCGAGCGAATTCTTGGCGCCGGGATCCTGCTTGAACGAGTAGTGGGTCGCGTCCTCCGAATACCAATTGATGTCGGAGGGCTGCAGCTCTTTTTGTTTACTGTCCAGGATGCGGATGTGGTTTTCGGTGAGATAATCCGGCTGATCCTGCATTTTCGGGATCAGGTCCTTGCGCACGATCGAGGCCGGCACCGTCCAGAACGGATTGAAGTTGATCTCGACGATCTTGCTGTTGATGTCGGGCGACGCGCGATCGGGCTTGCCGACCACCGCGGTGTGCCGCGACACGGCGACGTCGTTCTCGATCGCCTCGATCCGGGCCGCCGGAATGTTGCACACCACGTAACGCGGGCCGAGATTGGTGGTGAGCGTCTTCAGCCGTGCGATATTGACCTTGAGCTGATCGCGCCGGATCGCGGCCGGCACGTTCATGGCGATCAGCGTTGCCTGACGCACGGCGCCGTCGATCGTCAGGCCATGACGCGCCTGGAAGCGGCGCACCGCGGCCTCGACATAGGAATCATAAACGTCGTTGCCGACCGCGCTCGGATCGAGATCGCCCGACCGCGACAGCCGTTCGCGCAATTCGACGACGGCGGGGTGCCGGTTGCCGATGCGCAATTCATCGACCGGGGGGACCTGCGGCCAGCCGCCGCGATCGACGATTGCGTCATAAGCTTGGATCGCCTTCTCGGTGATCTGCGCCGTCGCCGGCGACAGCATCGGCACCGAGGCCTTCGGCATCTTGATGCTGCGGGAGGCCTGGTCGAAGTCCTGGCCGAAGCCGCCGCGCTGGCCCTCGTCCATCAGCGCATCGAGGGCGGCATCTTCGGCGCGGGCGCCGCGCGTGAGGGCGCCGGTCAGCGCCGCAGCGCCGGCGCATTGCCTGAGAAAGGTGCGCCTATCAAAACCGACCTGGCTGCGCTCGCCCAGTTCCCTTGTGGGTCTTTTCATGAAGCTCGTCCTGGCGAAAGCGGCGCCCCGTCCCCGCTTAGCACGGTGAACGCACGCTGCCCAAGACCTTTGGTAAAGGCTTCCGCTCAGAGCCCGCCGATAAGCGCACATGCAAAAAAGACCCCGGCATTGGCGCCGGGGCCCAGTTACGCCAGTACAGCGGAAACGCTGGCGACAGGAATCGCTTGTTTTACAGGCGGTATAGAATCTGATCGGTCCAGAAGCGCTCGAGGCGGTGCAGCGCCTTGTTGAGCACGCTGAACTCGTCGGCGTTGATGCCGCCGACCTGCTCCACCGTGCGCACGTGCTTCTGGTAGAGCGCATCCACCACGTCGCGCACGTCGCGGCCCTTCTCGGTGAGCTTGATGCGCACCGAACGGCGGTCGACACGCGAGCGCTGATGGTCGAGAAAGCCCATCTCGACGAGTTTCTTGAGGTTGTAGGAGACGTTGGAGCCGAGATAGTAGCCGCGCGTGCGCAGTTCGCCTGCGGTCAATTCCTTGTCGCCGATGTTATAGAGGAGCAGCGCTTGCACCGAATTGATGTCGGCGCGGCCGCGGCGATCGAACTCGTCCTTGATGACGTCGAGGAGACGACGGTGCAGGCGCTCGACTAAGGTCAGCGCCTCCAAGTAGTGCGGTCGGATATGGTCGAAGCGCGCCTCACGATCGGCAGGCTCGACCGTCTTGACGACGGCTTTCATGTTGACGCCTTTCCCAAGTCTATTTTGTTTCAAGTCTTTATTATCGACGGGCCCTGTCTCCCGTCGTATGGCGCAGACACTACTGCCCGAGGGTCTAAGATCAGTTTAAATAACAGACTAAAAATAGGGTTTATTCGCCGGTCTGCGCGCCGGGATTGAGCCTAAATTTGTGATGGATTCCGAGGCGCTTTGTTCACCGAGACGCGCGTGATAAAACGGTTTTGCCGCCTCGAAGGCTGCCCGACCGCTTCAGCCAGATCACAATCGGCGCACGCGAGGTTCGGCCAACCGCAAGTGTTGCCGCCAAGGCGCGATGCTTTCCCAAACGTAATCATATTTCGTCGAAAGCGATCAAAGACACGGCCGGACCCTCATTCAAAGGGTTGTCGAACGGCACCCACTTCACACAAGGAATTATAATTGTCCGGGACGCCACGCGACGACGCTCGAAACGCCTCTCAGAATGAACCCGGGACCGGCGAGGTGGCTATTGCGCAAGCCATTGTGGTCCCTTAATTACCGCGGCGGACGGGGGAGTGTCCCGAGTGGCAAAGGGGGCGGACTGTAAATCCGCTGGCTTACGCCTTCGTAGGTTCGAGTCCTACCTCCCCCACCATCCTGCTTCGCGGGATCGCGTCGGCGTATGTCACTGCATCGGTGCGAGCGAAACCGGCTTGCCGATACGACCTTCGCCGAAGGCATAAGTCGCCGCGATATAGAACAGAGCGCCGAGAATAGCTCCGATCAGCCAACCCCAGTCGCCGACTTCGAGGATGATCCCATAGGCGCCAAGGAACGCGAGGCCGATCGACACTAGGCCGGCTGCGCCGAGCGCGACCAGCGCGGCCCGGTTCCAGCCGTTGCGGTAGTGGAGCGAACCTTTGGCCGACATCGTGTAGAGGTCTTCGATGACGACCTGTTGGCGCTTCACCCAATAGAAGTCCGCCACGATGATTCCGAACATCGGGCCGAGCACGGCGCCGAAGATCGACACGAAAATCGTGATCGCCTGTGAGCTCGACACGAACAGCCAGGGGCACACCAGGACGGACAGGATCGACGTGATCAGGCCGCCGATGCGAAAGCTGATCCGCTTCGGATTGAGGTTGGCGATGTCGTAGGCGGGCGACACGAAGTTGGCGACGATATTGATGCCCATGGTCGCCACGATGAAGGTCAGCGAGCCGAGAATGACGATCGCCGGATTGCCGATGCGCTCGACGATGCGCACCGGGTCCATGATGGCCTCGCCGAAGACTTTGACGGTGCCGGCCGTGACGATGACGGTGATGATGGAAAAGACCAGGAAGTTGATCGGCAGGCCGAGAAAGTTTCCCAGGATCATCGAGGGCCGGTCCTTGGCGAAGCGGGAGAAGTCGCCGAAGTTGAGCAGCAGTGCGGCGAAATAGGCGACGATCAGCATGGCCGCGTTCGCCATGTGGCCGAGGCTCGAACCGGCCGCGGGCGGCGCCAGCGCAAGCGACAGGCTCGACAATCCGGTCTGGGACAAGATCCAAATTGCCAGTGCAAACATCACGACGTAAACCGCCGGCCCGCAGAAATCGATGAATTTGCGGATCGTCTCCATGCCGTTGAGAAAGATCAGGAGCTGGAACAGCCACATGAACAGGAAGCTTCCCCAGCCGAGCGGCGTGAGCCCGAGGAACCCGCCTTCCCGCAACGCCTGCGCGCTTGGCGCAAGTGTGATGACCAGAACCTCGACCGCCTTGGATGCGAAATAGGTCTGCACGCCGTACCAGACGATGCCGACGACGCCGCGCACCACGGCGGCAAGGTTCGCGCCGACGACGCCGAACGACATGCGCGCCACCACCGGATAAGGCACGCCGTATTTGAGCGATGGGCCGCCGATCAGATTCATCAGGAGGAAAACAACGGTGATGCCGGCCGCCATGGAAACCAGCACTTGCCAGCCGGTCAGGCCAAGGAAGAACAGGCTCGCCGCGAAGGTGTAACCGCCGACGGAATGCACGTCGGACATCCACATGGCGAAAATATCGAACCAGCCCCAGTGGCGGCCCGCCGGCGCAACCGGCGCGAGGTCTTCGTTGTAGAGCCTGGGGTCCGCGCCGGGCAGCGCCAGCACCGGACCCGAGGACGAAGAATGGCCAGACATCCGTTCACTCCATCAAGACGCGCCGGCGCAACTTGAGCTCCCGGCCTGCAAAAGGCGGGCCATTCGCGCACTCAGGGGCGCTTGCGGTCAGTGCGGGTCGACGCTGAAACTGCGAGGCTTCGCGCCCGACCGCCAGATGCCGGCCATGGTGAGATAGGCCGATTCAATCTGCCGCGTCGCGCGTGCAGTATCAAACAGCGGGAACGTGTTTCGGTTGCGCGCCAGCTTGTCTCGGATCGACGCGAGCCGCGCCGGATCGCGCGCCAGGCTGAGGGCAAGCGCCTCGTATTCGGCCGCAGAGCGGGTGATCAGTTCGTCGAGACCCACGGCCTTGAGCAGGCTCGCGGCGACGCGTCCCGCAAAGGTCGCGCCCAGGCACGTGAGCACCGGCAATCCGGCCCATAGCGCGTCGCTCGCCGTGGTGTGTGCATTGTAAGGCAGCGTGTCGAGGAACAGGTCCGCCAGCCGCTGCCGCGCCAGGTGTTCCGCCATTGCGATTTTCGGTGCGAAGATCAGCCGATGCGGCGGGACCCCGCGCTTCTGCGCCTCCGCACGCAGGTTTGCGCAGGCCGCTGCGCTTCCCTCCAACAGCCAAAGCACGCTGTTGCCGACCTGATGCAGAAGCCGCAGCCAAATCGCGAAAGTCTCCGGCAGGATTTTTTGCGGATTGTTGAAACAGCAAAACACAAAGGCATCGTCGGGCAGGCCGCATTCGGCGCGGCGCAGCGTGCGTTGCGCGATCGGCCGCCGGTCGTCGTTGATTTGATAGGTGTCGGCGAGCCGAACGATCTTTTCGGAATAAAACCCGTTCTGCTCTTCGGGGATCACCGTCGCATCGGCGAGGATGTAATCGACATAGGGCGCGCCCACCGTTCCCGGGTAGCCCAGATAGTTGACCTGGATCGGCGCGGCGCGGCGGGCAAGCACGCCGAGGCGGTGATCCTTGGTGAACCCCATCAGGTCGACGGCGATGTCTATTTCATGCCGACGCATGAGATCGGCGATGGCCTGATCGCTGTGGCCGTGGACGTCGACGAAGTTTTCGAACGCCGCCGTCAATCTTTGCCGCATCGGCGAATGATCGTCGGGCCCGAACGAGATCGCGGTGATTTCGAACCGCGATTTGTCGTGGTGCTCGAACAATCCCGCCGTCAGATAGGCGGTCGCGTGCTCGCGGAAGTCCGCCGACAGATAAGCGATGCGAAGACGCTCGTGGGCATAGATTTCGCCCTGCCAGATTTGCGGATGGCTCGGCTGGTGCAGGACGTAACTCCGCGCGCATTGCAACTGATCGGCTGCCGACGAGGGAATGGCGACAACGGCGTAGGGAACGCTCAACGGCTTGCCCTCTCGTATCATCGAAAGCAGCCGCGCGATCTCATCGTCGAGATTGGTCCAATCGCAGATGCGCAGCTTGGACAAAAGACGCGGCGGAAGCAGAACCTCGGCGTCGGCGAGTTCCGGCTGCAGCGCGATGGCGCGATCGAAACTGGCAAGCGCCTCGTCGTGGTGTGCGGCGGCGATAAGGGCGGTACCGCGGTTGAACCAATCCGCGTGGGAGTCCGGCGCCAGCGCCAAGGCCCGATCGTAGCTCTCGATCGCTTCTTCAGGACGTGCCATTTCGGCGAGGAGATCGGCACGGTTGGCGTGGGCCCGCGCCAGGTCGGGCGCCAGCGCGACGGCGCGATCGAAGCTCGCCAAGGCTTCATCGCGTCGCGCCAGCGCGCCAAGGGCGCGCCCCAAGATCACATGCGCGTCGGCATGCTGCGGATTGCCGGCGAGCGACCGGCGGGCGTGTTGAATTCCTTCCTCAAAGCGTCCCTGTTGGCAGGCGATCAGTGCGAGGTAGTAGTGCGCGTCGGCATTGTCCGGATCGTCGCGCAGCACCTCGGCATAGCGTGCGGCCGCCTCGGCGACGGCACCGCGCCGATGCAGCGCCAGCGCATGCTGCAGCAAAACGCTTGTCGGCGTATTTGTCATCGCGGTGAAGGAGGGGAGCGGATACCGCGCTGTCAAGCGCAAACAGAATTGCCAAGCTTCCGACCGCATGAAAGAAACAAACATGCGCGAACGCCGATGGCGGCCGAAACGCCCCCGACCGCATCATAATGACCGCAGCGAACGCCGCCGCGGCGAGCCCGGCGATGCGGTCGTCCTCTACGGCTGGCACACCGTCACCGCGGCGCTCGTCAATCCGGCGCGGCGCTTCCGCCGCCTGTTGGCGACCGAGAACGCGGTGCGGCGTCTTGCCGAGGAGAATATTGCTCTGCCGGTCGCCCCCGAGCTGGTGCGGCCGGACGCGCTCGCGGCGCGGCTCACGCCGGACGCCGTGCATCAGGGATTGATCGCGGAAGCCGATCCCCTGCCCTCGCCCGATATCGCCGACATGCCCGCAAACGGCATCGTGCTCGTGCTCGATCAGATCACCGATCCGCACAACGTCGGCGCCATCTTGCGCACGGCCGCCGCGTTCGCGGTGAATGCGGTTGTCACCACGGCGCGGCACAGCCCGGAGGCAACCGGGGTGCTGGCGAAGTCGGCTTCCGGCGCACTGGAACTGGTGCCGATCGTGCTGGTGCAAAACCTGGCGCGCGCTCTGACGGCGCTCAAGGAGCGCGGCTTTCTGGTCGTCGGCCTGGACAGCGCCGCGCCTGACGATCTTGCCGCCGTCGAGCTCAATGCGCCTCTCGCGCTCGTGCTTGGCGCGGAGGGCCGAGGGCTTCGGCAGTTGACCGGCGCGACGTGCGACCGCCTGGCGCGGCTCGATCTGCCGGGCGCGATCAAGAGTCTCAATGTGTCGAATGCCGCGGCGCTCGCGCTTTACATCGCCAGCCGCGCGACCCTGTAACAAGAAAAGGCCCGCGCCAGGCGGGCCTTCATCGATCTCGCGTCGGCGGTTCAATGCTCGATGTAGCCAGGCCGTGGGTACATCCGCCAATGCGTTGCCGCCGGATGGTACGGGCGGGCGTAATAGCGCGGCCGTCCGTACGCGCCGTAAGCATAACGGCGATAATACGGGCGACCTGCATAGCCGCCCGAAATATAGGGATAAGAGGTCACCGGCGCGTAGGCGGAGACCGGGTCATAGGTGCGATAAGGCTCCGTGAGTCCGGGCCCGGCATATTCCGGTCCCTGATTGACCACGTAGATCGGATTGGCCGCGATCGCGGGCGCCACGTACGGCACGGCGGCACCGCAATTGCAGCCGCCGACGTAGATCGGCGCCGGCGCAATCGGCTGCACGTAGGTGGTGACCGGCACGGCGTAAGTCACGACCGGGGCGGCGTAGACATAGCCGCCGCCGCAACCGCCGCAGCCGCCGGAATAACCGCCCCAACCGCCGTAGCCCCAACCGCCGCCGTAACCCCAGCCGCCGCCATAGCCCCAGCCGCAGCAACCGGCGAATGCGGTCGTAATGCCAAGAGTAAAGAAGGTGGCGATCGCCACCAGGATCGTGCGGTAGAAAGACATGACACTCCCTTACATAACTGCCTCGCAAGGAGGCGGGTGAGAGCGGACCGTCGCGCGATCCGCCGACGACGTCACGGAACTGCGTTGCCCGGATTTGGACCCGGCATATTCGGATGCCCGCCGTTTGCACCTCGCGGCGCAACGCGCCTGCGTCCAAACGTTGGCGACACGACGACCGGCGGCATAGGGTACGGCGCGTAGGTCGTGACCGGCCCTGGCGCGGACTCGCTCGACCAGGAGCGGAAGTAACTGGGCGCCGGCGGCGGCTTCGGGTAATTCGGCGGCGGCACGACCTCGTGGCGCCCATAGCCGGGTTTCTTGTTGTCCCTGGGGTAGTAATTCGGAACGGCAGCTTCGGGGACCGCCGCCGTAACGGGGCAATAGGTCACCACAGGTACTCCCGCGCCTGGACGGTCGAGGCCGAACTCGCCGTCGACCACGCACCACGAGGCGTCTACGCCGTTGATGTAAACCGGCACGCCGGCCTTGCCCGGAATGACGATCTCCGGCTCGCGTTGAGCAAACGCGGGCGAGGCACTCGCAGCAAGCAGCACGGCCGCTTGAACAAAACGCATGTTTGATCCGGTACTTCCGCTGATGAGCCGTACCTTACGGACATCCCAGGACAAATTCGTTTAAATCAGCGCGGCCAAATCACTGAATTATCGGGTAACATTAACTGCTAGCTACTCCTGCGCCCGGGCCGGAGAGAGCAGTGCCGGTTGCAGGCGCGACTTTCGGCTTACGACCTCTTGCGGACAGACAGAATAGCGCCCGCGCACTAGCCTTGCCGTGGGGGTTGACCGTCGCGGCTAGGCCGCGGCCGTGAAGCAATCCCTCGCGACCACAATAGGGGGATCCGTCCATGACCACCATGGCAGTGAATACGCCAGCCACGGGAGGCATGACGAGCGAGCAACGCCTCGTCATCTTCGCTTCGTCGCTTGGCACCGTTTTCGAATGGTACGACTTCTACATCTACGGAACACTCGGCGTGTTCCTCGCCAAATACTTCTTCTCCAACGTACCGGCGAATGTCGGCTTCATCTTCGCACTGCTGGCGTTTGCCGCGGGCTTTGCGGTGCGCCCGTTCGGCGCGCTGATTTTCGGCCGGCTCGGCGACATGATCGGCCGTAAATACACGTTCCTGATCACCATGACGCTGATGGGCATCGGCACATTCTTTATCGGCGTGGTGCCCGGTTACGCGACGTGGGGCATCCTGGCGCCGATCGTGCTGATCGGCTTGCGCCTGGTCCAAGGCCTCGCTCTCGGCGGCGAATACGGCGGTGCGGCGATTTACGTCGCCGAGCACGCGCCGTCGAACAAGCGCGGCTACTACACGTCGTGGATTCAGACCACGGCGACGCTTGGCCTGTTCATGGCCCTGCTTTTGATTCTTGGCATCCGCACCGCGATGGGCGAGACCGAGTTCGGCGATTGGGGCTGGCGCATTCCGTTCCTGCTCTCCGCCATTCTGCTCGCGGTCTCGATCTGGATCCGGCTCAAGCTCAACGAATCGCCGCTGTTCCGACGCATGGTCGAGGAAGGCAAGCAGTCGAAACGGCCGCTCTCGGAAGCCTTCGGCGAATGGTCGAACCTCAAGATCGCGATCCTGGCACTGCTCGGCGCCACCGCCGGCGAAGCCGTGGTCTGGTATGGCGGACAGTTCTACGCGCTGTTCTTCCTGACCCAGACCCTGAAGGTACCGGGCGTATCCGCGCAGATCATGATCGCCATTGCGCTTCTGATCGGGACACCCGGCTTCATCATCTTCGGCGCGTTGTCTGACAGAATCGGCCGCAAGCCGATCATGCTGGCCGGCTTCGCGCTCGCGGTGGTGACGTACTTCCCGCTCTTCCAGGGCATCACCCACTTCGCCAATCCGAAGCTCGAGAATGCGCTGGCCAATGCGCCGGTGACGGTGACCGCCGATCCGTCCGAATGTTCGTTCCAGTTCAAGGCGACGGGCACCGAGAAGTACACAACCGGATGCGACAACATCAAAAGCGCACTGGTGAATCTGTCGGTGAACTACAACAACGTCACCGCACCTGCAGGAACGAAAGCGAGCGTGAAGATCGGTGATCAGACAATCGCCGCCGACACTGCGAACCTTCCCGCCGCCATCGCCGCGGCCGTGAAGAACCATGGCTATCCGGCGAGCGCCGATCCGAACGACATCAATTATCCGATGACGGTGCTGTTGCTCGTCATTCTGGTCGTCTACGTGACCATGGTGTACGGGCCGATCGCCGCATGGCTGGTGGAGTTGTTCCCGACCCGCATCCGCTACAGCGGACTGTCGCTGCCCTACCACATCGGCAACGGCTGGTTCGGCGGATTCCTGCCGGCGACCGTGTTCGCCATCGTGGCCGCGACCGGCAACATCTATTCCGGCCTGTGGTATCCGATCATCGTTGCCGCGATGAGCTTCGTGGTGGCCTTGATCTTCCTGCCGGAGACCAAGGATCGCGACATCTCGCACATGGCGTGAATGTAAAGCGTTACAGGCGAGCGGGACGGCCGATGGCCGTCCCGCTTTTTGATTTCAACGGCTTTCCGGCCAGATCAGCCGGCGGGCGATAAAATTACGCAACATTGCGGCGGTACCGCACAAGATCGCGAAAGCCGCCGCCGCGCCGGCGCATTCCCTTATCACCGCCGCTGTCGAATGGGCCTCGCTCGACGGACCGAGCAGCTTGAACAGGGCCGCGGCCAATCCGATGCCGGCGCCGTAAACCGCAGCGCGGGTTGGACGCCACTCTTGTGTGTGCTCTCCGGACAGCCAAAGCGACGGCAACGGCATATTCGCCCGTCCAGCAGAAGCTCTCTAGATGAGGTGACGCTTATTCGGCGGCTTCGACGTGCGCCGCGGCGCCAGGCGCCAGCACGCCCGCGAGGTCCGGCAACGTCAAGCGCAAAATTGTCGTCTCATCGCGCGCAACCAAGTCGGCCTCTTCACCCTCGTCGAGATGGAGGGCGGTGTATTGCCGATACGGGCCCTCATGCGCGATCCCCGTGCCGGAGAGCACGAGATAGACGCTGCGTGGGGCGGCCCGATAGGCGGTGCCGCGTGCGACTTTGACGAGCGAGGCCGCGCAGTTGCGCTCGGTAAACGTGCCGAGCGGCTTTTCCGAAACGCCGGCGGCGATCGGCACCCATTCATAGTGGCTTGGATCGACCATGATGGGATCGCGGTAGCGCGGCTTCGGATATTCCATGCGCTGACCGTGCATGTGCTCCCAGATCGCCTGGTAACCATCGACGTTGCGGCGGCCCTCGACATCGTCGTTGCGGCGGAAAATGCCGTCCTTGAAGGTGCCGAATTTCTTGAGCTCCTCGGTGCCGGCGTAAACCTGCTCCCGCGAGAGATAGCCGCTGCCGCTGGCGCTACCGAATTGCAGCACCGCGGTGACCGAGCGGCCTTCCGAGCTCTGCGGACCGTAGGCAGCGCCTTCCGGGAAATAGCCGAACGTGCCGGCCGCCATCTTGCCATTGCGATCAAAATTCATCGTGCCTTCGAGCTGGAAGCGGAACTGATCGAAATTGTGCCGGTGACGCGGCGAGGAGAAGTCGCCTTCAAGCTGGCCGATATTGAACTGGAAGTTGCCGAGCGTGCCGGGCGTGCCGTTCAGAAGGTGCCGGTAATGAAATGTGCCGCCGCGATGCTGGAGACCGCGTTTCCACTCCACGTCGTCGAAATGCACGATTTTCATAGCCGCATCCTTCGAAGTTGGCGTTCCTCACCAGATTTCATCCTACCGCGTCCTGGCGCGTCTGTCAGGTTGCTTCGCGCCGCGCGCGAACAAGGACGCGCCGGGGTCTCGATGGACCGGTGTAATGGCAATATGTCGCACGTCATAGCTGCACCACGTCTCGATCTTCGGTCGTACATCCCGCCCCCCGCCCCTGCCGCGGCTCGATCGCCAATACGCCTGCGCTAGTCGCCGCCGAAATACTCCACTAACATCGCCTCCACCGCGTGTGGGGTCGCAAAGATTCCACAAGTCAATGCCTGCGCCGGTTCTTGCGTCACCGCCGGCGTAGCCAGTCGCCGAATGCCAGTGAGGAGCGTTCATGGAAACGGACATGCTGCATTCCGCAGCTCATGCCCTGCTGATCATCCTTGATCCGGTGCGGATGGTCTATCTGTTCGGTGGCGTCTGCATGGGTCTCTCCCTCGGCATTCTTCCGGGCATCGGCGGCGTTGCCGGAACCGCCCTGCTGCTGCCTTTCACCTATAACCTCGATGCGCCGACGGCCTTTGCGCTCCTGCTGGGCCTCGGCGCCACCACCACCACGGCCGACCCGATCGCCGCGATCCTGTTCGGGGCGCCGGGCCACGCCGCTTCCGCGGCAACGACGCTCGACGGCTATCCGATGACGCGGCGTGGCGAGGCGGGGCGCGCGCTGGGCGCCTCCTATATGGCAGCGCTCATCGGCGGATTGTTCGGCGCTGCGCTGATGGCGGTCGCGCTTCCGGTGCTGCGTCCGATCATTCTCTATATCGGATCGCCGGAACTGCTCGGCGTCGCCGTGTTCGGGATTTCCATGGTGGCGGTGCTGTCCGGCAACGCGCCGCTGCGCGGCCTCACCGCCGCATGCTTCGGCATGATGCTGGCCATGATCGGCACCGATCCGCAGTCGGGCACGCTGCGCTGGACCATGGATACGCTTTACCTCTGGGACGGCCTGCCGCTGGTGCCGCTCACGCTCGGCGTTTTCGCGCTGCCGGAATTGTGCGATCTCGCCATCGGCCGCATGGCCGTCGTCCAGGAAGGCCAAACCATCGACACCAAGACCGGCATGCTGCTCGGCGTCCAGGATTGCATGCGGCACTGGTTCCTGATCCTGCGCTGCTCCTGGATCGGCTCGGCCATGGGAGCGATCCCCGGCATCGGCGCCTCGGTGATCGACTGGATTTCCTACGGCCACGCCCTGCGCACCGAAAAAGGCGCGGCCAAGACCTTCGGCACCGGCGACGTGCGCGGCGTCATCGCCGCCGAGAGCGCGACCAACGCCCGCGAAGGCGGCGCGCTGGTTCCGACCGTCGCGTTCGGCGTGCCGTCGAGCGCCGGCATGGCGATTCTGCTCGGCGCGTTCCTCATCCATGGGCTCGTCCCAGGCCCGGAGATGCTCACCAAGCACCTCGACCTCACCTATTCGATGGTGTGGAGCATCGCCATCGCCAACATTTTGGGTTCCGGCCTGTGCTTTGCATTCAGCGGCCAACTCGCGAAGATAGCGACGCTGCGTTACACGCTGTTCATGCCCTGCGTGCTGAGCCTCGTCTATATCGGCGCGTTCGAATCGTCGCGGAACTGGGGCGACCTGTTCTCGCTGATGTTCTTTGGCGCGCTCGGCTGGGCGATGAAGCACAATAAGTGGCCGCGTCCGCCGCTGGTGCTCGGCTTCATCCTCGGCGACGTGATCGAGCGCTACATGTTCATCTCGATCGAGCGCTACGGCGTGAGCTGGATGTTGCGGCCGGTTGTCGTCGTCATGTTCGTCATGGCGGGTCTGTCGCTGCTGCGCCCGCTGCTGCAGGACGTGCGCGGCCATGGCGGCTTCAAGAAGATGGTCTCGCAGTGGGGCCACCCGCTGTTCTCGACCAACAATCTCTTCCCCGCGGCACTGTTGTGTCTGTTCATCGTGATGCTGTCGCAATCGTTCGACTGGGCATTCGCCGCGCGCATCATTCCGACCATCGTCGGCACCGGCGCGGTCCTGTTCTGCACGCTGAGCTTGGTCAACGATATTTTCGGCCTGCACGAGCGCGGCGGCGCCGCAGCCGCCAGCGGCGACGACGCCGTGTCGCAGAAGATCCATATGGATATCGCATCGAAGACGGCTCACTTGCCGACCAAAACCATCCTGACGCGCGGCGGCCTGTTTTTCGGCTGGATGGCGAGCTTCATGGCGGTCATGGCGGTGATCGGTCTGATCCCGACCGTGCCGATCTTCATCACCTCCTATATGCGGATCGAGGGGCGCGAGCCGTGGAAGATCGTCATACCTATGGCGACCGCCGTGGTGCTGCTGATCTACGTGGTGTTCGACCAGCTCCTGGCCATTCCATGGCCGCCGACGCTCGCCGGCATGTTCTTCCCGGCGCTGAAGTTCATTCCAAGCGTCTGAACGTTTGGGGTCACCTCGGAATAACGCCGAGCTACTTGAGCCGGTCGCGGATCTTGTCGACGCCGGCCTTCGCGCAGGCGTCGTCGAGCTTGGCGCCGGGGGCGCCGGCCGCGCCGATCGAGCCGATCACTTCGTCACCAAGCTTGATCACCACGCCGCCGCCGAAAAACATCACGTGCGGAAGCTTCGCCAGCGGCGCGATCGAGTCTTCGCCTTTTGCGCGGTCGGCCAGCGCCAGCGTATCGGCCTTGAAGGAGACGCTGGTGTAGGCCTTATCATGGGCGCTATCGAGGGTGTGAATGCCGGCGCCATCGCCTCGCAGCGTCGCGATGACGGCGCCATCGGCATCGAGCACGACCGCAGTTTCGTGGTAGCCCTGTCTGGCGCAGGATGAGACCGCTTCGCTGGCCGCCTCGGCTGCAAGCGCTGCCGGTATGCGATGGGTCGATAATGTCTGTGCCGATGCGCCCGATGTGCCCGCCGCCGCGACTGCACAAACGAGCGCCGCTTTCAAAAGGTCATTCATTGACATTCTCCCTGGCTGAACTCCACGGCGTTGCCGCGCCGATGGAACTCTAACGTGATCCTACTCCACGCGGGCGATCCCTGACGACCCGCCCGCGGCGCGCTGCCGGTTACCTCCCCCGGACCAGCTTGTGAACCGCTGGTGCAGACCCTATCAATTGCAAAATCGGCTGCCGCAGGCATGGATTCGATGAATGAGGAAACGTCATTGCCTGCGCCGCTGGCGGCGACGCGCGACCAGAAATCGGTTGACCGTCTGCTGCTGTTTTTCGCCCTGGTCTATATCGTCGAGGGCCTCGGCCAGATCGGCGGGCTGATTGCGCAGCCGCTCAATTATTATCTGAAGGAAGTGCACGGCTTCTCGCCGTTTCAGATCAGCGCCTACCTCACCGTCTTTAACCTGCCCTGGATCATCAAGCCGCTCTACGGCTTGGTCTCCGACTTCGTGCCGCTGTTCGGCTACCGCCGCAAAAGCTATCTCCTGATCGTCAATGCCGCGGCGATCGCCGGCTTTCTATGGGCGACGCAGCTCAATCAGCCGCGCGAGCTGGTTCTGGCGCTTATGCTGACTGCCTACGCGATGGCGATTTCAAGCACGCTATGCGGCGCGGTGCTGGTCGAAAACGGCCAGAAGCTTCACGAGAGCGGCGCCTTCGTCAACCAGCAGTGGCTGTGGTTCAACATCGCCGCCATGGCCGGCGCCGTCATCGGCGGCCAGCTCGTTCAGCATCTGTCGCCAGGCTCGGCCCTGCACACCGCCGCAGCCATCGTCGCCGTCGCCCCGCTCGCCGTCATCGCCGGAACTTTATTTCTTGTCGACGAACAGAAAACCACC
>Ga0335085_10005316_pt1 | contig 20736 bp, 10 predicted proteins | sample Lox_Sample_45_FD_206712 | JGI IMG/M metagenome (GOLD analysis project Ga0335085, IMG submission 206712) | Soil microbial communities from Loxahatchee National Wildlife Refuge, Florida, United States - Lox_Sample_4.5 | ecosystem: Environmental > Terrestrial > Soil > Wetlands | place: USA...
TGAACGCGGCTTCCGTAGCGATCAAGTCTTCCGGCTGGGCGTTGACTTCGGTCATACAGGTGTCGCGCAGATGCTGGCGGTCCGAGTCATTGCGAGCGCCTTCGACCTCGGCGTGACTGCGGCGTTCACGAAGCTCCTGAAGAGTCTGACGGCCCATGCGCAAATGATCTTCCAATTGGGTGACGCGGGTGCGGCTAGCCTCCCATTCTTGCTCCAGCTGACGCTGGCGAACTTCCAGGCGAAGTTTTTCGCCGCGAAGGCCATCGAGTTGTTGTGCGAGCTCTTCGCTCTGCCTGGCGAGTGCGGCAGTCTCATCCGAGATCGAGGATTCCTGCTGGAGAAGCGCAGCTTCACGCCGATCGAGTTCCGCGCGCTCCTCTTGCAAACGAGCGGAGAGAGATTCGGCTGCGGCCAGGCGCTCGTTGAGAGCGGCAAGTTCAGCGCGTGCGACGGCTAGACTGTTCTGCTCAGCCTGAAGGGATCCACGAAGCTGGGCCAGTTGTTCGATGAGACGCAAGCTTTCGGTCTCCGCCTCCGCGCGGCTGGCGGCTGCGGAGGTGTGTTGATTCTGCGCGCGGCTGGCGCGCATTCTGGCGTCCTCGGAGTCTTTTCGAAGGCGAGCGAGCTCGTTCTGACAAACAGTTAGCTCGAGACCGAGGCGAGCGAGCTCGCTCTGCATATTTTCATGACGATGGGTTGCGGAGAAGAGGCTGCGTTCGGCGTCGCGCTGCTGCGTGTTGATTTGTTCGAGGGACCGCTCCGCTTCGCGGAGATCGGTGTTGAGTTGAGCTAACGCCGCTTGAGCTTCGCCCATTTGCTGCTCGAGATGGAGGACTTCCGCGTCGAGGGCACGCAGCTCGCGCTTCATGCCAAGAGGACCTGCTTCATCGGCGCGACCGCCAGTCACCATGCGGCCCTGGTAACAAGTGCCATCCGGAGCGACGAAAGCAAACTGTGGATTATCGCGGGCGAGCCTCTCAGCGGATGCAGCTCCATCCGCCAGATAGGCGGAACGCAGGCGGGGGAGAAACTGTTTAGCGGCGGCGCCAAGAGGATCGCGGAAACCGACGAGCTTGTCCAAACGGGAAATAACGCCGTCTTCGATGCGGAAGTTGATGATGGGCTCGTATTCGGCGAGCCGCAGATTGCGAAGCGAATCAACGAAAAAGGTGGCGCGACCTCCGACTTCGTTGCGGAGCAAGGAGACGCCGGCGCGAGCGTGGTCATAGGTTTCGACGACGACATATTCCAGTTCGTCACGGAGATACTGCTCGATGGCGGCCTCGTGCTGCTCTTCCACCTCGGCATAATCCGCCAGGACTCCGACAGCGCGGAAATTCTCGCCGGAGCCGCGCTCGTTGGCGGCGAAGAGCTTTTGCACGGCGTCGGCGGTGTAGGAGCGGTCGTTGAGAATTTGCGTGAGCGTGGAATGGCGGGCACGAACGCCGGAGAGAGAATCGCGAAGCGCATCCGCCTTTTGTGCTGTTGTCTCGCGTTGGAGACGGAGATCCGCGAGACGAGTCTGCAGGTTGGCAGCGTCTTGGCTCAGGGCATTCAGTTGGGTGGTGGCAGCTTCCCAGTCGTAGGCAGCCTGATCTGCTTCGTCGCGAATGCGAATGGAATTTTCGAGCAGGTCGTGTTCGGCCGCTTCGCGCTTATGAAGGGCTTCCAAATGATGAACGAGCGCTTCTTCCGCCTGCTTCTGTTCGCCGTGGAGCCGAAGAAGGTTTTCGCCTGCCTCCGATGCCGTGCGACGGAGCGATTCAATGCGCGCCTCGGATTCCTGAATTTGAGTGGCACGCGATTCGGCGCTCGTTGCAAACTCTTCGGCGCGGGCGGAAAGGAGGGTGGACTCTTCGGCAAGTGAAGTTACCGAAAGCTGCTGAGTGGTGCTGCGAGCCTCCCACTCCGCCGATTGTGCGGCAGCCTCGGCCATCTCGGAGGAGACTTGCGTCCGGCGCGAGCCGAGCTCAGCGGCGCGCTGACTGTTGAAAGTGATGCGGTTCTCCGTGCGATCGACCTCGAGAGCAGTGAGATTCAGAACATTCTGATTCTGGCGAATCTCGGCGTCGAGCTCATAGACGCGCTGGTTGAGGCGGTCCTGCTCGCTCTCCTCCTGCTGAATAGTGTGGGCGTGCTCGGCTTCCGCTGCGGTAAGTTCGACAAGCTGCTTCGCGATGCGCTCTGCTTCTGCCTCCAGCTCGCGGGCCTTTCCGGCAAGCATCTGGCGGACAATTCCGCGCATCTGGTCGCGAATTTCAGCATAGCGGCGCGCCTTCGACGCCTGGCGTTTCAGGGAGCCGAGTTGCTTTTCGACTTCGACGACGATGTCGTTGACGCGAGCGAGATTAAGCTTTGAGGATTCGAGTTTGGCTTCGGCGAGGCGCTTCTTCGTCTTGAATTTTGTAACGCCGGCAGCTTCTTCGATGATGGCGCGGCGCTCCATCGGCTTTGTGGAAAGGATTAGACCAATGCGGCCCTGCTCGATGATGGCGTAAGAGTCGGGGCCGAGGCCGACGCCCATGAACATTTCCTGAATATCGCGGAGGCGGCCGATGCGGCCGTTGATCAGATATTCGCTTTGGCCGGAGCGGTAGAGCCGGCGGGTGACCACGACTTCGCCGGGTTTCAGGGCGAGGACCGGTTTGTCGGCGGCCTTTTTGCGGCGCTTTCCTTTTGTAAAGTCAGTAGATACGGCAGACGGTTCGGCTGATTGCGGCACTGAGTCTTGCGTTTCTACCGAGTCTGGCTGAGATTCGGGAGCCTGCGCGGGGTCGAGCGAGAGAAATTGTGTGTTGAGGTCGGCGGCCGATGCAGCTGCCGCGTTCTCTACCATAGATGGTGCATCAGAATCGGCGGGAGCGTCGCTGGAAGCGGTTTCCAGGACGAATCGGGCGGCTTCCGCAAGTTCGGCGTCCTCCATGGTGATGGTGACTTCGGCCATGCCCAGGGGCGGCCGCTTGGTCGTGCCATTGAAGATGCAATCGGCCATGCGCTCGGCGCGAAGGGACTTGTGACTCTGTTCGCCCAAAACCCAGGATATGGCGTCAACCACGTTGGATTTGCCGCAGCCGTTGGGTCCTACGATGCAAGTCGTACCGGAGCCGCTAAAAGTGACGACGGTACGGTCGCAAAACGACTTGAAGCCAACGATTTCGACTTTACGGAGCTTAAGCAAGTTGTCCCCTTTTTGTCCCAGTTCGCGTTAAGCCCAGTCCGGTTATGCCGTGAGCAGTAAATTCATCGTGTACCACCGCCACCCGCGGCAAAATGCGCGAAAAGAGACGACAGATTGTTCCTCGAGGGGAGGGTCTTTTGAGCGACAAGTCGACCGGTTCACGGTCGCTTAGACAAACGTGTGGCAGGTTCTCAGTCAGAGGCCCAGCCGCCTGGCGCGTAGATGGCGGTACGGGGAAAAAGCGTATCACGTGATCCTGCGAGTGTAAAGAGCTACCCAACAGATAGTACCGAAAACGGGAAGACCACAATCTCGGGTTCTATCTGAGGACCAGCCCATCAGGCCGATTGCTCTTTGGATCAAGATACAGCGCGCATAAGGCTATCCAAGATGTAACCAACGCATTCATTTCCTGGCCACGGAAAAGAGGAATCACCGTATGATGCGAGCAAGCAGAAAGAGAACGCCCGGGCGCAACTTGGGGGGCGCCTGCATGTGAAAAAACTGCGATTTCTTTTAGCCCTGATTACCAAAGACAATGATTTTCAGGTTGAGCAGGCAGCCACAGCGGAAACCGCTGCGAAAGAACTGGGCGTCGATCTCGAGATTCTGTATGCCGACGGCGACACTATCACGCAGAGCACGCAAATTTTGAAGTCGATTCAAGCGCATCCGACTTTGAGGCCGGATGGGATCATGGTTGAGCCTGCGGGCGGAACAGGATTACCCCAAGTGGCTAAAGCAGCGCTGGAGGCAGGAATTGCTTGGGGACTCATTAATCGAGAAGCAGAGTATATCTCCGAGTTCCGGCGAGGCTCAAAGACGCCAATCTTCGTCGTGACAACCGACCATAAGGAGATCGGCAGGATTCAAGCGAGGCAATTAGGCGCGATTTTGCCTGAGGGCGGGAACATACTGTACATTCTTGGTCCCACGGAGAGTTCGACAGTTAAGGACCGTAAGGCGGGCTTTGAAGGAAGCTGCGCAAAGAATCTGCGCGTCACGCTGCTGCGGGGAAAGTGGACGGAAGAAAGCGGGCACCGCAGCATGGCTACATGGCTCAAGTTAGGGGTTTCGAGCAAAGTGACCGTGGCGGCTATCGCGGCTCAAAATGATGCGATGGCGATGGGGGCGAGAAAAGCCTGCCAGGAAATCGGAAGTCCGGAAGAGAGGGAAAAATGGCTACGCCTGCCATTTACCGGAGCTGATGGGTTGCCGAAGACGGGACAAGCCTGGGTGCGGACCGGTTTGCTGGCAGCCACCGTTGTCGCCCCGCCGATGGCCGGGCAGGCTGTGAAAATGATGACCAAGGCGTTGCGCACGGGAGAAAACGTGCCGGAACGAACGGTGACATTTTTAGAATCGTATCCGCCCGTCGATAAACTTTCCAAACTGCAAACCGTCGCAAGTCAGCAATAAAAGGCCGCCAGAAACAGTAATCCCTGTCCGGCTTGCCCGCCCGATGTACAGTTCCAATGCAAACTATTTCATGTGCTGGTCATACCAGGCAATGATGCGATTGAGCCGGTCGAGCAGGTGCTTTTCTTCGTGGAGGCCATGAGGTTCCCGCGGATATTCGACCAGTTCGCTTACGACGCCATAGTGCTTCAATCCGCGGTATAGCTCCTGGCTTTGGTCGAGTGGATCGGTGGTGTCAGCTTCGCCTTGAAGAATCAGAGTCGGAGTCTTCGCGTTCTTAAATTGTGTGAACGGGGAACTGTTCAGGAATTTCACGAGGCTGTCCGATTCGTAAGGGACGCCGTAGAACCATTCGTCGTAGGAAGGATGCGACTCGCTTCCATACTCGGAGATCAAATTCGAGAGTCCCGCACCGGAGACGGCGGCTTTGAAATCGTTCGTCTGTGTGATAGCCCACTCCGACATGTAGCCGCCGTAAGACCAACCTCCGATGCCAAGCTTCGCGGGATCGGCAATTCCTCGATCGATCAAATCCTTAACGCCCGCCATTACGTCCTTGAAGTCCCCGCCGCCCCAATCGCCGCGATTCATTTCGAGGAAGGATTCTCCATAGCCCACCGATCCACGAATATTTGGATAGAAAACCGCATAGCCGTGCGTGGCAAGAAGTTGGCCCCAAGTTTCGATGGAGTCTTGCCAATTTCCTGTCGGTCCGCCGTGGATCAAAGCGATGAGCGGTAACTTGGCTCCTGGTGTGGCTCCCGCGGGCTTTAGCAGAGCCGCCTCGATTTCCACGCCGTCAAACGATTTGTATTTGTAGAACTCTGGCGCGCTTAGCGTGAACTGCTTCCAGGAGTCGTTGAGGTGGGATACCTGCCTCGGAGAATTCTTTTGATCCCAGAGCCACAGCTCCGGAGGCGTCGTGGCAGACTGCCCGACGTAGGCAACCTCCCCGGATCCGGAAACGGCGAAGCTAGTGACGTTGCCGGAGGGAGGGTTTCCCAGATTTTTACTCATGCCTACTGGAGAAAAGCCGATTAGCTTGTTTCTGAAGCCATCCGCGTATAGGGCAAGAAGTGAATCGTCCTTCAGCCAACGATGCTCATGGACCGCACGGTCCAAGCTCGCACCCGTGAGATTACGCGTCGCCTCTTTGCCGATATCCAGGAGCATGAGGTCATGGGGCACCGGACCGTCCACGCGGCAGCCAACGAAGCTGATGGTCATCTCGTCGTGGGCAACCCGGAGATCGAAGAACGGTCCGTGAGGAGCGAGAAGCAGCTTCATTGAGCCATCCGAGACCGCGACCGAAAAAATGCGATGGGTTTCTTCATCGGATTCGGGGTGATCCGTGGCGCTAACAATGATGCGATCGCCATAGGGCATCCAGGCGAGTTCGCTTACTTCCCATTTGGGGTCGGTAAGCGCCTTGGTTTCGGTTGCAGCTAAGGTCAGCAGCCAAAGGCGCGGATGTTTGTCGTCTTTATCCACGATATGCGCGTCATCTTTCTCCTTCTCTTTTTTCTCTTCGGCCTCGGATTTGGCGTCAGGAGCGAGGAAGGCGATTTGTTTGCCGCTCGGCGACCACGCAAAGCTGCGGACGCTGCGCTTGCCTTTGGTCAATGGGGCGGCGTCGCCGCCGTCCATTCGCAAGAGATAGACCTGCTGCTCGACGTCGCGAGTCGAAAGAAACGCCAGTTGTGTTCCATCAGGAGACCAGCGTGGAGATGTTTCACTCTTCGCGGAGAAAGTCAGCTGCCGGAGCACACCCGACTTCAAGTCGTAAAGCCAGATGTGACTGGCGCGTCCAGATTCTTTGGGAGGCTCGGTAGCGACGAAGGCCAGCCGGGAGTTCTCCGGCGAAAATTGTAGATCGGAGATGAGCCGCAGATTAAGAGAAGCTTCGGGCGTCAGTGGCTTGCGTGGCTCCGAAGCAGGATTTTGCCGGCCCAGACTCGCGCCCGCGAAGGCGACACATCCTAGAAAAACGCAAGCAACCGCGCTTCGAGTCATTGAAGCACCCCTTGTCAGTGAAGTTCGCACTCTAACTTCCTGGGCGCGCGACGTCAAATTCCTTTGAGATCGCTAATCGTTTCGTATTATTGACCCCTCCTGCGCTCTGCTCTCTATAATGCGCCCCTAAACAGGGGGTGATGTCCATCACGATGGACTCGGCCGCGCGAGTATTGTGCGCGCGCTGGAATATCTCTCCCGATGATCAAATAACACGTCGAGGAAGAACGGGAGAGCCAAATGCGGAATCTCGCGCGCTGGAGTTGTGTCCTTCTATTGCTCGTTTTGTCGACTGGAAGGTTGTACGGGCAGGAAATCGCAGGTAGTGTTCGCGGCGTAGTGTTGGATGCGAGCGGCTCGACCATTTCGGGCGCGAAGGTAACGGCAGTTCAAGCAGAGACGGGGTTTGAGCGCGCCGCCGTCACGGACTCCCAAGGCGCCTTCCTGCTGGTCGAACTGCCAGTCGGGCATTATCGCTTAGAGGCAGAGGCAAAGGGATTCCAAAAATTCGTGCAAGATGGCATTTCGCTGGGCGTAAACCAAAATGCGACGATCACCCTTCGACTAAAGGTCGGAAGCGCTGCTGAGGAGGTTCATGTCCAAGGAAATGCTCCCTTGGTTGAGACGTCCGAAACGAGCTTGGGGAAAACCGTCGGTGGGCGCGACGTACTTGAGCTGCCGCTGAATGGGAGAAATTTTTCGCAGTTGGGATTGCTACAGCCAGGAGTGTTTCCAATTACCCCGGGTCTTGCGGAGGCGGGAGGATCGCTGCGGAATGGACAAGCATACGCGGTGAATGGACAACGACCAGAGTCGAATAATTTTTTGATTGATGGCGCGAATAACTACAACGCCGTGGATGGCGGGCTGGTGATCCAGATACCAATAGATGCGATCGCGGAGTTCCGGATCTTGACGCACACGGCGAACGCGGAATTCGGGCATAGTACGGGTTCGACGACGAACATCATCACACGGTCAGGGACGAACGCCTTTCACGGTGCGGCATGGGAATTTTTGCGGAACAACGTGCTGGACGCGAAGAGTTTTTTTGCGACGGACGTGGAGCCGCTGAAGAGGAACCAGTTTGGCGGGACGTTTGGAGGACCGATCCGAAGAGACAAGACATTCTTCTTTGGCTACTACGAAGGGCTGCGGAACCGGCAAGGGGAGACCGCGAGCGCGACGGTGCCGACGCAAGCGGAACGCGGAGGAGATTTCGGATTGCTATGCACGCAGGCAGGAGGGACGTTCGATGCATCGGGGATGTGCAGCGCGCCGAGTGGACAGCTCTTAAACGTGTTTGCAGGGCCCAATCCTGCGCCGGTGCCATTCAACCAACTGCCGGGAGTAAGCCCGTTTGCGGCGAGCCTGACATCTATGTTTCCCATGCCTAACGAGCCGTCGGTGGGGCCGAATGCGTTTAGCAGTACGGAGACGCTGGATCAGAATAACGATCAGTTCGGCGTGCGTGTAGATCAGTACTTAGGCCAGCGGGACGTGCTGAATTTTCGTTACATGTTTTCGCAGGGGTATACGGTAGATCCGCTGTCGACGGCAGGCGCGAATGTGCCGGGTTGGCCGGTGGCGGAACACCAACGAGCCCAAAATTTTGTGGCGCAGGAGACCCGGACGTTTTCGCCGTCCCTGATCGGCGTCGTGCGAGTTTCGTTTTTGCGGAACAAGTTCTTATTCAACCAGGCGGTGACTCACACTACGCCAGAGAGCCTCGGATTTGATTACACGCCGTCGCTGGACGCTGCGATTGGTCCGCCATTCTTGCAGGTGAGTGGGTATGCGTCGGTGGGCGATCCGATCACCGGACCGCGAAACACGTTTGAGGATGCAATTGATCTGTCGGGGTCGGTGACGTGGATTCGCGGGAAGCACGAGATGAAGTTCGGCGGCGGATATGGGCACGATTCGGTGAACGTGCTATTTGGGATTGCGACGAATGGATTTTTTGTGTTTGCGCCAGTGCCCTTTACAGATGCGTTCGCGAATTTTCTGGTGGCGACGCCGGTGGTGTTCCTGCAAGGCGGCGGAGATCCGGCTCGCGGGCTACGGGGAAATAATTTGGATGGATATGCTCAGGACACGTACAAAATCAATTCGCGGCTGACCATCAACGCCGGATTGCGATTCGAGGTGCCGTTCCCATATACGGAGATCAAAAACCGAACAAACCTGTTTGAGCCCGGAGTGCAGTCGGTCGTGATGCCAAATGCACCGGCGGGATTGGTATATCCGGGCGATCCGGGAGTAACGCGCGGACTCCTTCCACTCGAGAAGGATGCTTTCGCGCCGAGGGTGGGAATTGCCTGGGACCCCACGGGAAGCACGAAGTGGCTGGTAACGTCGGCGTACGGCATATTTTATGACCCGTATTACAACGGCCAGGGCGGACCGTTGCAGGCGCCGGTGAGCGCGCCGCCGTTTTTGCAGACGCCGCAGGTGAGCTTTCCTGATTTTCAGAGTCCATTTGGCGGCGCGAATCCGTTTGCAGGGAGCGGTTTCGCGCAACCGATGACGTTGCTGACGCTGGCGCCGAATTTGCGGTTGCCGTATGCGCAGGATTGGAACCTCAACGTCGAGCGGTCGTTCGGTAATAATTGGCTGCTGGAAGTCGGGTATGTGGGGACGAAAGGGACAAAGCTGCCGCGGTTAGTGGAGGGGAATCCGGCAGTATTTGTACCAGGGGATTCGACGGAAGACAACGTGAACAACCGGCGGTTATATTCGGGATGCAATCTTTCGCCGAACAGCCCACCATGCAACTTTGCGTCGGTGGGAATGATCGCGGGGATTGCGAATTCGACCTATCACGGACTGCAGGCGAGCCTGAAAAAGCGTCTTAGCCACGGACTGTCGTTCCTGGCGTCGTACACACTTTCGAAAACGCTTGACGACGTATCCTCATTCAACATTACGGGGTCGGCTTCCCAAAGCGTAGCCGGCGAAAACGACTTGGCGCAGAATCCGTTTGATTTGGCGGCGGAGCATGGACGGTCCATGTTCGACGCGCGGAACCGATTCGTGCTGAGTTACGAGTGGCAAGTGCCATTCTGGACGCATCCGCAGACGTGGTATCAACATGCGTTCGGAGCCTGGCAGCTGAACGGGATCACGACGTTCATGAGCGGCACGCCGTTTACGGTGTACGACGATAATGACGTGTCGCTGCAAGGGAGCGCGCCGGAAATTTCGGGCTTCTCGAGCAACCGGCCGGATCTGGTCGGCAACCCGAACAACGGGCCGCGCACGACGCAGGAGTGGTTCAACACCGCGGCGTTTCAACGGCTGAACCCGACGACACAAGCGGGGCAGTTTGGAAACGAAGGAAGGAATGTGGTGCAAGGGCCAGGAATACAGAATTGGGATTTTTCGGCGTTTAAGATGTTTCCGATCACGGAGTCGAAGTCGCTGCAATTCCGGGCCGAATTTTTCAACGTGTTCAATCACGCGAACTTCCGGCTGCCGAATAACGATATTAGTTCGCCCGATTTTGGGAAGATTGTCGAAGCGTTGCCGGGGCGGCAAGTGCAGCTGGCGCTGAAGTTTTACTTCTAGGTCAGAAGCCAATTTAATGCGGGGAATCCTGGGTGAGACAGGATTTCGTTTCTATTGGAATGAAATCCTCACAATTCACCAAGCATCTATACGTTTGCACATACGATCGCTGCGTTGCAGGCTTCATCTGGCGTCGGATACAATCTAACGCTTATCTTTGTGGTAGGAAGCCAACTGAGCCGCGATGCGGGAAATTCAGTTTCACAACACGTTGGGGAACAAGCTGCAGGTGTTCACGCCGCAGCAGAGTGACTGCGTGAAGATGTACACCTGTGGGCCGACGGTTTACGACTACGCCCATATCGGCAATTTCCGTACGTTCGTGTTTCAGGACATCCTGCGGCGATTCCTCAAGCTACGCGGTTACAAGCTCGATCACGTCATGAATTTGACCGATGTGGATGACCGCATCATTGCCAATGCGGCGGCTGCCGGCGTGAGCATCCGGGAATACACGGAAAAATATGCGCAAGCGTTCTTCGATGACTGTAAAACATTGAACATAGAGGCGCCGGAGCACTGGATTCGCGCCACGGACCATATCGACGATATGGTCAAGCTGATTCAGCGCTTGCAGCAGAAAACCTACACGTATCCGAGCGAAGGATCGATCTACTATCGGATCGCAAAGTTTCCGAGCTACGGGAAACTTTCGAACATTGATGTCAGCGGGATTCAAGCTGGTGCGCGGGTCGATGTCGACCGGTATGAAAAGGAAAGTGCGCGCGACTTCGCTTTGTGGAAAGCTCCGAAGCCCGGTGAACAGTTTTGGGAGACGCCGATCGGCAAGGGCCGTCCTGGCTGGCACATAGAATGCTCCGCGATGGCCATGAAATACCTCGGAGAGACGCTGGACATTCACACGGGCGGAATCGACCTCGCGTTTCCTCACCACGAGAACGAAATCGCGCAGAGCGAAGGCGCGACAGAAAAGCCTTTTGTGCACTACTGGATGCACGCCGAGCATTTGCTGGTCGAAGGCGAGAAAATGTCGAAATCGCTCGGCAATTTTTATACGCTGCGCGACTTGTTCGCGAAAGGCTACAAGCCTTCGACCCTGCGATTCGCGCTGGCCAGTGTTCCGTACCGCAAACAACTTAATTTCACATTCGACGCATTGCAGCAGGCGGCCAGTTCCGTGGAACGCTTGCGCAACTTTGCCGCACGGCTCGCGCAGGGGAAATTTCCGACGGGGAAGCAGAAATCCGCGGCCGTCCGAGTTGCCGGCGCAGCGGACGAATTTGATGCGGGGCTCTCCGACGACTTGAACACCGCGCGAGCACTCGCGGCAGCCTTTGATCTGCTTCGCGAGACGAATATCGCGATGGACCGAGGGGAGTTCCGACAGGGGGATGTTGCCGCGGTGCAGGAGCTTTTAGCGAACTTCGACCGGGTGTTTGCCGTCATGGAAGATGACGATGCAGAGAAGTTGCGCGCGCTAGGGTTTGGCGGTGACAGCGGCGGTCCGAGCGACGCGGATATCGAAAAACTCATCGCCGAACGCCAGTCTGCACGACAGCGGCGCGACTTCGCCGCCTCCGATCGCATCCGCAAAGAACTCGCGGATCGTGGTATAATTATTGAAGATGCAAAGGACGGAAGCGTTCGTTGGAAACGCAAATGAAGCTCTCATCCCACAACCGAGTTCCTGGTCACTTCTCTCCGGCTGAGTTGCGTCCCAATCTTTTCGGCGTCGACTAAGCCTCCCCTCCTCTAGCAGGGCGCACACAGGAATAGGTGTACGCACGCAATCCTGCATTGCGGTAGCCCATCCACATTAACCGCTGACCAACTGTCCCATGGAGGATGAAATGATCACCACGCTAGATACCAAACTACCTAGGCTGCTCACTGCACTGCCCGGGCCCAACGCAAAGCGCGTAGTCGAAAGCGACGCACAGTACATGTCACCGTCCTACACGCGAGACTACCCGCTGGTTGCCAAGCGCGGTCATGGCGCGATTGTTGAAGATGTTGACGGCAATGCATTTCTGGATTTTGCCGCGGGGATTGCCGTTTGTTCAACAGGGCATTGCCATCCCAAGGTTGTTGCCGCCATTCAGCAACAGGCCGCCGAACTGATCCACATGTCCGGCACTGATTTTTATTACGAGAGCATGCCGCTTCTCGCCGGCCGCTTGATGAGCACACTATCCGGCACTGCGCCAAAGAAAGCATTCTTCACTAATTCCGGCACGGAAGCGGTCGAAGGTGCGATCAAGCTGGCTCGTTATGCGACCAAACGCGACAAGATGATTGCGTTCTATGGATGCTTTCACGGACGCACAATGGGCGCGCTCTCGTTGACCGCCTCGAAAACGACGCAGCGAAAGGGCTTTGGCGCTCTGCTTTCCGGCGTCGAACACATTCCCTATCCGTATGCTTACCGCTGCGCTCACGGCCATACTGCGGAGACTTGCGGCGCGGAGATTCTCGAACAGCTCGAGCAGCAAGTTTTCAAGCGCCTTTTCGATCCCGAAGAGGTTGCCGGCATTATTGTCGAGCCGATTCAGGGCGAGGGCGGGTACGTCGTAGCTCCGGGGTTCTTCCTGCAGGAGCTTCAGCGCATTTGCCACAAACACGGCATTATGCTCATCGCGGACGAAGTGCAGTCTGGCATGGGCCGCACCGGAAAATGGTGGGCGCACCAATACGCAGGCATCGAGCCGGACATCGTTTGCAGCGCCAAGGGCATTGCTAGCGGGATGCCGCTGGGTGCCATATTTGCTCCGGCCAGTATCATGAATTGGAAGCCCGGCGCGCATGGGACAACGTTCGGAGGCAACCCTGTCTGTATAGCTGCCGCTCTTGCCACGGCGGAACTGATCGAACGCCAATACCTTGAGAACGCCCGCCGCATGGGCGACTACCTATCTGGACGTCTCGCAGATTGGACGAAGAAGTTCAAGATAGTGGGCGATGTTCGAGGACGCGGCTTGATGATTGGGATAGAGATCGTCCGGGATCAGCGGACCAAAGAAAAAGCCGCAGACCTGCGGAATGCCATCGTCGACCTCGCATTTCACAAAGGTCTGTGCATCCTTGGAGCCGGAGAAAACACGATTCGTCTGTCGCCGCCGCTGCTCATCGACGAAGAGCAGGCCGATTTTGCAGTGCGCGCTCTCGAGGATTGCGTTCGAGAAGCAGAGAAAAAGGTCTAGCCCTGCCCGGAGATCCCGGAGCGCTTGCCATCCCGTATAATCGAATTTCCGTGATTGCCATTAAAGTAAAATGGCAATCACGGAATTTTTGTTTATACTGCCCAACATGCGCCTTGTTCCCGCGGAGGTTCCATGCCGATCGTTTCGCGTCTGATTTTCTATGGCGTCCACTGGGCAGCGCGAAAAGGCTTGCGCGAAGGCGATGGGGCGACGCCTGAAGCAAAGAAGCATGAAGCGCGCCAGACCGGCATTCGCGGCGAGACCTACGCGTATTGGTATCTGCGCCGTCACGGGTATGTATTCGTGGCACGCAATTTCATTCCGCGGGCCTCAAAGGGCGAGATTGACATGGTCGGTTACGATGGCGAGACCCTGGCATTCGTCGAAGTACGGACGCGCACAGTTCGGGACGAGATGTCTGCGCTGCCCGAATTAAGTGTCACCCCCGGCAAACAGCACGTCCTGGCTCGCACGGCCCAGCACTTCCTCGCGGAACGCCATGTTGCGGAATGCCCTCTGCGGTTCGATGTACTCGCGATCGATAATGAGCCCGGTAAGCCGCCGGTTGTACGTTTACATAAGGACGCCTTTAGCCCCCAGATCTAGAAATCCACAGGATAATCCATCGGGATGACTTCTCAGCACCGCCAGACGCGGTACAATCGGTGCCCAAGAGACGAACTCTCCGCGTCCTAGTCATAGCACGCGCACGAGGAGGATCGCTTTGCCGGAGTTGCGAAAAGACCCGATTACTGGCCGCTGGGTGATTATTTCAACGGAGCGTGGAAAACGGCCAAACGATTTTCTGCGCGAAAGTGTTGCGCCTTTGCCCGACGGCAAGAATTGCCCGTTTTGTCCTGGCCACGAGGCCAAGACGCCGCCGGAGATTCTTGTTTATGGGCGCAGCAACGGAGGTGCGAATACAGCGGGATGGACCGTACGCGTCGTGCCCAATAAATTCCCGGCGCTCGGCATCGAAGGCGATCTCGACCGCGAGGGCGAGGGACTGTTTGACAAGATGAACGGCGTTGGCGCGCACGAGGTGATCGTCGAAACGCCGGATCATGCGGCGACGCTGGCGACCCTGCCGGCGCGCGCCGTCGAAGACGTTCTGTGGGCTTACCGGGACCGAATGCTCGATCTCAAGAACGACAAAAGATTTCGCTATGTGCTGATCTTCAAGAATCATGGAGAAGCGGCGGGCGCTTCCGTCGAGCATACGCACTCGCAATTGATTGCTCTACCCATTGTGCCGCGACGCGTGCGCGAAGAGGTGGACAGCTCCTGGCATTATTACGACGAGAAAGAACGCTGCATTTTCTGCGACATCATTCGACAGGAGCGCGACACAGGTGAACGCGTGATCGGCGAAAACGATCATTTCATTACGCTCGCTCCTTATGCTCCCCGTTTTCCGTTCGAAATGTGGCTTCTGCCGAAAGTGCACGGCTCTTCGTACGAAAACAATCAGAGCACGATGTACGCTAGCCTGGCGCGCATGTTGAAAGACACCCTGATGCGGCTCGATGTCGTGCTCGACCGGCCTCCGTACAACTACATGATTCACACCTCCCCCGTGGGGGAGGAGATCAACGATCATTATCATTGGCACATAGAAATTATTCCGAAACTAACGAAAGTCGCGGGTTTTGAATGGGGTACCGGTTTTTATATCAACCCAACGCCGCCAGAGGAATCCGCGCGCTTTTTGCGTGAAGCCAAAATCGCGACGCCGGTGACGCCCGCAAAAAAATAGGGCCCGTTGCGCGTTTCCTCCGCTCCTGGCGCGATGGGGCCTCCAAAAATTTTGGTATACTGCCTCGTTTGGCGCGGTACCCAAGTGGCCCAAGGGAGAGGTCTGCAAAACCTCCATTCGTGGGTTCGAATCCCACCCGCGCCTCCACTTTGCAAATCTCCAGCCCGCGGAGACACTGCTGTGAGAAAGCGGCGGCCGATTCACGCTCGGCTCGCACCTTGCGGTAGTGCGGCTCGCTGGCTACGTTCCTGATTCGCAGCCACGCGGCAGCCGGTAGCGAGTTCGAAAAATTTCGAAACCTGCGGTGGACCAGCCGACATCTAAACGAGAGAAACCTATCGCACTAAATCGCTAGAACGTTGAAGGAACGCTGGTGTAATTCGTTAAGTTTGGCTGAATATTATCTTCAGTTCTTAGAGTTTGACAGCTTGGCGAACGGTTTGTAGTCTGCGGGACTCGTGCCTCCATGAAGGGCCGCCGCTCGAATCGTAATCCGAGGCATCGCTCAAGTCTGGTACTGAAGCCACTTTCGATTCACACGACGCGTGCGCGCGGGCTATTGATTGTGCAAGAGAGTAGCGAAAGTCGGTGCAAGGAATGAAAACCGCCTTTTTGAATTCAACTAGCCATGCGGCATCCTCCAGCGATGGAGCACCGTTGGCAGGTCCGCAAATTGCTTCGGCGGTCGAGGAAGTACTCGCGGCCACTCCATTCATCGATATTCACACCCATTTATATTCTCCCGCATTTGGCAAGCTCGGGCTGTGGGGCGTTGATGAACTGCTGACCTATCACTATCTCGAAGCCGAACTTTTCCGCTCCTCCGGCATCAAACCGCAACAATACTGGGCCCTCTCCAAACGCGAGCAGGCTGATGCCATTTGGCGCGCGCTCTTCGTCGAAAATACTCCAGTTTCCGAAGCCACTCGCGGGGTGATTGCGGTTCTTAGCGCTTTCCAATTGGCGACTGATCGGACGGACCTGAGCGAGGCAAGAGATTTTTTCAGAACCCAGTCCATTGACACGCACGTTCAAAAGGTGCTGCAGATGGCCGGCGTGAGCACGGTGGTGATGACGAATGATCCTCTCGATCCAGAAGAGGCTCCGCTCTGGTTGAAGGGAGTGACCAACCATGCGCAATTTAGCGCTGTCCTTCGGTTAGATCGAATTCTATGTACGTGGTCCGCAAATTGGCAAGCGCTTGCGAATCAAGGCTACCGCGTTGACGAGAACGCCGCGGGTCAGTCGTCGGCCGAAGTCCGCCGTTTCTTGATGGACTGGCACACGCGCATGCGGGCGGTTTACATGGCGGTGTCGCTGCCCGACACTTTCGCCTACCCTCAGGATACGGTTGGCAATCGATTACTCAAAGACGCTGTATTGCCCGCCTGTCGCGAATTGGGAATTCCGCTTTCCCTCATGATGGGTGTTCGCAAACAGGTTAATCCTGCGATCCGTCTGGCTGGAGACGCCGTTGGCAAATCGGATTTGAAAGCGCTCGAGAATCTCTGCCGCGAGTTTCCGGACAATCGTTTCCTGGTGAGCGTGTTGAGCCGCGAGAGCCAGCATGAACTTTGCGTTTACGCTCGCAAGTTTAACAACTTGATGCCCTTCGGTTGCTGGTGGTTCATGAACAATCCTTCGATCGTTGAGGAAATTACTCGCGAGCGCATCGAGATGCTTGGTACAAGTTTCATTCCGCAGCATTCCGACGCAAGGGTCCTCGAGCAGGTCGTTTACAAATGGCATAACACACGTAGAACCATGTCACGCATCCTCTCGGAATCCTATCGCCTGCTGTCGGAGGATGGCCGCAGAGTCACGCGCCGCGACATCCAGCGCGACATCGTCCGCCTTTTTCGTTCCAACGCAGAGGAATGGACCGGCTTGCGCGCCTCCGCTTCCAGCGCTTCAACGGAAGTCTAGCGCGATGCTCCCCGGTTCTCGCACCACTTGGCGCCGACGGTTCGAAATCCATTTAGCGGGTCAGCTGCGCGGGTAAATAAGATCGGCCCCACCAGTGCGTCCAGTTTCCCTTTGCTAATCTGTTGACGGAATCATGCACCGGCACTGGAACTGATTTCTTTGCCTTTCTGACGTGACCGTCAAATCGCTAGGATGGAAGCAGAAGCAACCCAATGTCCATATCCACTTCTAGAATTCCCTACGAAACGTTGTTCGACGCCTTAAATCGCGTGCTGCTAAAGCACGGTTTTGAACCGCCGCGCGCTCGCCTATGCGCCCAACTATTTTCCGACGCCAGCCGCGACGGCGTTTACTCCCACGGCTTGAATCGTTTTCCCCAATTTGTCCGCATGATTCAATCGGGAATTGTCGTGCTGCGCGCGGAGCCTGAACGGGTCGCATCGATTGGTTCGCTCGAGCGCTGGGACGGAAAATGCGGCCCTGGCAATTTGAACGCCTACGCGTGCATGGATCGCGCGATCGCCCTCGCTCGCGAGCATGGACTTGGCTGCGTTGCTCTCGCCAACACCAACCACTGGATGCGCGGCGGGACCTACGGCTGGCAAGCGGCCGATGCCGGAGTCATCGGAATTTGTTGGACGAATACGCTGCCGAATCTGCCGCCCTGGGGAGCGAGCGAACCGCGCATCGGCAACAATCCGCTGGTCATCGCTGTACCTCGAGCAGCAGGCCACGTCGTTCTGGACATGGCTATGTCTCAATTCTCATACGGTGCCCTCGCGTCTTACCGAAAGCGCGGCGAACCGTTGCCGGTGGAAGGCGGATTTGATGCCTCTGGGATCCTCACGCGAGATCCTGCAGCTATCGAAAAGTCCAAGCGCCCGCTGCCCATCGGATATTGGAAGGGCTCGGGCCTCGCATTACTGCTGGACATGGTTGCCTCGCTCCTCGCCGGCGGAAGCGCCACATTTCAGATACCTGCCGAACCGGAACATGAGACAAGGCTCTCCCAGGTCTTTATCGCCTTCGACCCGCGCACGTTCCCGCCAAGCGGCAACTCAGCCAGCCTTGCCGATGAAATCGTAGAACATCTCCAACTACCCTCGGCAGCATCCGGCGAGCAAGTACGATACCCCGGCCAGCGAGTGCTTCAAACACGGAAAGAAAATCTGGCACAGGGAATTCCAGTCGACGCGACGATTTGGGCCGAAGTTCAAGTGTTTCTTTGAGTAAGGATCGTTTGCCCACGGCGGTTTAAATCCTGCCAGGTAGGACCCTCAACGACGGCACCATCGCTTACACCTACGACGCCGAATCCCAAATCAAAACCGCCGCTGGCGAATTCTTCCTGCCTGGGACGGGAATCCCCGAAGCATATGAACTCACTAAGGCTGTCGGTGATGTTGTGCTAGGCGCTCTCGACTTAGCCTATGGTTATAATGAAGCGCGTCATCCCTGTACAGAGCGACGAAATTTGAAAACTTCCATCGGCAAATCGATTCTGACTATACTTTTTCTGGTAACCTTGCTTGACTCGCTTGTTGCGCCGAGGGGAGCAACTCCGGGACACGGTGGAACATTCTGGCTCGCTTGGGTGCTTTTCATCAGGCTGTTCCTCAAAAAGCCATCGTGGCAGCTAGCCACGTTCAGTTCCTTATTGACTGTTGCATGCGTAGCGTCGAACCATAGAGTTGCCCCATTTGTGCTTTTCCTTCAGTCCTTCTACCTTTATTTCGTGGGCGGGTTACTCATACTCCTCTGGGAGAGGCTCGCGCACTTGCTTCGCATCGGAGGCACGCTAGAAAATGGTACTTAATCCGCTTCGGAAATCGGACACAGGAACCTGCGAAAAAATCAAAATCGGGCTTTTCCGACTTGCGAAAAACCTCCAACCCGTCCCAGACTATCGCTCAGATCACACAGTATTGCGTTTTCTTGGGGCGAACCAAGACTGGTCTCCGCGAGCCAATTTCTTCGCAGGTTCCTGTCCCTGAGACCCCTCCAAGTTTGCCTATAAATCATCGATTTTCCAGCCAGATTGTTTTTTCTCCCACTGCGCTATACTTCGAATGATTGTGTCATTCTGCAGATCGAATAGCACCTAAACACCACAGGGAAAGCGTCCATGACGCGAGATAACATGAAAAGAAGATTTGTTCTGTTCGTTCTGCTCATCAGCATTAGTTCCTTCCTCTCGGCTCAATCTCCGACCAAGCCGTCCTTTATGAGCGCCGGGGTCATCCACCACCAAGGGGCCACTGCAACGTTAACGGCGAATTATCCCGGGCCGCTCGTGCAGGCAATTGAGGCGATCAGCCGAGAGTACGGCTGGACTGTTGATTTCGAGGACCCGCATTACATAAGTCATTTCGATTTGGTTGACTCCACGGACCCTACATGGAGAGCAGGCCATCCGAATCAAAAAGGTGCGACGCGGGTAGCAGGCGGCTTCTTCCAGAGTAATTTCCCCGAACCCTCGACGATCACAACAGGGGATCCGGAGGAGCAAGTCCTGCAAAAGCTGGTTGCCGACTACAATGCGAGCGGCAATCCCGGCAAATTCGTCGTTCGCAAGGAAGCCGAGGAGAGATATGCCGTCATCGGCGTATCGAGAAGAGACGAAAATGGGCGAGACGAAGCAGTCGATGCACCTCTCGACACGCCTATCAGTTTTCCGGTGCAACAACGGGACGCTTAGGCGACGCTTCGGTTGATCGTAGACACACTATCAGCCGACACTGGTGTGAAAGTCTATTTGGGCACGGTTGGGCTATCGAGCAATCCGCTGCAAGAGGCGACACTGACCATCGGCGGCTCAAACGTCCCGGCCAGAACGTTACTCCTGCAAGCATTAGACGGCATAAGTAGCACGAGTCCCCACTTTCGAGGAATCTTCGTATGGAACTTTCTTTTCGATGCCGATACCAACGCTTATTGGCTGCGTCTCCGCCCCGCCACAAAAACCGTGACAGACGCAAACGGACGGCAGGCAGTCCAATTTATTAGGCATCCGGTAAACTGATCGTCGAAAACAACCCCGCGAGGCGGGCGGGTGTCAGCCTCTTTGGAAACTTGGAGACCTGGGAAACCTGGAGAAACCTGGGGACGTTTTCCAGTTTTTCCAATCTGAGCGCTGATCGTTAAGATCGGACGAAGGGGACAGACCGCACGTTTCCCCAAGTATTTACAACCAGACCGTCTCACCAAACTCCCAAATTCCCGCCAACCGTCTCTATCCACTCCGCTTCCAGCGTCTCAATTCGAATGATACGCATCAAGTACTGTACCTTGACAGTAATTCACTTCCATGCTACCCTTCCCCATGCTCGCCCTGAGGACTTCCCAACAGAGCCTCGAAGCGTCTCGCACCCCAACGCAGCCCGTCTGTTCCGGCATCCGCCCATTTTCTGCCGCTCGTCTTCTTCTCGCCATTCCTCACTCGTCACTCGCCACTGCTCCTCAAGCAACTGCCTCCCACCACAAATTCCCGCGTCCGATAATATCTCTCGCAACTCCATTAGAATCAACACTTCCAAGACCGCCCGCAAGTGTTCATTCTAAACCCCTTACAGCCGCCCTCTTCCCTTTAGAGCGTTTCCATATATGATGTAGCGTAATTGGCGCTAAAAAAGAAGCCTCGGCAATCGGCGGAGGAAATGGTCTGGAAGGCAGCTTGCGCGGCCAGGAGCAACTCCTCGTCGGTACGGGCTGCG
>Ga0335085_10005317_pt1 | contig 20733 bp, 17 predicted proteins | sample Lox_Sample_45_FD_206712 | JGI IMG/M metagenome (GOLD analysis project Ga0335085, IMG submission 206712) | Soil microbial communities from Loxahatchee National Wildlife Refuge, Florida, United States - Lox_Sample_4.5 | ecosystem: Environmental > Terrestrial > Soil > Wetlands | place: USA...
GCCATGCTGGATATCAGTGTCATGAAGATACCGCTACGAATACAAGAGACTAACGCGACAGTAACGAAGAAGTGTCGCGATACAATCGCATTATTAAGTCGAGGCAATGCACATACCATGGTCTATCAACATATTGATGTTGAATATCTTGATCACTTTTGTGTTGAGAGGTGGATAAATACCTCCAGCGGCAGTTGCGCCACCTCGACGGCGCGGACAACCTTCACAGTCATGGTGCGGACCTCCAATCGGCGCTCTCCTCACCGCTTCGTGCGCAACAACGAGGAGTTCGCAGCGCTGATGCGCCGGGTCAAGCGCGAGCCGCTCGTCGCGCTGGACACGGAGGCGGCGAGCTTCCATCGGCACGTCGACCGCATCTACCTCATCCAGCTCTCGAGCCCCGCCGAGACGGCCGTCGTCGATCCCCTGACCGTGACCGACGTGTCCAGCCTGGGCGCGCTGCTGTCCGATCCGGCCGTCGAGGTCGTGTTTCACGACGCCGACTACGACCTTCGCATCCTGGATCGCGATTACGGCTTCCACGCCCGGAACCTGTTCGACACGCGCATCGCGGCGCATCTCCTGGGTGAGCCGGCGGTGGGGCTGGCGGCGTTGCTCGAGAAACACCTCGGCGTCACGCTCGACAAGAAGTACCAGCGCGCCGACTGGTCGCGCCGGCCGCTCCCACCCGAGATGCTCGAGTACGCCGCCACCGACACCTGCTACCTGCTGGCATTGCGGGAGCGGCTGCGGGCGGATCTCGAGAAGCTCGGCCGGCTGTCCTGGGCCGCGGAGGAGTTCCGGCGACTGGAGGGCGTCCGCTGGACTCCGGTGGAGACCAACGGTGACGCCTACCTGCGCATCAAGGGAGCGCGGGCGCTGAACCGGCGCGGCCTCGCGGTGCTGCGCGAGCTGGTACCATGGCGCGAATCCATCGCGGCCGACCTGGACCGTGCGAGCTTCCGGGTCGTGTCGAACGAGGCCCTGCTGGCCATGAGCTCGACTCCGCCGCGCTCGGGCGACGATCTGACGAAGGTGCGGGGCCTCTCGCCGCGCCTGGTGACGGAGCGCGGGGCTTCACTGCTGGCGGTGATCGAGCGCGGCCTCGCCCTGCCGGAGAAGGACCTGCCGCGGTTCCCGCGCTCGGAGCGTCGCGTCGTGGATCCCGCCTTCGACCTGGCGGTGGAGCGGCTCAAGCGGACCCGGAACGAGATGGCCGAGCGGCTGCATCTCGAGCCCGGAGTCCTGTGCCCCAAGGGCACACTCGAGGCGGTCGCCCGGGCACGACCCAGGAAGGCCGCCGTCCTGGGCGACATTCCGGAGCTCCGGAAATGGCAGGCGGAGTTGCTGGGAGAGCGGTTCCTGGAGGCGCTGGCGGGCTAACCCCAGAGCAGCGATCGCACCCGCGGATCCATCTTCTCCGGCGTCCAGTACGGTTCCCAGACCAGCTCGACATTCGCCTTCGTCACGCCGTCCAGTTTCGCCACCGTCTCCTGCGCCTCGGACAGCATCTCGGGCCCGGCCGGGCAGCCCGGGGAAGTCAGCGTCATCTCGACGTGCACCTCGCCGGTCTCGCTCACCTCGACCTCGTAGACCAGACCGAGGTCGATCACGTTCAGGTTCAGCTCCGGGTCCTTGACGGCGCGCAACGCGTCGCGGACCTGGTCGGCGGTCACCATGGTGCGGCTCCTGAGTGGATACCCTGCAACCTAGCGGGGAGCGATGGCGCCATCAATCACGGCGGGCCGCCCCGTGCCTGGCGGCCATGGAGGTGTCGCCGCCGGCTCTGTCGGGCGGCCGGACGGGATGCCCGAGGCGGTCGATCCCTAGGACCAGATTCCCGGGATGCGGGCACCGCAGGACGGGCAGAGCCCCGCGGGGGTGACACGCTGCTGGCGGATCTGGTAGCCGTGCCGTTCGATGAGCAGGTCCCCGCAATCGGGACACCAGGTGTGCTCCCACCGGCCCACGCGTCCGGGGAGGTTCCCCGCGTACACGAACTTGAGCCCGGCGGCGCGCCCGATCTCGCAGGCGCGCAGCAGGTCCTCGATCGTCGTGTTCCGGGGGTCCGTCATCTTGTAGTCCTGATGAAACGCCGTCACGTGCCAGGGGATGGCGGGCGAGATCCCGGCGATGGTGTCCGCCATCCGCCGGAGATCGTCTCCGTCGTCGTTGAAGCCTGGCACGATCAGCGTCACGATCTCGGACCAGAAGCCGCGCTCCTGGACCATCCGGATGGCGTCGACCACATGCTGCAGCACGCCGCCCAGCGACCGGTAGGCGCGGTCCTGCATCGCCTTGAAGTCGATCTTGAACCCGTCGGTCCACGGGCGGATGTAGTCGAGCACCTCCGGCGTCGCGTTGCCGTTCGAGACGAAGGCGGTCTTGAGGCCCGCGGCTCGCGCGTGGCGGAACACCTCCACGCCCCACTCCGCGGTGATCAGCGGCTCGTTGTAGGATGACGCCACGACCGAAGCCCCGTGCTGCCGCCCGAGCGCCACGAGCGTGTCGGCGGGCACGTCGGCGGTGAGGCTCCCGGCCTCGGCGTCGCGCAGCGCCTGCGAGGTCAGCCAGTTCTGGCAGTAGCCGCAGTGGAAGTCGCAGCCGAGCATGCCGAAGGTCAGGCAATCCGAGCCGGGCAGGAGGTGGAAGAAGGGCTTCTTCTCCACGGGATCCACCTGCACCCCGGCGGCGTAACCGGACGGCACGTAGAGCGTCCCCGCCCGGTTGAAGCGAACCTTGCAGATGCCGCGTCGGCCCTCGCGCACCAGGCAGCGATGGCCGCACGCCACGCACCGGACCGAGCCGTCGGAACCCTCCGCGTGCCACAGTTCGCCCGGCTTCGCGCGCCGATCGAGCTCGTCCTGCAGCGTGGCGGCTCGAGGGTGCGTGTCCTCGAGCACCGGAAGGACTCGACGAGGGATTCTCGCCGCCATGAGGCGAATACTGCCCCGGTGCTTGCCGCGGCGCCAGGGGCCCCGGTAGCATCCACGCATGACACGCAAAGTCATTACGGCACTTGTGCTTGCCGCGACTGCCCCGGCCGTCGCACAGCAGGCTCCCGGCCGCCCGCACCTCTCCGGCGTACCCGCGATCGACTCGCTGGCCCTGCGGGCGCACACCTACTTCCTCACCCACGACCTGCTGGAGGGGAGGGGAACGGGCCGGCGAGGCAACGACCTCGCCGCGTTGTACCTGGCCACCGCGGCGCAGGCCCTCGGCCTCCGGGGAGCCGGACGCGATGGAAGCTTTTTCCAGACCGTCCCGCTCACGGAGGCGGAGATCGACACGGCGGCCACGCGCCTCTCGCTGACCGTGGACTCGCTCGCGTCCGCGGCGCGCGAGTTCTCGACGCCGCGCGACTTCGTGCCGAACGTCGGGACCCTGGCGACGCTGATCCCGTTTGCGGGGCCGCTCGCCTACGTGGGCACGGCCCGCGACGTGCTCGCGAAGCCCGGGGACCTGCCCGACCTCACCGGGCGCGTCGTCCTGGTCCGCGGTCCCTTCGGGGCCGACATGGCCGCGGCCGACACGCTGCGCGCGCGCGGCGCGGCCGGCGTGATCCAGCTCACGCCGGACACGGGCACCTACGCGCTCTACGTCCGCAGCCGCGGCCCTTCGCGGCTGTTCATCGCCGACAGCGTTCACGCCGTCTCGTCGTTCATTCCGCCCATCCCGGACGTGATCGCGAGCCCGGCGCTGAGCCTCGCCCTCGCACCGGAGCAGCCGCCGGAGGGCTCGTCCGCGGACCGGCCGGCTCTGCTGCCGGGCCGGAGCGTGACCGTGCGGATCGGTCTCCACCTGCGCCCGCTCGTTTCCCGCAACGTCGCCGCGATTCTGCCGGGCGCGGAAAGCGCGCTGCGCGCCGAGTTCGTCGCCTACACGGCGCACCTCGACCACCTCGGCATCTCGACGCCGGACCAGCGCGGGGATTCCATCTACAACGGGTTCTCCGACAACGCCGCGGGCTGCGCGATGCTGCTGGCCATCGCGGAGGCGATGGCCGCCGGGCCTCGGCCGGCGCGCTCGGTGCTGTTCCTCTGGCCCACCGGCGAGGAGCGCGGGCTGCTGGGCTCCGACTACTTCGCCGCCCGCCCGCTCGTGCCGCCAGGGCGCATCGTGGCGGAGATCAACCTCGACGCCGGCGCGCCGCCCGCCCCCGCCGACCACTGGCAGATCGCGGGCGGCGACCGGTCGCCCCTCGGTCTGCTCGCGGTCGCGGTCGCGCGGCGCGCCGGCTGGGAAGCGAAGCTGGCGCCGGCGAGCCCGAACTCCGACTACTACCCGTTGCTCAGGCTCGGCGTGCCCGCCGTGTTCCTCGTTCCGTCCCCGCCGTTCGAGGGCCTCAGCGCCGAGGCGTCACAGGCTCTCGGCAGGCGCTGGGACCACTACCACCAGCCCGGCGACGAGTGGGCGGCCGACTTCCCGTTTTCCGGCCTGGTGCGGTACGCCGAGTACGGCTACCGCGTCGGGATGGCCGCAGCCGCCGGGCGCGCTACCGCAGCCGGGACGGGGACGACCGTTCGTTGAGGACGCGGCCACGGCCTGCGCTCAGCGCCGCTACTTGAGCGACCCCGGCGGGATGGAGTAGAGCAGCGTCGCCGTGCGGCGGTCGCGGGCGGTGAGGTCGGTCGCCGACGTCTCGGGGAACAGTGCATCGGTCCTCGCCGACGAATGACCCAGGCCGAGGGCGTGACCGAGCTCGTGCAGCGCGAGGGACACCATCTGGGAAGGCTGGACCTGGCGGCCGTCGGGCAGGTGCGTGGCGAGCGTCACCCGGACTCTCACCAGCGGGCCGCGGCGCTGCCAGGTGAGATCGGACCGGCCGGTCCGATTGCTGTCCAGCCGGTCCACCCACGCGATCACGATATCGGCGCCCTCCGAGTCCGGGCTCTGCTCGAGCCACACCGGGAGGCCGACGCCGTTCCAGCGACCGACGGCCCAGGCGACGTTGGCCAGGTACGTCTCGCGAAATCCCGGCACCCCGTCGCCGCGCAGCACCGCCACGCGCAGCGGGCGGGTCGCACGGTCGTCGGCCCAGCGGTGCAGGGCCGAGTCGCTTTCCGCCAGCATGGCCGCCATGTAGGTGCCGGCACCCTCGTCCTCGATGCGCCGCACCGCATCCGCCCGCGCGGCGGAGTCGAGTCGATCGGTGGCGATCGCGCCGGGCGGGTGCGCGTCGCGGCCCGTCCGGCCGGCGACGGTGGCGTTGGAGTCCGGCTGCGCCGCCGCGGCCGCGGCGGAACCGGGCGTCCCGGCGTGTCCGAGCACGCGGCGCGCCAGGTCGGCCGCGACGGCGGCGACCAGCACCAGGACCAGCGCCGGGATCACCACGCTGCGCGAGTTGGACGTTCCCACGGACACGCAATCTGGCGACGGCGCCAACCGCGGGCAAACGCGCCAATTGCGAATCCTCGCGCGACAGCGCAATATGCGCCGCTCCGCCGGCGCTCGAGCCGCCGCCGGCCCGGCGCCGCGTTGACAGAGGCTGGTGCGTGATCCGATTGCCCGCCAAGACCGTGGTGCGGTGGCGCTGGCCCATCGTCGTCGCGTGGACGGCTCTCACCGCCGCGATGATCCCGATGGGGCGCCGCCTGCACGAGCGGCTGCACGTCGGTGGCGAGAATCTCTCGCACTCCGAGTCCATGGTCGCCGAAGACCTCATCCGCGACCGGTTCGATTCGCCGTACGCCGCCTTCGCGGCGGTGGCGATCCGGCACCCGTCGCTCACGATTCGCAGCCACCGCTACGGGGTCTACGTCGACTCTCTCACCGCGGCGCTGCGCCGCCTGCCCTTCGTGCTGCAGACCCTGAGCTGGCGGAACTCCGAGGACGAGGCGTTCCGCAGCCGGGACGGCCGGGTCACGCTGATCCTGATCGGACTCTCGGCGGACAGCTCGGTCACCACTCGCACGCCGCGGCTGCGCGAGGCCGTCGAGAGCGTGCAGCGCCGGTTCGGCTCCGACTTCCTCACCTACGTGACCGGCGATCCCGCCTTCGACTACGACATCCGGACGATCGCGGCCGACGACTCGCGCCTCATGGAGCAGCGCCTGCTCCCGATGACCATGCTGCTCCTCGTGGTGGCGTTCAGCGCCCTGGTCGCCGCGCTGGCGCCGATCGCCGTCGGGTTCATCGCCATCACGGTGAGCCTCGGGCTGGTGGCGATCGCCGCGGCGATCGTGCCGATGTCCATCTTCGCCCTCAACCTCACGACGATGATCGGGCTGGGGGTCGGCATCGACTACTCGCTCCTGGTCGTGACGCGCTTCCGGGAGGAAATGGACTACGCGCCGAACCGCTTCGAGGCCGCCGCCGAGACGATCCGCACCGCCTCGCGCACGGTCATCACCTCGGGCGGCACGGTGATGATCGGGTTCGTCGCGCTGATGCTGGTGCCGCTCCAGGAGACCCGCTCGATCGGCCTTGCCGGCCTGTTCGTGGTGGCCACGTCGGTCGCGCTGTCGGTCACCTTCCTCCCCGCCGTGCTCGCGATCCTTGGCCACCACGTGGACCAGCCGCTGTGGCTGGCGCGGCGGCTGCGGCGGTTCCGCTTCGGCCGCGGGTGGAACCGCTACGCCCGCGCCATCGCCCGGAACCCGTGGCGCGCGGTCGCGATCTCGGGGGCCGTCATCGTCGCGCTGGCGCTGCCGGCCCGGTGGCTGCGGATCGGCCTGCCGGTGGTGGGCTGGTTCCCCACCGACACGGACTCGGGCCGCGGCCTCGCCGTGCTCGAGGACATGGGCCACGGCGGCACGCTCCGCCCGCTCAAGGTCGTGGTGCAGATGACCGACGGCGGCGCCGTGCTGGACGTGGACCGGCTCCGCGGCCTGCGCGCGCTGGCGGACTCGATCCGCGCGAACCCGCGCGTGGCCCAGGTGCGCGGCATGGTCGACCTCAGGCCGGGCGTCCCGCTGTGGCAGTACGTCGAGCTCTACGCCGACACGGCGCGCGCCCGCCACCGCATGCCCGACGTGTTCCGGACCTTCGTCAGCCGGGACGGCACCGCCACCCTGCTCGAGGTGGTGCTGCGGGACACGGTCTCGCTGGACGGCTCCCTCGAGGCGGTGCGCGAGGTGCGGAGCATCGACGCGCGCCGGCTGCCCGCGCTGGCCCACGCGCGCATGCTCGTGGGCGGGTTCTCCCCTTCGAACCTCGACTTCCGGGACAAGGTGCTGAGCCTCTTCCCGCTGCTGGTCGTGCTGGTCCTCGGGGTGACCGGGGCGATGCTGGCGCTGGTGTTCCGCTCGGTGCTGGTACCGATCAAGGCCGTCGTCATGAACTCGCTGTCGGTGTCGGCCGCCTTCGGCCTCACGGTGGTGGTGTTCCAGTGGGGTGTCGGCGGGGCGCTGTTCGGCCTTGCGGGACCCACCCGGGCCATCTTCGTCCTCAGCCCGGTGCTGGTGTTCGCCATCGTCTTCGGGCTGTCGATGGACTACGAGGTGTTCCTGCTCTCGCGCATCAAGGAGGAGTTCGACGAGACGCGGGACAACGACGAAGCCACGGTCAACGGTCTGACGGCGACCGGGGCGACGATCACCAACGCGGCGCTGATCATGATCCTCGTGTTCGGGGCGTTCGCCTTCGCCCGGGTCATGGCCGTCCAGATGATCAGCTTCGGGCTGGCCGTGGCTGTGCTGCTCGACGCCACGCTGATCCGCGTGGCGATGGTCCCCGGGGTGATGCACCTCGCCGGGCGGCTCAACTGGTGGCCCGGCTACCGGGGCGGCGACGACGCGGGGCGCCGGCCCGGCGCGACGGGACGCTAGCCCCGGCCCTTGACGTAGCGGTCGAGGAACTCCACCGCCCGCCGCATGCTGTCGAGCTGATCCTCCCGCCGCTGGAACCCGTGCCCCTCGCCCGGATAGACGAACAGCTCGACCACGCCCCGGTGGCGGCGGATCGCGTCCGCGATCTGGCGGCTCTCGCCGACCGGCACGCGGGGATCGTTGTCGCCCTGGAGAATCAGGAGTGGCGCGCGGATCGCCTCCGCCTGCGACAGCGGTGACCGCTCCCGCAGGAAGACTTCTCGTCCCGCCAGGCCGCCCAGCTCCCGGGTGAGGTACGGGAGCAGCAGGGGTTCCGTGGTCCGGGCCAGGGTCGCGAGGGAGCTGATGCCGAAGAAGTCCACGCCGGCCGCCCACCGGTCCGGGGTGAACGCCAGCGCCGCGAGCGTCAGGTAGCCTCCGTAGCTCCCGCCGAGGACCGCGATCTTGCTGCGCGCCACGTACCCGGTGGCCACCAGGTAGTCGGCCGCGGCGACGAGGTCCTGCAGGTCGCCGCCGCCCCAGTCACCGTTGTTGAGATCCTCGAATGCCTTCCCGTAGCCCGTGGACCCGCGGACGTTGGGCCGGATCACGAGGTACCCGTGGTTCGTGTAGTAGGCGACGTCGCGCGAGAAGTCGTCGGTCCACTGGCCCGACGGACCGCCGTGCACCATGACGATGGCGGGATGCGATCCATCAGGCTGCAGGTTGAAGGGCACGGTCACGAACGCGGAGATCTTCCGCCCGTCGAAGGAGGGGTAGTGCACCAGCGCGGCCGGCGGGAGGTTCGCCGGGTCCACGCCGCCGGTCTGGGCGAAGGTCAGCTGCCACGCCGTGTCCCGCGCGATGTCGTGCAGCCACAAGTCGCTGGGCCGTGCCGCGTCGGCATGCGAGAACAGCACCAGGTTGCCGTTGTTGGAGAACTCCTCGAAGAACGTCGTGCCGCGCCGCGGGCCGATCGGCTTCCGGTGGGAGCCGTCCGGGTGCACGAGGTAGGTGAGGACCCGGCCGTCGACGTCCTCGGAGTACGCGATGTTCCCCTTGATCGACCACCCGGCCGCCTCGACCGGCCAGTCGCCCGTGTCGAGCCAGCGCAGGGAGTCGGTCGCCACCGTCACGATCGCCAGCCGCGGCAGGCCGTCGCGCGCGTCGGAGATGAGCAGCAGCTCGCGGTCGTCGGGGGAGAAGGCCACCGGCGTGTACGCCTTCGACCCCGCGTGGCGGGTGAGCAGTCGGCTCGTGCCGGCGTTCACGTCGAACAGGACGGCGTCGACGTCGGCGAAGTCGTTGGTGCGGGTGAGGGCGAGGAACCGGCTGTCGTGCGACCACACGCCGCCGAGGATGCTGATCGAATCGGAGCTGACTCGGCGAGCCCGGTTCGTGCCGAGGTCCCGGATCCACAGGTCGAAATGGCCGGGCCGGCCCGAGTCGGAGACGTAGGCCAGGAAGCGCCGGTCGTCCGAGAACCCGACCAGCTGATCGCGCGCTCCGGGCGCCGCCGGGAACGACTCGGGCTCGCCGCCGGCGCTCGGCACCGAGAACAGGTGATAGCGTTCGTTCCCGCCGGAGTCCCGCTCGAACGCCAGGCTGGCTCCGTCTTTCGCCCAAGCCGCGCCGTTCACCGGCGTGTCGCCGAAGGTCAGCTGCACCGGCCACCCGCCGGCGGCCGAGACCTTCCAGATCTGGCTGCGACCCGTGACATCGGACCGGAACGCCACCCAGCGGCGGTTCGGCGAGATCCCGATCGCCGAGTGCCGCAGGATGTGGGCGAACTGCTCCACCGCGTACGGCGGCACGCCGGGCTGCCTGACGCTCGCCACCGGGTCGTCGCCGGCCGCACCGCCCGGAGGCCGGCCCGTGCAGCCCGTCAGTCCGACACACGCCAACGCGAAGATCGCGAGTCTCATCGGCACACTCCCGAGCGGGCCCGCGCGGCGGACCCCGCGTTTCGGCGGGGGACGCCGCTCGTCGGGCGGATTCAGCGCGGCGGCAGCAGCTCGCCCCACAGGTCCCAGTGCCAGGCGGCCGTGCGGACCCCGGTGCTCGGATCCCGCAGCGGCTTGTACTGCAGCCACCGGGCGTCGAGGCCGACCGCACGACCCCACGCGATCAGGCGCTCCCGGTCGCTGCTCACCAGGTGCGCCATGGGCCGGTTGTCGAGCGTGAAGCGATGCAGCCACAGGCCGCCGTCCAGGGCGTGCCGCAGGCCGTCGCGCCGGCGGGGGAATTCCTGCCAAGTCACCTGGTCGGCCACGAGGTGGCGGGTCTAGGTTCCGGGGAGGCGCCGGCCACGCCGCGCCGTCCGTCTCGCGGTGCCGCGACGATCAGCCTGTGCCCCGAGATTGTATCGCCGCGGCCGGGGGCCGAGCAAGAACTCAGCCGGCCTTCGCATCCAGCCAGTTCGTGCCGATGCCGACGGTCGCGACCAGCGGCACCCGGAGGGTGGCCGCCTGCTCCATGGAATCCCTGACCAGACGGGCGACCGCCTCGGCCTCCGCCTCCGGCGCTTCCACCAGCAGCTCGTCGTGCACCTGCAGCAACAGCCGCGCGCGGTAGCGCGCGCGCAGCGCGGTGCTGACCGCGATCATCGCCATCTTGATGAGGTCCGCCGCCGACCCCTGCAACGGCGAGTTCGTCGCCGTGCGCTCCCCGAAGGCGCGGATGTTGAAGTTCTTGTCGCGCAGCTCGGGAATGTAGCGGCGCCGACCGAAGATCGTCTCGACCCAGCCGCGCGAGCGCGCTGCGGCGACGGTGCCGTCCAGCCAGGTGCGCACCCCGGCGAACCGGGCGAAGTAGTCGTCGATGAAACGGCGGGCGTCTTCGTAGGGGATGTTGAGCTGCCGCGCCAGCGCGTGGGGCCCCTGGCCGTAGATGGTGGCGAAGTTGATCGTCTTGGCGCGCGCGCGCATCTCCGGGGTGACCGCGTCCGGCGCCACGCCGAAGATCAGCGCTGCCGTCTGCCGGTGGATGTCGCCGCCCGCGAGGAACGCGTCCACGAACGCGGGATCGCCGGACAGGTGCGCCAGCAGGCGCAGCTCGATCTGCGAGTAGTCGGCGACCACGAACCGGTGGCCCGGGCGCGGAACGAAGCCGCGGCGGATGGCCTCTCCCCGGGCCGAGCGCACCGGGATGTTCTGCAGGTTCGGGTCGCTCGAGCTCAGCCGCCCCGTCGCCGCGCCGATCTGGTTGAACGAGGTGTGGATCCGCCCGGTGGCGGGGTTCACCTCGCCGGGCAGCACGTCCAGGTAGGTGCTCAGCAGCTTGGCGATCTCGCGGTACTCGAGCAGCAGCCGGGGCACCGCGTGTCCCTGCCCGGCGAGCTCCTCGAGCACCTCGGCGTCGGTCGACGCGCCGGTCTTGCCCTTCTTCAGCACCGGCAGCTGGAGCTTCTCGAACAGCACGTGCCTGAGCTGCGGGGTGGAGTTGAGGTTGAACGAGGTGCCCGCCTCGTCGCAGATGCGCCGCTCGAGCGCCCCCAGCTCGGTGCGCATCTCGCTCGCCAGCCGCGCGAAGTGCCCGCGGTCGATTCCGATCCCTTCCCACTCCATGTCCGCCAGGACGCCGACCAGCGGCATCTCCACTTCGCCGAACAGCCGCTCCAGGCGGTGGTCCGCCAGCGTCGGCGCGAACCGCTCTCTCAGCCGCAGCGCGTAGTCGGCGGCGGCGCCGCACCGGTCCGCGGCGTCGGGGACCGCGACGTCGGCGAAGCTCCGCTCGTCCCGCCCCTTCCCGACCAGATCCTCGAAGGGCCGCAGCCGCAGCTGGAAGTGCTCCAGCGCCAGCTCGTCCAGGCCGTGCGACCTCCGGCCCGGCTCGATCATGAAGCTCGCGATCATGGTGTCGAAGCCCGCTCCACGCAGCTCCACGCCCGCGCGGCGCAGAACCAGCCATCCGTACTTGAGATCGTGACCGACCTTCGCCACCGCCGGGTCGCCGAGCAGCGCGGCCAGGCTCTGCAGGGCGGGGGAGGACGGCGGCGGCAGGTTGGTCACCTCGGCGTGGGCCAGGATGTCGGCCGGCGGACGGTGCGCGAACGGGAGGTAGCTGGCCGCACCGGGCGCCACGGCGATCGCCAGGCCGGCCAGGTCGGCGCGCATCGGGTCGCGCGCCGTGCCTGCCACCGCCAGGGCCAGCGTCCCCGCCGCCCGCGCGCGCCGCACGACGACCTCGACCGCGTCCGGGGCGTCGGCGACCCCGTAGCTGCCCGTCGCCGCGCGCTCGCCTCCGCCCTCCCCCAGCGACCGCACGAGGGAGTGGAATTCCAGCTCCGACAGCAGGCCGAGCAGCGCGGCCCGATCGGGAGGCTGCGCCGCCAGGGTCGGCAGCTCCAGGCGCACTGGCACGTCGCGACGCAGCGTCACCAGGTCCCGCGACAACCGCGCCCGCTCGGCGTCCTGGAGGAGCGCCTCCCTGATCCGCCTGGACTCCACCTCGGAGGCGTGGGCCAGGATCGTGTCGAGCGTGCCATACTGCTGGAGCAGCTTCACCGCCGTCTTCTCGCCGACGCCGCGGATTCCCGGCACGTTGTCGGCGGAATCGCCCACCAGGGACAGGAAGTCCACCGTCTGCTCCGGCGGCACGCCGAGGCGCTCGGCCGCGTTCGCCGCCGTCACGACCTGCTCCTCGACCGCCGCCGGACCGCCCCGGCCCGGGTTGAGCAGGCCGACGTGCGGACCCACCAGCTGGTAGAAGTCCTTGTCGCCCGAGACGATCACCACGTCGAGGCCCGCCGCCACGCCGCGCTCGGCGAGGGTCGCGATCACGTCGTCCGCCTCGTAGCCGTCGACCGCCACCAGGGGGACGCGGAAGGCCCCGAGCAGCGCCTCGACGCGCAACAACGAGCGGTCAAAGTCCTGTTGCAGCTCGGCGTCGAGCTTCTCGCGGGTCGCCTTGTACTGGGGGTAGCGCTCGTGCCGGAAGGTCGTGCCGGCGTCGTGCACCCACGCGACGTAGTCGGGCCGGTGCTGCTCGGCCAGCCGCATCAGGAAGTTGGTGATCCCCCACGCGACCGAGGTGTTCTCCCCGCGGCTCGTGGTGAGCGGCCGGGAGAGCATGGCGAAGAAGGCGCGGTAGATCAGCGCGTAGCCGTCGACCAGATAGAGGCGCGCCACGCCGGTCACCGGGTGCGGGTGGCGCTCATCCCAGCCACCAGAGCACCGCGCCGACGCCCAGCGGGACGGCGACGTTGTCCACGCCGTGCCACGGCACCCGCTCGGCCACCGCCGCGACGACCGCCGCCGCGGCCGTCGGCACCACTCGCAGGCCCGTGAGCAGCAGCACCAGCGCCGCCGTCACCGCGCACGCGGCCGTACCGACCCACGACTTGCGGGTGCCTCCGCCGAACCGGGAGCCCACGGTCGCCGCCATCGGGTCGGCGAGCGCCGCAACCAGGATCGCCCGCTCCGCGACGGCGGACGGAAACAGCCACCAGGCGACGGCGAAGCCCACCGCGAGCAGCGACGCCCCGCTGACGCTGCGGGCTTCCCAGGGCCGGAGCGCGCCGTGGGCGAGCCGCTCGAGCCGCGCTTCGACGCCCGGCCAGTGGAACCGTGCCCACTCGGCGGCGCCCGCCACCGCGACCAGCGCGGCGAACGCCGGGGTCGCGATCCCCGGGCCGAGCCACGCCGCCAGGGGACCGAGCACGCCCGCGGCGACATGGAGGGCGCGCCGACGGATCTCGTTGGGGGCGGTTGCGGTGCTTGCCGCCCGATTCGCCGCTCCGGAAGCCACCGCTCCCGGGAGCGGCGTCACCGGGCGCGGCGCAGGCGGTTGACGACCCGGTCGAATTCCGAGCGCGACTGAGGGTCGAGCCGGAGCCGGCCGAAGCCGGCATCGTCCACGAAATAGACCGCGAGGTTGAGCTGGTCGTACGTCCACTCGATCGTGCGGCCGCGCCCCCGGTAGTCGGGACGCGGATCGATGACCTGGTCCGGCGAACCGAGCGTGATGTAGACCTCGCCGCGGTCGGTGAGCCAGCCGGGCGTCCCCTCGTCGCGGAACAGCTCGTTGGCCGCGAGCAGCCGCCGGAAGTACTGGTCCAGCGCCTCGTTCTCGGGCGTCGAGGGATCGGGGTCCGTGTCGTGCAGGAACTTCCGCCACGCCGCCGCGCGGTCCTCCGGCGCCGCCCGCGCCAGCGCCTTCAGCGAGTCCGGCGTCGTGAGGTAGCGGAGCAGCGACAGCATCTCATCGTAGTTCGCCGCGATCCACTGGCCGGAGAACGCCACCAGGAAGCGGGCCCTGGCGACGACGCCTCCGCCGGCGAGGCCGACCTGCAGCTCGTGCGGCCCCAGGTTGAGACGCGCGGGCGCCACCGCGAACACGAACGGCCGCAGCGCCTCCGCGGAGTCGATGGCGGTCGTGTCCGCCCACACCGCCTGCCCCGCGCTGTCGAGTGCCGCCGACACCAGCTGGCTGCCTTTCGGCAGCCCGTAGGTCTCGACGTAGAACCGCAGCGAATCGGTGCCGTAGTCCACGGTGCTGCGCGGATTGGTCACCAGGTCGGGCGTCGCGCCGAGGTCGGTGCGCCGCGCGGCCCGGTAGACGGCGATGGGCGTCGCGATCGCCGGCGGCTCCAGCGGCAGCACGGTGAACGGCCCCTCGAACCGCCCCACGCCCGGTCCGTTCCGGTCGCGAACCGTGATCGAGAGGCTGTACGCGCCGGCCGGCACCGGGAAGATCCCCTGGTAGATGATGCTCTCTTCGGCCCGCTGCGTCTCGACGAAGGTGCCCACCACCACCCGCTGGTCGCGCATGACCTGCTGCACGAGCATGGTGCCCTGGCGGAACGCCAGCTCGACCCGGTAGCTCGCCGAGAATCCGTCCTGGTCCCGCTGGAACGTCAGATAGCGGTTCTGCATCGACAAACCGACGACCGCGAGCGCGGTGTCGGGGGACCGGCCCGCGAGCACATTCACCGTGCCGACGAACCGGATCTGGCCGGTGCCGGTGACGAAGCCGAGCTGGCGGTACACGATGGTCGGATCGAACAACGAGACCACCTGCTCCGTCGACGTCGGCCTCGGCGGCGGCCCTCCGACGCGCTGCCACGGCCCGCACGCAGCCGCGGCGAGGAGCGCGAGGGTGAAGGGGAGACGGAGTACGGCGCTGGACGTGGGGGCCTCGAAGCGACGGGGAACGGCGCTGCGGCCAAGCTACGGAGCCGGGCCCGGCCCAGTCAAGGCGCCGTCGCACTTCGACTTGCCGCGTCCGCACGGCCACGGTACATTCGCCCATCCAATGCAGTCCGAGGACCTGACCGGCACGGTCGTGGCCGGCTACCATCTGCTCGAGCGAGTGGGTGAAGGGGGCACGGCGACGGTGTACCGTGCCCAGCACCCGACCCGCGGCGTGTGCGCCGTGAAGATCCTCCGCTCGAAGCTGCGTGCGGACCGCACGGCGGTCCAGCGCTTCCTTCGCGAGGCGGAATACGGCTCCCGCGTCGCCCACCCCGCCGTCGTCCAGACGTTCGAGTTCGGCGAAGCCCCCGGTGGGTTGCACTACCTCGCGCTCGAATGGGCGGAGGGCGAGATCCTCGCCAAGTTCGTGCGGCGCTCGGGCCCGGTGGCGCTGCCCCTGGCGGCGACGATCGTGCGCCACGTGGCCGACGGCCTCACCGCCGCGCACGCCGCAGGGATCATCCACCGCGACCTCAAGCCCGAGAACATCATCTACGACCCGCGCACGCAGCGGGCGCGGCTGCTCGACTTCGGCATCGCCCGCGACGCCGACCTGGCGCCGGCCGAGCGCCTGACCCGGACGGGTTTCTTCGTGGGCACGCTGCAGTACGTGGCGCCCGAGGCGCTCTCCGGCGAGCTGGTCGGCGAGGCGGCCGACATCTACTCGCTCGCCACGATCACCTACTTCCTGCTGACCGCCCAGCTGCCGTACGTCGCCAAGTCGCCGCGCGAGCTGTTCCACCAGCTGCTGACGCAGCCCCCCATCCCGCTCGGGCAGGCTCGTCGCGACCTGGCGTTCCCGCGGGCCGTCGAGGACGGGGTGATGAAGGGCCTGAGCCGCGAGCCCGCGCGCCGGCAGCCGACGGTCGGCGCGTTCGCCGACGAATTCGCGACGGCTGCCACCCAGCCTCTGGACGTGCCCCGCGCCGGGTTGCTCGGCTCGATCAAGGGGTTGTTCGGGTCCCGCGCCTGATCGCGTGACGCCGACCGGACCGGACGCGCGGGCACGCCTGGTGGCGTTGCTGCGGGCCCGCTCCGTCCTCCGCGGCGACTTCGTGCTCGCCTCCGGGCGCCGCTCTCCCTACTACGTCGATTGCCGCCGCACCACCATGCACGCCGAGGGCCTGGCGCTGGTGGGCGAGCTGGGCCTCGCCGCCATCCAGGACGCCGGCTGGGACGCGGCTCTGGTCGGAGGGTTGACGCTCGGCGCCGATCCGGTGGCCTACGCCATCGCCCGGGCGACCGCGTCCACGCCGGCGCCCATCCACGCCTTCACCGTCCGCAAGGCGGCCAAGGACCACGGCGCCCGCAATCGCATCGAGGGATGCTTCGAGTCCGGGGCACAGGTGGTCGTCGTGGAAGACGTGATCACCACCGGCGCCTCCGCGATGGAGGCCGCCACGGCGGTCCGCGCGGCCGGCGGCCGGGTGAGCGGCGTGCTGGCGGTGGTGGACCGGGAGGAAGGGGGGCGTCAGGCCCTCGAGCGGGCCGGGTATGCGGTGCGCGTCCTGGTGCGCCTGCCCGAGCTGCTCGCGGAGGTGGACTAGCCGGACGGCGCCCCGCCCCGCGGGACCGGCGGCTCACACCGGGTTCTGTCCGTGATCCCCGGACCGCGTTCCGAGAGGATGGAACGCGAGCAGCCGATCCCGATACGGGGCGACCAGACGCTCTCGAAAGCGACCGAGCGCCGTCTCGAAGGGCAGACGCCGCCGGAACTCGCCGGCCGTCAGACCGAGCAGCGCCCGCAGGTGCCGGCCGAAGCTCTGCGGGGACGAGTACTCCAGCCGGTTCGCGATGTCGGCGATCGATAACCCGCCGTTGCGGAACAGGTGCGCCGCGTGCAGCAGGCGCGCGTGCGCGAGATAGGTCTTCGGCGACGGCAGGTCGGTCCGGTAGAACCGCGACATCAGCGAGCTGGGCACGACCCGCAGCACCGCCGAGAGGCGCTTCACCGTCCGCAGCTCCGGGGCCCGCCGCACCACCACCTCGAAGAACAGCCGGCAGTCCGGGGGCACGTTCTGGAGGTCGCGGTCGATGGCCCCCATCACCCGGGCTGCCACCGGCGAGCTCGGCTCGCGCAGCAGGTCGCGGAGCCGGCCCCACCCGGCCGGCACCGACACGTCGACCACGTCCCGCACCCCGGAGGCGCCGAGGCCCAGCACGCGGTGCGGCGCCTCGAGGTCGGGCCGCGAGATGAGCGCCACCGCCGGGACATGCGGGAACTCGCGGACGAATTGGGCGACGCGCGGGAACGCCGCGTCGTCGCAGCGGTGGACCGAGAGGAAGACGGCGTCCACGCGGCGCCGGCGCACCTGCCGGATCGCATCGTCGAGCGTATCGCCGTGCACGGCCACGTAGCAGTCCTGTCCCGCGGCTTCGACGCGAGACCGCTCCTCGGGCAGCAGCACGGTGGCGACGGTAGCGGCCGCGTTCGGCATGTCCTCCTCGTTCGAGCGCGTGGGACACGGTACGCGAACGCGTCACCGGCGCGTCACCCACCTGCGCACGGGCGAGGGCGTGTTTGTTTCCATCCCGGGCCGGCGGTATCTTGCAGAGCGGAGCGCAGCGGTCGCGGGCCCTCACGGGCCTGAGGAAAGTCCGAGCTCCACAGGGCAGGCTGCCAGGTAACACCTGGGCGCCGCGAGGCGACGGCAGGGGCCACAGAAAAGACACCGCCCCGCCCTCGGGCGAGGTAAGGGTGAAAAGGTGGGGTAAGAGCCCACCGCGCGTCTGGCAACAGACGCGGCACGGCAACCTCCAGCCGGAGCAAGGCCAAATAGGCGGCGAGGTCCGGCCCGGACCGACAGCGCCGGCAACGGCGAGCCGCGGGTAGGCCGCGCGAGGTGGCGGGCGACCGCCATCCCAGAGAGATGACCGCTCGGCCCTCGGGCCGAACAGAACTCGGCTTACGGCTCCGCCGACGGCGCCGCGAGCGCCCTTCGGGGAGGCTTGCGGCGCCGTCGCACGTATACTCCCTCGCCGACCAGCGGCGTGCCGACCACCGTGGCGCCGCACCCCAAAGGAGACCTGCATGAACCGCCTCGCTTCGCTGCTCGTGGCTACCACGTTCGCCGCCGCCTGCGCCCACGGCCCCGCACCCGCGGCCGCACCGGCGCCGGCGCCCCCGCCGGCCACCGTCCGGCCGCCGGCGCCCCTGCGCTATGCGGCTGGCGCGGGCCAGTACCGTTACGAGTCCCAGACGCACGTCGAGCAGGAGATGATGGGCCAGACCCACGCGGCCGACGTGTCGATCGCGGCGCGCTTCTCGACGGCGCTCGCCGACACCGCCGGCAACCTCGGCATCGCCGTCACGGTCGACTCGCTGGCCATCACGGCCTCGGCCGGGCCCGGGATGGACGCGGCCACGGTGGCCGCGGCCCGCGGGAAGATCGTGCGTCTCGTCTCGTCGACCGCAGGCCAGTCGATCTCGCCGCCGAAGCCGGACACCGCCACCGACGCGCTCGCCGCGGTCGCCCAGGTGCTGCGCGACTTCCTCCCGGCGCTGCCGCCGAACGCCCCGACGGAAGGGATGGCGTGGACGGACACCGTGACGGCCACCCAGCCGAGCGGCGGGATGTCCGTGAACGTGCACGCCGTGCGGCAGCACCGGGTGGCCGGCTGGGAGGACCACGGCGGCGCGCGGGCGCTTCACATCGCCACCACGTCGACGTACACGGTCTCCGGCTCCGGCGAGACCCAGGGCCGGAGCATCGAGTTGGCCGGTGCAGGACAGCGGACCGAGGATGCCTTCGTGTCGCCGCAGGGCGTCTACCTGGGCCGGACCGTGAGCGACAGCTCACTCATGAATGCGACGCTGCCCAGCGCCGGCATGGTGCTGCCCATCCGCAGCAAGTCGCACAGCACCTTCACGCGGCTCCCGTGAGGGTCCGTGGGGCACTGGCCGTCGGCGCCGGGCTCACCGGCTTCGCGATGCTCGTTCCGGCGCGGGCGGCGGCGCAGATCCTCCCGGCGCAGCCCGCGCGCTACGAGCTGACGACGGAGGCGGCCGACGCCCGGGCCCTGTGGGTGAACCCGGCGGGACTCGCCCGTCTCCCCGAAGCCAGCATCGGCGCCGATCTCACGGCCGATCGCTTCTTCCCGGGCGGCGGGCAGGTCAGCCAGTACTCCCTGTCGCTGGCCGGCCGCGGCGTGGCGGCCAGCTGGCTGCACGAGCGCTTGCCCTCGGGCCGACCGCTCAACGTCTACGCCGTCGGCGTCGGACTCGGGGACGAACAGTTCTCGGCCGGGGTCACCCGCCGCTGGTTTGGCGGCCTCGCCACCGGCGGCGCGTGGGACATCGCGGCCCGCGTGAGCACGCCGGACGCCACGCAGCTGTCGCTGGTGGCGAGAAACGTCGGCTCGCCGCGCCTGGCCGACTCCACGTACTGGGCCACGCTGGTGCCCGGCGCGCTGGTCTACCTGTTGCGCGGCGCCGTGCAGCTGGGCGCCGAATGGGAGGTGGCTCCACACTCCTGGCGCTCGATCGGCTACCGCGGCGGCGGCTCGGTCGTCCTGGGCAAGGGCTTCGCCCTCTCGCTGCTCGCCGACCTCGGCCCGGGCTTCAAGCGTCGCGCGCTGGCCGTCGCGCTCAGCTTCGACGCGCCGCGCAGCCGGCTCGGCGCCTTCGCACTGGCCTCCGGCGCCGCGAACGAGGTCGACGCGGTGGGCCTCGCCGGGGCCCTGGTGACCCGCGCGCCGACTCGCCGCCGCTGAGCCGATGACCCCGCGGCTCCGCCACCTCGCCGCCGGCGCGGCCCTGCTCGCCGGCGTCTCCGCGCTGTGGCTGGGATTCGTGTGGCCGCCGCCCTCGTGGTGGAGAACCCACTGGCCGTCGCGGACCGCCTTCATGGCGATGCGGGCCCGGCAGCTCGCCCGCGACGGCCGCGCGCCTGAGCGCCGGTACCTGCCCGTGTCCGCCGAGTCGATGAGCGCGTGGCTGTCGCGCGCGGCGATGGCCGGCGAGGACGAGGCCTTCCTCCTGCACCACGGCGTCGACTACCACGCGCTCCGCGAAGCGATCGGCTACCGGCGGCCCGCATTCTCGTGGCGCAGCGCGCCCGACCGCGCGGAGCTGTGGAGGTCGCTCCGGCAGTCGTGGAGCCGGAGAAGCCGGTTGCGCGGCGCGAGCACCATCACCCAGCAGCTCGCGAAGAACCTCTACCTGTCGCCGTCCCGGAATCCGCTGCGCAAGCTCAAGGAAGCCGTGATCGCCTATCGGCTCGAGTTCGCGCTGGACAAGGACCGGATCATGGCGCTGTACCTCAACGTGGCCGAGTTCGGCCCCAACCTCTGGGGCGTCGAGGCCGCGAGCCAGCGCTACTTCGACCGTCCGGCCCGGCGCGTGTCCATCGACCAGGCCGCCATGCTGATCGCGACGCTCCCGCATCCGCTCACGTCGAACCCGGCGTACCGGCCCGGCCGCACGCACTGGCGGCAGCAGCTGATCCTCCTCAAGCTGGGCGGCGCCCCGGTGACGGTGCCGCCGGAGGAGCCCGAGGACACCACACCCGTCGCGCCGGCCCCCGGCGACACCGCGCGGGTCGACACCACCGTCGACACGCTCGCTCCCGGAACGGACACGGCCGCCGTGCCCACCAAGATGCCGGACACGACGGCCGCCCAGTCCAAGACCCCGGCGCTGCCGGGGCCGCCGCCCCGCTAGTCGATCAACCTCAGCGGCATCACGAGACAGACGTACGACGCGGGGTCGTCCCAGCCCACGGGCTCGGCCGTGGCGGCGCGTTCCGGGGCCTTGAGCGTGAAGCGCACTTCGTCGGTCGGCATGTACTTCA
>Ga0335085_10005318_pt1 | contig 20733 bp, 20 predicted proteins | sample Lox_Sample_45_FD_206712 | JGI IMG/M metagenome (GOLD analysis project Ga0335085, IMG submission 206712) | Soil microbial communities from Loxahatchee National Wildlife Refuge, Florida, United States - Lox_Sample_4.5 | ecosystem: Environmental > Terrestrial > Soil > Wetlands | place: USA...
CCAGCACATGGTGGTGAAGGGCGAGAGCCGTGACACAGTGTGGTTTGCGATCGTCGATCGCGACTGGCCGCGGCTGCGCGAGGCTTACCGGCGCTGGCTCGCGCCCCAAAATTTCGACCGCGAGGGCCGCCAGCGCACGCGGCTCAGAGCGCGGTCGCGAGGATATTGACGGCGAGCGCCAGCACGCCGGCGTTGAAGAAGAAGGCGAGCACGCCGTGCGCCAAGGTCAGGCGGCGCATTGGCTTCGACAGCACCTGCACGTCCGAGACCTGGCAGGTCATGCCGACGACGAACGCGTAGTACATGAAGTCCCAAAAATCGGGATGGCCCTTGCCGGGAAAGCCGAGCCCGCCGCGCGGCGTGCCGTCGGCTTCGGGATCGCCGTAGAAATAATGCGCATAGCGGATCGCGAACATCGCGTGGACCAGGGTCCAGGACAGGACCAGCGTGCCGGCCGCCACCGTGATGCGGCCGACCACCGAACTCGTTGGCGCGCCTTCCGGCTTTTGCAGCACGAACGCGAGCGCGGCAAAGCTCGCCGCCGCGGCGACGACGACGACGCCGAGAATGATCCAGAGATGCGTGTCGCTGAGGCTGGCGCGCTGGCGCAGGACGGTCGAGTTGCCGGGTCCGATGACGAAGGCCGTCAGCGCGAAGAACAGTAGCACGCCGGCATCCCAGCCGATGGCCCCGCGCATGGCGGTCGGCAGCGTGATCGGCATGACCAGGTAAACGCAAAAGCCGAACACGGCCCCCGCGCCGAAGCGAAAACTGACGACGAGGTTGCGCACGAAGCCGAGCATGGGCGAAAGCTAACAGAAGCATGCTTCGGCGCAAATGGCTGCGACTGACTTAGATCAATGCGCGACGGCGCCGTGCATGGGAAAGGTCCTGCCACCCTTCCCGTCGGCATCCCTCCATGAGCATCGCCTTCCTCTACAGCGAGTACGGCTTCAACGCCGCGGCCTTCGGTCTCGCGCTCAGCTTCGCGTTGCTGGTTATCGCGATCCGGCTCAGCCGTCGCGGCGGCGACGGACTCTCGGGCCTGGGCATCTTCGCCTGCATCAAGGTGGCCGAGGGCTTCTTCCTCTCGGCTGCGCTGATCGCGTTGCTGGCGGTCGTCGACGGCAGTATCGCGGCGCGCTTCGCCGAGCATCGCGGCTACGCGCTGCTGGCCCTCCTCGGCGGGCTCGTGACCTCGATCGACCTACTTCTGGATGATTGAATTTTCCGGTCGCAGTATTTCGTTAACGCTAATTTTTAAGGATGCTCTAACTGCGGTATCGCGATAATCGCCCACCAACGCGGCGGAATAGCCGCGTCGCTAAAAGGAAGAATCATGGTGGCGATAAGCCAAGGCGAGCCGTTCCCCGGCCGCGCCGGTACCGGAATCCGCGTCAAGCTCTTGGGCGCCTTCGGCGCGATGGCGCTGCTGGGACTCGTCACCTGCCTCGTCGCCGTGCTGCGCGGGGAAACCCTCCTCGCCGTCATTGCGACGCTCAGCCTGGTCGCCGTCGGCCCCGCGCTCTTCGTCGGCAATCATCTCGTGCGCCGCCTCGACGCGCTGACGCGCAGCATGAGCGATCTCGCGCGCAGCAACCTCGATATCGTCATCCCGGAGCTGGGCAATGACGAGATCGGCGAGATGGCGGGGGCGCTCGCCGTGTTCCGCGACCGCGCCCGGCTCGGCCGCGAGCGCGAAGCCGAGGCCGCGCGCGAGCGCGAGGCGATGAACGAGCAGCGCCGCGCCGAGCTGGTCGCGCTGGCGCAAAGCTTCGAGGCCAGCGTCAAAGGCGTCGTCGACACTGTCTCGGGCGCGGCCGGCGCGATGCAAACCACGGCGGCGGCGATGGTCTCGACCGCGGAAGCGGCGCTGCGCCAATCCGACGCCGTCGCCGAAGCCGCCGAGCGTGCCTCGACCAATGTCCAGACCGTCGCCGGCGCCGCCGAGGAGCTCTCGGTCTCGACCTCGGAAATCGGCCGGCAGGTCGCCGAATCGGCGCGTGTCGCGCATGAGGCGGTCGCCGAAGCCGAGCGCACCAGCAACACGGTGCGCGGTCTTGCCGAAGCGGCGCATCGCATCGGCGAGGTGGTGAAGCTGATCTCCGACATCGCCAGCCAGACCAATCTCTTGGCGCTCAACGCCACGATCGAGGCGGCGCGCGCCGGCGAAGCCGGTCGCGGCTTCGCCGTTGTCGCCTCCGAGGTCAAATCGCTCGCCAATCAAACGGCGAAAGCGACCGACGACATCGCCGCGCAAGTGCGCGCGATTCAGGAGGCGACGCGCGAGGCGGTCAACGCCATCGGCGAGATCAGCGCCACCGTCGCCAAGAGCAATGCGATCTCGGAAGCGATCGCGACCGCGATCGAGAAGCAGGAAACGACCACGCACGAGATCGCGCGCAACGTGCTCGAAGCCGCCAAGGGCACGCGCGGCGTCTCCGCCAATATCATGGGCCTCAATCGCGCTGCCGACGAGACCGGCCAGGCGGCGAACATGGTGCTGAGTTCGGCCGCCGGCCTTGCCGAAGAAGCCGACACGCTGCGCAGTGAGGCCGAGCGCTTCCTCTCGAGCGTCTGCGCGCGCTAGTCGTGGCGCTGGCAGCACTCTGCGCGGTAGGCTGCTAGAATATTGATATTTCTCGGTTTTTTCTTGATTCTTAACCGGCCTCGGGAAACCCTCAGAGCGCTCGACGTTGTCTAGGGCAGAGATGCAACGAGGTTCGCATGTTGGCTCACGAGGTCATTCGCAAGCAGCTTGAAGGATACCGGCTGACCACGGCCGAGATCCTCTACCACCTGCCCGACCATCCGCACCTGATCCAAAGCTTCATCTGGCAGCAATTCGACATCGCGCCGCGCTATCCCGAGCTGCAGCGCTTCCTCGCCTTCTGGGAAAAGAGCATCGAGGGCAAGCTGCATTCGGTAAAGGTCGCGCAAGCCGCGCTGATCGGGCCGGCGAAGCACCGGCACGTCCAGGCGTCGTTCAGCCTGCACTAAGCCCTCGGCCCGCCCAGCGCGGGGGGGGGAGGGCCGGCGACCCGGCAGCACAAAATTTTGCGCCGGCCTCTTGAACGGGAAAAACGCGACCCTAAATCGGTTGCCGCGAAAACCCTTTCGAGAGGAGCGAGAGATGGAGGACACGCTCTTTCGCGGCAATCGCGAACCGACGCTCGACCAGATCCTGGCCGAGCCTATCATCCAGGCCATGATGCGGCGCGACGGCGTCGCGGAAGCCGCCCTTCGCCGGTTGGTGCGGCAGGCGGCGCATCGCGGGCCCCCGCCCGAGGCGGCGAAGCTGCGCTTCATCCCGCCCGCGCCGCCGGCGAGCGACGCCCCGCCCCAGGCCAGCATCGGCATGCTGGCGCAAGCGGCGGCCGCGCCGCGCTGGCCGCGGGTTTTCCCCAGTCTTTAGGAAGCGCTGAAAAAGAAGACGGGCGGGTCTCGGGGCGGCGTCAGTGCCGCGCCGAGACTTCGTGCGTCTTCAGGACCTTATCGCTCGTCGCGTCGATCTCTTCGAGGCGGATGCCGTAATGCCAGAGGCCCGAGAGCTGCTCGAGCACGGCGCGGGCTGAATTCTCGTCCAAGAGCACGCCGTCATGCACCGCGTGGCTGAGAACGAGGCAGCGATCGCCGGCGAGATCGACATCGCGCACCTGGATGTCGGGCTCGTGATGCGCGAGATCGTATTGCCGCGCCAGCGCGCGGCGGATCTCGCGATAGCCGCGATCTTCGTGGATCGCGTCGACCAGCATCGAATCCTGATCGGCATCGTCGACCAGCTTGAACATGCGGAATTCGCGCATCAGCCGCGGGCTGAGATATTGCAGCAGGAAGCTCTCGTCGCGGTAATTCGCCCAGGCATGGCGCAGCGTCCCGTAGGGATCGCCGTTGCCGGCGAAATCCGGGAACCACTCGCGATCCTCGGCCGAGGGATCGAGGCAGATGCGCTTGATGTCGCGCATCATGGCAAAGCCGAGCGCGTAGGGATTGATGCCGGAATAGCGCTGATCGTCGAATTCGGGCTGCGTCACCACGCTGGTATGCGAATGCATGATCTCGAGCAGCGTACCGTCGCTGATCAGGCCCTTCTCGTGCAGGCGGTGCACGATCTCGTAATGACAGAAGGTCGCGCAGCCTTCGTTCATCATCTTGGTCTGCTTCTGCGGATAGAAATATTGCGAGACGTGGCGCACGATGCGCACCAGCTCGCGCTGCCACGGCTTGAGCCGCGGCGCCCGCTTCTCGAGGAAATAGAGGAGATTTTCTTCCGGCAGGCCGAGCCTCTCGCGGATCGCGGCGAGCTCCTTCTCGGCGAGCTTGGCATCCGCTGACGCGGTCTCCTGGACGAGCTGCGCGGTGCGCCAGATATCGTCGAAATTCTCTTCGGCGAAGCGCCGGCGCTCTTCCTCGCGCTTCTTTTCTTCCTCGAGGTTGAGCTTCGGCCGGCGCGCATAGCGGTGGACGCCGTGGCTCATCAGCGAATGCGCCGCGTCGAGCGTGCGCTCGACCTCGTCGACGCCGTACATCTCTTCGGCATGCGCGATGTAGTCGCGCGCGAAGGTCAGATAGTCGAGGATGCCGGTCGCGTCCGTCCACTGCCGGAAGAGGAAATTGTTCTTGAAGAAATGATTGTGGCCGAAGGCGGCATGCGCCACGACCAGCGTCTGCATCGCCATGGAATTCTCTTCCATGATGTAGGAGATGCAGGGGCTGGAATTGATGACGATCTCGTAGGCAAGACCCTGATAGCCCTTGCGGTAGAGCGTCTCCTCGCGCGCGAAATGCTTGCCGAAGCTCCAATGCCGGTACATCAGCGGCAGGCCGATCGAGGCGTAGGCGTCGAGCATCTGCTCGGAAGTGATCACTTCGATCTGATTGGGATAGACGTCGAGACCCATCTCGCCGACGGCGATCTCCTCGATCGCATCGTAGACGCGGCGCAGCGTCTCAAAATCCCATTCCGGGCCGGTGAACAGCAGCTTGTCGTCGCCGGCGACCGAGTTGAGCAGCGTCTCAGGCATGCTCGCGATCCTTGGCGAAAAGGTCATGGAACACGGGGTAGATCTGCGACGGGTCGGCGACCTTGCGCATCGCGAAATTCTCATGCGCCGGCGCGATCGCGGCATAGGTGCGCCAGAGATCGGTCGGCGGCGACGGGAAGCCGTGGCGCAGCGTCGCCTCGGCGCCGACCTCGATATAGGCGAAGTACTGGGTCAGCGGCAGGATCTCGCCGCCGAGCAATTGGCTGCAGCGGTCGCTGTCCTCGGAGTAATTGTCGCCATCGGACGCTTGCGCCGCGTAGATGTTCCAGTTCTCGGGATTGTAGCGGTCACGCACGACCTTCATCATCTCTTCGAGCGCGGTCGAGACGATCGTGCCGCCGGTCTCGCGGCTGTGGAAGAACGTGTCCTCGTCGACCTCCTGCGCGTTCGACGTGTGGCGGATGAAGACGAGATCGACCGTCTTGTAGCGCCGCGTCAGGAAGACGTGCAGCAAGAGGAAGAAGCGCTTGGCGAGATCCTTCATCGCTTCGGTCATCGAGCCGGACACATCCATCAGGCAGAACATCACGGCCTGTGCGTTCGGCTTCGGGATGCGCTCGAAACGGTTGTAGCGGACGTCGACCGGATCGATATAGGCAAAGCGCCGCGCGCGCAGCTTGGCCGCTTCGAGATCGGCGCGCGCCTGCGCCGCGCTCTCGGCGTCGTCGGCGTCCTCGGCGGCCTGCGCCTGCCGCTCCATCGCCTCGATATCGGCGGGGCTCGGACGGTTGAGCGAGATGCGCCGCGCCAGGCTGTTGCGCATCGTGCGCCGGATATTGAGGCTCGCCGGCGTGCCTTCGATGGAATAGCCGGCGCGCTGGAGCTGCGTCGTCTCCATCGATTTGAGCTTGGTCTTGATGAGGTTGGGCAGCTCGAGATCCTCGAACAGCAGATCGAGGAACTCATCCTTCGAGAGCATGAACTCGAACGCGTCCTGCTCGCCGTTGTCCTCGGCGCTGGCCTGGCCGCGGCCGCCGCCTCCGCCGCCCTGCTGGGGCCGCTCGATCTTGTCGCCGGCGACGAATTTCTTGTTGCCGGGCAGGACGTATTCGCGCTTGCCGCCGCGCGAAGCGGAGCGGAACACCGGCTCCTGGATGCCGCGCGTCGGGATCGAGACCTTCTCGCCGCCCTCGGCGTCGCCGATCTTGCGGCGCTTCAGCGCTTCGGCGATCGCGTCCTTCACCTCGCCTTTCGCGCGCTCGATGAACCGCTGGCGATTGGCGAGGCTTTTGCCCTTCGGATTGGGCCGGCGGTCGATAATGTTCATCGCGGCGCTAACTCCTGCACTCACTAGCCGGCTTTGTTCACCCGCATGTACCACTCGACGAGACGCCGCACCTGGCGCGGGGTGTAGCCACGCGAGGTCATGCGCTCGAGGAAGTCATTATGCTTCTTCTCGGTCTCGCTGTCTTTCTTCGTGCCGAAGCTGATGACCGGCAGCAGATCCTCGACCTGGCTGAACATGCGCTTCTCGATCACTTCGCGCAGCTTCTCGTAGGAGGTCCAGGCCGGATTCTTGCCCTTGTTGGCGGCGCGGGCGCGCAGCGCGAACTTCACGACTTCGTTACGGAAGTCCTTGGGATTGGCGATGCCCGCCGGCTTCTCGATCTTCGAGAGCTCCTGATTCAAGAGCTCGCGGTCCATCAGCTGGCCGGTGTCGGGGTCTTTGTAATCCTGGTCCTCGATCCACGCGTCGGCATAGGCGACATAGCGGTCGAACAGGTTCTGGCCGTAATCGCCGTAGGATTCGAGATAGGCCTTCTGGATCTCGTTGCCGATGAATTCGGCATAGCGCGGCGCGAGCTCGGCCTTGATGAAGGCCAGGAGCTTCTTTTCCTGATCCTCGCCGAACTGCTCGCGGCGGATCGACTGCTCGAGGATATACATAAGGTGCACGGGATCGGCCGAGATCTCGTGCGTGTCGTAGTTGAAGGTGCTGGAGAGCACCTTGAAGGCAAAGCGGGTCGACAAGCCGTTCATGCCTTCATCGACGCCGGCCGCATCGCGGTACTCCTGCACCGTGCGGGCGCGCGGATCGGTGTCCTTGAGGCTCTCGCCGTCATAGGAGCGCATCTTCGAATAGAGATTCGAATTCTCGTGCGGCTTCAGGCGCGAGAGCACGCAGAACCGCGCCAACATGTCGAGCGTGCCGGGCGCGCACGGATTGTTGGCGAGCTCGCTGCCCTGCAGCAGCTTCTCGTAGATCTGCCGCTCTTCGGACGAGCGCAGGCAATACGGCACCTTGATCACGCAGATGCGGTCGATGAAGGCTTCGTTGTTGCGGTTGTTCTTGAAGGTCTGCCATTCGGCCTCGTTCGAATGGGCGAGGATGATGCCCTGGAACGGGATCGCGCCGATATTCTCCGAGCCGATATAGTTGCCTTCCTGCGTCGCCGTCAGCAGCGGATGCAGCATCTTGATCGGCGCCTTGAACATCTCGACGAATTCCATGATGCCCTGCGTCGTGCGGTTGAGGCCGCCCGAGAAGGAATAGGCATCGGCGTCGTTCTGCGAGAAGAATTCGAGCTTGCGGATATCGACCTTGCCGACCAGCGAGGAGATGTCCTGGTTGTTCTCGTCGCCCGGCTCGGTCTTGGCGACGCAGATCTGGCGCAGCCGCGACGGGTGGACGCGGACGACGCTGAATTTCGAAATATCGCCACCGAACTCGTCGAGCCGCTTCAGCGCCCACGGGCTGACGAGGCCGGTCAGGCGGCGCTTCGGAATCTTGTATTGCTTCTCGAGCATGTCGCCCATCGTGAGGGGGTCGAACAGGCCCAAGGGGCTCTCGAAGATCGGGCTCATCTCCTTGCCCGCCTTCAAGACGTAGATCGGCATCTTTTCCATCAGCAGCTTCAGCCGCTCGGCAAGCGAGGATTTGCCGCCGCCGACCGGGCCGAGCAGGTAGAGAACCTGCTTGCGCTCTTCGAGACCTTGCGCCGCGTGACGGAAATACCCGACGATGCGCTCGATCGTCTCTTCCATGCCGTAGAATTCGGCGAAAGAGGGATAGATCCGGATCGTCCGGTTCATGAAGATACGGCCGAGGCGGGAGTCGGCACTGGTGTCGACCATCTCCGGCTCGCCGATCGCCGCGATCATCCGCTCGGCGGCGCTCGCATAGGCCATCGGCTCGCGCGCACACGCCTTGAGATAGTCCTCGAGGGACATCTCGGCCTCTTTTTGCGTGTCGTACTGCTTCGCGAAGAGACCGAAGAGACCGTCTTGTGCTGTCATGTCCCCACCTCCACTCTCAAATGTGCAAGTTCAGAGCCAACTGCCAATACGCCTCGTACTCCCCAATGGACTTGCACTCGATGGTCGCGCCGAATGATTGACGAGGCATTAACCATAACGATCGGGCGAGGGCCGTCGATCCAGGCTTTCTGTGCCTGTATCGAATATTAGATAGGCGTTTTTGTCGGTTTTGCGCCGAGTCGGCCCCGGCACGGCCACAGACGGGTCGGCCGGCCTCACCCGCCGCACGGCCAAAAGGGCGGATTGCAGCCGAGCGAAAAACCCTTGCACGGCAAGGAATTCCTGGATTCCGGCTTACGCGGCCGGAACGGATGCGCCTGACGGCGAATATCACGTCGATAGCGGCCAATACTTCTAATGAAAGCATTGCCCAAAAACGTGGCATTGTTAAGGAGTTTGCGCGATCGGGGAGCGTTCTCCCGCACCACTGTGGCTTTTTTGTCATGTTGTCTGCTGCGCGTAACGCGAGGCGAAGATGAACGAAACCGAGCAATTCCGCCCCGAAGAGTTCGTCGGCACGATGCCGGTGCGCGAGCAGCACCGTTTCGATACGGCCGCGCTCGAGGCCTGGATGCGGGAGAATGTGGCGGGATTCCGCGGCCCCATCGTGGTCGAGCAGTTCAAAGGCGGGCAGTCCAACCCGACCTACCGCGTCGCCGCCGCCGATCGCCGCTACGTCTTGCGGCGCAAGCCGCCGGGCAAGCTCCTGCCCTCGGCTCATGCCGTCGATCGCGAGTTCCGCATCATGTCGGCGCTCGCTGCAACGGACGTGCCGGTGCCGAAGATGCACGCCCTGTGCATGGACGACGCCGTTGTCGGGACGGCTTTCTACCTTATGGATTATGTCGAGGGCCGCGTCTTCTGGGACCCCACCCTGCCGGCGCTGCCGAAAGCGGAGCGCCATGGCATTTTCGCGGCTATGAACGAGGCCATCGCGCGGCTTCATAAAGTGGATTACGCGGCGATCGGGCTTTCGGATTACGGCCGGCCGGGCAATTACGTGCTGCGCCAGATCGACCGCTGGTCGAAGCAGTACCGCGCCTCCGAGACCGAGACGATCCCGGCGATGGACCGGCTGATCGAATGGCTGCCGCTGCACGCGCCGGCGAGCGAGGAGACGACGCTCATCCACGGCGACTTCCGCATCGACAACATGATCTTCCACCCGCGCGAGCCGCGCGTCGTCGCGATCCTCGACTGGGAGTTGTCGACGCTCGGCAATCCGCTCTCGGATTTCGCCTATCACATGATGCCCTGGCGCTTGGGCCCGGACACCTATCGCGGCCTTTTCGGCTTCGACCTCGCCGCGCTCGGCATCCCGAGCGAGGCGGAGGGCTGCGCGCTCTATTGCCGGCGCACCGGGCGCAGCGAATTGCCCGATTGGGACTTCTATATCGCCTTCAACATGTTCCGCCTCGCCGCGATCCTGCAAGGCATCATGGGGCGCGTGCGCGAAGGCACCGCGGCCAGCGCGCGGGCGCTCGAAAGCGGCGCGCGCGCCAAGCGCCTCGCCGAAGCCGGCTGGGCCCAGGTCGAGGCGCTGGAGAAGCGGCGCTAAGATCGTCCTATGCCGGACCAGGACAAAGCCGAACGTTATCGCAGCAATCTCCAGGGCGAGCTCGACGGCGCCGCGCTCTATCGTGCGCTCGCCGAAAGCGAGGAGACCGCGCAGATGCGCGAGGTCTATCGCCGCCTCGCCGCGATCGAGGAAAAGCATGCGGCGCTCTGGCGCGAGGAGCTCGCGAAAATCGGCGAAAGTGCCGGCGGCTACCGCGCCAGCCTGCGCACGCGCATCCTCGCCTGGCTGGCGCGCCGCTTCGGCGCGGCGCTGGTGCTGCCGATGGTCGCGGCGATCGAGCGCGAGGATCGCGGCATGTATGACGACCAGCCCGAAGCGCAAGCCGCCGGCCTGCCGGGCATGGAGCGCTCGCATTCGCGCGTGCTGCAGGCGGCGTCGCGTCCGATTCGCGGCGGTCTCAGCGGCAGCGCGCTGGCGCAGATCGAAGGCCGGCACCGCACCGGCGGCAACGCGCTGCGCGCCGCCGTGCTCGGCGCCAATGACGGGCTCGTCTCCAATCTCAGCCTCGTCATGGGCGTCGCCGGCGCCGAATTCTCGGGCAAGACGGTGCTCGTCACCGGCCTCGCCGGGCTGCTCGCCGGCGCCTGCTCGATGGCGATGGGCGAATGGCTCTCGGTCACCAGCGCGCGCGAGCTCTATGGCCGGCAGATCGCGACGGAGAAAGCCGAGCTCGAGGACATCCCCGAAGAGGAGCAGGAAGAGCTCGAGCTCATCTATCAGGCGAAGGGCCTGCCCGAGGACAAGGCGAAAGAGCTCGCGGCGCGCATCATCGCCAATCCGGATACCGCGCTCGACACGCTGGCGCGCGAGGAGCTCGGCATCGACCCCGACGATCTCGGCGGCTCGCCCTGGACTGCGGCGGGAACATCCTTCCTGCTCTTCGCCCTCGGCGCGATTTTTCCGGTGGCGCCGTTCTTCTTCCTCTCCGGCACGGCGGTGATCGTCACGAGCCTCGTCCTCAGCGCCGTCGCGATGTTCGCGATCGGCGCCGGCACCACACTCTTCACCGGCCGTGGCATGGTGTTCTCGGGCGCGCGCCAGGTCGGCATCGGCCTCGCCGCCGCTGCGGTCACCTTCGCGCTCGGTCGTTTGATCGGCGTCAGCATCGGCGGCTGATCGGATCTAGCGGTTGAGCTGGAGCGGTCCGCCGCCGCAATTGCGCCCGCCGGTCGAGGCGCAGCTTTGCGTCTTGTTCCAATCGTAGAAATCGAAGAGCAACTGCGAGAGCAGAATCGCCGCGCCGATCGCGGCGATGATCGCGAGATATTTCATCGGGCGCCGAGTATGCGGCCTTCCCGCATCGGCGGCAATCGCGTAGCATTTCCGGCGGGGACTGGAGGATAAGCGCAGCATGAACGGACGGCCGGGACGGCGTTACGAGGTGATGATCCAGCGCGACGGGCGCTGGGTCATGGATTGCCACGTGCCGACCGAGGTCGATGCGCTGGCCCACGCCGAGGAGCTCTACGCCGATGAGAGCATCGCCGCGGTCCGCGTGGTGCGCGCGCATTTCGGCGGCGGCGGCGAATCCTTTGAGACGCAGATCATGGAGCGCGTGCGCGAGGCGCGCAAAGGCCAGCCGCCGCTCCGCCTGGCCGCCGCGCCCGACGAAAACGCCTGGTGCGAGACCCTCGCCGATTTCTATGGGCCATCGAGCCGCTATGCGATGGCGCGGCTGTTGCGCAATTACCTCGACCGCTATCAGATCACGCCGACCGAGCTGTTGCACAATCAGCGCTGGATCAAGCTGCTCGACAATCAGGAATCGCTGCTGCCGTCGGCGATCCAGCGCATGGCGGCGCTCCAGGCCGAGCAGCGCAAGCTCGACCGCCGCTTCTGCACCGACGCAATCGACCGATTCGTCAGCGAGGCGTCGAGCAAGGCGCGCGATGCGATCGCTTCGCGCGCCGCGCCGAAGCTCGGCGAGGGCGGCCTCAAGGAGCTCGCCGAGACGCTCGGCGAGCGCGTCCGCGATCCGGCCGAGCACGGGTTCTGGCAGCGCTATGCCGTCGCCCGCGCCTTCGAGGACATGAACGCCTTCGCGGCGAAATTCGAGCGCGCGATGGAATGGGCCGCTTCCGATCTGCCGCCGGCGATGCTGCCGCTGATCGACGAGCTTTGCGCCGGCGTCATGGGCGCGGCCTCGATGATCAAGGACACGCTCGGCAACCAGCCGCATCTCGGCGCGGCCCTGACCGCGCTCGCCGATCTCGCCGCCGGCCGTCAGGAACCGGAGCTCCCCGGCGCCCCGGCCGGCTTCGCCGCTTTCGCCGGCCTCATGAGCAAAGCGGCGATGCCCGAAGCGCGCAGCGTTCTCTACGACCGGCTGCAGCGCGAGCTCGCCACCGACAAGCCGTTGTCGCGCGAGACCCCCTTGGTCCAGCGCCGCCAATTCGAGACGCTGATCGACAAGCTCGCCGACGACACCGGGCTGTTCGCCGGCGGCCCGGGCATGGTCGCGGCCATCGCCCGGCGCTCGCGCCGTTTCGACATCGTCGGCGGGGTCGAGGATGTTCGCCTCACCGCGGCCGAGCCGATGGCGCGGCTCGAGGAGCTACTGGCCGCCGAAAAGACCCTGGTTTCCCGCCGCCAGCAGCAAGGCATCGGCACCTATCTGCGCGACGCGATCGACAAGCTCGAGGGCGCGGCGGCCGCCGAGCTGATCACGCTGCGCGGCCGGATCAACGATACCGGCCTGCCGGAGGCGATGAAGAAGGCGCTGACGGCGCGGATTCCCGCGCCCGCAGGCGCGGCTTAACCGCCCGCTAACCAAATCCTTAAGCCGCTCTTAACTCCGGAGCGGCTAGGGTTTCCGCCGGAAATAACAACGCCTCAAAATCCGCCGATCCATGCCGCGTGGTGCTGTGAACATCGTTATGGAAGACCGCTCCCCCGCGTCGAAAACGCCGGAGGAGATCGTGCGCATCTTCGATGCGCATGAGCGCTGGCTGAAGAAGCAGAGCGGCGGCATTCGCGCCGATCTCACCTTTCAGGATCTGTCGGGCGCCAATCTGCAAGGCATCGTGCTGCGCGCCGCCAAGCTCACCGGCTGCGATCTATCCTTCGCGCGCCTTGCCGGCGCCGATCTCCGGCAATGCGATCTCTTCTCCGCCGATCTGCACGGCGCCGATCTGACCGATGCCGATCTGACCGAGGCCGATCTGCGCGGCGCCAATTTCCGCGACGCGAAGCTGCGCCGCGCGACCCTCGACGCCGCCGATCTGCGCATGGGCACGCTGCTCGGCCCGCAGCGCGGCGGCACGATGAGCTTCCACGGCTCCGCGCACGGCGTCACCGATCTCACTTCGGTGCAAGCCTCGGCGAGCGGCCTCAAAGGCGCGCGGCTCGACGGCGCCAATCTCACCTCGGTCGACCTCTCGAACGCCGATCTCACCGGCGCCAAGCTCAACCGCGCCAATCTCCAAGGCTCGGTGCTGCGCGGCGCGATCCTCAAGGACGCCGATCTCAGCAACGTCGCGATGATCAAGGTCGATCTCTCCGGCGCCGATCTCGCCGGGGCGAAAGTCGAGAACGCCAATCTCGAGGGCAGCGACTTCACCGGCGCGAAGATCGACGGCGTCGATTTCGCCCGCGCCAGCCTCGCCGATGCCCGCATCACGCTGTCGATCGCGACGCTCGCCGAGGACATCCAGAAGATCATCGCCGAGCATCTGCGCTGGGCCGACACGCAGGGCGCCAAAGGCAAGCGCGCGGAGCTCAGCGGGCGCAATTTCGTCCGCATCAATTTCGCCGGCGTCGATCTCTCCGGCGCCAGCCTCGGCGATTGCAAGTTCGGCAGCGCCGTCTTCAAGAAGGCGCGGCTCGAGATGGCGAACATGTCCGGCGCCGATCTCAACAACGCCGAGCTGGTCGAAGCGAACATGCGCGGCATCAACCTCGCCAAGGCCGATCTCGCGACCGCCGATCTCACCGGCGCCCAGCTCGGCCCGGTCGAGCTCCGCAAGCCCGACGGCAGCCTCTCCGGCCGCTTCTGGCCGGCCAATCTCTCGGCCGCGTCCTTCAAGGGCGCCAATCTCGCCGGCGCCAATCTGCGCATGGCCAATCTCACCAAGGCCGATCTTACCGATGCCGATCTCACCGGCGCCGATCTCAGCGAGGCCAATCTCGGCGGCGCGATCCTGACCGGCGCCAAGACCGACGGCGCCAAGCTGCCGGAATAAAACGCTCCCCGTTTTCCCGCGCGCCGCGATCGCCTAAGCTCGCCCCCTCAGCCAGAGGGAGGCGTCCGATGAGCGTCGCACGGCATCCGCGTTCCGCCGAGCTTCAAGATGTGCCGATCGCCGACATCGCCCAGCGCTATGTCGCGCGCTTCCAGGATCGCATTCCCGATTGGGCGGCATTCGAGGACGCCAAGATCGAGGGCTATAAGCGCGCGCAGCATCGCTTCATCGGCGCCGGCGGCTCGGGCAAGCATGGCGACGTGAACGCGATCCCGCCGGGCAACTTCACCCTTTCGATCATGTATGTCGAGCCCGGCCAGGGAAACGCGTCGCACACGCACGAGGTCGAGGAGGTCTTCTTCGTGCTGCGCGGCATGCTCGACGTCTTCCTCGAGGACGAGACCGGCGCGCGCATCGTGACGCGGCTCGGCCCGTGGGATTGCATCTCCTGCCCCGCCGGCGTCGTCCACGGCTATATCAACAGCAGCCTCGAGCCGGTCTATTTCCAGGTGATGCTCGGCCGCGCGCGGCCCGAAGCCATGGGCTATGCCGACGAGAAGCTCTATCGCCAGCGCGAGGCCCATCTCGGCGCCGCGGATCGCGGGCCCCGTTAGCTAGCGCGACGGCGCCCGCTCGGCGAGCGCGAAAGGCGACCGCGTCGCCGCGATCTCGTTCAACAGCTTCTTGGTCATCGCCTCGCCGAAGCTCTCGAAATTCTCGACCGTCAGCAGGAACGAGCCCGGCCCGCCGGTGACGTTGTCGTGATACCAATTGGGCAGCCCGCCCGGCGGCTGGGTATGGCCCGAGAAGCCGCCGAACATCGCCGCGCCTTCGTTGATGATCGCGAGGCCGTTGATGGTGACGCCGCCGGCGAGCGCCGCGGCGCGCGCCTCTTCGAGCGGCCGGCCGGCATTGTTGGTGCCGTCGCCCGAGACATCGATCACCTGGCGCTCGGCCTTGACGCCGCTCGCCTTCAGCCGCGCCATCGCGAAATCGAGCGCGGCGCTGATCGAGGTGCGGCCGAAGAACGCGCGCGGCGCTTCGAGCAGCGCGTCGGTGAACGCCCTGGCCGAGGCCGGATCGCGGATGATCTGCCAATCGACCACGACCTGCTGTTCGTCGCTGCCCGCCCATTCGACGAAGGTCAGCGCGATCGCGCCATTGGCTCCGGCCTGGATCGCGCGCACCACATCGGGATCGGCGATCGCCTTGGCATAGCCTTGGCGCTGAAGCTGGAATTCGTCGCTGGTGATGCTGCGCGAAACGTCGGCGGCGAGCACCAGCGCGACATCGACCCGCTGCCCCAGCACCGGCGGCGCCGCCGATTGGGGCGCTTGCTGCTGCGCGTCGAGCGGCGCGATGCCGAGCGCCATCGCCGCGAGCGCTGCGAGCATTCCAAGCCGAGCCAAGTGCATGGGCGGCCTCCCTCGGTTCCTAGCATAAGCCTGAACGCGCCAACGGCCAAACGGGCCTAATATAAAAGAGGTCGCGCTATAGTGGCGCCGCCATGCCGCGCGATCTCCAAGAATTTACCGCCAGCCTGCCGATCGGCGCGGTCTTGCCCCAATTAGGGGCGGCGCTCGAGAAGCCGGGCGCAGCCGTGCTCGAGGCGCCGCCGGGCGCCGGCAAGACGACCTTGGTGCCGCTGGCCCTGCTCGATGCCGCCTGGCTCAAGGGCCAGAAGATCGTGATGCTCGAGCCGCGGCGCTTGGCGGCGCGCGCGGCCGCGCGGCGCATGGCTCAGATGATCGGCGACGAGGTCGGCGCGACAATCGGCTTCCGCACGCGTCTCGAGACGCGCGTCTCGAACAAGACGCGCATCGAGGTGATCACCGAGGGCATTCTCGCCCGCATGCTGCAGCACGACGCCGCGCTCGACGGCATCGGCATCGTCATCTTCGACGAATATCACGAGCGCAGCCTCGATGCCGATCTCGGCCTCGCGCTGACGCTCGAGACGCGGCGCTATCTCCGCGAGGAGCTGCGGCTGCTCGTCATGTCGGCGACGCTCGACGGCGAGCGCGTCGCCGCGCTGATCGATGCGCCGCGCATCACGAGCGCCGGCCGCAGCTTTCCGATCGAGCTGCGCTATCTCGACCGGCCGCCGCCAGATCGCTTCGAGGCGGGAGTCGCATCGGCGATCCGCCGCGCCCTCGACGAGGATGAGGGGAGCATCCTCGTCTTCCTGCCCGGCGGCGCCGAAATAAGACGCGTTGAGCACCAGCTCGGCGATCTGGGCAGCGATATCATCGTCGCGCCGCTCTACGGCGACCTGCCGCCGGCGGCGCAGGACGCGGCGATATCGCCGGCGCCGAAGGGCCGGCGCAAAATCGTGCTCGCAACCTCGATTGCCGAGACCAGCCTCACCATCGAAGGCATCCGCATCGTGGTCGATGGCGGCCTCGCGCGCGGGCCGCGTTTCGATCCGGTGACGGGCATGACGCGGCTGGTCACGAGCCGCGTCTCGCAAGCGGCATCGGCGCAGCGCGCCGGCCGCGCCGGCCGGCTCGAACCCGGCATCGCTTATCGGCTCTGGCCGGAGCGCGAGCAGGCGCAGCTTCAGCCTTACGCGCCGCCCGAGATCCGCGAAGCCGATCTCGCGCCGTTGCTGCTGACCCTCGCCGCTGCGGGCAACAGCGATCCTGCCGCTTTGTCCTGGCTCGATCCGCCGCCCGCCGCCGCGCTGTCCCAGGCGCGCACTCTATTAATAGAGCTCGGTGCACTCGACGATTCCGGCCGCATCACGAAAGAAGGCGCAGCGATGGCGGCGCTACCGCTGCATCCGCGCCTCGCCCAAATGGCGCTCACCGCGGCGGCACGCCGCCAGGGCCGGCTCGCTTGTGCCATCGCCGCGCTGTTGACGGAGCGCGACATCGTCCGCGCCGCGCCGCAAGCGCGCGACGCCGATTTGCGCCTGCGTATCGATCTAATGAGCGACCGAAACGCATCGCGCGATCTGCCGCCGGGCCTCTCGCTCGATCGCGGCGGTGTGCAGCGCGCCCGCGACGCCGCGCGCCAGATCGAGCGCTCTCTCCGCCTCAAAGGCGACGAGAGCATCGATGCCGCCGAGACCGGCGGCGTGCTCGCTCTCGCTTATCCCGATCGCATCGCGCAAGGCCGCGGCGCGGCCGGCCAGTTCCGTCTCGCCAGTGGCGGCGGCGCTGAGTTGCCGGGGGGCGATCCGCTCGCCAAAGAGGAATTCCTCGCCGTCGCCGAGCTCGATGGCGACCGCAAGACCGCGCGCATCTTCCTCGCCGCGCCGCTCAGCCGCGCCGAAATCGAGGAAGATTTCGCCGACCGCATCGTCGCCAGCGACACCATCGCGTGGGATTCGCAGAGCGAAGCCGTGCTCGCGCGCCGTCGGCGGATGCTCGACGCGCTTGTGCTCGACGATCAGCCGCTGCGCGATGCGCCGGCAGAGCAAGTGACCGCCGCGCTGCTCGCCGGCATCCGCGAACTCGGCCTCGCCGCTTTGCCCTGGTCGCGCGAAGCCGAGAGCCTGCGCGCCCGCATCCAATTTCTTCACCGTACGCTCGGCGATGAATGGCCCGATGTCTCCGACGCCGCGTTGCTTGCCTCCCTCGAAGACTGGCTCGCGCCTTATCTCGCCGGCATCACGCGCCGCACGCAATTCGGCCAGATCGACCTCGCCGGCGCGCTCGGAGCACGGCTCGATTACGCGCGAAGGCGCCAGCTCGACGCGCTCGCGCCGACACATATCGCGATGCCGAGCGGCTCCGCAATCGCGATCGATTACGCCGCCGGCGATGTGCCGGTGCTGGCGGTGAAGCTGCAGGAGATGTTCGGCACGACGACGACGCCGGCGATCGCCCAAGGCAAGGTGCCACTCATCGTGCATCTGCTCTCGCCGGCCGGCCGGCCGCTGCAAGTGACGCGCGACCTCGCGAATTTCTGGAAGAACGTCTATCCGCAGATCCGCGGCGAGATGCGCGGCCGCTATCCCAAACACCCCTGGCCCGACGACCCGCTGACCGCGCTGCCGACCGCGCGAACGAAGCGGCGGCAGTAACCATGACGTGACCGTGGGCGGCGCGCCCCTTCGGGCATTTCAGCCATGCGCCGCGGGCGATTGGCGCCGGCGCGACATCTGGGTCAGAATGCCTTATCTACTGACTCGGGAATTTTGGCCGAGGAGTTGTGACCGGTATGGCCGAGCAAGCGCTGCAACCGCCCAAGAAGCTGCACTACGCCTGGATTGTGGTCGGCGTGACCTTCGTCGTGCTCCTCGTCGCCGCGGGCATGCGGGCGACCTCGGCCGTTCTCTTGGTGCCGTGGGAAGAGGAATTCGGCTGGAGCCGCGCCGTCGTCTCTTTCCCGATCGCGGTGCAGCTCATGATGTTCGGCCTGGTCGGCCCGTTCTCGGCGAGCTTCGTCGAGCGTTTCGGCCTGCGCCGCATGATGACGACCTGCCTCGTGCTGATGCTGATCGGCATGCTGTCGCTGCCCTTCATCACCGCGCCGTGGCAGCTCTTGCCGGTCCTCGGCCTCTTCATGGGGCTGGCGGTCGGCGCGCTCGCCATGGTGATGGCCGCGATCATCGCCAATCGCTGGTTCTTCGCGCGGCGTGGCCTGGTGATGGGCATGCTCTCGGGCGCGACCGCCGCCGGGCAGCTCATCTTCATCCCGTCGCTGGCGCAGATGACCGCGCATTTCGGCTGGCGCACCGCGGTCTTCGCGGCGAGCGTCATCCTCGCCGCGATCATCCCGCTGGTCTGGCTCTTGATGCGCGATTCGCCGGCGCAGATGGGGCTAACGCCTTACGGCACGCCGGCGGGCGCGCCGCCCGCGCCGCCGCAACAGCGCGTCAATCCGCTGATTGCCGCTTTCGAGACGCTCGGCATGGCCGCCAAGCATCGCGATTTCTGGCTGCTCGCCGGCAGCTTCTTCGTCTGCGGCGCCTCAACGCTCGGCCTCGTCGGCACGCATTTCATTCCGGCCTGTCTCGATCACGGGATTCCGGTGACCACCGCAGCGAGCATCCTCGGCGCGATGGGCGTCTGCAACGTGATCGGCACGACCGCCTCGGGCTGGCTCAGCGACCGGTTCGACGGCCGCATCCTCTTATGCTGGTTCTACACCTCGCGCGGCGCCTCGCTGGTGTTCCTGCCTTATGCGCTCGACATCCAGGGACCGTGGGGCATCGTGATCTTCGGCCTGTTCTACGGCCTCGACTGGATCGCGACCGTGCCCCCGACGGTGAAGCTCGCCACCGCTTCGTTCGGCCTCAAGCAATCGAGCATCGTCTATGGCTGGATCGTCGTCATCCACCAGGTCGGCTCGGCCGCGGCCGCCTACGGCGCCGGCCTCCTGCGCACCTATATGGGCGATTACACCAGCTCGTTCTGGATCTCGGGCGCGCTCTGCGCAGCCGCCGCGATCATGGTGCTGAATGTCGGAAGGAAGAAACCGTCAACGGCAAGGCCGGCGCTGGTCGAGGCGGGGGCGTGAGAGTTAGTCGGGTTTGAGGTTGCCGTGCTCGAGCGCGCTGATGATCGAGCGGGCTTGCCAGAATTGCGGCGCCCATTCCGAATCAGCGATGACCTGAAGCCGTTCGCGGGCCACCGCCGGTGCCACCGCCAACGTGTAGTGCGCGGCTTCCAGATTCACCTGCGCGTTCGGATGATCATAGAGCGGCATGAGCGCAAGCCGCGCCTCGGGCCCGCGCCGCCTCAGCTCACCATTAATCCGCTGCATCTCGCAAAAGAGCTCATCCATTCGTTGGACCGCGGCTTCGCGTGTCGGGTCCGTCTCGTCAGTAGTCGATCCTAGGATGGCTTCTTCTTCCGCGATCGCCGTGTCGACGAAATATTGAACGAGTTGATCGAGTGTCATCGAGGTGAGATCAGGATTAGTCATTTGAGGACTCCCACCTTTCTCAGGCCGTCGAGACCCACCCTGCGGCGCTCTAACCAGCCCTTATTTCTAAGGTATTGCCGGGGCGTCATCCAATTACCGTCTTTATCCTTATAAATCTTCATTCTTACGATCGTACCAAGCATTGAGCTCCCAATGCTTTATGGTCGGTATCCTCACCTTATTTCGCGGCCTCTCAATCTGAGCCTCCGAGAAACCGTCTTTTCGACCAGGCGTCTGCGCCGCCGCCGCGGTCATGGTGCTGACTGTTGGCGCGAAGAACCCACCGCTGCGCGCCCGGCGCTGCTCGAGGTGGGGCGCGAGAGCTAGACTAGTTCGGCTTGAAAGTGCCTTTGTCGAGCGCTGCGAGCGTTGTCCGGGCTGAAATGCCTTCCATCCAGCTTGTTTTCGCGATTGCCTCGAGCTGGTCGCGCGCTGCATCCGGCGCAACGCCCAAGGTGGAATGGGCTGCCTGCAGTCGCACTTCCAAATTTGGACTGTCATATAATCGCGTGAGAGCGAGCCGAGCCTGACGACCACGCAATCGTAGTTCGGAGTCGATCGCCTTCAGGGCGGCGTACAATTGCTCTGATTCTGCGACAAATTCGTCTCGACCGGGCATGTCCATTGGCGAAACCAATTCGAAATTCACTTCACTGAGTCGCTCAGCAAGCTTCGCGAACTGCTCTACCAAGGCAGAAACACTCAGCTTGCGATGATCCTGCCGCATCATTTCTTGAGCACTCCTACCGCCTTGAGACCGTGCAGGCCAACCTTCATTCGTTCGTCCCAGGTC
>Ga0335085_10005319_pt1 | contig 20728 bp, 23 predicted proteins | sample Lox_Sample_45_FD_206712 | JGI IMG/M metagenome (GOLD analysis project Ga0335085, IMG submission 206712) | Soil microbial communities from Loxahatchee National Wildlife Refuge, Florida, United States - Lox_Sample_4.5 | ecosystem: Environmental > Terrestrial > Soil > Wetlands | place: USA...
ATTGCCATGTTGAACGGCTGGGGCGGATACATCTTGACTCAGTTTGACTATGTGAACGCATTCTTCAGCCATGACGAGTACATTGATTTCTTTGCAAATCAAAGTGGACTCGGACTTCTCGAAGATATACGCAAGGAGTTCGGGACGGTCGAACATCCTCCCAAAGAAGTTTGACCCTCCGGTAGTTGGCGAAACATCGCGATAGCACTCAAAATGGCGCCGGGAGTGAGCTGCTAACGAGCTTTGTCGAGCATTGCCTGGAACGCCGCGATCTCATCCTGCTGGCTCCAGATTAGCGGCTGAGTTTGCAGTTCGCAGTAATCGTCTGGATATTCCCAAGCTGGCTCTACTGTGACCCTGGTCATGTTATTGAGTTCCATCAAAGTGTATGACCATACTTTTTTCGTCGTCTTGCCCGGACAGGCGCTGGATGCCACAAAGATTGCGCTAACGAGCGGCATCTGAGCCGGCATCGAGACGCGGAACTGTAACGGCTTATCGGAATCGAGCGTGTAGCCGCGTGCCAGATTCTCCTGGACAATCAGATCCTTGAGCGTTTGGGCAGACGCCTTGCTGGTAAATGCGTAAGGTCCCGGCTGAGCCTTTGATTTTTTGTCTCGCGCTGCCGCCAGGGTCGTCATTGCCAAGATCAGGATTAGAACTTGCTTCATACGTTTACCTCTTCCGTAAACTCTACCGATACCACTCTTTATGCCGCTAATTACCGGAGTCATGTCGGTCAATTTCTGTGGCAAGACCAAACCATACATATCCTCTCTGGTGATCGCGATAGGACACTCGATCGGGAGGAATTCGAGGGATGAGTAGAGTAGGGCTAGGCCTGATATCAAGACCGACTCGCAATTAGGACAGGATGCTGTCCGCTTGCTGCTTTTTACAACGTTGCCGCACGCGCAGTGAAGATGAAATCTTCCTTGACAGAATCGTCGACAGCGACCGTGGAGGTCATTTCCTTGCCGAGAAAACAGCGGATGGCCCCATAGGATACCAGCCCAACTTAGCGCGGCCGGAAAGAGCGCGCTTACGGATGGAAGGTCATTGAAGTGGATACCGGCCATGACTGCCATGTGGAGAGACCGGGAGAAATTGCGGAGATCCTGCTTTCTGCGGCTGGGGATTCTTAGATGTCGAGTCGTGCTAGAGAACATCGATCACAATCAGAGTGATGTCGTCCAGCTGGGGCGTGGAAGGGGGCTGCCAGTCACGGAGTTCGCAGAGCACACGGTCCAGCAGCTTTGAAGCTGTCTGGGAACGGTTGCCGCGAACGACATGCTCGAGGTGACGATCTCCAAAAGCCTCGCCGGAGGCGTTCTCCGCTTCGGTCATACCGTCGGTGTAAAGCAGCAAGCGATCTGAAGGAGCCAGCGGGATTGCGCACGCTGGGAAATCGATATCTGGCGTGACTCCGAAAAGTAGACCGTTGCTCTCGATCTGCTCCAGTTTGCCTTGACTATTTCTCCACCACAGAAGGGGCGGATGTCCGGCGGCGGAATAGCGGGCGCAGTGTTTTTCTGTGTCGATCCAGAGGTAGGCGGCAGAAATGAACTGGCCTCGCAACTCCGGCGAGAGAATGTGGTTGAGACTCCGCAGCACCTGTGAGGGATCGTCGGCGCAGGCGGCAACGGACTGGACGGCCATTTTCATCATGGAGGAGACAAGCGCTGCGGGCACTCCATGACCGGAGACATCCGCCACGAGCGTCCCCAGGCGGTTGGGGCCGACTTCGGTGAAGCAGTAGAAATCTCCCGCAACGGCGGACATAGGATGGTAAGCAGCAGCGATGCGCAAGTTTGAAGCCGAAGGAACGGTGGCAGGGAGAATGGAGAATTGAATCTGCCGGGCGGTCTGAAGTTCGCTTTCGATGGCGAGCAGGCGGTGCTCATTGGCAAAGATTCTCTGCGCAGCCACATAACCAAGGGCAAGCGTCCAGACGGCAAACGCCAATGGCTCGGCATAACGAGGCGGTTGGCGGCGCAAGATCCAGGACATATTCGAAAGCACCGCCACCAGTGCAATCGCTGGAAGCACCATGGTCAGAACGCGGCTTTGGATAACCAGAAATTGTCGCGCAAGGCTGGGGACCGCAATCACCACAGCGACAGCAATCAGAAGGCAGATCGCAATCACGTTGTTGAGAATCGCGAACGTGTAGCGTTGTCCTGAGAAGAGAAACCACACCAGACTTAATATTCCGACGACTGTTGCCAGAGCAGTAAATATTGCAATCAATCGTCGAAACTTGCCGACACTAAGCTCGACCCAGAAAAGCAGGCCGGGAATGATCATCATGTAGTCGGCGAAGAGGACGATGCGATCGGGCCATGGCGAATCTGTGGAAACGCCGAGAATATTGCAGTTCCATGCAAGCATACGAAGGCCATAGAAGCCGATAAAGAGTCCGAACCAAAGCAGGATGCGGTATTCGCTGCGGCGGCGAATTGCTGCGATAGCGATGGCGCAGAGAGATACAAAGGAAAAGACGGGCCCGAGCAGTATTTCGGGTACGCGCTCACGAACGGCCATGAGAGATGGGTCTGGCGGGGTCATGCTTCCAAGTTCACGATCACAGGCTCCAGCGCGGTCGTGGAAGTACGCTCAGAATGACGGATGGGATAGCCCGTGTCGGGGGCTGAGTTCACAATGGGTTGTGAGCCGGATCACATCGAGATTACGGGTAGAAAACGCGATCGCCGGCCCTTCGCGTGCTAGGATGCGGACACTTTAGGTTAAAGACTATGAGCAAACATGTCATTCAAAGCAAAAGTGGTGCGCCGCCGCAGGGGGCTTACTCCCAGGGATGGCGGGCGGGAGATTTCATCTTTGTCACGGGGACGGGGCCGATTGATCCGGTGACCGGAAAACTCATCGGCGAGGATATTGAACGGCAGACGGAGCAGACCATCAGTAACATCGAGGCGATTCTCGAGGCTGAGGGAGCCACTCTCGCCGATGTTGTGAAGTCGACTGTGCATCTGAGCGATTTGAGCCTGTTTGCCCGATACAACGCGGTATATGCCAGGCGGTTCACGAAGCCGTATCCGGTGCGGACCACGGTGGGGAGCGATCTGGGACATACGCCGGGAATGCTGGTGGAGATTGATTGCATCGCTTACCACCAAGGCGGCAAGCCGCGTCGGCGTTCCCGTGCTGCTAAGAAGAAGACACGGTCGCGACGATAGCCTCTTCTATTCCCCACAGAGGTCACAGGGGAACACAGAGGGTCACAACTGAGTTCTGGCTGGTTGCAGCGGGCCTTCGTGCCCTCTGGCGGAAACTTCTTCGACGGATTCTATTCTTCCCTCTCGAACGATCAACACGGCATCGAAGTTGTTCACTGTCGGGCAAACGTGGCGAGGAAGCAGATAGAGGAGATCGCCTACCTTCGGCGTATTCGGCCCCTCTTTCACTGACAGGGGTAGATGCTCTTCGCTAGGAGATAGGGGCGTAAGCTCGGGATGCCCGGCTACGACGCATGTCGGGACGCCGGCATCGGCGGAAACGGCTTTGTGTCCGGCATCGCAGGTGATGATACCGGGATGAGGGTGGCTGACGACACGCGTCAGTACTAGCGCGGCGGGCGCGTAGCCATAGGTTGGAAGTTGGGCGAGACTGGTGGCGTCGTTGTAGACGACAGTTCCGGGCGAGACGCGGTGGATGGAGTTGCTTGATTTGAATCCGTCGTAGGAGAGAGAGCAAGGGAAGGTCGGCGTCCCCGCAGTCACAAGCTCGGGGACGCGCAGGCCAGCGCGCTCCAGATCGGCAACAAGTTTCATCAGTTGATCGTAGCCGGCATGGGTGTTCACGGTCTTCTCAGGCTCTGCGGCGGCACCATATTGGCCGTCGTAATAGTGCAAGCCGCGGAAGTCGAGGCCAGCTTGGTTGATCGCACGCGCCATTGCTAAGACTCGATTCGGCGAGGTCTGGTCAATGCCGGTGCGGTTCATGCCAGGATTGATGTCGAGAAAGATTCCAATTCCTGTGTCGCGCCACTGCCGGAGTTGTTCTTCATGTTCCGCGAGGACTGAGATTGTGACTTGCGGGAACTGTCGCTTGATCTCAGACACGCGGCGGGCGTTTGCGCCCATCAGCGGATAGGCGAGGAGGACATCGTCGGCGCCATTCTCACAGGCCTGAAGAAGCTCAAGGCTGGTGGCGCACTTGAAATTGGTGATGCGGTGGTGGAGGAAGAGGCGCAGCGTGTAGTTCAGCTTGGCAGTCTTGATGTGCGCGCGCCAGCGATCAGGATTGCCGCCGAGGAGATTCAGAGTGCAAGCGATGTTGCCGGCGATAACTTCTGGATACAAGACGAGGGCGGGGGTGAGGATGTCTTGCGTGTTGAGAAGACGGTGGCGATTGTCCCACGGAAAGTCGGTCAACATGAATTTCGCTGCGGCCATGCTGGTTGATGATAGCGCGTGACGGTCGACAGCTCGAGAGCGCTCGGTCGAAAATCCCCACTTCTGGCAACATCGGCCAGAAGTGGGGCACCCAGACTCTAACCGCATTGACCGGGGTGGACGCGAATAGTAGTCTCTGTGAAACCTTCGAATGGGCACGGATCCCACCACAACAGAGCGACCTCATCTTGTCCGAGGGCTTGGCCTTTGGGCAGCCAGCGCAGTCGTCATTGGAGACACCATTGGCACCGGAGTGTTTCTGGTATCGAGCGACATGGCGCGCGCAGTGGGGTCGGCCAGGCTGACGCTGCTGGCGTGGATTCTGGCCGGGTGCGTGGTTCTGCTCGGCGCTTTTTGTTACGCCGAGCTCGGCGCTGCTTTCCCCAAAGCCGGTGGTCCGTATGTTTACCTGAGTCGCGGCCTGGGGCCGTTGTGGGGATTTCTATTTGGCTGGATGAGTTCGTTCCTTGACCGGCCGGTTGCGATGGCGGGCTTGGGCGCCGGGTTCATACGTTTCCTGGGATTTTTTGTTCCCGCGGTCGCTACACCGCTGTTCACAGGGCACATCGGCCATGAAGAGTTCACGTTCACTGCGGCGCAACCGCTCGCGGCGGTGGTGGTGCTGGCGCTGACAGGAGTCAATTACTTCAGCGTTCGGATGAGTGGGGCGATCCAGGTTTTGCTCACGTCGCTCAAGGTGGGCACGATCGTGCTCATCGTGCTGGGAGGATTATTTCTTGGGCACCGAAGCGGGATAGTCGCAAGTGCGCCAGCAAGTGCGTTAGGCATGGGGACGATTGGAGCGCTGCTGACGGCGATGGTTCCTGCGATGTGGGCATACAACGGTTTCAATGATCTGGGAGATCTGGGAGAGGAGATCACGCAGCCCGAGAAAAATATTCCGCGAGCGATCCTGCTGGGGCTGTTTACCGTTGGCGGACTGTACCTGTCGGTAAATTTTGTGTATTTCCATGTGCTGCCATTCGCGGCGGTGATCGGATCGCAGCATATCGCGTCGGACGCGGTGCAGGCATTTGCCGGCACGCGCGGGGCGGTGTGGTTGACTGTGGCCATGGCAGTTTCAGCTTTGGGAGCGCTTCACGTCGTGATTCTGACGGGGGCGCGGATTCCTTATGCGATGGCGCGAGACCGGGTGTTTTTCCAGTTTGCTACGCGGATTCATCCTTCGTTTCATACGCCGAGCGGAGCGCTGATTTTTCTGGGTTCGGTGGCCACGGTTCTCGCTCTCACCGGGACGTTCGAAGAACTGTATTCGCTGTTCGTTTTCGCAGTGTGGATCTTTTTCGCGCTCACGGCGCTCGCGCTGTTGAGATTGAGGCGGAGCGAGCCGGAGTTGGTTCGACCTTACCGCGCGTGGGGATATCCCTGGACGCCGCTGATTTTCTTCATCGTCGCCGTGGCACTCACGGTGAATCTGTGGATGGTTCGTCCGGTGCGGTCGACCTTGGGACTGGCAGTGATTCTATTGGGGATTCCGTTCTACTACCGCTGGAGAAAAACGCCGCCGAAAGGAGATGTGGCAGGATCCAACAGCGAATAAGAATTCAGTGGTGCCGGGGATGAATCTCCACGACTCTCGTTTCGATATCGCGGTCGCGCAGTTTGGCGACGACGTCTCCCGATGCGGAGATGACTACGCTGGCGCCGCCGTACGTATAGCCCTTCCACGGCCCGGCGCTCATGATGCCCACCAAGTCGGTGCCCACGACGTCGCAGTCTAATTCCTTTGCCCGCTTGCTCACGATCTTTTCGAGTTCTATTGCGTGCTCGGGCCATTCCTCCGGTTTGGCGGCCCAGCCGTAGGGGACAATCATGAAATCGGGCTTGAGTTGCTTGACGCGTTCGAAGAAAGCATCGGTGAAGGTGTCTGCACAAATGAGAAAAGCGATTCTTCCGAACTCGGTCTCAACGACGTTGATGTCGTCAGGACGACCTTGCGCATAAGGTGGGGTCATGAGTTCGGGGAGAACGTTGATCTTGCGGTGTTTCCAGAGAAGTTTGCCGGAGCGATCGACGAGAATCGCGGAATCGTAAAGGTGGTCACCGTCTTTTTCGTCGAGACCGATGGCGATCATCATGTTGTACTTCCTGGCGAGATCCTGAATGCGTTTGCTGTCGGGGCCGGGAATTGGTTCGGCGAGACGATGCGCTTCGGGATTTTCCCAGCCGAGAATTGCGGACTCGGGGAAAGCGGCGATCTGTGCGCCTTGGGCTTCGGCGTCGGCCAGAGCGTATTCAATGCGGCGGAAGTTGCCTTCGCGATCGCTATCGATGACCAGAATTTGGCAGATAGCGACTTTCACCGGTTTCGCGTCGCTGGTCGCGGCGATTGCGCAGCCGGTCGCCAGCAGGATCAGAGCCAGTGTGTGTTTCAGGTGACTGGTCATCGAAAGTTTATGGCCTCGCTCTGCAACGGCTTGACCGCTAAGGACACTAAGGTACACGAAGGACTACCACCACGAACCAAGTGATTTCATTTTTCAATGGCGCCTACATCGCCTTTGCCGCCGTGAGGACGCGAGTGGCGTTGCTGGTCCGAACTGATCAACTGAGCCGAATATGGGTCGCTGGTTACGGTGATGGAAACAGTCTGCCCGACTGGGCCGGTGTGATAGGTTGACCAGAAATTGTCGTTGAGACCAGCCGTGCCGAGCCGACCGTTGAGATCGACATCAAGAGCGCGCCAGAAGGCGATCCAGGGGGCGTTCTGCGGATCGGAGGGCCAAGTCTGCGCGGGGCCGTACCAGGTGGTGCCTGTGAGGTCCCCGAATTCCGAGCCGAAGTCGGTGCCGAGGACGTCTCCGTGTTCGGTGCGGAGCTTGTCGAGGAGATGGTTCAAGAAGTCGTCAGTGGAGGCGCCATAGCCCTCGTAGCCCGCTCGGATGATGTTGAACGAATATTGCGCGGAGGGAATCTGGTCGGTAGCCGCAGTGCCGGGAGAATACCAAAGAACGACGGGCTGGCCTGCGTCTGTGCCGGCGGAGAGGATCGTGGAGTGATGCTGGATGGCATTGAGATCAAGAACATCGGCGAGCGCAAGCCCGTCTAGATCTCCGGGCTCGGGGTAGTGTTTGCGGCTGAGATCCATCCATTCGGGGCAAGGAACAAGGATCTGGCTGAAATCGAGAGCGCCGATGCGGTTGTAGCCGTAGCTGTAGAAGTTAATGAGCGAACCGGCGAACCAATCCGCAGGGGCGCCATTCAGTTTGTTCCCGATGACGATGGAGTGCTGTATCTGCACGTCTTCGACGACGTGAGCATTGCCGATGGTGGCGGCGACTCCGCCACCTCCGATGTTGGGCTTGCCACTGAAAATGGCGAGGGTACCATTAACTTCATTTTCCGCGATGGTGGAACTGATAATGTCGAGCGATCCACCACCCATGTAGACGCCACCTCCGCGGTAGTAGAACTGTCCGGCTTCGGGGAGGTTGGGGTTATCTTCGGCAAGATTGCGGGCAATCGTGCAGTTGGTGATAGTCATGGTGGCGAGATTGTTGGGTCCACCCGAGAGCGTAAAGACACCGCCACCGTAGGCATGTTGCGCCGTGACACGGTTGCCGCTGATGACGCACTGCGAGAGGGATGTGTCGTTTCCGTGGCCGCCGGTATTATCGGCGCCCCCTACGGAATAAATGCCACCACCTGCGGCACCGTAACCGAGAGCGGTATTGCCGCTGACAATCGAGTTGGTGAGTTCGAGGCCATTAGCATAAATCCCTCCCCCGTATGCGCCACGATCACGGCTGGCTTCGTTGTCGCCGACGATCTTATTTCCGTAGACAGAAGAGTCATCGAGAGTGAGCGTGCCCCAAACGGCAAGACCTCCTCCGCGCGCGAGAGTGTAGGGTTGAGTCGCGGAACCGCTAATTGCTTCGGCCTGGGAGTAGCCACCGGTAATAGCAATGTTGCGGAGGGTTAGATTGCCGTAGACGGCGAGAACACGGGCAGGAGTGGCGTCTCCGCCGGTCCACTTGATGGTGATTCCATCGGGCAAGCTGCTGGCGTCGATCACCACATTCCTGTCAGCGAAGAGTGCGGACTTGCCGTAGTCGCGTTCGGCATACCCCTGGAATGCCATTCCGCTGTAGGTTTCAGCCAGCAGTGTAGTGTGCTCCTCTCCAATGATGCTGAGTTCGATCGTGGCGCCATTGAGTGAAGAATCGAAAGTAATTGGTTGGCCAGTTGTGGCCTGGTCCAGAGCACTCCTAAGCGTTATCGTCCCCGAAGCTGGCTGAGCTATGTCTTCCGCGGAAGTCACAACCAACTGGTTCGAGGGTGGAGGAGAAATCGAAGAGTTGTCTCCGCAGCAAACGCAGGCCAATAGCAGGGCGGGTATAGCTATCAAGAATGAGAATCTCATGGAGTAATTCGACACGGCATGGCCTCCGGCGCGAGAAGCGCGCTTATAGCAGCCTGCCTTCATAGCACTGGAGTGGATCGGCTACAGTGACCGCCGTCATAGCAGCACGTGATCAGGGAAAAGGGGCAGGATTGGCAGAATGCAAAGAAAAAGCCCGCCCGGCGGGCCGGAACGGGCTTTTGCTGCATTGGGGGAGTTGGTTCGCCTACGCGCGAATGGCAATCACTTCCAGGTACTCTGCCGGAACGACCGTGAGTTCATCGCCGCCCTGATTGTGGGAGCGCCACAACTCCTCCAACTCCTCGCGGAGGCTTCTGGCCGAGATATCCTCCAACGACGCAAACGCGCGATTGGTCGGACCGTAGTACTTACGAAAGAACTCCACTACCTCGGCCGGAGGAAACGGATAAGTGAGGTTGTAGTTCCGGTAGGTCATCTTCAGCTCCGAGACGCCGGGACCGAGTCTTTCGCGAACGACGGCCTTATCGCCCCAGAGAACGGGGGTCGGCATGCCTGAGGGCGCGATGAACTTGGCGAAGGTCTTGAACATCTCACCGACAAAGCCTTCGGCGGTCCAGTTGCCCATAGCGATCATGCCTCCGGGACTGCAGACGCGAAGGAGTTCGCGGGCAACCAGATCGGGGCGCGGAGCGAACATCGCGCCGATCAGGCTGACCACAACGTCGAAGCTGGAATCTTCGAAGGGAAGATTTTCAGCATCGCCTTCGAGGAAGCGGGCGTTGAGGCCTTCGGCTTTGGCGCGAGCCTGGGCCCGCGCGATCGAATTGGGAGCGATGTCAACGCCAGTGATGTTTACACCGTCGCGGGCAGCCCAGAGAGCAACCTGGCCTGATCCGCAGGCCACATCGAGCAACTGGCATCCGGCAGGCACATCCAGTTGCTCGTAGAAGGCGCGGGCGTCCTGTTCCATGTAACGCGAGAAGCGATCATAGTCGCCAGCCGCCCAGGTGGATTTCAATTTTGCTTTGAGGCTCTCGACATCCAGTGTAGTTGCTGTGGTCATAGCGCCTCCACGGTGGCTTCGACGAGTTCATGGTCGGAAAGCCGCTGATAGGTGCCGGGCGCGGGTGGAGCGGCCGAACTGCCGGAAGCCATGGCGCGGACGGCTTCGATGGTGATGGCTTCACCGCCGAGCCCAAACTGGCCGCTTCTGACTTCGTCAAGGACGACAACGGTCGCCGGCCGGATCCACTCTCCCTGGAGTGATACGAGCACATCCGTGAACCTGGCGATCATTTGCTGTTTCTGAGCCGGAGTGAAAACCTCTTGCATGGTGGTGATTTGAATTAAAGGCATGGTTGTTTTTCTCCATTTCTGAATTGAATTCGTGCTGCCACTTCTGAAGCGGGAACTACAGGGCCGACGCGGTTGTAGGGTCGATCATCTTGCCGATCTGCGTAATGCGATTGGCGGGAAATCCGCTCAGTTCCGCATGACGGCGAATGATGTCTTCGTCCTGCGCGAGGTACACGCAGTACGTCTGGTCCGCCGCTACAAAGGATTCCAGCCACTGAATGTTGTGTCCGAGAGCGACCAGTGCCCTGCAGGATTGGGCCGCGGCGGCCCGCAATTGATCGCCCTCCAGAGCTCCGATTTTCGGGATCAGGCGTTCGATCACGTATCTGTTCATTGCGTCCTCCAGTGATTCGTTTTGAATCGGTTGATTGCATTGACATGTCGAATATTGGGGTACCGCGGGAGTGGGGACTTGCCTGCGCGTCCGCGTTTTTTGACCGCAAAGCCGCGGGCATTGACTCGCTTGCCCGTGGCTCCTGTAAGATTTGCCGAGCGTCCGACAGACTGGGGCTTGTATGGATGTGCTTTCCGAAGTACTAAAAGTCGTGAAGTTGCAGGGGGCGGTGTTTTACAACGGCGAGTTTTCGGCGCCGTGGAGTGTGCGTGCGGCATCCTCGCGCGCACTGGCACGCTACTTCGCGACAGGCGCGGAGCATGTGATCGTCTATCACCTGTTGACCGAGGGGAAAGCCTTCGCACGAATGGAGGATGGTCAGCGGATCACTCTGAATGCCGGGGACCTGGTGATGATTCCGCATGGCGATCCGCATATTCTGGAAAATGGGTCACCGACTGAGGCCGTAAATGATTCCGATCAACTCAACGGAGTCCTGGCGCAAGGTCTGAAGTTGTGGCGCTTTGGGGGCGGAGGAGAGGTTTCGAAATTCGTTTGTGGCTACATGGCCTGCGAGCCGCGACTCAGCCAGGTCTTTCTGAGCGGATTGCCGCCAGTGTTCAAGGTGAGCATCCGCAACGATCCTTCCGGACGGTGGTTAGAGAATTCAATTCGCTTCTCGGTGGATCAGGCAGGGGCCTCCCGCGCCGGCGGGGAGGCGGTGCTGGCCAAGCTTTCTGAAGTTTTGTTTGTGGAGACGCTGCGCGCTTACATCACTGGGCTTCCTGCGGAGCAGACCGGGTGGCTGGCCGGGGCGCGCGATGCCGAGGTGGGAAGGACGCTGGCGCTGATGCACAAGAAGCCGGACCATCCCTGGACGCTTGCTTCTTTGGCGAAGGAAGCCGGCGTTTCGCGCTCGGTGCTGGCGGAGCGTTTTCGCTTTTACCTGAACGAGCCGCCAATGACGTATCTCACGCGTTGGCGATTGCAACTGGGCGCGCAGATGCTGGGGTCGACCAGCTATTCTGTCGCACAGGTTGCGTCGGAAGTGGGGTACGAATCGGAGGCTGCTTTCAATCGCGCCTTCAAGCGCGAATTCCAGATTCCTCCGGCACGCTTTCGGACCGTGTCGAAGTCAGGGAAGGCGAAGCTGGCTCAAGGAAAATCCGCCTAGTCGGAAGCGGGTGGAGTTATACTCGGGCCGGAAGGGCGGGCCACCGCTCTTCATCGAGGACATCCCATGACCCAGACGATGTCCGCTTGTGGAGTGTTGTGCTCGAGTTGTCCCGCATTCAACGCTTCATTGAAAGGCGTCGCGCATCAGAATCGTACGGCGGCGGCGTGGCGCCGAATCTATCGCCTGAAGGAACCTGCTGAGAACATCTCGTGCGGCGGGTGCCAGGCGCCGGAAGATCAACTGTTCCACACTAGCCGGGGGCTTCACCACGTGCGCGGAATGCTCGGTGAAGTCGTGTGCACTGCTGGAGAAGGCGCAGGCGGTCTGGGATGGCGTGCCGAAGCTAGAGAAGAAGTTGTCACGAGCAGAATTTACAAAGTATGCCAAACCATATTGTGGGCATCGTGAGAGGCTGGAGCGGGAGAGACGCGCCATTCAGTCGCGGGGATCGAGCGAGCGGCGCGAACGGCTTTTCAAATCGGGGGACAGTTCCGAGATGACCTAGCCTCGCCGTGGCGGGTAGGAAATGAGCCCATCCCTACCCTGATATTTTCGCAGCTGCAAGTGGCTCCAAGTGCGCGGTAAAGTGCCGGAGGAATGGAGCTTCGTAGGTGAGATGCATGCCCGCGATACGGTCTCGATTCTTCCAGACTTCCAGGATCACTTCGACTACGTAATCCATGTGGCTTTGTGTGTAGACGCGGCGGGGGATTGCCAGTCGGACTAAGTCCATTTTTGCGGTGCCCGCGAACATCAGGCTGCCAATTTCCACGCTGCGGATTCCCCCCTCCAGATAAAGTTCACACGCCAGAGCCACTCCGGGAAATTGATCGGGCGGAATGTGCGGGAGGAAGGCGCGGGCATCCAGATAGATCGCATGGCCTCCTGGTGGTTGAACTATGGGCACTCCCTGGCTTGCAATGTGATTGCCCAGGTAGGCGGTCGAGGCGATGCGGTAGCGCAGATAATCTTCCTCGAGTGCTTCCTGCACACCGACGGCGATGGCCTCGAGATCGCGTCCGGCGAGTCCGCCGTAGGTCGGATAGCCCTCGGTGAGGATGAGGAGATCTTTTTCCTGCTGGGCGAGAAGATCGTCGTTGGTGCAGAGGAATCCGCCGATGTTGGCCATGCCGTCTTTCTTGGCCGACATGGTGCATCCGTCGCCGTAGCGGAACATTTCCTGGGCGATTTCTTTGGGAGTCTGGTTCTCGAAACCTTTTTCGCGCAGCTTGATGAACCAGGAATTCTCGGCGAAGCGACAGGCGTCGAAGTAGAGGGGAATGCCGTGGCGCTTGCAGGCGGCGCTTACCTGCCGGACGTTCTCCATCGAGACAGGTTGGCCTCCGCCGGAGTTGTTGGTTACGGTCAGCATGACGAGAGGGATCCGCTCGCGACCAACTTTCTGAATCAGGGCTTCGAGGGCGGCAACATCTATGTTGCCCTTGAAGGGATGCACGGATGACGGCTGCTTTCCTTCTTCGATCACAAGATCGACGGCTTCGGCGCCGACGAATTCGACATTGGCGCGCGTGGTGTCGAAATGCGTGTTGTTGGGGACGACATCACCTTTCTTGCAGGCGACGCCGAAGAGGATGCGTTCGGCGGCGCGCCCCTGATGCGTGGGGATGACGTGCTTGTAGCCGAAGATGTCCTGGATGGAGCTCTTGAAGTGATCAAAGCTCTTGCTGCCAGCGTAGCTCTCGTCTCCTTCCATGACGGCAGCCCATTGATGCGTGGACATGGCTCCGGTGCCGGAGTCGGTGAGGAGATCGATGAGAACGTCTTCCGCGGGGAGGAGAAAGAGATTGTGGAAGGCGGCCTCGAGGAGTTGCTCGCGCTCCTTGCGGGTGGTCCAGCGAATGGGTTCGACGCTCTTGATGCGGAAGGGTTCGATGATGGTTTTGGCGGGCATAGGCCCTCTTTTGGGGAGACGCCTAATGTTATTCCGCGCCTGGGTGCGACCCTGTGATCCGTCGCACGCGAGGGCGTGCGTCGGGTCGCAGCAGTTTAAACCCTTGGGAGGCAAGTCCATTGGGCTGTTCGCCTTCTAAAAGCCCCACACCAAAGTTATCGGTGGTAGACTCTAACGTTTTCCGCGAGGAAGCCATGCAGATACAGCGGGTCGGGGTAGTGGGCGCGGGCACGATGGGAAACGGGATTGCGCACGTGTTCGCACGCGGCGGATACAAGGTCGTGCTGTGCGATGTGGAACAGAGGTTTCTTGATCGGGCTCTGGGAACGATAGCGAAGAATCTGGATCGCGAGGTGGCGAAGAGCAAGGTCACGGCCGCGGATAAGGATTCGGCGCTGGGGCGCATTCAGGCGGTGACGGACCGCGGCCAATTGGCGGATTGCGACTTCGTGGTCGAGGCTGCAACCGAACAATTCGAGATCAAGACGGAAATCTTTCGCGAGCTGGACCGGGTGACGCGACCGGAGATTATCCTGGCGTCGAATACGTCATCGATTTCGATTACGAAGTTGGCGGCGCTGACGAAGCGGGCGGACAAGGTTATCGGGATGCACTTCTTCAATCCTGTGCCGGTAATGAAGCTCGTTGAAGTGATTCGCGGGCTGGCGACTTCGCAGGAAACATTCGAGTCCGTTCGAGATCTCGCGGTAAAGCTCGAGAAGACTCCCGTGGAGGTGAACGATGCGCCGGGATTCGTTTCGAACCGAGTGCTGATGCCGCTGCTGAATGAGGCCATGTATGCCGTGATGGAAGGCGTGGCAACGCCGGAAGCGGTCGATGAAGTATTCAAATTGGGGATGGCGCATCCGATGGGACCGTTGACTTTGGCGGACTTCATCGGTCTCGATGTTTGCCTGGACATTATGCGGGTGCTGCATGCCGGGCTCGGGGATCCCAAGTACCGGCCGTGCCCGCTGCTCATCAAGATGGTCGATGCGGGATGGTTGGGGCGGAAGAGCGGGCGGGGATTTTATCAGTATTGATGATTTTTGATTGTTTGATTCGTTGACTGAAGACGCTCAACGCGACTGGTGGGTCTATGCGTTCGGTGCGATTTGCGGCATCGGCACCGGCTACGTTGATGTTCTGATTGACGACCTGTTGCTCACCGCGCTGCTGGTGACAGCTTCTTGCATGCTTCTCGGTCTGCTGCGCCGCCGATGGCCGTGGCGATGGGTCGTAACGGTTGGTATGTTCATTCCACTCACCGAGCTCGCCGCGTACGTTTTCCACACCGTGAAGCCTACGCGGGCGCAGATTTACGGGTCGTTTCTGGCGTTTCTTCCGGGGATTGCAGGGGCTTATGGGGGATCACTGATGCGGGGTGTGGTCGATAATCTGCGACAAGGAAAATAGTGACTATGCGCACATCATTGAGGCTAGCCATCGCGATCACTATCTTTGCCAGCCCTTTGTTCGGGCAGAAGGCAGCGTGGGAACCTGGCCCCGGCCACGTCACACTGTCTTTGTGGCCGCATCCTCAGCCCAACTCGGCACCGGAAGTCGACGCCACCACTGCTAAGGACAATCTTGTCGCCGGAGGGCCGCTCGTCCGGCTCACCCACGTTTCAAACCCCACGATCACTCTCTACACTCCCACTGGCAAGAACACAGGAGCGGCGGTTGTGGTCTTTCCTGGTGGGGCGTACCGAGTACTGGCCATTGATCTCGAAGGAACAGAGGTTTGCGAGTGGCTCAACTCGATCGGTGTTACCTGCGTTCTGCTCAAGTATCGTGTCCCGGACTCGGGGCCGTATCCGAAGTCGGCGGCTGCGCTTGAAGATGCGCAACGCGCGTTGGGAATGGTAAGGGCGCATGCAGCGGATTGGCACGTCGATCCGCAGCGCATAGGAGTGCTGGGCTTCTCCGCGGGAGCTCATCTGGCCGCAGCACTCAGCACGCACTTCGATCACCGACTGTACGATCGAGTGGACGCGAGCGATCAATTGAATTGCCGCCCTGACTTTGCTGTGATTGTGTATCCGGGCTATCTGGCACTCTCGGAGCAGAACTTTGCGCCAAATCCAGGAATTAAGGTGACCAGCCAGACTCCACCGTCCTTCATTGTGCAGACGGAAGACGATCCGGTGCACGTGGAGAACTCAACTGTCTACTTCCTGGCACTGAAGAATGCGGGAGTTCCGGTCGAGATGCACCTCTACGCTCAGGGCGGACACGGGTATGGGCTACGTCGCACGGAACGTCCAGTAACCTCGTGGCCACAGGGTGTGGAGAGTTGGCTGCATACGATCGGCGTGTTGCCGCCTATCGAGCCCTAGCACTGTGCCGGAAAAAGCAAGCCCACGCATCCTTCGAATCTATGTCGAAAGGCACTCACCACAGGGGACACAGAGTTACACGGAGGCTCTCTATCCTTCTGTGACCTCTGTGGAGAGACCCTCACCGAGCCTCCTTCTTTTGGCTTAACCAAAAAGTAACTCCCGAATCCACAGCATGGGCGAGTATGCTGGCGGGCATGGGTGTGAGTGTGTCCATGCTGGCTTCGGGGAGCCGCGGGAATTGCGCGGTCGTGGCCAGCAGCACAACGAAAATCCTGGTGGACGCCGGCATCTCATGCCGGGAAACGTTCCGGCGGATGAAATCGAAGGGTGACGATCCGCGATCGCTCTCAGCGATTGTCATCACTCACGAACATTGTGATCACATCTCTGGGCTGGCAACGCTGGCGAAGAAATTGCGCATCCCTGTATTCATGACCGGTGCCACGTATCAGATGTGGCAGCGGGCGATGCGCGACGATCAAGGAGTAAGGCCAAAGCTGGAAAAACTTGAGCGCTTCGAATCGGGGCATAGCTTTCAGGTCGGCGATATTGCGGTGAGACCGTTTACCATTCCGCACGATGCCGCCGATCCCGTAGGTTTCACGTTTCGGGCGGAGGGCATCAAGGTTGGAGTGGCTACGGACCTGGGTTACATTCCACTCAGCGTGCGTGATCACCTGCGGGGCTGCGATGTGCTGATCATGGAGTCGAACCATGATCTGGAAATGTTGCGGGTGGGACCTTATCCGTGGTCGGTCAAGCAGCGGGTGATGAGCCGGGTGGGGCATCTGTCGAACGTCGCCCTCGCGGATTTCTTCACCGGCGACTATGATAATAGTGCAACGTTTATCGTACTGGCGCATCTGTCTGAGCAGAACAATCATCCGGAAATAGCCCGGAGAGAGGCAGAGAAGGCACTGGCCACGCGAGGCGGGCTGTTCTGCAATCGCGTGCTGCTGGCGACCCAGACCGAGGCGCTGGAGCCGATCCGGTTGTAACGGGGGCTTGCAGTGATAAGCCGGTGTACCCCCTCATGAGTCAGCAGTGCATTGATCCGATTGTTGGAAAGATCCTCGCAGGCTGGCGGTACGATATCTCCGGCCTCGCGGCAGAGATGCGAGGCGACTACGAAAACCACCTTGCGGAGTGCGAGTACTGTCGCAGCCGGCAACAAATCCACCGCATTATTGACGTTGGGCTGATCGGGATGGCGTCCCTTTCTGCGGGGGTTTTCCTGCTCGCGTTTGGGGTGATCTGGCATCTTGCCCCTCGGCACGCATTCTGGCTGGAAATCGCCGCACTGGCCGGATTCGCTCTTTCCGCTTTGATTTGGCTTGGAGTGGCGGTCGCAACGCCTGCCCCGGTCACGGTGCTCGACGCCGCCAAGCAGGGCGCCCGCCGCGTGCATGACCGCCTGCCGGAAGAAATCCGGCAGCGGCTGCCAGAAGAACTTCGTATCAAAATTACAGGGACGTAAGTCATGCGTGGAAGCTTGAGGCTGGTGGCACTGCTCCTGTTGGTCCCGTTCCAGGCTGGAATGTTGGTCATGGGAGCCGTCGAACTTACGGGGATGCATGCGAAAGAAGCCGGCAGATGCCCCAGTCACGGGCCTGCGGTTCCATCTCCCACACCGGCCAGCTTCCAGTGCTGCACCTTGGGACATCATTGGGCGATGCCGGGAAAGATGTTCCCCGTGAATCCCACCGCGATGCTCTTTGCAGAGGCGGTGGTGCAGTTCTCCTCAAACATCGATTTTCAGTCCCAAGGTTTCGCATCTATATTCCAATCAGCCAGCCCTCCTGAATCTGCTCCCCTCCGAATCTAGAGCCGGCCACTCCTCTCGCCCCCCGCCGAAAGTTGGCGGCTACATTTTTTGAAAAGGAAACGTCGGCCAAGTCCATTCGGAACTCCGCTCTTTTTTGGGCGCAGAATCGCCATGCATGTGGCAGGTGCTTAGGCAAACAGAATGAAGCCTCTTGTGAGAACAGTTGTGGTCTATGTGTGGCTGTTGGCAGGGTTGGTCTCGGCTCAAGGCAGTGGCCAAGGAGCGCCTCAGGCGGAAGAACAAAAGTCCCAGAACAACTCGATGGCGGGGATGCAGATGGATAAGCCCCCGGTACTGGAGTTACCGTCGACACACGAAGGTTCGGGCACATCGTGGCAGCCGGCATCGGTTCCCGCGCACACGTGGATGTGGATGCGGGGCGGTTGGGATTTGATGGCTCACGGCGTCATCTTCATTGACTACAACCAGCAAGGTGGTCCGCGAGGAGCGGGCAAGGCGGAGTCGGTGAACTGGGGGATGCTGATGCAGCAGCACCGGGTGGGAGCGGGGACGCTCCTGTTCCGGGAGATGTTCTCAGCCGAATCGCGGACGGCGCCACATCCGGGATTTCCGGAATTGTTTCAGACGGGAGAGACCTATCATGGGGAGCCGTTAATTGATCATCAGCATCCGCACAATGTGTTTGCGGAGTTGGCCGCACTCTATACCGTTCCGCTCACCGGGAGGATCTCATGGGAGCTTTATGGTGGCCCTGCAGCGGAGCCCGCATTGGGCCCGGTAACGTATATCCATCGCGCATCGGCGGCAGAGTTGCCGATGGCTCCTCTGAGTCATCATTTGCAAGATTCCACTCATACGAGCTTTGGAGTGGTCACCACGGGATTCATCATTGATCGCGTGAAACTGGAGGCATCTGCCTTCAACGGTCGCGAACCGAATGAGCAGCGATGGAGTATTCAGCTTGCGGCGCTGGACTCGTGGTCGGGGCGCGCCAGTATCGCTCCGACGCGCAACTGGACGGCGCAGTACAGTATCGGGCGGCTTGAAGATCCGGAAGCCCTGGAACCGGGCAGCCAATGGCGACAGACGGCATCAGTGGAATACAACCGGCCGTTCGCAGACGGAAACTGGGCTGCGTCCGTTATTTGGGGGCGAGTACACAAAATCGATACCGGGAAGAACCTGAACAGCTATCTTGCCGAGTCCACTTTGACATTGCGCAAACGCAATTACGTATTCACCCGCCTTGAACTCGTCGACAAGGACGAACTGTTCCCCGACTCAGTTACTCAAACCACTTACCGCATCGGAGCCTACACGTTTGGAGGCGTACGGGATATTTTTCGGAGAAAGTATTGGCAACTTGGGCTGGGGGCAGACATGACTTACTATTCCAAGATAGTAGATCTCAACCCGGTTTATGGCACGACACCGGTGTCGTTTCAGATCTTCGTGCGACTGCGCCCTGGGATGACGGAACACCACATACACTGACAGAGAAAAACTGTATAGTTACCAACGATTCCGACGTAGAATATTTTTCGTAGTCTTCCCTACAATTCCCACGAGAGAATTCTCTGCGATGACGAGGTCATTGAGAACGCTGCGACTCCTGCAGTGGTCGATGCTCGCCAGTATCGTGCTATGTGTTGTGGTCGGTGAGACGGTAGGTCCGCGCGCGCGGTACGTCGAGCCGGCGTTAAGCTACGTTTTCAGTACGCTAGCGGTAGGCATTGTCGGTACGATCTTCGTGGTACGACGCACGCTGGTGCTGAGGGCTGCAGTGGCCCTCGTACAACAACCCGAGGACAATCTCAGCCTCGGCCACTGGCGAACCGGATACATTGTGACGTACGCACTCTGCGAGGCCCTTGCTTTATTTGGCTTAGTCCTACGGTTTCAGGGCGCAGAGCTGAAGCAAAGCCTGCTCTTTTATATTGGCGGGTTCGTGCTTCTGTTCTTTTTCCGCCCGCGACAGCCGGAACCTGAGACTAGTACTTAACGTGGCAACTCGCCAGACCGCGCTTTTCCAAGTACTGCTGATGGTATTCCTCAGCCGGAAAAAACGTGACTGCGGGAACGATCTGGGTTGCGATCGGTTTTGAGTAGCGGTGCGACGTCTCGAGAGATTCCTTCGACGCTAACGCCTGGGCTTGCTGTTCGGGAGAGTGGAAGAAGATCGCCGAACGATACTGCGTGCCCCAGTCCGGCCCCTGGCGGTTCACCTGTGTGGGATCATGGTTCTCCCAGAAGACTTTCAGTAGATCGGAGTAATGGATTTTCGCGGGATCGAAATCAACTTCGACGGCTTCAGCGTGTCCTGTGCGGTCGGTGCAGACTTCCTTATACGTGGGGTTTTCGGTATGACCGCCTATGTAGCCCACTTGTGTTGAGATGACTCCCGGCAATTGACGGAAAGTCGCTTCGACTCCCCAAAAACATCCGGCTGCGAATGTCGCTTTTTCCATGCTTCCCCCAATCAAAGGTCTTCATCACAGAGGACACTGAGGAACACAGGGAACCCCAACCTCCTAGTAGCACCAATTCTGCTTTATTCGATGGAAAAAGGCCAGGAAAGTCACAGGTTTGTAAACTTCAGGTGAAATACTCGCTGTGCGATTGACGCCTCCAGGGAATCACGATAGAGTCCGGTCAGGGTTCCAAGCGGGATATCTCCGTGAACTTGCCAGCCAGCCGCACTTATTTAGTAGCCAGCACAGTGCAGAAAACTGCATGGCTGCTTCTTTTGGGCTTGATGACAGCCCGGGCGGCGTTTGCAGTGTCGACATTTGCGCCGCAAGTCAGAATGGGGTATCGCAATGGCGACCAGTGGGAGCCTGCGATCACCGCCGACGGACGAGGCCACGTCTATATTCTCTATCCACAATATGGCGCGGTACCGGATTGCGCAGCCTGCACGGCGCCGACGATGGCACTGCTGATCAGCGACGACAACGGGGCTACCTGGCAGAGCTCCAAGGTGATCCTTCCCATTTCAACGGGGCAGTTTGATCCCCAGATCGTGGTTGACCCTGCGGACAGGCAAACAGTGTATGCC
>Ga0335085_10005320_pt1 | contig 20725 bp, 23 predicted proteins | sample Lox_Sample_45_FD_206712 | JGI IMG/M metagenome (GOLD analysis project Ga0335085, IMG submission 206712) | Soil microbial communities from Loxahatchee National Wildlife Refuge, Florida, United States - Lox_Sample_4.5 | ecosystem: Environmental > Terrestrial > Soil > Wetlands | place: USA...
GCTGGAAGCGGACCGCCATCGCGTGGCAGGCGCCGGCAATTGCGGCCGCCTGGCCGGCCAGGCCCCCGGTAGGCACGACCCGGCGCTCGAAGAGCCGGGCCGCCTCGCCGGCGTCAGTCATCGCTGGCTGCCGTGAGGTCGACGTCGACCTCGACGTCCACGGCGTCGCGCAGCTTCAGCGCGCCGAACATGCCCGAGTACGGCTTGATGCCGAACTCGGACTGGACCAGGGTCGCGGCGGCCCGGTAACGGCCGTCGCCGACCTTGCTGACGGTCAGCGCCAGCGGCCGGGACTGGCCGTGCAGCGTCAGTGTGCCGTTGATCGTGCCGCCGCCGCGGTCATCCGGCTCGAAGTCCGCCGCGCTGAACGTCGCCTCCGGGTACCGGTCGGCGTGGAGCTGCTTGCGGGCGGTCGAGGCGATCTCGCGCCGGTCCCGGTCAGTCAGCGGCTTGAGCCCGCCGGCCCCCTCCCGGATCGCCAGCGACGCCAGTTCGATCCGCGCCGCGAGCCGGCTGGGGGCCTGGTCGTCTCCGTCCAGCTCGCCCGACCACCGGGTGATCTCGATTGTCAGGTCGTGCCCAGCCTGCGCCGCCAGCCCGCTGCGGTATGTACGCAGCGTGAGCCGGCCACCGTCAGGGCCGAGCCGGTGGCGCCCTCCGTTAGCCGCCATGTGAGCACCGTAGGACACATGTGAGGTAACGTCTAGTAGGCATATAAGACACTTCTGACTGAATCGGGCATGCTAAGAAGAGGCACCGGCCCCGGAAAGATTTTTTCCTGGCCACCGGATTTACCGGAAAAAACGGGCCACGGGTACCGGGGGCCGGCCCGCTACTGGAGCGGTATCTCACCGAAGACTTCCTGGATGCGCCGCAGGTCCCGGAGCCGCGGCTCGGTCGCGCCGCCCACCCACCGGCTCACCGTCTTGACCGAGACGCCGAGCAGCCGGGCGGCGGCCTCCTGGGTCAGCCCCTCGCGCCGCAGCGCGACCGACATCCAGTCGGCAAAGTTGGCGGGCTGGCCGTCCTCGCCGAGGCGCACGAAGGAGGAACCGGGCGCTGATAGCGGCGGCCGGTCGCCGGGCGGGCCTGCGGTCACAGGTGCGGTGTCACCCATGCCCGGACCCGGCCCCGGCCTGGTCTCCTGGCCGCCCCGCTGGGGGGCCTGCAGCTCGGAGTGCAGGACGTCTACCTCGACGTGCTCAGGGAAGATGCGGAACGCGACCTGGATGGACCCGGACGGCCCGGCGGCGTCGAGCAGCGCACGGAAAACGGTCTCCCCGACCTCGCGGTTGCCCTCCTCCGTCAGCGGCGACTCGGCCAGGCACCGGCGGACGAAATCACGGATGTCCGGGATCGACGAGGGCCGCGCGGGAAATACCTGGAAGAGGACGACGACGGGCATGACCTCGATCGGGTCCCCACCGGAACCGCAAACGGGCTCAGCCACCGGATCTCTCCTCAAAGCCGTACGCAGCGCGCCAGGGCGCATGTTTGGGCTGAGGCAAGGCTATTCGATTCGGGCCGCTCCAGAAAGCGGTACCGGTGGCTGTGCACGCACGGATGCCTCCGGCGCGTAGGCGGACCCCCCGCGAACAGCGCAAAGCCGAGAGCCCAAAATGGGACACTTCTGTCCGGTCGGCTCGGCCGTGTGTCTTGTGGCGTAGGTTACACCAGGTCTAGCATTGCGGTGTCTGCGCACCGCAATGGTGTCTGCGCACCACGAAGACGGGTAAGCGCCATGATCATCTGCTCGGGTGTGACCGCACGGCCTGCGATACGTGCAGCCGCGGGGCCGTTCCCGGCCGCCCGCCGGGGCCGGCACGAGTTAAGCCTGGCCGGTCAGATGCCCGGTAGCCAGACGCATCGACGGCCTGCGGCGCGGGCCGGGGGGAGCGGGCGCGACAGCGACCCGGAGGCCAGCTATCCAGCGAGGAGGTGGCCTCGCGATGGCCACAGACACACAGGCTAACAGCGGTGCCCAGGCCGAGGCGGCCAAGCCGGTGCTGCACATTCTCTGGATGAACGCGGGGCTCAGCTGCGACGGGGACTCGGTCGCACTGACCGCGGCCACGCAGCCCAGCATCGAGGAAATCGTCCTGGGCGCGCTGCCGGGACTGCCGCAGGTCGCCGTGCACTGGCCGCTGATCGACTTCGAGTCCGGGCCCGAGCAGGGCGCGGACAACTTCATCGAGTGGTGGCACAAGGCCGACCGCGGCGAACTCGACCCGTTCGTCCTGGTCGTCGAGGGCTCGATCCCGAACGAAGCGATCAAGAGCGAAGGCTACTGGTGCGGCTTCGGCAACAACCCGGCCACCGGCCAGCCGATGACCACCAGCGAGTGGCTGGACCGGCTGGCGCCCAAGGCGACGGGCATCCTCGCGGTCGGGACCTGCGCGACCTACGGCGGCATCCACGCCATGGCCGGCAACCCGACCGGCGCGATGGGCGTGCCGGACTACCTGGGCTGGGACTGGCGGTCCAAGGCCGACCTGCCGATCGTCTGCGTGCCCGGCTGCCCGATCCACCCGGACAACCTGTCCGAGACCATTCTCTACCTGCTCTACCAGGTGGCCGGCCAGGCGCCAATGATCCCGCTGGACGAGGCGCTCCGCCCGGCGTGGCTGTTCGGGGCCACGGTGCACGAGGGCTGCGACCGGGCCGGCTACTACGAGCAGGGCGACTTCGCCACCGAGTACGGATCGGCCAAGTGCCTGGTCAAGCTCGGCTGCTGGGGACCGGTGGTCAAGTGCAACGTGCCCAAGCGGGGCTGGATCAACGGCGTGGGCGGCTGCCCGAACGTCGGCGGCATCTGCATCGCCTGCACGATGCCCGGTTTCCCGGACAAGTTCATGCCGTTCATGGACGAGCCGCCCGGATCGAGGGTCTCCACCACCGCGAGCAGCATGTACGGCACGGTCATCCGCGCCCTGCGCGGCTTCACCGCGAAGACCGCGGACGAGGAGCCCAAGTGGCGCAAGAAGAGCTCGGAGCTGCTGACCGGCTACAAGCAGACCTGGTGACCGATATGGTGACGCCGCCCGGCCCGCGGTCGGCCGTCGCGCCCATTTTGAGGGGAAGGGATCAGCGATGACAACGGCAGAGGACTCCGATATCCGAGAGATGTCGTGGGACCCGATCACCAGGATCGTGGGCAGCCTCGGTATCTACACCAAGGTCGACTTCAAGCAGAAGCGGGTCGTCGAGTGCCACAGCACCTCGTCGATCTTCCGCGGCTACAGCATCTTCATGAAGGGCAAGGACCCGCGCGACGCGCACTTCATCACCAGCCGCATCTGCGGGATCTGCGGGGACAACCACGCCACGTGCTCGGTCTACAACCAGAACATGGCCTACGGGGTACGGCCGCCGCAGCTGGGCGAGTGGATCATCAACCTCGGCGAGTCCGCCGAGTACATGTTCGACCACAACATCTACCAGGAGAACCTGGTCGGGGTCGACTTCTGCGCGCGGATGGTCGGCGAGACCAACCCCGGCGTGCTGGAGCAGGCCAACCACACCGAGGCGCCGCACGCCGCCGAGCACGGGTACCGCACCATCGGCGACATCATGCGGTCGCTCAACCCGCTGGAGGGCGAGTTCTACCGCGAGGCGCTCCAGGTCAGCCGGTCCACGCGGGAGATGTTCTGCCTGATGGAGGGGCGCCACGTGCACCCCTCGACGCTGTACCCGGGCGGCGTGGGCACGACGGCGACCGTGCAGCTGTTCACCGACTACCTGACCCGGCTGATGCGCTATGTCGAGTTCACGAAGCGGGTCGTCCCGATGCACGACGACCTGTTCGACTTCTTCTACGAGGCACTGCCGGGCTATGAGGAGGTCGGCCGCCGCCGCGCCGACATGGTCTGCTGGGGCAGCCTGAACGACCCCGAGTTCTGCGACTTCCGGTACGAGAACATGACCAACTGGGGCCGGAAGATGTTCGTCAGCCCGGGCGTCATCCGGGACGGGCAGCTGCTCACCAACGACCTGGTCAACATCAACCTGGGGATCCGGATCCTGCTGGGCAGCTCGTACTACGAGGACTGGGAAGACCAGGAGATGTTCGTCACCCGGGACCCGCTCGGGAACCCGGTGGACCGGCGGCACCCGTGGAACCAGCACACGATCCCGCGGCCGGCCAAGCGCGACTTCGACGACAAGTACAGCTGGGTCATGTCGCCCCGCTGGTTCGACGGCACCAACTACCTGGCGGCCGACACTGGCGGCGGCCCGATCGCCCGGCTGTGGGCCACGGCCCAGGGCGGGCTGGTCGACTTCGGCTACGTCAAGTCCACCGGCAACAGCGTGCTGATCAACCTGCCGCGGACCGCGACCAAGCCGGAGGTGACCTTCGAGTGGAAGGTCCCCACGGACAAGACCGGGGCGCCGCTGTCGAACGCCATCGAGCGCGACCGGGCCCGGAGCTATTTCCAGGCCTATTCCGCGGCCTGCGCGCTGCACTTCATCGAGAAGGCGCTGGCCGAGATCCGGGCGGGCCGGACCAAGACGTGGGAGCCGTTCACCGTGCCCGACGAGGCGAACAGCTGCGGCTTCACCGAGGCGGTCCGCGGGGTGCTGTCCCACCACATGGTGATCAGGGGCGGGAAGATCGCCAACTACCACCCCTACCCGCCGACCCCCTGGAACGCCAGCGTCCGGGACACTTACGGGACGCCCGGCCCGTACGAGGACGCCGTGCAGAACACGCCGATCTTCGAGGAGAACCCGCCGGACTCCTTCAAGGGCATCGACATCATGCGGGCCGTGCGCAGCTTCGACCCGTGCCTGCCGTGCGGGGTGCACATGTACCTGGGCGGCGGCAAGACGCTGGAGAAGGTCCACTCGCCGACGGGAGTCACCCTTTCGACCTGATCGCGAACGGAATGTGGCCATGTCCCTGGCGGCGGCACCGCCGCCGGGGACATGATGCCGTCATCCAGGAAAACCGAGGGGAACCGAATGACCCGCGTACAACAGGTCGGCGACCGGATCGAGGAACTGCTGGGCCTGCTGGCCGGGCGCGGCCAGGGAGCCGCGGCGGAGGAACTGGTCCGGCTGCTGGTCGGCCTGTACGGGGACGGCCTGGCCCATATCGTCGGCGGGCTGCAGGAAGACGGTGCCGCCGGCGCGGCGATGCTGGACCGGCTGAGCGGTGACCCGCTGGTGGAGAGCCTGCTCCTGCTGCACGGGCTGCACCCGCTCGACGTCGACGCGCGGATCCAGCGGGCGCTGGACCGGGTCCGGCCCTACCTGGGCTCGCACGCCGGCGGGGTCCGCTACACCGGGGTCACCGACGGGATCGCCCGGCTGACCCTGGAGGGCAACTGCCACGGCTGCCCCTCCTCGACCGTCACCGTGCAGCTGGCCATCCAGGGCGCGGTCCAGGACGCCGCGCCCGAGGTGACCGAGGTCGTCGTCGAGGGGATGACCGAGCCGCCCCCGCCGCCCGGGCCGGTCCTGCTGCAGATCGGCAGCCGGCCGGACCCGGCACCCGGCGCGGCCCCGGTCCCGGCGGACGGCCACGGGAGCTGGGTCACGCTGGCTGAGATCGGGCCGCCCAGCGCCCGGCCGATCTGCACGACCGCCGGCGACATGCCGATCCTCCTCTGCTCGGTCCGCGGGACGCTGTACGCGTACCGGGACGCGTGCGCGGCCTGCGGCAAGAGCATGGGCGGCGGGCAGCTGGCCCGCGCGGTGCTCACCTGTGAGTGCGGCGCGTCCTACGACGTCAGCCGTGCCGGGCGCGGGCTGGACGACGACTCCGCCCTGCACCTGGACCCGCTGCCGCTCGTCACCGACAGCCAGGGAGTGCGGGTCGCGGTCCCGGCGGCGGTCCGGTCATGACCCGGGGCCCGTCCGGCCTGGGCCGCTTCGTGCCAGGAGCAGGACAGCAGGCGCCAGCGGCAGGGCAGCGGGCTACGGCGAGTGGCGGAGCGAAGCTCCGACCGCCCAGCGAACCGGGACCTGGCGGCCCGGTGAGCGGCGGTGCTACGGCGGGAACCGCAGCGGGGGCGCGAAGCGCGCGGGGGGGCCCAGGGGGGTCGCCCCCCCAGGACGAGCACTGCGAGATGTGCGCGACCCAGATCCCGGCCGATCACTCGCACGTGGCCGACCTGGAGAACTCCTCGCTGCTGTGCACCTGCCGCGCCTGCTACCTGCTCTTCACCCACTCCCGCGCGGGCCGGGGGCGCTACCGCGCGGTCCCGGACCGGTACCTGCACGACCCGGTGCATCCGCTGTCGGCGCGGGAATGGGAGGAGCTGGAGATCCCGGTCGGGCTGGCGTTCTTCCTGCGCAGCTCGCAGCGCGATGAAGTCGGGGCGTTCTACCCGAGCCCGGCGGGCGCCACCGAGTGCCGGCTCGACCTCGCGGCCTGGGAACGGCTGTCGGCGGAGCATCCGCTGCTGCGGGCCATGGAGGCCGATGTCGAGGCGGCGCTGATCTCCCGGGACGGCGACCGCATCGAGCACTTCCTGGTGCCGATCGACGCGTGCTACGAGCTGGCCGGGCGGATGCGGCTGTACTGGCGCGGCTTCGACGGCGGCGCCGAGGCACGGCAGAGCATCGCGGAGTTCCTGGACGCGGTGCGATCCCGGGCGCGGCTGCTGCGCCCGCTCGATCGAGCTGACAGAAAGCCGGAGCGCTGAGATGGCGGACCTGACCTTCGACTGCATCGGCGCCCAGGCCGAACGGTACGCGGTGATGCCCGCGATCACGCTGACGCTGCGGATCAGCGAGACCAGCGGGCAGCGGATCGACACGATCGCGCTGCGCACCCAGATCCGGATCGAGCCCGCGCGCCGCCGTTACACGCCGGCCGAGGAACAGCGGCTGCACGACGTGTTCGGAGACACGACGCGCTGGGCGGACACGCTGAAGCCGATGCAGTTCACGAACGTCTCGACGATGGTGACCAGCTTCACCGGGAGCACCGAGGTGCAGATCCCGATCAACTTCAGCTACGACCTGGAGGTGGGCTGCGGCCGGTACTTCGCCAGCCTGGAATCGGGCGAGATCCCGCTGCTGCTGCTGTTCAGCGGCTCCATCTTCTCGGTCATCGACGGCCGGTTCCAGGTCCAGCAGGTGCCGTGGAGCAAGGAGGCGGCCTACCGCCTGCCGGTCAGCGTCTGGCGCGAAGCGGTCGACGTGCACTTCCCGAACAGCGCCTGGATCACGATGAGCAGGCAGACGTTCGATGACCTGCAGCGGTTCAAGACCCGGCGGGCGCTGCCGACGTGGGATTCGACGGTGACGGCGCTGCTGGCCGAGGCGGCGGACGCGACGGAGCCGAAGCCGTGAGCCTGCCGCCGGACCAGGTGGCGCACGCGCGCGCGGTGGCGGACGCGATCCTGTACGAGGGCTACCTGCTGTACCCGTACCGGCAGTCGTCGCGGAAGAACCAGGCCCGGTTCCAGTTCGGCGTGCTGATGCCGCCCGCGTACGCGGCGGTGGACGCGAACGAGCCGTCCGCGTCGCAGACCGAGTGCCTGGCCGAATGCGCCGGCGACGCGCGCGTGCAGATCCTGCTGCGCTTCCTGCACGTCCAGCAGCGGCTGGTGCAGGCGGCGGCCGACCCGGCGGGCTGGCGTGAGGTTCCCGTCCTGAACGTGGCCGGCACCGAGTTCACCCGGTTCACCGAGGCCACCGAGCGCGAGGAACGGGCGGACCTGGCCGTCGCGAGCCTGGGCGGCGCGGGCGCCGAGCTGCCGTTCCACGTCGACGGCGGCGAGATCGCCGAGGACCTCACTGACGCGCGCGGCACGGTGGCCGGGCGCCTGATCCACCGGTGGGACGCCCTGGACGGTGTGCTGCGCGTGCAGGCGGACCGGGTGGCCGGCCCGTACCAGGCGCTGCGGCTGCGGGTCCGGGTCGAGAACCGGACCGAACCGGGCGGCCCGCTGGCGGCGCGGGAGGACGGCCTGCGCTGCGCCCTGGTCGCGGCGCACACGCTGATCGGCATCCCGGGCGGGTCGTTCATCTCCATGACCGACCATCCGGAGTGGGCGGCCGAGGCGGTCGCCGCGTGCACGAATGTCGGCACCTGGCCCGTGCTGGCCGGGCCGGCCGGCCGCCGCGACCTGGTGCTGTCGTCCCCGGTGATCCTGTACGACCATCCGGAGATCGCGCCGGAGAGCGCGGGTGACCTGTTCGACGCGACGGAGATCGACGAGATCCTGACGCTGCGGACCATGGCGCTGACCGACGAGGAGAAGCGCGAGGCCCGGGCGACCGACCCGCGCGCCGCCGACCTGATCGACCGGCTGGACGCGCTGCCGCGGGAGATGCTGGAGCGGCTGCACGGCGCCATCCGGTACCTGGAGCCCGGCGCGGGACCGGTCACCGGGTCACCCGGGTCCCGGGCGAGCCCGCCGGCCGACGCCGCGGGCGCACCGGCCGGGCCGCTCCCGGGCCCGGCCGCGGCCGGGCCGTTTCCCGGCGCGGCCGCCGACGACATCCCGGTGTTCCAGACGCCGTCCGGGCCCTGGTGGGACCCCGGGGCCGACAGTTCGGTGTCGCCGGAGACCGATCACGTCGTCATCGGGGGCGTCGCCGTCGCCCGCGGCAGCAGGGTCCGGATGCGGCCCGGCAGCCGGCGGGCCGACGCCCAGGACCTGTTCCTGATCGGCCGGGAGGCTCTCGTCGAGGCGGTCCTGCACGACGTGGACGGGCAGGTGCACGTGGCGGTGAGCCCGGCCGGCGATCCCGTCGCCGAGTTGCAGCGAAGCCACGGGCGGTTCCTCTACTTCGCCCCGGACGAACTCGAGCCGATCGGCGCCGAGCCACCGGCAGACGAACCCGAGCACGGAAACGGTAACCCTCGGTGCGGGCGGGGGGACTCGAACCCCCACGGTGTCTCCACCAACAGGACCTAAACCTGTCGCGTATGCCTATTTCGCCACGCCCGCCCGTCCCGCCTGGGACGTGACCTTACCCCGGGATCAGGTCCCGGAGGAGACGATCGACGTGACCGGTGGCCTTGACGCCGTAGTGCGCGCGGGCCACCGTTCCGTCGGCGTCGATCACGAACGTGGACCGGATGACGCCGACGCTCTTCTTCCCGTACATCATCTTCTCGCCGTAGGCGCCGTAGGCCTTCCCGGCCGCGTGATCAGGGTCCGACAGCAGCGGGAACGTCAGGCTTTCCTTGGCGCGGAACCTGGCCAGCTTCTCCGGCTTGTCCGGCGAGATGCCCAGCACCGCGGTGTCCGCGCCGGACAGGTCGCCCATGCGGTCGCGGAAGTCGCACGCCTCCTTGGTGCACCCCGGGGTCATCGCGGCCGGGTAGAAGTAGACGATCACCTGCTGGCCGCGATAGGAGGACAGGCTCACCGGGTTGCCGTCCGCATCCAGCAGGGTGAAATCCGGCGCTGCGTCGCCCGGCGCCAGCCGCGGCTCGGTCACTGTGCTCCTCCGGGGGTCTGTTCGGCGGCCTTCTGCCCCCACGCTATCGCCCCGCTGGCCGCGCCACGCCGTACCTTCCGACGTGCCGATATCACCGAAGACGTTTCCCGGGGCCGAATTGTTTGATGGGGAATCCGGACCTATCCCGCTGAGATCAACTCATTGGCCGAAAATGATGTAGCCAGGGCGCCTGGTGAGCAGGGTGGGGACTACCGTCGAGAAGCCTGCGTGGCTCAGTAGGCCCCGATTGCGCTCGGGAGCAGCGACCCTATGTGACAGGGCACACTGGGTCGTCCCCCCGGGTCAGCTCGGCGATGAGGGGGACGAGGGCGCGGAACGCGCGGCCGCGGTGGCTGATCGCGTCCTTGGCTTCGGGGGTCATCTCAGCGGTGGTCTGCCCGGCCCCGTCCGGCAGGAAGATCGGGTCGTAGCCGAAGCCGCCCGTGCCGCGGGGGCTCGTGGTCAGCCTGCCGTCCAGGCGGCCCTCGGCGACCCGCTCCCGCCCGTCCGGCAGCGCCGCAGCGGCCGCGCACGCGAAATGGGCGCCCCGGTAGGGGCCATCGATGTCCGATAGCTGCGCCAGGACCAGCGCGAGGTTGGCGGCGTCGTCACCGTGCCGGCCGGACCAGCGCGCGGAAAAGATGCCCGGCATGCCGTTCAGCACGTCGACGCACAGGCCGGAATCGTCGGCGACCGACGGCAGCCCGGTGAACCGCGCGATGGCGCGCGCCTTCAGCAGGGCGTTGTCGGCGAAGGTCAGCCCGGTCTCGGCCACATCCGGCGCGCCGGGGAACTCGTCCAGCCCGGTCAGGTCCACCGGGATCCCCGCCGCGGTGAGGATCCGGCGCAGCTCGGCGACCTTGTGAGCGTTCTGGGTGGCCAGCACGAGCCGGAGGGTGCCCGCTTCACCCAGGTCCGTTCGGCTAGACAGAGAGGGCATCGTGCTGCAGCCTGGTCAGCTCACCGCAGCCGGCTACGGCGAGATCGAGCAGCCGGCCGAGCATATCCCGGCTGAACGGCTCGCGCTCGGCCGTGCCCTGCACCTCGACGAAGTCGCCGTCGCCGGTGCAGACCACGTTCATGTCGGTTTCGGCCGCTGAATCCTCCTCGTAGCAGAGGTCGAGCCGCGGCTGGCCGTCGACGACGCCGACGCTGACCGCGGCCACCGACGTGGGCAGCGGGTCCCCGTGGCAGCGGTTGCGGCCCTGCAGCCAGGCCACCGCGTCCGCGAGCGCGACGTAGCCGCCGGTGATGGCGGCCGTGCGGGTACCGCCGTCCGCCTGCAGCACGTCGCAGTCGATGACGATCGTGTTCTCGCCCAGCGCCTTGAAGTCGACGCAGGCGCGCACGGCCCGGCCGACCAGGCGGGAGATCTCGTGCGTGCGCCCGCCGACACGGCCCTTGACCGACTCACGGTCGCTGCGGGTATTCGTCGCGCGCGGCAGCATCGCGTACTCGGCGGTCACCCAGCCCAGCCCGCTGCCCCGCCGCCACCGCGGCACGTCCTGAAGGACGCTGGCGGCGCACAGCACGCGGGTGGCGCCGAACTCCACGAGCACGGAGCCTTCGGCGTGATCGAGCCAGCGGCGGGTCAGCTTCACCGGGCGCAGGTCAGTATCGGAACGTCCGTCAGGTCGGGCCATGCCCGCCAGACTATCGGCGTCTTAGAGTGGGAGCGGCCCGGAAGGGCTGAGGTCGAACTCCTGGCCGGAGGCGGCCAGCGAGAGCGTCCCGGTGAACGTGGCGCTCGCCTCCGCGAACGACCGCTGCTTGTCGTTCCACGGCACCAGGTGGGTCAGCACCAGATGCCGCACCCCGGCGCGCTCCGCGTGCTCGCCGGCCTGGCGCCCGGTCAGGTGCAGGTTGCCGGGCAGGTCCGGGCTTTCCAGGAAGGACGCCTCGCACAGCAGCAGGTCGGCCCGGCGGGCCAGCTCGACCAGCGCCGCACAGGGACCGGTGTCGGCCGAGTAGGCCAGGATCCGGCCGCCGTGCTCCACCCGGAAGCCGAACGTCTCCACCGGATGGTTCATCCGCTGCGTGGTGATCAGGAACGGCCCCATCCGGCGGGTTCCGGGTGTCAGCGTGGTGAAGGTGAAGGCGTCGGTCATGCCGGGACCGGGATCCGGCTCCAGGCCGTAGGCCAGGGCCATCCGCTCCGCGGCCCGTTCGGGGGCGTAGACGGGGATCGGGGGCTGCGGGCCCTCGGGGGCGTACCTCCGGGCGACCCAGTAGGAGGCCAGGTCGAGGCAATGATCGGCGTGCAGGTGGCTGAGGCAGATGGCGTCGATGTCGAACAGCCCGACGTGCCGCTGCATCACCCCCAGCGCGCCGTTGCCGAGGTCGATCAGCATCCGGAAACCCTCCGCTTCCAGCAGGTAACTGGAAGCGGGACTGTCGGGTCCCGGGAAACTGCCGGAGCATCCGATGATGGTCAGCCGCACGAGAGACCACAATACGGCTGCGGCCCATGGTGCGGGTGACGCGGGCGCAGAGTTGGACGCGGGCGGGGCCGGCCGACCCGGGGGGGCAGGCCCGGAGCGGACGGGGGGTCGGGCCGGCCGGGGCGGACGCGGGGTCGGGTCGGCCGGGGCGGACGCGGGGTCGGGCCGGCCGGGGCGGACGCAGGGTCAGGCCCAGAGCTGCCCTTCAAGCTTTTCCTCGGCCTCCTCCAGCGTGCCGCCGTAGGCGCCGGTCGACAGGTACTTCCAGCCGCCGTCCGCCACGATCAGCGCGATGTCGGCCCGCTCCCCCGCCTCGACGGCCTTGGCACCCAGCGCGGTCGCGGCGTGCAGCGCGCAGCCGGCCGAGATGCCGGCGAAGATACCCTCGGCGTTCAGCAGCTCCCGGGTCGCCGCCAGCGCGTCGGCGGAGGAGACCGAGAACCGCGTCGTCAGCACGGACTCGTCGTACAGCTCCGGGACGAAGCCCTCGTCGACGTTCCGCAGGCCGTAGACGAGCTCCCCGTAGCGGGGCTCCGCGGCGATGATCTTCACACCGGGAACGTGCTCGCGCAGGTAGCGGCCGGTGCCCATGAGCGTGCCGGTCGTGCCCAGGCCGGCCACGAAGTGGGTGATCTCCGGCAGGTCCGCCAGCAGCTCCGGGCCGGTGGTCTCGTAGTGGGCGCGCGCGTTCGCCTCATTGCCGTACTGGTACAGCATGATCCAGTCCGGGTTCTCGGCGGCGAGCCGCTTCGCGACCCGGACGGCCTCGTTGGAGCCGCCCGCGGCGGGTGAGTAGATGATCGTCGCGCCGTACATCTGGAGCAGCTGGCGGCGTTCGGCGGAGGTGTTCTCCGGCATGACGACGGTCAGCCGGTACCCGCGCAGCTTGGCCACCATGGCCAGGGAGATGCCGGTGTTGCCGGACGTCGGCTCGAGGATCGTCGATCCCGGCTGCAGCAGCCCGTCCTTTTCGGCATGGGCGACCATGTAGAACGCCGCGCGGTCCTTAACCGAACCGGTCGGGTTGCGGTCCTCCAGCTTGGCCCACAGCCGCACCTCGGGCGACGGCGACAGGCGCGGCAGGCCCACCAGCGGGGTGCGGCCTACCGAGTCGAGCAGCGAGTCGTAGCGCATACCAGCTCCGGGCCGCTGATCAGGCGGCACCCCCGGCGACGGCCGGGAGCACCGTCACGGTGTCGCCGTCCTTGACCGGGGTTTCCAGACCGCCCAGGAAGCGCACGTCTTCGTCGTTGAGGTACACGTTGACGAAGCGGCGCAGGCCACCGTCGGCAACCAGCCGGTCGCGCAGCCCGCTGTGCCGCCCGTCGATGTCCTCGATGAGCTCGCCCAGCGTGGAGCCTGCGCCCTCCACCTGCTTGGCGCCGCCCGTGTACGTGCGCAGGATCGTCGGGATACGAACCTCGATGCCCATCAAACACTCCATAGTGTGCGAATACAGCGCATGGCGGGGTGAGCGCGAGCGTGCGGCTTGCCGCGGCACCGTCCCGGCTCCCTAGCGGTCCAACCCTGGTCCTGCCGGGATCATTCCACCGGGCAGACGGCGCCGGGTCAATCCCTACGGGCAGCGGGGTAAATCGCTCGGTAGGCGGGTCAATCCCCTAGGTGATATCTACGGGCTCCTCCGCGACCTCATCCCCGGCGATCCGGAACGAGCGGAACTCGGCCTTGTCCGGGTCACGGGTCGATACGAGGACGTAGTGCGCGCCCGGCTCGCTCGCGTAGGAGATGTCCGTCCGGGACGGGTAGGCCTCGGTGGCGGTGTGCGAGTGATAGATGACGACGGGCTCCTCGTCCCGCTCGTCCATCTCCTTCCACACCTGAAACTGCTCCATCGAGTCGAACCGGTAGAACGTCGGGGACCGCTCGGCGTTCATCATCGCGATGAACCGCTCCGGGCGGTCGCGGCCGGCCGGGCCGGCCACCACGCCGCACGCCTCGTCCGGGTGGTCGGCGCGGGCGTGCGCGACGATCTTGTCGTGAAGCTCGCGGCGAATCGAGAGCATACCGCGAGGGTACCGGGCCCTCCGCTCAGCTGAGCGCCTGGACCAGTGATTCCTGGACGCCGCCCAGCCAGGCGTACACCTCGAACGCGGCCGAACGGGGATCGAGCGGGTCCAGTTCCTGCCACTGCTCCTCGAACTCCTCGGTGACGCCGAGCCGGACGCCCAGCGCGAGCCGGACGTCGTTAAGCGCCCGCAGCCAGCACTGCGCCTGCTCCCTTGACAGCTTGACCGGGCCGCCGCCGGCCGGCAGGGTGTCCAGCACGGTCCGCGCGCTCTCCTGCTTGGCGGTGCGCAGGCTCTGCTCGGTGAATCGGCGGAACTCCCCCGCTGCGTCGGGATCGTCCCGGTAGGCGTCGGGCAGCAGGCGGGCGAGCGCCGGGTCCTGCGGCGCCTCGGCGGGGCGGCCGGAGCCGAGCATCGCCTCCAGTTCCGCCGTGCTGGGCACGCCCGGTGTGCCGGGATCCAGGGCTTCCCCGGCCGGCCCGCTCGGGCTCGGCGGGGCGCCGGGGGGGCTGGGCGGGGCGGCGCCCGGATCGGTGAGCAGGTCGACGACCTGCTCGATCAGGCCGCGCAGCAGGACCGCCTCCGGGCCGTCGAACCTGGCCCGGACGCCACGGCCGGCCCGGCGAAAAGCATCCATCAGGAAGACGCCACCAATGCGAATCTTGTCCAGGCGAGGATAACGAGGATAAGGAGCGGGAGTCTCACGAGTCCGAGGAGACCGTCGCCCACAGCCCGTAGCCGTGCAGCACCTCGACATTGTGCTCCATCGACTCACGTGCGCCGGCAGCCACCACCGCCTTGCCCTTGTGGTGCACGTCGAGCATGAGCTTCGTCGCCTTGGGCTTCGGGTAGCCGAACACCGTCTGGAACACGTACGTCACGTAGTCCATCAGGTTGATCGGGTCGTTCCAGACGATCGTCAGCCAGGGTTTGTCCGGCGTGGTCCGCTCGCCGGACTCCGGCAGCTCCACCTCAGAGGGTGCCACGCTCACGGCTGCTTACCTCCCGGTCCGTAGTCTTCCACTCGTGACCAATTCGGCGGACAGTATGTCTCTTCCACCCGATGGCCATCCCATGCCTGGGCACGGCACCGCGTTGCTGACCGATCAGTACGAGCTGACCATGCTCCGGGGCGCCCTGCACAGCGGGGCGGCCGAGCGCCGCACGATCTTCGAGGTGTTCGCCCGGCACCTGCCGCACGGCCGGAGGTATGGCGTCGTCGCCGGTCCCGGAAGGCTGCTCGACGCCCTTGAGCGGTTCAGGTTTGACGCAGCTGATCTTGATTTCCTCCGGGCCTCCGACATCGTGGACGACGTCACGCTCCGGTACCTGGAATCATACCGGTTTACCGGGAACATCTGGGGCTATGGCGAAGGGGACTGCTACTTTCCCGGCTCGCCGATCCTGGTCGTCGAGGGCACGTTCGCCGAGGCGGTCATCCTCGAGACGATCACCCTGTCGATCTTCAACCACGACTGCGCGATCGCGTCCGCGGCGTCCCGGATGGTGACCGCGGCCGGCGGCCGGCCGCTCATCGAGATGGGGTCGCGGCGCACGCACGAGGAGGCCGCCGTGGCCAGCGCCCGGGCAGCCTACCTGGTGGGCTTCTCGTCCACGTCCAACCTGCAGGCCAACCTCAGCTACGGTGTGCCCTCGGCCGGGACGAGCGCGCACGCGTTCACCCTGGTGCACGATAGCGAGCGGCAGGCGTTCCGGACCCAGCTCGACGCCCTGGGCAAGGGCACCACGTTGCTGGTGGACACGTTCGACGTCGACCGCGCGGTGCGGGCCGCGGTCGAGCTGGCGGGCCCCGACCTCGGCGCGGTGCGCATCGACAGCGGCGACCTGCTGGTGCTGGCCCACCACGTCCGTGCCCTGCTCGACGAGCTCGGCGCGACCCACACCAGGATCGTGCTCACCGGCGACCTGGACGAATACTCGATCGCGGCGCTGGGCGCCGCCCCGGTCGACGGCTACGGGGTGGGCACATCCCTGGTGACCGGGTCCGGTGCGCCCACCGCCTCGCTGGTGTACAAGCTCGTGGCACGATCGGATCGGCCGGGCGGCGGCAGCCCGCTCCGGCCGATGGCGAAGCGCTCGGCCGGCAAGCCCGGCCGCGGCGGCCGGAAATGGGCGCTGCGGCACCGGGATGAAGCCGGGGTGGCCTTGGCGGAGGAGATTCGGCTGGCGCCGCCCGACCCGGGGCCGGGTGATCGCCTGCTGCTGACGCCGCTCGTGCGTGACGGGGAGATCGTGGGCCGCGAGCCTCTCGCGGCCGCGCGCGCACGGCACCGCCGGGCACTCGCGGAGCTCCCGCCGCAAGCCTTCCAGCTCTCCCGAGGCGACCCGGCCATCCCCACCGTCTTCGACGGCGCCTGGTAACCGGATGAGCAGGTCACGGCCCCGGCTTGTGCCAGAGGAGGGAGTAGCGGAACAGGACGTGCCGGCGGTACCGGGCGCCGGGGAGCAGCCGCAGCGCGCCGACGCGGACCTCGTCCCAGGTCATGGCGGCTTCCTTGACCGGCTGGCCGGGGCCGGAACCTTCGCGGTGCACGGCTCGCAGCGCGCCGTGGGTCAGCCCGTACGCCACGTTCACCGGCATCCCGGCCACGTCGTGCATCCAGTCCGCCGGCTTCGCGCTGCGGGCCAGCCCTACGATGGCCAGCCGACCGCCCGGCCGCAGCAGGCGGCTCATAGCCATCAGGGCGGCCTCGAAGTTCATGTGGTGGATCGCGGTGTCCGAGGCGATGAAGTCGAAGCTGGCGTCGTCGAACGGGAAGGCCGGGAACTCCGCGTCGATGAAGGCCACGTTGCGCAGGTTCTGGCCGCGCTGGCGGGCGAGCTGGATCATGCGGCTGTCACAGTCCACACCCGTCACGTCCCGGCAGCGTGCCGCCAGGCGGCAGGCGAGCAGCCCGTCGCCGCAGCCGACGTCGAGCGCGCTCCCACAGCCGGGTGGCACTGCATCAAGGATGAGCGGCTGGTAGTGCACATTGTGGTTCCAGTAATCCGCCATGGCCCCCTCGTCCGCGCTGGTGGCGGCGGGGACGCCTCTGACCTCGCCGGCAGCGTTTCCGGCACGATACCGTGGGCGGGTGCGCGCACTCATCGTGGTGGACGTCCAGAACGATTTTTGCGAGGGCGGCTCACTCGCCGTGCCGGGCGGTGCCTTCGTGGCCCGCTCGATCAGCGAGCGGCTCGCCACCGGCGGCAGCGGGTACACCCGCGTCGTCGCCACCCAGGACCATCACATCGATCCGGGGTCCCACTTCTCCGACCACCCGGACTACGCCCACTCGTGGCCACCGCACTGCGTCGCCGGGACGCCGGGTGCGGAATTCCACCCCGACCTGGACACGACCCGGGTGGAGGCGATCTTCCGCAAGGGGGAGCACGCCGCCGCCTACAGCGGATTCGAGGGCGCCGACGAGACCGGCACGCCGCTGGGTGACTGGCTGCACGAGCGCGGTGTCACCGAGCTCGACATCGTCGGGATCGCCACTGATCACTGCGTGCGCGCGACGGCCGTGGACGGGGCACGCGCCGGGTTCGCCACCCGCGTCCTGCTCGGCCTGACGGCGGGCGTCGCCCCGGACAGCACCGCCCGTGCCCTCACCGAGCTGCGCGACGCCGACGTCGATCTCACCGGCACGCCGGTCCTTCTGTCGTAAGGGTTCCGCCGCTCCAGCACGAATCTCCACGCACGGTCGGGGCGGCCGACGGATCCTCAGTCCACGCAGGGGATGCCCTTTTCGGTGCCGACGGCGCCGCCTTGCGGACCGGTGGTCGGAATGACCGACGCCGCGGGGGAGGACGACGGCGTGCTGCTGCTGGTGGCCGGGCTGATGGTGGGCCCGGTCGTGGTGTCCGCGCCGATCAGGACCTCGACATGGTTCGGGGCCACCGAAGCGGCGGCGGCCGTGACGCCGAACGCCGAGGCGATCCGGCTGGCGTTGGCCGCCTCACCGGTTCCGTAGAGGACCGCGGTGGTGGTCCGGGACGTCGCGTTCCCTACCTCACCGGCCTTGAATCCGGCCTGGACCATCGCGGCCGAGACCTTGGAGGCGAGCAGGGGGGTCTGGCTGCCGTTGAGGACGTCCACGGTCGTCTCTGCGGCGGGTGTGCCAGGCGGCTGCGGAGGGCTTGCAGGCGAAGAGGCGGGCGCGGCGGGCTTGGGGTAGAACGTGGACTGGACGATGTTCCTAATGTCGGCGGGGTTGACCACGTTGGCGTCCTGGCCGCCGATCGTGGCGTAACCCTTGATGGGCAGCGTGTGGAAGACCAGGTTCCCGCTGGTCAGGTCCTGCATCTGCGACGCGAAGTCCAGCAGGTTCCAGCCTGCGTCGGTGATCACGTACTGCTTGGCTACCGACAGCAGCGCCTGGATCTTGGTCAGGTCGCCGATCACTCCCTCGGTGTGCAGCTGCTCCATGACCGCGTCGAGGAAGGCCTGCTGACGATGCGTCCGGTCCAGGTCGCCGTTGGGCAGTCCTTCACGCTGGCGGACGAACGCCAGCGCCTGCGAGGCGTCGAGGTGCTGGTAACCGGCGCGGAAGTCCGCGCCGGAGTTGGCGTCCTTGACCGCGTGGTTGAGGCAGACCTGCACGCCGCCGAGAACGTTGGCCAGCTCGTAGAACCCGTCCAGGTTCACCTCGGCGAAGTGGTCGATATGCACACCGGTCAGCTGCTCTACGGTGTCGACCGCGGCCTTGCGGCCGGCCTCGTTTCCCTGGAACGCGAGCTGGCTCGGGCTGATGCCCGGGTTCTGCTGCTTCAGTTGCTGCTGCGCGTAGAACATGCTGACGCCGTAGGCCTGGTCGATCTTGCCCTGCTGCTGGGAGCCCACCGTGCCGGCGAAGTTGACCCAGTCGTCGCGCGGGATGGAGAAGCCGACCGCCTTCTTCCCGCCGGCCGGGATGTGCAGCAGGATCAGCGTGTTGGTGTCGTTCCCGCCGACGCCGTTCTTCACGCCCTGCACGCTTCCGGCGTGCAGGGCCTTCAGGATGTTCGCCGGCAGCACGTTACCGTTCCAGTCCCGACGGCTTTCCAGTCCCATCAACAGGATGTTCTGCGGGCCGATGGAGGATCCGCCGATGATCGCGTGCGAGGCGCCGATGCTGCTCACGTCCCGCACGATGAAGTAGGAAAGACCGCTGACGACAAGGACGAGCGCGGAAAAAACGCAGGTCAGCATGTATCCCGTGGTCCGCGCCATACCGCGCGCCGGGACACCCGTATGCACTCTAGTCACCGGTTCCCCCCGAAACCCGGCTCACCATCCATGTCGCGAAGACTACCGGGACGCCCTTGCCATTGATCCTTAACGGCTAACATCTGAGACCAGATGACCGAGCCACGATGGCACGATACGGATCCGGGCCCGTCGTATAGTGGCGTGCCCGGGCCTGATCTTCGGCCAAGCCGACGCGCCCGCGGGAGCGGGCCGTATCGGCGGGATCCCCCCGCCGCACGCCCGGATGCCGCCCCCGAGTCTTTCGGGCAGGATCGCGGGTCGTCCCGGCGTGCCGCTAGAGAGCGTGGGGCCAGCGGGGCCCGCGATAGTGGCCCCTCCCGGCCCGATCCCGCGCTGAACAGCCCTGAGCTGTACAGGCCTGAACCGTACCGGCCACGCGAGTTCGACGAGGACCCCGCGTTCTACCCGGACGAGACGGGTCCCGGGCCGCGCCATCGTGACCAGGGCCGGCGCGATGCCGGGCGGCGCGATGCCGGGCGGCGCGACCCGGAGCCCTATGCCCCGGGCCAACGCGACCCGGCGCCCCACGACCGAGGCACACATGATCGCGATACGCGCGACTGGGGCATACGCGATCCCGCCGAGCGGGACCTCGCCCGGCGGGATCTCGCCCAGCGGGATCGCGGCCGGCCGGATCGCGGCCGGGCCGATCCGCGCTCCCGCGACTGGGGCCAAACCAGGCCTGGGCAGAACGAGCCGCGCCAGACGGGCCCGCGCCAAGGTGGACCGAAGCAGAGTGGACCGGGGCGAGCCGGGACGGGCCACCGGCGGCAGTCCTCACCGGCCGGCTTGTCATGGCGGTGGGGCGAGATGCCGGGCGGCCGCGGGATGCTGATTGTGATCGCCGCGGCGGTCGTCGGCACGGCCGTGACCGTCGCGATGCAGGACGATCCCGGCTACCTGCTCGGGGGCGCCGTCATCGTGGGGACATTCGTCGCCGCCCTGGCGGTACGGCCGAAGGCCGTCTACCAGCTGATCCCGGTCCCCGCGCTGGCCTACCTGGTGGGAGCGCTGGGCACCGGCCTGATCCACCAGCAGAACGCCGGCCCGTCCCCTTCCGGGCTCACCGTCAGCGCCGCGCAGTGGGTCGCGGGCGGGTTCATCGCGATGGCCGCCGCGACCGCGGTGGCCGTGCTGGTCACCGTCATCCGCTGGCTGATGAACAGGCACGCTGCCCCACCCGGGCCACCGCCCCAGCCCGAGTCACTGGCCCCCGGCAGGCCGACGTCACGGATCGTGTCGCCGACCGGGCCGGTGACGGATTCGTGGCGCAGGCGGCCGCAGCCCCCGGCGGCACCGCGTCCCGAGCCGCCTTCCTGGCCCTGGCCGGAAGAGCCCGTGCCGCGGAGCAAGCGGGCGTCGCGGCGTGAGCCGCCCCCGCCGACGGAGCCATTTTTGCGGCCCCGGTCATCGTCGTGGCGGGAACCTCCCTCGCGGCCCGGGCCGCCATCATTTGGTGCCCCACACGACTTAACGTCGATGTGACGTCGACGGCATGCGGGAACGGCGGCCGCTCGCCGGGGCTCCGCGCCTTGCCAGGGCTCCGCGCCTTATCGGGGGGAGCCGCTTATCGGGGGGCAGCCGCTCATCCGGGGTCA
>Ga0335085_10005321_pt1 | contig 20722 bp, 22 predicted proteins | sample Lox_Sample_45_FD_206712 | JGI IMG/M metagenome (GOLD analysis project Ga0335085, IMG submission 206712) | Soil microbial communities from Loxahatchee National Wildlife Refuge, Florida, United States - Lox_Sample_4.5 | ecosystem: Environmental > Terrestrial > Soil > Wetlands | place: USA...
GCTGCCCGAAGCGCCGGATGAGTTCGACATATTCGGGCGACAGAGAAAAACCGCGCGTTGGATCGTTGCGGGCGGCGTTGGGCTTGTTGGCGCTGGCAATGATGATTCCCGCCACGACCGGCAATTTCAAATCCTTGCGGCGGATGTCATCGTAGGAACCCATTGAGATTTTTTCCTCAAAGTATTGATTGAGGTAAGCAATGATGTCCCGCGATTTGAGCGTGTCCTTGCCTTCGCGAATTCGCGTTTTCGACCAGTCCGCACTTCGCTTCACGTCGGCCACCGCCAGAAACGCCATCGCCATCTTTTCCAGCTCGCGCGGTTTCAAACCTTCCAGCGGAAGGCCCAGCTTGGATAATACCAGCAGGGCCTCATTGAATAATTTTACAAGCTTGGCCGGCTTGGCCGGGTTGATGACAAAGGTTGGTATTTTCATTTCGGTTGATTCCTTGAATTCGAGCGGCAGGGCAAACTGGTCGGGCAGATTTCGATACAGGATTTCTCCCGAAGTGAGCCGTTTGGTGGTGGCAAGATACCGTTTGACCGAGCCAGCCAGATGCCACGCCAGCAGCGGAGGAACGGCGTTGCCAATCTGGTTGAATTGACTCGTTTCGCCGCCGCTGAACTCAAACCAATCGGGAAAGCTTTGCAATCTGGCGGCTTCGCGGACAAAAAGGCGGCGACGACGACCATCCGGCAGACGAATCCGGTGCATGTCACCGGTCGCGCCGGCAAGATTCCGGCAAGTCACCGTTCGGGCGGGTTGGTCGGGATAAAGGTCGCGCGGGCGGATGCAAAATGAAGCCCGTTCATATCTGGCAACGTATTCATCCATGCTCGGTGTGAGAAACTTGGATTCTGGCGGCGCTTGAAACATCAACTCGCCAAGCGCCTCGCCTGCCGTAAGCCGGTTTGGTTCTTCTGGAAAAAACTGAAACTCTCCGCGATGTCCGACGACAATCACGCGTTCGCGATTCTGCGGCACACCATAATTCACGGCGTTCACCAAGCGAACCTCGATGACGTAGTTCAATGCCTTCAACGCTTCGAGAATTTGCTCAAAATACCAGCGGTTGCTGTAAAGAACGCCCCTGACGTTTTCAAAAACCCAAATCTCCGGCTGAATCTGCTTCACAGCGGAAATGAAAATTGGAAATCCGTCCCGCGAATCGGTCAACCCCATTTGATGTCCGCCGACGCTAAACGGTTGGCACGGTGGCCCGCCGATAATTACATCGGCTTTGGGGAATTGCGTTTCAGGCGTCAGCGTTAGTTGCCGACATTCACCTTTCAGGTTTCGCCGGTATGTTTCGCAGGCATCAGCATCCTGCTCGAAACCGAGAGTTTCAAATCCTTGCGCCTCGAAACCAAGCGCCAGCCCTCCACAACCTGCAAACAAATCCAGGACACGGATTTTCCCTTCTGGATTTGGCCGGAGCAATGAATTGATTCTTTCCGCGAAAGTCATTTTGCAATTTTAATTCTCTCTCAAAATCTGGTCGAGCATGACCTTGACGTAGTGGCTGGCGTGCCAGTCGCAGTGGTAATAAAAGCTGCCGGCCACTGCAATTGCGGAATGAGGAGTGCGGAATGCGGAAATGCAGGTATCGGGCAGCTTGGCGAGTTGTTCCAGATTGTCGCCGCAATAAATGACGCGGGTGTCAATCAAGGCGGACGATTTCGATTTTACCCGGTAGGGACGGCTCGCCGAGCCGTCCGGTCGCCCCGGCGGTGCGACCCGACCCATGCCCGCGGGTTTCTTTGCCATGAACTGAGATTATGAAACGATATGCGTTTCGTCAATGTGGCGTAAATATTTTCGGTTTAAAATTTCCATTCGCCATTTCCATTCGCGCGGTTAAATTCCATTCGCATTTGGAGAATGAAAAAATACTGGCACGTCATCGGCATCGGGATTCAGAACAACCTGACGTACCGCGTCAATTATCTAACGCGGACGCTGTTCAGTTTCATTCCGTTGTTTGCCATGCTCTCGCTCTGGACCACGATTTACGCGGGCAAGGGAACAGCCATCGGCGGTTATACACTGGCGCAGATGATTTCCTACTATCTGCTCGTGGCGGTGGTGGACGTGCTGACGGCGGTGAACGAGGATGACTGGCAGATTGCCGCCGACATCCGCGAAGGCAATATCAGCCAGTTCCTGCTCAAGCCGGTGGATTATGTGTGGTTCCGGTTGAGCTTGTTTGTCTCCGGGCGCGTTGCGTTTATGGCGGTGGCCGTTGTGCCGCTGGTGATTTTCATTGCGTGCTTCGGACGTTATTTTGTCCTGCCGGTCAGCGGAACGGCGTTCATGGCATTTTGTATTTCGCTGGTGCTGACGGCGCTGCTGCAATTCTTCATTTCCTACGCGATGGCCATGCTCGCGTTCTGGGTGCTGGAGGTTTCCACGTTCATCTTCATCTTGTTCGCCTTTGAATACATCGCCAGTGGACACATGTTTCCGCTGGATGTTTTGCCGCCGGCGCTCAAACACGCGCTCTTCTTCACACCGTTTCCGTATCAAATGTATTTTCCCGTGGGCATTTACATGGGCAAAATTGCGGGCGCGGATTTGGTGCGGGGAATGTTTGTGCAGGCGGGCTGGGTGCTGGCGGCGTATGGTTTTGCGCGGTTCATGTGGCATCGCGGCGTCCGGCATTACGGCGCGTTTGGAGGATAACCAATGGAGTCCACAGTCCACAGCCCACAGTCCAAAGCCGGCGTCGCTCGCCACCAGTCCCCCGTTGTCCGTTACCTGACGATTTATGGAGCGTTGTGGAAAACTTCCGTGGCCCGTGAAATGTCGTTCAAGGGGAACTTTATATTGTGGATCGTGGTCGAGTTGCTTTGGTTCGCGATGCAACTGTGTTTCATCGGTGTGCTGTATTTGCAGACGAACTCCATCGGCACCTGGACGCAATGGCAGGTGGTGCTGCTGGTCGGCGCAAGCAGTTTCATTCAGCAGACGTACCAGGCGTTTTTCCTGACGAATTGCGTGAACGTTTCGGAACTTGTCCGAACGGGCAAAATGGATTTCCTCCTGATGCTGCCAGTGAACACGCGCTTCATTGTCTCGTTGCGGCAGGTGGACCTCGGCGCGTTCGTCAATGCCACGTTTGCGGTCGCCGTCATGGCTTATGCCGCGGACAGGTTGCATTTACATCCGACGGCGGTGGAATTCCTCGGCTTCCTCGCCTTGTGCGCTGTCGGTATTTTGATTCACTACTCGCTGATGTTCATGCTCGCGGCCATCAGTTTCTGGACGGTGCGGGCGCAGGGCATTGTGTGGGGTTATTACAATCTGTTTAACATTGCGCGAATGCCGGACGACGCTTTCCGCGGTGTATTCAAGGTGGTTTTCACTTTTGTGCTGCCGGTGTTGCTGGTGTCGAATGTGCCGACGCGGGTATTGGCGGACAAATTGCAATCGCCGGCGCTCTGGCTGGTGTTGTTGGGGATGGGCGTGCTTTGCGCAGTGATTTCCGAATGGTTCTGGCGAGTGTCCGTGCGCCGTTACACGAGCGCGAGCACGTAGGGCAAAGGCGGAAGGCAGAATGAAGAAAAGCGCTATTTCTTCAGCAGAGCTTTGGCGACGGCTTGTTCCAATTCATCGCCATGCAGGTCCGTGGCGATGATGACGCCGCTGCCATCGAGGAGATAAGTCGCCGGGATGGATTCAATTCCGTATTTCATGGCTAGTGCATTTTGCCAGCCTTGTCCGTCAAAAAATTGCGGCCAAGGCATTTTGTTTTCCTTGGTGAAACTCAGCAACTTTTGCCGGTCCTGATCCAGGCTGATGCCGATAACGTCAAAACCTTGATCATGATATTTATTATAGGTCGCCACGACGTTGGGAATTTCAGCCCGGCACGGCGGGCACCATGTCGCCCAGAAATCCAGCAACACCACCTTCCCTTTGTGATTGGCCAGAGAAAGCGGTTTGCCGTCCAAGTCCCGCACGTCGAAACCGGGAAAGTTTGTTCCCACCACCAGACTGGCTTGCGCTTTATTTGACGCTGCTTCCATGGCGTCTTGCTGTTCAATGGCGGTGACGAGATGTGTGCCGTGAAACTCGGTCTTGAGTTGTTTCTTCAATTCGTCGGCCTTTGCGGTGTCCTGAAATACCTCCGCATAGAGCGTCGCCTTCATGAAGAGAATTTCCGCCACGGCATCCGTCTTTTCACCTTTATGTTCCGCCAGCAAAACGTCGAATTGTTTGAGGTCGTCCGCCAACTCCGGTTCCGTCGTTTTGCCGGCATGGATGTCGGCTTTTATTTTGGCGACCAACGCTTGGAGCTCAACCGCGGGATCATTGGTTCCAGCGGCAAAAAGGCGTGGAGTGGCCAGCAGTATCACCGCCATGACCAGGGCGGCGGAAATTTTACTTTTCATGATTTTAATCAAATGGCTCTGGAAACCTGCATGGGAGCACGGGCATCGGCAATTTATGGGTTTGGCGCCGGCGCGCTGCCCGGTTGAGTCATTGCCTGATAATCCTTGGGCGTTTCAAAGATGGATGCGTCAACGGACTGTTCGTTCACTGAAACGAGCGTGGACGTAACTTTCTGCCCATTCATTTCCATTTGCGTTTTTACCACCATGCCCGGCAAGGTGCTGACATCGGGCGCCGAACCTTTGGAAATCTGAGCGACCGGCGAATTATTCAGCTTGTCCATTTGAACCTTGATCTTTGCATAGTTCGGGTAATTTTTTGCCACCCAAACCGTCTGGCTCGCGCCATCAGGACTGGACCAGGTGTAAACTTCCGCGTCGTAATTGCCCACTTTCTCGGTCTTGCCCGTGTCATGAAATGTTGGCGGCGGGGCATTCGTTTGCGCACCGACCCGTGCCCTTTTCATGTTTTCAGCCATTTGTTTGATCTCCGCACCGGGAACCTTCATCGCGACTTTTTGTTGATGCAACAATGTGACCGAATCGCCCGAGTTCAAATCCATAATGGTGCTCATGGCCCCTTGTGGAGACGAGGGCATGTCCACGCGGATTTTGTTTCCTTTGATTTGCGTCGTCACCGTGCCATTAATCATCGCGCTTTCGATGTCTTGCTGTAGGACGAGATCGGCGCGCGCAACCGCCAGGCTGAACGCCAGGCCCAAAAGTATCAAGATTCGTTTCATAACGGCGATGGTGCTTCCCACCCTGGCGGAAGGAAAGCAGAAAAGAAGGGAAAATGGAATAGATCTTCCCTCGAATTTATTGGTGTTTCACACGTCCGGCTGCCTTCTTCGGCTTGGCGGCGGCCACTTGAATCGCACGCCGCGCCCAAACGGTCAGCTCCAGCGAGTTTTCCAGAATGTCCGGCGGCACTTCATGATAACTCATCGTCAGCACGCGGCCTTTCGATTCGTAGGTGAACGGTTCCATGCCGCGTGCCACATAGCCCGTCTGCGATGCCGCGTCCGTTTTAAAGAACAACCGGCCCTCGTCCAGAATTCCAAAGAAATATTCGCCCTGATACAGTCCGTGCGCGCCGAACATTGCTTTCGTCCGCACGTCCGGCAACGCGCCCAACTGGTCCAGCACAAATTCCTTGAATGTGTTATCAGGCATAACGGGATCATTTGTGGCTCACGCTTCCCGGGGTAGGCGTCCTTTTAAAAATCCCGTAACGGTCATGCCGGAAGTGATAAATTTTGGCGATTTCAACCTCAAATCTTCTCAGCCAAATGAACCGGTGCAACCCCACGCCGATGAACATGCCCATGAGCGGCCCGATAAAATAAATCCACCAGCCGGACCAGACGCCTGAAATGACCGATGGTCCCAGACTGCGCGCGGGATTGGTGCTGGTGCCCGAAACCGGCGCTTCGAGATAAACCATGATGGCATAGAGAAACGGAAAAAGCAGCGGCGTATAACGTCGAAGCTTCCGGTGGCCGAGGAAGATAAACAGTCCGATAATCAGGCCAATTGTAGTGATAATTTCTCCCAGGAGCGCCGCCCAGATCGTGTAGCCGGTTCCCGGCGTCGTGCCGCCGAAAGCCACGCTTCGTCCCATCCGTCCCCAGAGCAAGAGTGGGATTGAACCCGCAACGGCTCCCGCGAACTGAGCCAGAACATAACCGACCGTGTCACGGCGCGAAAATTTGCCATTGGTGTAAAAGGCCAGTGTGACGACGGGATTGATATGCGCGCCGCTGATCTTGCCTACTTGCGAAATCGCAATAGCCGCGCCGGTCGCGCCGAAAAGGAATCCCGTAATCAACCGGCGCAATCCGGCATCCGGCAGCAGAGCGGCCATCGGGCTGCCGGTGCCGAAATCGAATATCACCACGGACAGGCCCACGCCAATCAGCAACGCGGTGCCAATCAGTTCGGACAAGTAGGTTTGCCACGGAATCTTCACATCCGCCAAAGCATAGACTGGATTTGCCGGTTGCCAGTCAAAAAAACCGTGCGCGGAGTTCTTCGGATCGCAACACGGCGGCAAGGTGTTGGTGCTCATCCGGCGTTCTGTTGCCAGAATGAGAAGACCTCCTTCCACCATGCGGCGGATTGTTCAGTCGCATCGTTATGGTGGGCGCCGGGAATGATCTCCAGGCTCTTGGGGCCGTTATACGAGTCGAACAACCGGCGGCCAAATTTCATCGGAATGACTTCGTCTTTCCCGGCCAAAACAAATTTGATCGGGCCATTGTAGTTTTGCAGCCAATCCTCCGGATCAAAGCGGTCCCACAACAGCAACTGGGCTGGAAGCAGCGGCAGCTTCGCCCGGGCCACGGCGGTCAGCCGATTGTAGGGCATGAACAGAGCCAGGCCGGAAACCTGTGAGCCGCGGGTTTTGGCCAGATAAGCGGCCACACCGGTCCCGAGCGATTCGCCGACGACATAAACGGGAGCTTGATGGAGCAGCGCCGCAAACGCCTCGTCCGCCGCCGCCGAAAAACTCTTTTCGCTGGGCGAGCCGGCGCGGACGCCGTAACCGGGATATTCGAGGATGAACACATTCACGCGCGCGGCGGCATGAATCGGGTCGGCCAGGTAACTCCGGTCAACCGCACAACCGGCGTTGCCGTGAACAATCAAAACCGTGCCGGCGCTCCGCCCTTTCGCCGGCAATTCCCAACCGATGATTTGTCCGGCTGGATTCCGCCACGGCAGAAAACCGTTTTCTGCCGCGAGGTGTTCTTCCTGGGTAAGCGTGAGCTTGGCGGGAAAATAAATCATCCGCCGCTGGAGGAACATAACCACCAGCGACAATAAAATGTAAGCAACCGCCAGCGTGGCCAGCACGCGAAGGACTAATTCAAACCAATTTGTTTTTGGCACGTTCATTTTCAATGTTAAATACCCGGAATACCGGCAAATGTTAATCCGCGAATTTTAGTATTGTAAAAATTCTGCAAGAGTCGAGGTCGCGAGACCCATTTTGAAGAAGTCAGAGACTCCTTACGTCGTCTCCTACAAATTACGGATTGGCCATTGGCGCGTGCCGAAGCGCCAGAGGACTGGCGCACTCCTGGACGCTTCGCGCCATTCGGGGGCCATCAGCATTCGCGCCAGCGTCGTGGACTGCGGCGGCCCCCCGCCGCTTTCAGACGAATCTACTCCTTCTTCGCCGCCTTCACTTCAATGTGCAAGTCGCGCAATTGGCGCGGACTGACGGTGCTGGGCGAATCGGTCATCAGGTCGGTGCCTTTGGCGGTCTTCGGAAATGCGATCACGTCGCGGATGCTCGGCGTGTTGCAAAGAATGGCGATGAGCCGGTCGAAACCCAGCGCAATGCCGCCGTGCGGCGGAGCGCCGTAACGGAACGCTTCCAGCATGTAGCCGAATCGCAGCTTCGTCTCTTCCGGTGGAATTTGCAGTACATCCTCAAACACCGTCTTCTGCACGTCAGGCTGGTGGATACGAATCGAACCACCGCCGAGTTCCACGCCGTTCACCACCACATCGTAATGCTGGCCGCGGACTTTCTTCGGGTCAGTCTTAAGCATCGGAATGTCCTCGGCCACCGGCGCGGTGAAGGGATGATGGCTGGAATACCAGTGGTTCTGTTCCTTGTCGAAGCTGAGCAGTGGAAAATCCACCACCCAGAGAAAATCAAACCGGTCGGCGGGAATCGTCAGCTTTCCCTGCTCTTTCAAGATGTTCGCGCAATAACGCCGGATTTCGCCAAGGATTTCGCAGGCGTTCAACCATTGGTCGGCGGCGAACAAAATCAAATCGCCTTCCTCGATCTTTAATTTCTGCGTAAGCGCTGTTTTTTCCGCGTCGTTGAAAAATTTCACGATGGGCGATTTCCATTCGACGGGTGGCAGCGACGCCCCCGTCGCTCCGGTTTGTGGCGACGAGGCGTCGCCGCCACGCTCGACCTTGATATAGGCCAGGCCTTTCGCGCCAAAACTCTTGGCGTAGTCGGTCATCGTTTCAATTTGGCCCTGGGTCACACCGGCGAGGCCCTTCGCGTTGAGCGCCTTCACCACGCCACCACTGGCGACCGCGCCGCCGAACACCTTGAATTTGCTGCCGCGGAATTCCTCGGTGAAATCCTCCAGTTCCATGCCAAACCGCGTATCCGGCTTGTCAATGCCCCAGCGGTTCAACGCTTCTTCGTAGGAAATCCGCTTGAACGGCGTCGGCACGTCAAGGTTGAGCGCGGTTTTCCAGACGCGCTTCAACAAACCTTCGATGAGCGTGTAAATGTCCTCACGCTCGATGAACGACATTTCGAGGTCAATTTGGGTGAACTCCGGCTGGCGGTCGGCGCGCAAATCTTCGTCGCGATAGCAGCGGGCGAGCTGAAAATATTTCTCAATGCCGCCGACCATGAGGATTTGCTTGAACTGTTGCGGCGATTGTGGAAGCGCGTAGAACTGTCCGGGATTCACGCGGCTCGGCACGAGAAATTCGCGCGCGCCTTCAGGCGTGGACTTGAAGAGCGTGGGCGTTTCGATTTCGAGAAAGCCTTGCTCATCCAGGTATTGCCGCGTGGCAATGGCGGCCTTGCTGCGCAGGCGAAGGTTCCGTGCCATCTCCGGCCGGCGCAAATCCAGGTAGCGATATTTCAGGCGCAACTCCTCGTTCACCTTGCTCGCCGCCTCCGGGTCGTCCACTGGAAATGGCAGCACCTCGGCCACGTTGAGCACTTCCAGTTCCTTCACCATCACCTCGACTTCGCCGGTCGGGATTTTGGGATTGTTCGTGCCTTCGGGCCGCTGGCGGACTTTGCCGGTAGCGCGGATGACGCATTCGCTGCGCAGCGCGGCGGCGCGCTCGAACAATTCCTTCGGCAAATCCGACGGGTCGAAAACAGTCTGGGTACGGCCTTCACGGTCGCGGACATCAATAAAAATCAAGCCGCCGAGATCGCGGCGGGAATGGACCCAGCCAGTCAGCGTGGCCACTTGCCCGATGTGCGCCGGGCGCAGTTCGTTGCAATGATGCGTGCGTTTCATGTTCCTGTAGCGGCGCCCTATGAGGCCGCTGAAAATGGCGGCGGTCACAGACCGCTACAATCCGATAACGTGAACGCGGATTCTGGCGAAGATAGCAGCGGATTTCAAAGGAATTCCGCCAGGACTGTCCAAGCCCCACCCACCCCCGCACGAACCTTACTCCGGCAACGAAATTCGCCAGGTGTTGGTCGGGTCGCCGGAATCTTTCAAGGCCGCCCGCAAGCCGTTATTGGAAAGCTGCTGTACGCTGCCGTCGGCCAAACCGACGTTCCCCTGATTGACATGCATGTCTCGCGTCCAGCTTACACGCCGGCCAGGAACGAGCTTGAGGATTCCGTTCTCCGGGCTGCTCTCGTCTGTGATATTTCGGTCGCCATCCAGAAATCGCTGCGGGAACATGTCGTTTGCGTCCAAGCCGACAAAGTAACTGACATTGGCATTTCTCAACTGGACAAAACCAGCGGCGATTTTCCGATCATCCGCCGGGCAGATCAAAATTTTAGGCGTGCTCAACTCGTTGGACATGACTTGAAAATGGTGGAATGTGTCCGCGCCGGTGATGAATTCCATCGTGCCGCCCTTGTTCGTGGAAACGGCCATCGGGTTCAGGTCGTTGTTGTCCCCCGCCCAAATGCGGAAGGCGAGGCCGCATTGCTTCAGGTTGTTGACACATTGAATCCGCCGCGCCCGGTCATGGGCACCCGCCAGCGCTGGCAAAAGCATGGCCGCCAAAATGGCCAGGACAGCAATAATGACCAGTAATGCGATCAGAGTAAAACCCGGTGTTGAACGACGGGAGGGAGTGGAGTTCATGCCCGGAAATATGTCCCTTCTTGCGATGGTGACAAGTCATTATTCAGTCAGGCTGATGCAACATCATTTTTCTGACATTTTTTCTGCTTTACCTTTTTCCAGAACCTGTTTGGCTTGGTGCTGAAAAAGGTTCACCCCAATGGCAACAAACTTTTCACCATGAAAAAAAACCACCTGTTTCTTTGCTTGTCGTCGCTTATTCTCGTCGGCGTTCTTGCCATTCTCAATAATGGCTGTGGAAAAAAGGAATCCCCTGCGGCCGGACAAGGAGGTTCCACCGTCGTCTCGGTCGAGAAAACCAGCTTCAACGAGGTCACATCGCAACTTGACCCCGGAGGCAACTTCTACATGTATCTGGGCACCGCGCAATGGCTTGACAACCTTTCCGGGAAGGTTGGCGCGTGGAGGCAGACCTTTCTCGCCATGCCGAATCTTAAACCGGAGGACACCGCCAACGTCAACAAGGCGTTCGACATCATCACCGGCTTGATCAAGGACAGCGGCATCGAGGACATCAGTGGCGTTGGCATGAGTTCGGTGGAAATCGAGAAGGGGATGTACCGCAACAAGGCGGTGTTGCACCATTATTCCGGCAAAGGCACCGGCTTTCTCTGGCAACTCGCGGGCAAGGAACCCCACCCGCTGACCAGTCTTGACTTCCTGCCCACCGACACGGCACTGGCCGTTTTTTCGGACTGGGACCTGCCGGTGCTCTGGACTGTCGCGCAAAAACAAGTTGCCCAGGCAAACCTGCCCCAGGCACAACAATGGCTGGATAAACTGCCCGCCGAATTTGAACAAAAAACCCAGGTCAAATGGGACGACTTTCTTAAATCACTCGGCGGCGAGTTCGGATTCGTCATAACGCTGGATCCGTCCAACAACATCCCCGTGCCGTTGCCCGGCGGCGCGTTGGAGATTCCTTCGCCCGGCCTGTTGCTCGCCGTGAAGGTCAACGACGACACCATTTTTAACCGCATTGACACGGCGCTGAAAGCCAACCCGCAGGTCATCAGCGTGGACAAGCCCGGCCTCAAGATGCGGACGATGCCCGTGCCCTTGCCGTTTGTCGGCGAGCTCCGGCCCAGCGCGGCCAGCAGCGGCGGTTATTTGTTCATTGCCTCCAGTGACGCGCTGATTGACACGGCCCTTGCCGTGAAGAGCGGACAACAGGCCGGTCTCAAATCCACCGGCGAATTCAAACATCTGTCGCTGGGCTTGCCCGACCAGGGCAATCAGTTCGTTTACATGAGCCAGCGGTTCGCCGAGACCTTGATGAAGGTGCAGCAACAGGTCATGGCGAACAGCACTAAATCTGATCCGGGGACAGCGCAGTGGATGCAATCCTTTTACCGCAACCGTCCCGCCTTCGCCTATTCCGTGGGCGTCAACACACCCGAAGGCTGTCTGACCGTCGGCAATAGCAGCCAGAGCTACGCCAATGCCGTGCTCCTGCCCGGCGTGGCCGTGGCAGGAATGCTTTCCGCCATTGCCATTCCTAACTTCATTAAGGCCCGGACGGTCTCGCAGGAAAATGCCTGTATCAACAATCTCCGGCAGATTGACGCGGCCAAACAACAATGGGCACTGGAAAAGGGCAAGCAAGCCACAGATGTTCCCACCTGGGATGACCTGAAGCCGTACCTCGGCAGAATTCCCCATTGTCCGGCGGGCGGCACCTATACCATCAATGCCGTCGGCGTCGCGCCCCAATGCAGCATTCCGGGGCATGTGCTGCCGTAAAGCGGGCTGGCAAAAAGCCGGCTGTTCGCAGGGGCGAGTTTCGGAGGGACGAGTTATACGAGTGCCCGTTCTTTGAGCGTCCCGGAATGTCAGGGACTCGTATAACTCGTCGCTCCGATGTTTTGAGGCGGTCAAGTCTCGTCTCCTGCTGCCAAATTCCCCGCTCGCCATGCCTGCTTAATTCAACTATTCTTCCATCGCCATGATGGAGTTGTTAAAACCGGAAGTCATCATCACCCACGAAAGCGACCTGGACGGGCTTCTTTCCGGCGTGTTGCTGCAACGACTCGCCAAAAAGCTTTACGGCGTGGACACGCTGCTCGAAGCCTACCATTACAACCAATGGAAACAGCGCGAACTGCGCGAAAAGGCCGCGTGGGTGGCGGATTTCACCTTTGAACCGCGCCTCGACAAATCGGAGTGGATGGTCGTTGACCATCACGTCACGGACGCCGCCCCCAAGTACGCCCGGCTCGTTCATGACGTGAACAAATCCGCCGCGACGCTGTGCTATGAACTGTGCCAGGAACACGGCCTCGGTTCCCCCACGCTGGACCGGCTCGCGCATCTGAATAATGTCGCGGATTTGTTTCTGGAGGACGACCCTGACTTTGTGCTGGCCTGTGATTACGCGAACCTCGTCAAGATTTATCAGTTTTGGAATTTGCACGCGCTTATCGGCGGCCAGATTGAAAAGTTGCTCGACCATCCGTTGCTCGAAGTCATGGCCGTCAAACGGCGCATCGAAAATCCGCTCGGCTTTGAGTGGAGTAAAAACAACGTCACCGAACTCAGTCCGACGGTCGGCTACGTGGATACTGTCGTCGGCAACAATAATCTGGTCGTTCACCAATTGCTGGAGGAACAAGCCGTGAAATATCCGGTGCTGGTGACGCTGTTTCGGCGCGGGAACATGGTGTTTGCCAGTTTCCGCAGCCGCGCCAGCGAGGCGCTCAAGGTGGCGGAGAAATTTCAGGGCGGCGGCCACGCCAACGCCGCCGGCGCGATTCTGCCCAAATCCATCCGTTATATTCCCGACGCCGTGGAATATCTCAAGCAGGTATTGAATCCGAAACGGGACATGCCGCTGAACAGTTTGGAAAGCCTGTTTGCGGGCATTGAAGCTCAACAAAAGAAATGACCGCCAAATTAAGGCCTAAATCGGGATCGAACGCCCTCCCTCAACCTTTCCGCGTTGAACATCTACCAATCTTCCACCGCTCGCCGCTAAAGATTTAGGTGAGACTATTGTCCCTCACGGACCGAGCAGCGCACGATAAAAGCAGCAGGAGGAGTTGGTTGCCTTCGAGTCGCTGAAGGTAGAAGGCGGTGTGTTGGTGTAAATGTTGACCCAATTCACCAAGTCGGTTGAAGCCTGGATGATCGTTGAGTGATACGGAGACGGCATTGAGACTGTCACTTGAGGTGCACCGTTAGTAACAATGGCTTTCAACTCAGGTTCAGGTTGGAAGGCCAGTGCAACAGGATGCACCAATCCGGAAGCAAAGGTGCTTCGTATTCCATCTGAAGTGAATTCGAAGATATCGCCACTGCCCTGATCTGCCTCAAACAGCTCGCCCGCGCTGTTAAAAGCCAGTCCACAGGCAGAAGTCAATCCAGAGGAAACAAAGGTGCTCTGGTCTCCGTCTGGGGCAAATTCGACGATGTAATGGCTACTGGTAACGTCATTTCCCACAAACAGATTGCCAGCGGCGTCAAAGGCCAGTGCAAAAGGGGAAACTGACCAATCACCAGGGTAGTTTTCGAAGGCGAATGTGGTTTGCGTTCCGTTAGTATTAAATTCATAGATATAGCCGCCTACCCAATCCGCCTCGAAAAGGTCGCCCGCGCTATTAAAGGCCAGCCCGCTGGGATATTGCAATCCAGAGGCAAACGTGCTTTGCTTTCCGCCTGGCGTAAATTCATAGATGCTACCGCTGCTGTAATCTCCCACAAACAGGTCGCCCGCACTGTTAAAGGCCAGTGCAGTAGGCTCACCCAACCCAGAAGCAAAGGTCGTTCGCGTTCCGTCTGGAGTAAATTTATAGACGTTGCCGGCACCGTAATCCGCTACAAACAGGTCGCCCGCACTGTTAAAAGCCAGTCCAGCCACACTACCCAACCCAGAAGCAAAGACACTTCGTGTTCCGTTAGGAGAAAATTCGTAAACGTTAGTGCCATCTGACACAAAAAGATTCTGGGCCTGTGCGCTGCTGGAAATTAACACAGTAATTCCGGCACAGATTGCTCCGCAGAAGGAATAACATTTGCTCCGAATGTTCATTTTATAGCCTTCCTGAATCTACTTTTAAGACTTAAAAAGCAATTTTTGTTCCACCGCTGATCTGTGGCAATTTTGGCCTTTCCTTGAAACGATTCACGTTTAATATGACTACCGTTTTATGGCTGAACCCAATCGCGCCGACGGTCGTGCCGCAAATCAACTTCGACCGCTGCATTTTCAAAATCATATCGCGCCGCACGCCGCTGGCTCGACGCTCATCGAATGGGGCAACACGCGCGTCATTTGCGGCGTGACAGTCGAGGAAACCGTCCCACGCTGGATGAAGGAACAGAATATGAAGGGCGGTTGGATCACCGCCGAGTATTCCATGCTCCCCTATTCGACTTTGGAACGCAAACCGCGCGATGGTGCCCGGGGAAGAATTGACGGGCGCTCGCAGGAAATCCAGCGGCTCATTGGCCGCGCCATGCGCGCCGTGCTCGATCTCGAGAAACTGGGCGAACACACCATCTGGGTGGATTGCGACGTGCTCCAGGCCGACGGCGGCACACGCACGGCAGCCATCACCGGCGCGTATGTTGCGCTCTGCATCGCCATCCGGCGGCTGATTGCCTCGGGCAAGCTGGCGGAAAATCCCATTCTGCATGCCGTGGCCGCCGTGAGCGTGGGCATCGTCAACGGCCAGGCACTGCTGGATTTGTGTTATACCGAGGACGTGGCGGCGGCGGTGGACATGAATCTGGTGATAAACTCCGCCGGTGAATTCATTGAACTACAGGGCACAGGCGAACAGGCTACGTTTACCGAGTCGCAACTGGCCGAATTGCTTGGGCTCGGCCGGGCCGGCATCCGCGAGTTGCTGGGGGCGCAGGAAGCGGCGCTGGCGGCAGCCTGATTGACCAGTGGGCAAGTCTTTATCGAAAATTCCACGGCGAAAAATTGAATCATCGCCGCCAACACGACTGCTGTTGATTCGCCACGCCGAAATTGAGCGGCGCTATCAGCATGCATTTGGCGGGCGGCTTGACATAAATTTATCCACCCGTGGCCGCGCACAAGCCAAAACGCTCGCCGGTTTTCTGCACGGCAAAAAAATCGCCGCGATTTACGCCAGCCCGATGAAACGCGTGCAGCAAACCGTTGCGCCGTTTTTGAAATCAATGGTGGACGCGCCGCTGCCGCGACGCCACCAATCCGGGATCTCGCTCACCCAGACCATTCTGCCCGGCCTGCGCGAAGTGGATTTCGGCGACTGGACGGGATACAACTGGACAGAAGTGCGCCAGAAATTCGGCGTGCATCCGTACGACTGGCTGGATGAAATCGAACTGGGCGCTGTGCCCAACGGTGAAAATGGCATCCAATTCCGCACCCGCGTCGAAGCCTGCCTCTACAAAATCATCCGCCGCCATCCGGGCGAGATCGCCGCCATTTTCAGCCACGGCGGCGTCATCCGCATGATCCTCGCAATACTGCTTGACCTGCCGCTGCCAAAGACTAATTCATTCGAAATCGAATACACCAGCGTCACCCGGGTCGCCCTGCACCCGCATTTGAATGAAATTGAACTGCTCAACTTCACGCCCTGGCGTGATTGGAAATAATAAATCGTTCTCGCACTCGACTTCGTCCTCGTAATCGAGTCGAAGCACGAGGATGAAGCGGATAAGAACGTGAAACGCAACTCACTCTGGCGCATCTCCATTACTACAACGCCTGAGGCGGAGGACGCCGTGGCCGAATTGTTGAGCGGAATCTTTGGCGCTCCCGCCTCAACTTACTACGACACCGAAATCGGTATCAGCACGGTTTCAGTCTATCTTCAGCATAAATTGCATTCGTCACGCAAAATCCACGACAAGATTTCCGCGGGGCTGAAACGAATCAGAAGCTGCGGATTGAAAACCGGCCCCGGCAAAATCGCGGTTGCCCGGATGCGGCGCCAAGATTGGGCTGAATCCTGGAAGCGGCACTTTAAACCCATTGATATCGGCGGTTCGTTGCTGCTCAAACCGAGCTGGAGCAGGCGCAAACCCCGCAAAGGCCAGGCCGTCATCGTCCTTGACCCTGGATTGAGTTTCGGTACGGGCCATCATCCGACAACGGCGTTTTGCCTGGGTGAAATTGTGCGATTAGAAGATGGGGAGCGCGCCCGCCACGGGCGCAGCTCAACGCGCCTTGCGTTGAATCTTCCAGTCGGCGGACGAGGTGTCCGCCGGAACGCGCGAGGACGCGCGTGCTCCCAATCCTTTCTTGACCTCGGCACAGGCTCCGGGATTTTGGCGATTGCGGCGGCTAAATTGGGCTACACGCCCGTGCATGCGCTGGATTTCGATCCGGAAGCGGTTCGGATCGCCCGCGTCAACGCCCGCGCCAATCACGTTCAAAAGCTCAAAATCCGGCGAGGTGATGTAACAAAACTACCCGACCGTCCAAGACAGCCAGGACAGCGATATGATTTGGTTTGCGCGAATTTGATTTCCGATCTGCTCATTAGGGAGCGGCGCCGGATCGCGGCGCAATTGAAGCGCTCCGGAACGCTGGTATTGGCGGGCATTTTGAGGCGGGAATTCGCAGAGGTCCAAAAAGCTTATGAAGGCTTGGGGCTGAAACTGGATTGCCGCCGGATCGAAAACGAATGGTGTTCAGGTTCGTTTCGTTTTGGGCTAAAAATTCGTTTGAACGGCGGCGCCGCGGAACCAGTCTGATTTATTGAAGTTGCGATACAGATTTTTGCAGGGGCAACAGTAGTTGGCATTATTTACGCTGCAAGGTTCGCGAGAAAGGATACAGTTATGATGAAGACATTGGAAGTAATCGGTGAAGCAGTTCGCAACCCTAAATATCCATTCCGCAAAACGGAGCATCAGCCCAAAAAGGAAAGAAAACACCGGTACGAGCGCCGGAAAATCAAGGAATACATCCATCTCGGCGACTGGCTGGCTGAAGAAATGGCCTAGGGCCGGTTTTGCACAGCCTGTTCAGAAAGAACCAGTCAGGTTCTAAAAAAGCCTGACGAGTCAGGGAAAATCACCGCTGGCAGGCCGGGCAGATTCCAAAAAATTCCAGCTTGTGGGTAACGGCCTTGAAACCGTTTTGGGCGGCAATGCGCGCTTCGATTTCGCGGAGGAAACACTCGTCAATTTCGATTACTTCCGCACAGCGCGTGCAGATTAAATGGTGATGATGGCCGTCGTCGCCCTCGCCGATGAGTTCAAACCGCGCCGCGCCGTCGCCAAAATCAAACCGTTTCACCATGCCCATTTCCTCGAGCAGGTGCATGGCGCGGTAAATGGTGGCCAGATCGCATTGGCCTTTGGGCATGGCAGCCAGAATTTCCCGGTTCGTCAGCGGATGCGGATGCCGCCGCAGAATTTCCAAAATGGCCTGACGCGGGCCGGTGATTTTTCTAGCCCGCTTGCGCAAACGACCGGTCAAAACCGACAGCGCCTGCCGTTTTGGCGAATGGGAATGGGCGCGGGTTTTCATCACCGTTCAAAAATCTCACGGACGGAATGGAAAAGCAAGCAAGCGCGTCTAGCTGCGTGTTGCGTCATGCACCAGGCCCTGCTGGCGCAAGGAGCGGCCCGCAACGCGAAATTACTTCATCAACAATGCCTGCCGCGCGCGCTTGATGGCGGTGGTCAGGCGGCGCTGATAATGCGCAGGCATCCCGGTGTACTTGCGGGGCAGGATGCGGCCCTGGTCGGTCACAAACTGCCGAAGCAAATTGGTGTTTTTGAAATCGAGCGCGTCGGCGGTGAAGTCAATTTTCGGTTTCGGACGCGGCGTACGATTTTCCATCGGGCGGCGCGACCCGCGGCGATCCGATTTTTCGGTGTGGGTTTTACGGGGCATGGCTATTTGATTTCGCGATGAAGCGTGTGGCGGCGCAATGCCGGATTGTACTTTCTGATTTCGAGCTTTTCGGTCTGCAATTTTTTATTGCGGGTGGTCGTATAGCGCGACGGCGATTTGCCTTCCTTGCGCGCTTCGGTGCATTCAATGGTGATGATTTCGCGCGGCATAAATTATTCCTTCTCCTTGACCTTTTCCTCCGGCTCATCCTCTTCGCCGTCCACGTCGGCGACGCCGGCGCTGTCAATCGTGCCAAGCTGTCCGAGCCGGCGCGAACGCAATGCGCCTTCACGCTCCAGTTGCGCCTGGGCCTCGACGGTAAAACGCGTCCACGGAATCGCCTCGAGGCGCGCCTTGGGAATCGCTTTGCCGGTCAACTCGCAAGTGCCATAGGTTTTCTTCTCGATGCGTTTGAGCGCCTCCTCGATTTCGTAAAGGGCGTCCTGGTCCGACGACAACAGGCTCAACGCGAAATCGCGGTCAAAATTGTCCGTGCCGGAATCGGCCATGTGCAGGCTGTAGCCGGGCATCTCCTGCGCGGATTCCTTGGCCAGCCCGTTCATTTGGTGGCGCAACTGGTCGCGCAGTTCCAACAGCCGGTTGTAATACTTCTGCCACTCGGGCTTGATCCGTTTCGGCGCGATGACCGTCTTGGATTTTGACACCGGCTGGCCGAGGATGGCGGCCGCCGTGGCGGAAATTGGCATTTTGCTGCGTTGTGTTCCCATATCAAATTCTGTTCTTCTCGGTTATCCATCAACTTCCCGGCCTGCAAAGCAACTTCCGGTCCATTGGAAGCGCGCGAATGTAACAAAGAAAAATAAATATGCCATAAAAATTTTCAAAATTTTTAGTTACGAAAAACATCAACCTATCTCAATGCAGGCGTAGGCGTTGTGATTATGGATGCTTTCGAAGTTTTCCGCCTCCACCTTGTACCAGCGTACCCGTTCATCCGCATTCAGCCGCAATGCCACATTGCGCACCAAATCCTCCACGAACACCGGGTTTTCATACGCGTGCTCCGTCACGAATTTTTCGTCCTGCCGCTTGAGTAGCGCGTAAAGCTCCGAACTCGCCGAACTTTCAATCATCGCAATCAAATCCTCAATCCACACGGATTTTTTCATCCGAATCGCCACTGTGACCAGCCCGCGTTGGTTGTGCGCGCCGTATTTGGCGATCGCCTTGGAACAGGGGCACAAAGTCGTCACGTTTGCCTTCACCGTGAGGACGAAATCAATTTCCGGCCCGCACGCCGTGGCGTCGAATCGTGCGAGGTAATCCATCACTCCTTCCCCGCCGGACACCGGCGCCTTTTTGACCATGAAATAGGGAAATTCGATTTCGAGATGCGACGTGGCCGCTTGAAATTTTTTCTGCATGGCGCGGAGGATTTCGTTGATGTTCTCCACGTGAATGACGCTGCCGTGGGCGTTGAGCACCTCGATGAACCGGCTCATGTGCGTGCCTTTAAATTCCTTCGGCAAATCCACAAACATGCCGATGGTGGCCACGGTATTTTGAATGCTATGCGCCTTGTCGCGCACCTGGATGGGAAAACGCAGGTTGCGGACGCCGACCTTGTTTATGCGCAGTTCGCGATGATCGCGCTCACTTTGCTTGTCTTCGAGCTTTTGCGCCGCGGGTCTTTTTTGTGACACACGCAACGCGCCGCCGTTTTGGCTGATACGAAGCATGGGAAGAAACTAGCAGCTTTGGAGCATTTGGCAAAAATGTTCTCGCAAAAAATAAAACCGCTCGACAAAGAAAATCGGAAGTTTAGTTTTGGACGGAACCAATTGCTCATGCGCAAGTGCTTCTTATCGTCAATTGTCATCGCTGCCCTGGCTTTCCTTTGTTCTCTTGCCTCCGGCTCGGATGCCTTCCGCGTCGCCACTTACAACGTGGAAAATTATCTCGACCAGCCAACCGAGTCTCGCCCGCAACCCAAATCCGTTGCCGCCAGGGCCAAGGTCCGCGAGAGCATTCGGGCGCTGAACCCAGACGTGATTGCACTCGAAGAAATGGGCAGCCTCAGCGCGCTCATGGAATTGCGAGCCTCACTTAAAGCCGAAGGACTGGACTTCCCATATTGGGAGCTGGTGAACGGCTGGGACACAAACATCCATGTGGCCGTGTTGAGCAAATTGCCCATCGTCGCGCGCCGGCCGCATACCAACGACGCTTTCCTTTTGGATGGCCGCCGATTTTGCGTAGAGCGCGGTTTTGCCGAAGTGGACATTCGCGCCGCGCCCAATTTCACCTTCACGCTCATCGCTGCCCATTTGAAATCGCGCCGACCCGTGCCGGAAGCCGACGAAGCTGAACAACGTCTTCAAGAAGCGAAAATCCTGCGCGGCATCGTTGACAAAGATCTCACTGCCCATCCAAACGCGAAACTGATTGTGCTGGGTGATTTCAACGATCTGAAGGATTCCGATTCAACGAAGGAAATCATCGGACGCGGGCGGTTCAAACTCGTGGACACGCGCCCCGCCGAGCGCAACGGCGACAATGCGCCCGCGGAAAATGCCTGGTTCGACCCGCGCAACGTTACCTGGACGCATTATTACGGCAAGGAAGACACCTACAGCCGCATTGATTACATCCTGCTTAGTCCGGGCTTGGCGCGTGATTGGGA